>Ga0326728_10007725_pt1 | contig 27298 bp, 21 predicted proteins | sample MB3enrmetagenome_FD_207602 | JGI IMG/M metagenome (GOLD analysis project Ga0326728, IMG submission 207602) | Lab enriched peat soil microbial communities from McLean, Ithaca, NY, United States - MB31MN | ecosystem: Environmental > Terrestrial > Soil > Wetlands > Peat | place: USA: New York...
CCGCACCTGCGGCGCCTGCGGCGGTTGGGGCACCGTCATCGCCGATCCCTGCCCAGCCTGCCGCGGCGAGACGCGCGTCAGCAGCGAAACCAGTCTCAAGGTCAAGGTGCCGGCCGGCGTCGAGCATGGAACCCGCATTCGCTGCACCGGCGAGGGCGATGCTGGCCGTTCCGGCGGCGCCAGGGGCGACCTCTATGTCGTACTCTCCGTTCGCGCTCACGACTTCTTCGAGCGCCAGGGCCACGACCTGCACTGCGTCATCCCCATCAGCTTCCCCCAGGCGGCCCTGGGCGCCGAGATCGACATGCCCGGCCTCGACGGCCCGGTCACCCTCAAGATTCCCGAGGGCACGCAGAGCGGCCGCGAGTTGCGCATCCGCGGTCGCGGCGTACCCTACCTGAATGAAAAAGGCCGCGGCGATCTGATTGTGAAGGTGCTGGTGCAGATTCCCAAGAAACTCACCCGCTCTGAGCGCGAACTGATAACCAAGCTGGCCGAATCGCTCTCCGCCGACAACAAACCCACCTCCCCCAGCTTGCTGGACAAGGTGAAAGACTTGTTCAATTAGGATGGAAATCTCGTTGCAGCGGAAATGTTACGGTGGCCGCCTACACGCCGTCTACTCTCAAGCATCCTAGACGATCGTTCCCTGGTGGTAGACAATCTTCCAGCCATCGGGAGTCTTCCGCCAGATGGTTGCCCGCCTGGTGAGGCGCTGGTGGTCCTGGAGCAGCGTGTAGGTCAGCAGGTAAGTATCCTCTGACAATCTGCGGCAATGGAACTCTCTCGTCTCCCACACGTCGGCATGGGGGACGGAGAAGCGCTCCTCCAGGCCGTCCAGCACGGACTTGCGGGAGTAGCGGCGTCCGGAGGCCCCGGTCTCCCAGTAATCCTCCGCCGTCATGCGCTCGAAATCGGCTCGCGAGGTTCCGAATTCAGGGCGATGAAAGATGGGCTCGCGGCGGGAGAGTTCGGCCAGTACGCCTTCGAGCTCGGGCGCGGTGATGAGCGCGGGCTCCAGCGCTCTCATCCACGCTTCGGGAGCGGTTTCGCTCGCCGGCTCGCCGGTGCGGGCCGCAATCAGCTCATCCTTGACCAGATGCAGGCGGATAAGCTCCGGCCGCGCGGGCGCATCCTTGAAGTGCAGGCTGGCCGCCGCCACCGCTCTTTTGCGCAGCGCCTCCCAGCCATCGGCCTCGGCAACGATGGAGTGGCCCGGCGCCCGCGCCGCGTAGCCACCCGCCTCCGTCTCGCGTACCTCGAAGATCAGTTCCATGGCAGACAGGATAGCGCGGTGTGCCCGGCCAACGTTAGAAGCCGAGTGGGAGACGCTGGCGGAGGGACCGCTGGGTGAAGCCGGAGGGGCTTATGCGGAGTGATGAAGATTTCTTCTCCGCTCGGGGAGAAGAAACGGTGAATCTGTGCTATTCTTGTTGCGATTCCGAGAGGCGTTATGGAAAGACACCGGAAGCAACTCGCCAGTACGCTTGTCTTAGCAACCGCACTGATTGCCGCCGTCGCGACTTTTCTGATCCCTCCTTCGCTCCAGGCACAGACGCAAGCTCAATCCAGTGACATTGACCCGGCTGTGCTTGCCATGGCGAATAATGGCAATGCCAACGTGCAAATCTCTCTCGGGTTTACATACGCAGAAGGCGAAGGCTTGCCTCAAGACTACGCACAAGCGGTGTTTTGGTATCGCAAGGCCGCTGAGCAAGGCAATGCCGAGGCACAGGACAGGCTTGCGCGTTTATACCGCAAGGGCCAGGGTGTGCCCCAGGACTACACGCAAGCGGCGGCGTGGTATCGCAAGGCGGCTGAGCAGGGCAACGCTGACGCGCAGATGTGGCTTGGGTTTTCGTACGAACTAGGCCAGGGTGTGTCCCAGGACGACGCGCAAGCTGTTCTCTGGTTTCGCAAGGCAGCCGAGCAAGGCGACGCTGGCGCGCAGGAAGAACTTGGGGATTCGTACCACGACGGCCAGGGTGTTCCCCAGGATTATACGCAGGCGGCAGTATGGTACCGTAAAGCGGCTGAGCAAGGCGACTCTGACGCGCAGGTCGCTCTTGGGTCTTTGTACGACGCGGGCTTGGGCGTTCCCCCGGACCACGCTCAGGCCGCTTTCTGGTATCGCAGGTCGGCTGACCAAGGAGATGCCACGGGACAATGCGCGATGGGGACGGCGTATCAGCTTGGTCTAGGTGTTCCCAAAACCATACACAAGCGGCCTTTTGGTTGCGCAAGGCTGCCGAACAGGGTGATGCCAAGGCGCAATGCGACCTCTACATGAAAGCAGCGCTGTACCGCAAGGCCGCTGAACAAGGTGACGCCAAGGCGCAATACAACCTCGGGAGTAAGTACCGCAACGGCGAAGGGGTTTTCCAGGACGACACCCAAGCGGTGTTTTGGTATCGCAAAGCGGCTGAACAGGGCAACGCCGAGGCGCAAATTGCAGTGGCGATGGCGTATGAAGTTGGTGACGGTGTGCCACAGGACTACACCCAAGCGGTGTTTTGGCTTCGCAAGGCGGCTGAGCAAGGCAATGCCGAGGCGCAAGACCTCCTCGGGAATAAGTACCGCTACGGTGAAGGCGTGCCCCAGGATTATGCGCAAGCTGTTCGCTGGTTTCACAAGTCGGCAGAGCAAGGCTACGCAAGCGCGCAGTGGGGCCTTGGCTATGTGTACAAGGACGGCTTAGGCGTGCCCCAGGACTACGCGGAAGCCTACTTTTGGCTTGATTTAGCGGCTGCTGACAAGCCGGATGCCTCGTTCGCGGAACAGATTGTTGAGGATCGAGATAAAGCTGCGTCACACCTGACGCCAGCCGATCTATCCCGCGAACAGGAACGGGCGCGGAAGTGGTTCGAGGCGCATCGTGCGAAGCCATAGCAAACCTACGCCTAAAATCCGATTTTAGGGCGTTCGGGCGTCGGTTGTAGATTTTGAAAATAGTAGGCGATGCCGTCTATTTGGCGCTGGAGGAAACGAACATCGCAGAATCGCTTTTCTGAAATTTGCTTGCCGGTGAGGAAGGGTCCCGAGTACGGTGCCCGACTGAGTCGACCGACGTGTCGCCCAGCATCTACCCAGGCGGTGCTCCCAGATTCGTCTTCGTATTGTTTCAATTCAGCTTCTGGAATACGGAACGCAGTCAGGTCTACACTAAAAGCTTCCTCAAGCGCGTAAACAATTTCATCGAATTGCGACACTTCGCCTTCATCCCCTGAGGAAGGTGGGTGACTTCGCAACGCCTGAAACCGTGCCCAGGCAAGGCTCTGTTTGTTGGCAATATCCATGGGATATATGCTACACCTAGTTGACGTTCCCTCAGGGGCTAAGGCCCAAATCTTTTTGCCGCATATGCGGCACGTATTAATTCGTGCCCTGTTACAAAGCGGCTGCTTCAGGTTCTCGTGCTTCACGTTCGTTTTTGCCAGTGCGCCGGATCGCGGCTGCAGGCGAATTCGACACCTTTTATGCGCCCCTACGGGGCTAATCCTTCTTTTGGACTGCTCACCCAGGATTGCGCTTTGCTTATCCTGGGCTATTGTCCGCTGTCCCTCTGGGACACAACTCTTCGACTGCCCTCCATCGCAGACAAAGCGAGCGAACGCGATAGGGACGACTCCTTATCCCGCCGCCGGAAGTAGCGGCAAGAGCCTCCATTATAGGGATTTGATCGCACAATATGGGAATCCATCCCCGCCCTGTGCTTTGCATCACAGCCGCCCCACCCCCCTCAGCAGCGACACTTTTCTAGCGGCTGTGTCGTGTCCGGCTGCACTATGAGGAAACGGGAATGAGTGAACAGAAGATGGTTATTTTGGATGGGAACGAGGCCGCCGCCTCGGTAGCCTATCGTCTCTCCGAAGTGGTGGCAATCTACCCCATTACGCCGTCGTCGCCGATGGCCGAGTGGGCGGATCAGTGGCGCTCGGAGGGAAAGAAGAACATTTGGGGCGCATTGCCCGTGGTGGAAGAACTGCAGAGCGAGGGCGGTGCGTCCGGCGCGCTCCATGGCGCGTTGCAGGCCGGGGCCTTCGCGACCACCTTCACGGCTTCGCAGGGCCTGCTGCTGATGATTCCCAATATGTTCAAGATTGCCGGCGAGCTGACCCCGGCGACGATGCACGTTTCGGCCCGCACCCTGGCCACGCACGCGTTGTCGATCTTCGGCGACCACTCCGACGTGATGACCTGCCGGGCGACGGGCTGGGCGATGCTGGCCTCGAACTCGGTGCAGGAGGTTCACGACCTGGCGCTGGTGGCGCAGATCGCCACCCTGGAATCCCGCATTCCCTTCATTCATTTCTTCGACGGCTTCCGCACCTCGCACGAGGTGGGCAAGATTCTGCCCATCGGCGACGAGACCCTGCGCGCCATGCTGGACGACAAGTACATCATTCAATTCCGGCAAAACGCCCTGTGCCCCGATCGCCCGCGAATCCGCGGCTCGGCGCAGAATCCCGACGTCTTCTTCCAGGCTCGCGAGGCCTGCACGCCATTCCACGCCGCGGTTCCGGGGATCGTGCAGCTGGTGATGGACCGCTTTGCCGCGCTCACCGGCCGCGCTTATCACCTGTTCGATTACTACGGCGCGCCGGACGCGGAGCGGGTGATCGCGCTGATGGGCTCGGGCGCCGAGGCTGCCGAGGAGGCCGTGGACGCGCTGAACAGGCAGGGCGAAAAGCTGGGGCTGCTGAAGGTCCGCCTCTACCGGCCGCTCGACGCCAAGGCCCTGTTGGCCGCGCTGCCCGCCACCGTGAAGTTGATCGCCGTTCTCGACCGCTGCAAGGAGCCGGGCGCGGCCGGCGAGCCGCTCTACCAGGACATCGTGACCGCGCTGGCGGAGAATGCCGCCAGCCTGCCGTTCGCCATGCCCAAGGTGATCGGCGGGCGTTATGGGCTTTCTTCCAAGGAGTTCACGCCGGCCATGGTGAAGGGCGTCTTCGACGAACTGGCCAAGCCGGCGCCGAAGAATCACTTCACCATTGGCATCGACGACGACGTGAGCCATACCAGCCTCAGTTACGATCCCGCCTTCTCGACCGAGGATCCGAAGGCCGTGCGGGCGCTGTTCTACGGCCTGGGTTCCGACGGCACGGTGGGCGCCAACAAGAACTCCATCAAGATCATCGGCGACAACACGCCCAACTACGCGCAGGGGTACTTCGTTTACGACTCGAAGAAGTCGGGGTCGATGACCACCTCGCATCTTCGCTTCGGGCCGAACCCCATCCGCTCGACCTACCTGATCACGCGCGCCAGCTTTGTGGCCTGCCACAACTTCAGCTTCCTGGAGAAGATGAACGTGGTGGAGGCGGCCATGCCGGGCGCGGTCTTCCTGCTCTGCTCGCCCTACCCGGCGGCCGAGGTTTGGGATCATCTGCCCAAGACCACGCAGGAGGAGATCCTGCGCAAGAAGATCGAGTTTTATGTGATCGACGGCAACAAGGTGGCGCGCGACGCCGGCATGGGCACGCGCATCAACACCATCATGCAGGCCTGCTTCTTCGCCATCAGCGGCGTGCTGCCGCGCGAGGAGGCGATCGCGCAGATCAAGAAGGCCATCTACAAGACTTACGGCAAACGCGGCGAGGCGGTGGTGCAGAAAAACTATGCCGCCGTGGATGCGGCGCTGGCTCACCTGGAAAAGGTTGAGCTGCCCGCCGCTGCCTCGTCCGGTTTCGACCTGATTCCCTCCATCAGCGCCAAGGCGCCGGAGTTTGTGCGCAACGTGCTCGGCCAGATCGCCGCAGGGCACGGCGATTTGCTGCCGGTGAGCGCGATCCCGGCCGGCGGCGCGTTTCCCACCGGTACGGCGCAGTGGGAGAAGCGCAACATCGCGCAGTTCATTCCGGTTTGGGACAAGGATCTGTGCATCCAGTGCGGCAAGTGCGTCATGGTCTGCCCCCATGCCGTGATTCGCGCCAAGGTTTACTCTCCGGAACTTGGGGATAAGGCGCCGGCGGCCTTCAAGTGGGCCAAGCCCAAGTGGAAGGCCATGGAGCAGGATCGGTACACATTGCAGGTGGCTCCCGAGGATTGTACCGGCTGCGCGGTCTGCGTCGAGGTCTGCCCGGTGAAGAGCAAGAGCGACGCCAGCCACAAGGCCATCAACATGGCGCCCCAGGCGGCGCTGCGCGAGGCCGAGCGCGACAACTGGGAGTTCTTTGCGGCCTTGCCCGAGGTGGACCGCTCCAAGCTGTCGCACACCCAGGTGAAGGACATCCAGCTCTTGCAGCCGCTCTTCGAGTTCTCCGGCGCCTGCGCGGGCTGCGGCGAGACGGCTTACATCAAGCTGCTCACGCAACTGTTCGGCGACCGGCTGTATATCGCCAACGCCACTGGCTGCTCGTCGATCTACGGCGGCAACCTGCCCACCACGCCCTATACCAGCAACCCCCAGGGCCGCGGACCGACTTGGGCCAACTCGCTCTTCGAGGACAACGCCGAGTTCGGATTCGGCATGAGAATCGCCCTCGACCAGCAGAAGATCTTTGCCGAAACGCTGTTGACGCGGCTGGCGCCGGCGGTCGGCGATGAGCTGGTCGCCGCGCTGCTGGGAGCCTCGCAACAGACCGAAGCGGAGATCGACCGGCAGCGGGAGCGGGTGCGGGCGCTGCGCGAGCGGCTGGCCGGCAACGAGGCTTCCGATGCGCGCAACCTGCTGGCTATCGCCGATGTGCTGGTGCGCAAGAGCGTCTGGATTCTGGGCGGCGACGGCTGGGCCTACGACATCGGCTTCGGCGGCCTGGACCACGTGCTCGGCTCCGGCAAGAACGTGAATGTGCTGGTGCTGGATACCGAGGTTTACTCGAATACCGGCGGCCAGATGTCCAAGTCCACGCCCCGCGGCGCGGTGGCCAAGTTCGCCGCCAGCGGCAAGAGCAACAGCAAGAAGGACCTGGCCATGGAGGCGGTCAGCTACGGCTCGGTCTACGTGGCCAGGGTGGCGCTGGGCGGCAACGACATGCACGTGGTGAAGGCCTTCCAGGAGGCCGAGGCCCACGACGGTCCGTCCATCATCATTGCTTACTCGAGCTGCATCGCGCACGGCTACGACCTGGTGCACGGCCTGGAGCAGCAGAAGCTGGCCGTGCAGTCCGGCTACTGGCCGCTGATGCGCTACAATCCCAGCCTGCGCGAATCGGGAAAGAACCCGTTCCAGCTTGACTCCAAGGCGCCGGCCATCCGCCTCAAGGAGTACAGCTACCGCGAAGCGCGTTACACTATGTTGGCGCGCAGCAATCCGCCGCTGGCCGCCAAACTGCTGGAGGAAGCGCAGGACGACGTCGAGCGCCAGTGGCGCGTCTACTCGGCGCGGGCCGCTATGCCGGGCCGTGGCGAGACGCCGCACATTGCGCCGGAAGAGAAGCCTGAGGATAAAGTGGTAGCTGTGGCTGACGGAGGTGCCGAATGATCGATTTCTCAACGCAGTATCTGGGCCTGAAGCTGAGCGGCCCCATCGTGGTCTCGTCCACTCCGCTTTCGGAGTCGCTCGACAACATTCGCCGCATGGAGGACGCGGGCGCCGCGGCGATTGTGCTTATGTCGCTTTTCGAGGAGCAGTTGGCGCTGGAATCGAAGGCGCTGGACGAGGACCTCTCGCGGGGCACCGAGTCCTTTGCCGAGTCGCTTGGCTACCTGCCCGACATGGACGACTACCGCATGACGCAAGAGGTCTATCTGGAGCACCTGCGGCGCGCCAAGGAAGCGGTCAAGATCCCCATTCTGGCCAGCTTGAACGGCGCCACAACCGGCGGCTGGGTTCGCTTCGCCAAGGCCATGGAGCAGGGCGGCGCCGACGCCATCGAGTTGAACACCTACGCGCTGGCCACGGATCGCGGCCAGACCTCGGCCGAGCTGGAGATGCAGCTGCTCGATCTGGTGGCCGCGGTCGCCCAGGCAGTCAAGGTTCCCGTGGCCGTGAAGCTCTCGCAGTCGTTTACCAGCCTGCCCCACCTGGTGGCCCGGCTGGAAGACGTGGGCGCGCGCGGCGTGGTGCTCTTCAACCGCTTCTACCAGCCCGACTTCGACATCGAGGCCCTGGAGGTGCGACCGACCCTGCACTTCTCCACGCCTTCCGAGCTGCTGCCGCGCCTGCACTGGGCGGCCATTCTCTACGGCAACGTCAAGATCGACCTGGCCGTTACCGGCGGCGTGCATTCGGCCGAAGACGTGCTCAAGAGCATCATGGCCGGGGCCGGCATCACCATGATGGCGTCGGCCCTGCACATTCACGGCATCGACCACATCGGCCGCGTGCTCACCGACCTGCGCTACTGGCTGGAGAAGCACGAGTATGCCTCCCTGTGGGAGACGCGCGGCTGCCTGAGCCGCCGCTCCGTGCCTGACACCTCGCCCTTCGACCGCGGCAACTACATCAAGACGCTCAGCTCCTACAGCCTGCGCCAGACGATGGGGGCATTCTAAGGACTGTGCGTCCAACGGAACTCCCAGGCCTTCCGCCGCGGCGGATGAGACCTGGGGCGCTCCTCGACGGGTCTACGGGCTTTCTTTCTGAATGCTCTTGTAGAAGTGGCGGACGCCGTTGGGGGTGAAATCGGAGTCCATGAGGCCGTTGCAGACCCGTGTTAGCAGTTCCGGGGAGACGGGCTCGCGGAGCTTGGCCGCACTGCTCGCGACTGCGACCTCGATCTCCTCGACGGTCCTGATTCTGGCGTAACTGTAAGCGATTACGGAATCGCGGACGATAAACGGATGATCGCCGGGGCGCAATTCAACCAGGGTCTCGGACCTTCGCCGCTTGGTGGTGACGCTCACGGTGACAACTTCGCCTTCGCTCGGCGGCGTGAGGATTATCCAGAGATGGAGCGTGTCGTCCTGCTCGTCGCCGGTTAGAAAGGTGTCTCCGCGGTTGAGCATCAGGCGTGGGCGAAGCTTTCTTCGGCCTCCGCCATCGACCTGAGTTCGCGGATGGTGGCGCGGATTTCGGTTTCGTCTTCGCCGCCTGCCTTCAGAATATCGCGGATGTGGATGGGCAGCGTGCTCCCCTTCGGGTCTTTCCACTCCGGCAGGGTGTGGACGTAGCCGACCAGATCCCAGCGGTTTGCGTAGCCCCATTTGTCGAAGACTTCGCGGATCAGGCGCTCTTCGGCGCGGGAGAGGCGGTCGGTGGGGGCTTCTTTGAGAAGTTCGACCTCGTATTCGCCCAGCGGGGCGGAGACGAACTGCGCCCAGACGGGCTTGGGACGGTCTTCGGTGATGAGCGAATAGACGCCGGAGAGGACGGGGCCGTTGTCCATCGAGACGTAGCGATCCGAGGTGACTGGAATGCCCCAATCGAGGAGCGCGGCGCGGTCGGCCAGGTAGAGCAGCTTGATGAGCTTGAGATAGTGCATACGGCCGCCCCGCAGTTTGAGGAAGAGCGCCGCTGCCTGAGTCGCCTTTTCTTCGTCGAAGCGCAACATGAGGTCAGTTTACTCCTGTTGGGGCGCGGAAAGGGCGCAGTTTTCGTGTTGGCGTGGGATCCGGTTCCGGTTTGAGATCTTGCGGAAAGGCGACAAAAAGGGCTGTAGACAGGAATGTCCCAGGTTCTCGGAGCATTCGGATTCGTTGGCCCCGCCATTTCGCCCGTCCTGCCTTGTGACCGCCGTTACACCGCGCGGCGCGCCCTGGTTTGCTAGAATCCAGAGGGTAGATCCCCCCACTCTTGATCGTTGGACGGAGAGGAGATTCCACACGTGCAGGGGCTTCTGGAGACGATTCGAAGCGCCGCCGGAGAAGCTCTTGCCGTGGATCGCCGTCCCCAACTGAATGACCGGCTGCAGCACCGCATTGCGAGGACCGATATGACTGAGATCGTTGCCATTCGCGCCCGCGAGGTTTTGGACTCGCGCGGCAATCCCACCGTGGAAGCGGATGTAATCCTGGAGAGCGGCGCTTTAGGCCGCGCCATCGTGCCTTCGGGCGCATCCACCGGCGAGCACGAGGCCGTGGAGCTGCGCGACGGCGACAAGAGCCACTTCGGCGGCAAGGGCGTGCTGCAGGCCGTGGCCAACGTGGAAACCGTGATCGCTCCCGAGCTGGAAGGCATGGACGCCGCCAACCAGAGGCTGATCGACCAGACGATGATTGCCCTTGACGGCACGCCCAACAAGGGCAAGCTGGGCGCCAACGCCATCCTCGCCGTCTCCATGGCCGCCAGCCGCGCCGTGGCCCAGACGCTGGAGATTCCCCTCTATCGCTACCTCGGCGGCGTGAACGCCAGCATTCTGCCCACCCCCATGCTCAACGTCCTCAACGGCGGCGCGCACGCCGACTCGAACGTGGACTTTCAGGAGTTCATGATCATGCCGGTGGGCGCTGAGCGCTTCAGCGAGGCGCTGCGCTGGGCCGCCGAGACCTTCCACACCCTCAAGAGCGTGCTCAAGAAGAAGGGCTATAACACCGCCGTGGGCGACGAGGGCGGCTTCGCTCCCTCGCTCAAGTCCAACACCGAGGCCATCGAGCTGATTCTCGAGGCTATCGAGGCGGCCGGCTACAAGCCCGGCGAGCAGATCGCCATCGCCCTCGATCCCGCCTCCAGCGAGTTCTACGACAAGGAAAAGGGCAAGTACGTCTTCAAGAAGAGCGACCAGCGCGAACTTACCAGCGAAGAGATGGTCGCCTTCTACGATAACTGGACCCGCCAGTATCCCATCGTCTCGCTCGAAGACGGCCTGGCCGAGGACGACTGGGCGGGATGGCGCATTCTGACCGAGAAGCTCGGCAGCCGCATTCAGATTGTCGGCGACGACATCTTCGTCACCAACCTCAAGCGGTTGCAGCGCGGCATTGACGAGGGCATCGCCAACTCCATTCTCATCAAGCTCAACCAGATCGGCACGGTTACGGAGACCCTGGAGGCCATCGACCTGGGCCGCCGCTACGGCTACACCTCGGTCATCTCCCACCGCTCCGGCGAAACCGAGGACGCCTACATTGCCGACCTGGCCGTGGCCACCGGCGTGGGCCAGATCAAGACCGGCTCGGTCAGCCGCACCGACCGCATCGCCAAGTACAACCAGTTACTCCGCATCGAGGAGGAGCTGGGCTCCGGCGCGGTATTCCTTGGCCTGGAAGGGCTGAACTTTAACGACTGACTGACGCTTGTCCGAATCGAGCAGGGCATCTGATAAGGCGGGGTGCCCTGTGCGATTGAGCGAAGGCGGATTCCGCCCGGGCCTTGCGCGTCTACTTTTCCTCTTCCACAAACCCTGCACCCAAGAAAGAGAGTATTGAGATGTACAAAGTCGTACTGCTTCGCCACGGCGAGAGCATCTGGAATAAAGAAAACCTGTTTACCGGTTGGACGGATGTCGACCTGTCGGAGAAGGGCAGAGAAGAAGCCGCGCAGGCCGGCCTGATGCTGAAGGAGCAGGGGTATCGCTTCGACCTCGCCTACACCTCGGTGCTGAAGCGCGCCATACGCACTCTGTGGATTGCGCTGGACCAGATGGACCAGATGTGGATTCCCGTCGAGCGCGACTGGCGGCTGAACGAGCGGCATTATGGAGCGCTGCAAGGCCTCAACAAAGCTGAGACGGCAGCCAAGTATGGGGCGGAACAGGTGAAACTCTGGCGCCGCAGCTACGACATTCGCCCGCCGGCTCTGGACGAGGCAGATCCGCGTTATCCGGGGAAGGACCCGCGCTATCGCAACCTCCTGAAAGAACAGCTTCCCCTCAGCGAATGCCTCAAGGACACGGTGGACCGCTTTCTGCCCTGCTGGCACGAAGCGATCGCTCCCAGCATCCGGTCGGGCAAGCAGGTGTTGATCGCGGCCCATGGCAACAGCCTGCGGGCGCTGGTGAAGTATCTGGAAGACGTGCCGGAGCAGCAGATTGTCGATCTCAACATTCCTACCGGCGTGCCTCTGGTGGAAGAACTCGACGATGACCTGAAATCTGTTCGTCATTACTATTTGGGAGACCCCGCACAAGTCCAGCAGGCGGTAAGTAGAGCTGCGAGCACAGGCGGAGTCAGCCGTTGATGGGCCAATAGAACGCGTGTTCTTCACCACCTGCGGCTACCTGCGCGTGCCGCTGGCGAAGTAGGGCCGGGCGGTTCGCTGAGAAGCCGCGGTCCACGCGCAAAAGAGCCTCCCGCGCGGGAGGCTCTTTGAGCTTGGTGCGCCGAAGTTGTTTACCGCGGGCGCAGCGACTTGATCGCCTCGGGCAGCCGCTCTTCGAGGAGCTTGGCGCGCTCGACGGCGATGCCGCCCAAGTAAGACGGCGCCGGCGTGGTGGTGAGCACCAGCAGCAATGCAATCACCGAGAAGCAAAGCCCCGCAAAGCCGGCCGACACCAGCATATGGTAGGTGTCGGCGATATCCAGGCCGAAGACGTTGAAGGCCATGTGCTCCACCGGCTTGATGTGGCGGAGGACCGCCAGCGCGAAGAGGAAGAAGAAGACCGCCAGCGAGGTCAAAACCGCGAGCGTCGCATCCAGGCTGCGGTGGAACTGCTGGCGGGCGCGGCAGTGCGGGCACTCGGCAAAGTGCTGCTCGTAGTCCTTGCGCATCTCCGGGGTGATCCCCGAGATGTCATATCGCCAGCTTGCCAGGATGGCGCCTACGACTCTATCCGTGCATGGGGTTCTTGCCATAAGCGTAAAGACTCACTTTGGATAGCATGTGCTTGACCGCAATGGTTCCGCGCGGTCCACGCGGCAACGAGAAATGTCAAAAACGATTGTACACTCTACCAGCCGCGGCGGCTCAGTGCCGCTCCGGTTCGCCTGGCCAGGGCGAAAACTCCACGGCGTTTCTCTTGTTCATCCACCTGCCCTGTCTGTCAGGTACAGAGCGATGCTCGTGTCTCACCATTGTAATCTAATTGACTTAAAAGTAAATAGGCAAGAGCGGCTCATGCTGCGCGGCCAGCAGCAGCCGGTTGGCCAGCAGGCTCGCCCGGCCGCTCAGAGCGCGCTCGGCCGTGACCCTAGCCAGCTCGGGAAGATTATTGTTTTCAGATAGATGCGCCAGAATCACATAGGCGGCCTGTCCGTCGTAGCCGTTCTCAAGAAACTGCGCCGCGGCCTCGTTCGAGAGATGCCCCACGCGTGAAAGCACCCTTTGCTTCACCTGCCAGGGGTAAGGACCGTCGCGCAGCATCTCCAGGTCGTGGTTCGATTCGAGCAGCAGCAGATCCACGCCGTTGAGTTGCGCCTTCACGTTGGGCGGAATGTAGCCCAGGTCGGTGGCGAAGGCCATGCGCACTCCCTCGGTCCTGAAGACGAAGCCCACCGGGTCGGCGGCGTCGTGGGGAATGGTGAAGGGGCTGACGCCAATGTCGCCGATCGCGAAGGGCTGGCCGGCCTGGAAGTACTCGACCGCCGGCAGCCACGTGGGGTCCTTCTGGCCGTTGGGAGTCGCGGGCGCGGGATCGGCCGGCCCCGAGCTGGCGATTCCAGGCTCGGGAGCTTCGGAAGCAGCCGGCAGATCGGCTTCGTCCGGCTCGCCGTCGGCATCGAACTGCGTCTCCGCCTGCCGCTCCGCGGCCTGCTTCCGGCACTCCTCCAGCCACTGCGCATAGGTCATCTGCCGGCGAGGCGAAAGCCAGCGCATCCAGGCGCGATGCGTGCCCTCGGTAATGTACACCGGAATGCCCAGCTTGCGCGCCGTCACCGCCAGCCCGCCGATGTGGTCCTGGTGCTCGTGGGTGACGACGATGGCGTTCAGGGTCTCGGGCTCTTCGCCCGCCAGCTTCATGCGCCGGAAGATCTCCCGGCAGCTCAGTCCGGCATCCACCAGGATGCGCGTGCGGCCCCCGGTGACAACCGTGCAGTTGCCCTTCGACCCCGAAGCCAGCACTGTGAAGCGCACCATGGTCTGAGCATACAGCCAATAGCCTATACTGTTCACTTGGAGCGAGTGCATGAGGGATGCGATATTGGTCACGGGCGGAGCCGGGTTTATCGGCTCGAATTTCATTCTCAACTGGATGAAGAATGCGGGCTCGCCTGTCGTCAATCTGGATCTGCTGACTTATGCCGGGAATCCGGCCAACCTGTCTTCGCTGGAGAACGGCCCGCGTTATCTGCTGGCGCGCGGCGACATCTGCGACGCGGACTTTGTGGGATCCCTGCTCGGCGAGCACCGGCCCAGGGCCATCGTTCACTTTGCGGCGGAGAGCCATGTGGATCGCTCCATCGCTTCTCCGGGGGCGTTCATACGGACCAACGTTCAGGGGACCTTTGTTCTTCTTGAGCAGGCAGAGGCTTACTGGTCGGAGCTGAGTGAGGCCGATCAGCGCGCATTCCGCTTCCTGCACATCTCCACCGACGAAGTCTACGGTTCGCTGGGGGCGCACGATCCCGCCTTTTCCGAGGCCACGGCTTACGCGCCGAACAGTCCCTATGCGGCATCGAAGGCAGCGTCAGACCACCTGGCCAGGGCCTATTGCCACACCTGGGGCCTTCCCGTGCTAACCACGAACTGCTCCAATAACTACGGCCCGTTTCAATTCCCCGAGAAGTTCATTCCACTTATGATCCTGAATGCGCTGGAGGGCAAGCCGCTGCCCGTCTACGGCGATGGGATGAACGTGCGCGACTGGCTCTTTGTGGAAGACCACTGCGATGCGATACGCGCTGTCTTGAGAGATGGCCGCGTTGGGGAGACCTATAACATCGGGGGAAACAGCGAGCGCAGGAATATCGATGTGGCCAATACCATCTGCGACCTTGTGGATGAGATGCGTCCCAGCGCCGGCGGCGGCCCGCGGCGGAATCTAATAACTTTCGTCAAGGATCGTCCCGGCCACGACCGGCGCTATGCCATCGACGCCTCAAAGATTTCGCGCGAACTGGGCTGGCAGCCCGCGGAGCGGTTTGAAAGCGGGCTGCGCAAGACAGTTCGCTGGTATCTCGACCATTCCTCGTGGATCGAGAGCGTGCGCACCGGCGCCTACTTGGAATGGATCGCGCAGAACTACACGGAGCGGCTCACGATATGAAGGGAATCATTCTGGCGGGAGGGTCGGGCACGCGTCTTTATCCCGTAACTCATGTTGTCTCCAAGCAGCTTCTGCCGGTCTATGACAAGCCGATGATCTACTATCCGCTCTGCACGCTCATGCTGGCCGGCTTGCGCGAGATTCTGGTCATCTCCACTCCCCAGGATACGGGCCGCTTTGCCGAGCTGCTGGGCGACGGCCATAACTGGGGAGTCAATATAAGTTATGCCGTCCAGCCCAGCCCCGACGGCCTGGCCCAGGCCTTCCTGATTGGCCGGGAGTTTATAGGGAACGATAACTGCGCCTTGATTCTGGGAGATAACATCTTTTACGGGCAGGGATTCTCGCACCAGCTTCAGGCGGCGGCGGAACTCCGGCAGGGCGCAATCGTGTTTGCCTATCCGGTCGAGGATCCCCAGCGCTATGGAGTGGTGGAGTTCGACAGCCAGGGCCGCGCCATCAGTCTGGAAGAAAAACCCGTCAACCCGAAGTCGCGTTATGCGGTGACCGGCTTGTACTTCTACGATAACGACGTCGTAAGCGTCGCTGCGTCGCTGAAGCCGTCGGCCCGCGGAGAACTGGAGATTACGGACCTCAACCGGCGCTACCTTGAAACCGGAAACCTGAATGTGCAGATCATGAGCCGCGGCATGGCCTGGCTGGATACGGGCACCCACGATTCCCTGATGGAAGCCGGACTTTTCGTTCATACCATCGAGCGGCGTCAGGGCCTCAAGATAGCTTGCCCGGAAGAGATAGCCTATCGCCAGGGTTTCATCACCGCGGAGCAGTTGGAGCATCTGGCCCAGCCTGTGAGCAAGAGCCGCTATGGGCAATACTTGCTTGCCCTGCTCAGGGAGCCGCATTTCGCATCCAAGGCCGTGCAGCCATGAAGATCGCAGAGACATCTTTGCCTGGGGTTCTGGTTTTGACTCCGGCCATTTACCGGGACAGCCGCGGAGCCTTTTGCGAGACTTTCAACCGCCGCGTCATGGCCGAGGCGGGCTTGCCCGAGTCATGGCCGCAGGATAACTTCTCGCTCTCGAAGAAGAACGTGCTGCGCGGAGTTCATTATCAGATCGCGCAGCCGCAAGGGAAGCTCGTAAGGGTAACTCACGGCGCGGTGCTCGATGTGGCCGTGGATCTGCGCCGCGGCTCTCCGGCGTTCGCAAAGCATGTGGCTGTCGAACTCAGCGGCGACAACGGCGCAATGTTATGGATTCCCCAGGGCTTCGGCCACGCGTTTCTGGTGCTTACCGAGGTTGCCGGCTTCGCCTACAAGGTAACGGACTATTACTCTCCGGCGGGGGAGCGGACCATCGTGTGGAACGATCCGGACCTGGCTATCCCCTGGCCGGTCACCGCCGCCGACGCGATCGTCTCCGACAAGGATCGCCGCGGCGCCGCGCTGCGCGACGCGGAGTTGTTCCCGTAAGCGGGACTGGCCTTTGCGGTCTCCCACCCTTTCGTCCGCCGCGGCGGACGAAAGGATGGGGCACCCTCAATTGTGGGCAGGGAAGGAGAAACAGATTCCCCGATGCTTCGCTGAGCCCCCTGCGGGCGATCTTGGGGCTGGTCAATGCACGGTGACCTGCAGGCTGCTCCAGCCTTGCTCAGTGATGGAAGCCGGCGCCTTGTAGCGACGGCTTGAAGCCGGGCTGGGTAGCGAACCAGTCCAGGTGGCGGCGGATGTCGCGCAGCAGCATGCCGGCCAGATCGTGCGTGAATCCGTTGCGCACCACCACGCGCTGGACGACCGTATCCTGCCGGTTGGCCGGCATCCTGTAGGTTGGCACCTGCCAGCCGCGATCGCGCAACCTGTCCGACAAGTCGTAGAGCGACCAGTTGGCCTGCTCTTTCAGGGTCCAGGCCAGCACCGGCAGATCGCGCCCGGTCGAAAGCATCTGGAACGGGCCAAGCGCGGCAATCTGGCCGGCCAGCTCGACGGCCACCTCCTGGCACGCCTCGTGGATGGCGCGGTAGCCGGCTTTGCCCAGCCGGATCAGGTTGTAATACTGGGCCACGATCTGGCTCGCCGGACGGGAGAAGTTGATGGCCAGGGTGGGCATGGCCCCGCCCAGGTAATCGACGTTGAAGATCAGGTCGGCATCGAGATCCCCAAGCTCGCGCCAGACGATCCAACCCACGCCCGGATAGACCAGGCCGTACTTGTGCCCGGAGGTGTTGATGGATTTGACCCGCGGCAGGCGAAAGTCCCAGTTGAGCTCAGGTTGGAGGAACGGCGCCACGAAGCCGCCGCTGGCGCCATCGACATGGATGGGAATGTCGAGGCCGGTCTGCTCCTGGAGGCGGTCGAGAGCGGCGCTCAGCGCAAGGACGTTCTCATAGTCGCCGGTAAAGGTGCTGCCCAGCACGGCGACCACCCCGATGGTGTTCTCGTCGCAGGCCTGGGCGGCGCGCTCGGGATCGGTGACCACCTCGTTGCCTTCAAGCGGAACCTCGCGCGGCTCCACGTCCCAGTAGCGGGCGAACTTGTGCCAGCAGACCTGGGTGTTGGAGCCCATCACCAGGTTGGGCTGGCCGGCTGTCTTGCCCAGCTTCCGCATCCTGTTGCGCCAGCGCCACTTGAGGGCCAGACCGCCCAGCATGCAGGCCTCGCTGGAGCCGATGGTCGAGGTGCCGATGGTGCCGTCGGGATCGGGCGAGCGCCACAGTTCGGCCAGCATGTGCACACAGCGCATCTCCAGCTCGGCCGTCTGCGGGTACTCGTCCTTGTCGATCATGTTCTTGTCGAAGGTCTCGGACATCAGCCGGTGAGCTTCCGGCTCCATCCAGGTGCTGCAGAAGGTGGCCAGGTTGAAGCGCGAGCTGCCATCCAGGATCAGCTCGTCGTGGATCAGGCTGTATGCGGTGCCCGGCGCCATGCCCTGCTCGGGGATGGAGTGGCGCGGGGTCGGCCCCAGCAGCGACTGGCGCGCATACATGGGGCGGACCAGGTCCGGACTGTGGTGCTTGCGCGGGCTCTGCTCGGTTGCGTCGTCGTCTTCCATTGAGGTGGAATCCTCCAGAGTCTTCATGGTAGCCGCTGCGCTTGCGATTCGCATATCGAAGGCCGACGAATTGTCCGCACGGAACAGCGTCTCGACGCACGTCGGCGGATTGCCCCGCTCCCGCCAGACGCAGGTGCCGCGAACCCCTAAACCGCGGCTTGGGGATTAGTGTCTTCGGGTGCGGGCGGCGTCACCCGACGCGCTCGATGACGACCGATTCGAGGACCACCGGCTTGTGCGGCTTGTCCTGGCCGCCGCCTGGGCCGAGGGAGATCCTGGTGGCTATCTCCTGGCCCTCCACGACTTCGCCGAAGATGGTGTGCTTGCCGTTGAGCCAGGGAGTGGGAACGACGGTGATAAAGAACTGGCTGCCGTTGGTGTTGGGGCCGGCGTTGGCCATGGCCAGCTTGCCGGGCTTGTCGAACTGGTGCGGCGAGCCCTTGGTCTCGTCCTCGAAGCGATAACCGGGGCCGCCCATGCCGGTGCCGGCGGGGTCGCCGCCCTGGATCATGAAGTCCTTGATGACGCGATGAAAGATGGTGCCGTCGTAGAGCTTGGCGGTGGATTTCCGGCGGGTGACGGGGTGGGTCCACTCTTTGGCGCCTTCGGCCAGGGCAATGAAATTGGCGACCGTGATGGGCGCGTCGGCCTCAAAGAGGCGGACGGTGATCTTGCCTTCGGTGGTGGTGAAGACGGCGTAGGTTCCTGTTGTGAGGGACATAGGTTTTTCCTTGTTTTCGACAGATTGACCAGACGATTAACGGCCCAAGGTAAAGATGACGTTGATCTGCGTGCGAACTTCAACGGGCTGGTTGTTCAACAGGTAAGGCCGGAAACGCCAGGTCCTGACTGCATCCAGCGCGGCCTGCTGCAAGAGATCCGGGCCACTGACAACGTGAAGCTCTTTCACCTTGCCGTCGGTGCCAACGGTTGCGGCGAGCACGACAGTGCCGCTGATGCCGGCCTGTCTGGCCTCAGTCGGGTATACCGGCGGCGTTTTGGAGATCAGCATACCCTGTGCCACTCCGGCGGAAATGTTCACAAACTTGGGAAGGGCACCCGGATAAGGAGCCTCGCCCGACGACGGCGGCAGCGGTTGGCCCTCGCGGACGATGGTGACCTTCTTGAGCACCACCGGCGTTAGGGGTTTGTCCCGGCCGTCGCGCGGCACGCGGGCGATGGTTTTCACCACCAGCACGCTGGACTCGTCGCACTGGCCGAAGATGGTGTAGTGCTGGTTGAGCGAGTCGAAGGGCAGCTCGGTGATGAAGAACTGGCTGCCGTTGGTGTTGGGGCCGGAGTTGGCCATGGCCAGCTTGCCGGGCTGGTCGAAGTTCAGGTTGGGATCGAACTCGTCGCTGAAGCTGTACCCAGGGTCGCCCATGCCGGTGCCCGAGGGATCGCCGCCCTGGATCATGAAAGCGGGAATGACCCGATGGAAGATGGTGCCGTCGTAGTAAGGCCTGTTGTGCTGCTTCGTCTTGGTGGCGGGGTCGATCCAGTCGATCGCGCCCTCGGCCAGTCCGATGAAGTTGGCCACCGTCCTGGGAGCCTGCCGCTGATAGAACTGGCAGGTGATGCGGCCCATGGAGGTATCCATGACCACGGTGGGTCCGTTGGGATGGACAAACGCGGCGGCAGTAGCCTGGGGCGCGTCCGGCAGGTTCTCGGCCGGCTTGGCCGACTGCTGGGCCGGGGCTGGGAGGGAATTCCAAGCGGCAAAGGCCGCGGCCAGGGTGGAAATAAGAAGCGGGTGCGTGAGTTTCATGGCGTATTTGAGGGTAAATCATGCGGCGGGGGCAGTGCCAGTGGGCGCTTTGGCTTGGGATTTGCCGCGCAGCCGGCAAGAACGCCCACACCGTGCAGTTGTATCGTTTCGATACAATTGCCTTGACGGAAAGAACCCCATGCGCCTGCCGCCTTGGCGCAGCCTCGGCCGCTCAGAACACCCAAAGGCTCCCCAGCAGCAGCAGGATGGCGGCGAGGGTCACGGCCTGGTAGGCCAAGTCGTCCGCCCTCCGCGATGCCGCTGAGCTTCCAGTGGGGGCGGGCAGAGTTGCGGATGCGGTTTGCGGGGAAGAGGGCATCGTGGGCCTGCCTTTCCAAGCCTTTCGGCAAAGGTTACGAACTACGGGCGGCGGGGTTCCGGGCGCGGTCCGATTCTTTAGACGCCGCAAACGCGCCGGGGGCACCGGAAAAACCTGCCACTGGCAACTGCCCCGGTTGCTGGACGAAATCCTCGCCCTGAAGAGCAGATCGGACAGGGCGGGAAAAAGCGCACACCCATACACAAGAACGGAGGATGCCGGAGTATTCCTTCGGTAACGGGTGTAAAATCTCGCTGGTGAGCACTGATTCCCATCTCGATGTTGTTCCCTCCGCCCAAACGCCGGAGCGCAACTGGCTGCCGCTGGCGATCGCTGCCGCTGTCGTGCTGATCGTGGCCGCCGCCGTGGTGCTGGCGCTGGAGCACGGCAGGCGCGGGCCTACCATCACGCCCATCTCCGCGCCGCTGGACCCCTACGCGGCCAGCCTGCCCATCACCGGTCTGGCCATGAGCGAGTCGGGCTACCTGGCCGGCGGCAAGCTCACCTACGTCGATGGGCACATCGCCAACACCGGCCCGCGCACCGTTACCGGCGTCACCGTGCAGGTTCTCTTCCGCGACTACGCCCACGAGGTGGCGCAGAACGAGACCCAGCCGCTCAGGCTGATCCGCGTAAGAGAGCCTTATGTCGATGTGGAGCCGGTCTCCGCCGCGCCCCTCAAGCCCGGCGGCGAGCAGGACTTCCGCCTCATCTTCGACGGGGTGCACCCGGACTGGGACGGCGCCTATCCGGAGATTCGCATCATCCGCGTGGAGACGAAATAGATCGAAGCAGCGCAGGAGCGCATCGTGCTGCCTCCGCGATGCAATGCCCTTGTTGTCCGCCGCGCTCTTGCGCATCGCCGGGTGCGCTATTTGACCTTGGCCGCGCTGGTCTGGTCCGTCGAGGCCGGACCGGAGAAGATCAGTTGCTTGCGCACTGGAACGGCCGAGTCACGGGCGAAATACCATTTGGCCGCGATGGTGAAGGTGTTGTCCACCACGCTGTCGCGTTGCACGTGAGGCGCCTGGTTCTCGAAAAAGAAGGTGGAGTAGGTGGGAGAGAGCGAGAGATTGCCGGCGATCTTGAAGTTGAGAGCGAGCTTGGTGGAAAAGGCATAGCGCGTCTCGGTGGGGAGGGTGTAACCGGGGATCATGAATTCGTCGCCCGAGGTGTCGAACGAGGCGGAGTAGTTCTTCTTGGTGTCGATGGTCTTCTGCACGTGCGCCATCCAGTAGAGTCCGCCGGCATGAAGTGTCTTGGGGACCGGAATGATGGCCGACGAAGCATCGAGGGGAACCTGGGTGGGGGAGTTGGAATAGTTGTTGTTGACGCACTTGGCGAAGGAGAGCGTGGCCTGGGCGGTGCAGACGTTGTACGGGGCGGGGAGCTGCGGCAGCAGCAACTGGTAAAGGACGTCGTTGAGAATGGTGTATTCGGGGCCGAGTTCCACGTAGGTGCCGGGGTCGAAGTACCACTTGTTGCTGGCCTCGAAGCGCAGGCCCATGCGCTGGCTGAAACCCATGGCGGTGGGAATCTGAATGGTGTTGAACTGCGTCTTGCTGGTGGCGCCGGCGCCGGGCGCGAGGGAGGCGGCCGGGGTGTAGTAGGCGAAGGGGACATAGGTGCCGTCGATCTGGCGCTGGAACTGGTAGGGAGCAATCACCAGGAAGGCGCGGGGGAGATTGCGGGTGCTCTGCTGGATGCCCACGCTGGCAAGGCCTGGGATAAAGGGGGGATGGAGCTGTATCTGGGCCAGAGGGCCGACTGTGAGGTTGTTGGCCGAATAGGTGACGGTTTCCGGGCTTGAACTGAGGTTTCCGGCCACCTTGCGGTCGTATTCAGCGTCGTTCTGCACTCCGAAGACGAGGCGGCCGAGCCAGGGCGAAGATACAAGCCGGCCGGCCGCTTCCAGGTCGAGCTCCTGGGAGTGGGGCGTGGAGGCCTGGGTGTTGGAGACGCCGGCGAAGTCGTTTCCGACGGCTGTATCGGTGAGGGTGGGCCTGGTCCAGGTGAAGCCGGCCACCACCTTGGAGAAATCGAGTTGGAACAGATTGCGGTCCTGTTGAAGCAACTCGCCTCTGGCAAGGCTGGCCTGGGCGGTATTGTTGACGCCTCCCTTCTTCGAGGTTGCCTGCAGCACGTCAGGCTGGTCGTGGCGCGTGACCTCGCGCGCGATCTCCGTGGTGAGAAACAGGCCGCGGGGCGCGAAGACCGGTGAGGGGGTCTGGGCAGACAGGGCGCCCAGGCCGGAGTACACGATCTTGTCCTCGGCGAGTTGGTTGCTGGTGGTCACCCAGTAGGCGTGGTCGGGCGCAATGTTGAGGCCGTCGACGCAGTAGGGGATCTGCGGGCCCTGGGACGGGTCTGAGGCTGTCTGGTTGGCGCAGCCCTCATCGCCCGGAACGGCGAAGGTCTCCGGGCCGGAGGCCGCGGCGCCCAGGTTGGTGGGCGGCTGGGTGACGATGCCATAGGAGACCAGCCACTCCTGGTGCAGGTCGCTGGCCAGCAGCGTCTGTTCCAGGTCGGTCTGCTTCTGGGCGGTCGTCATCAGGCCGGTCAGGGTTGTGCCGTCAACCATGATGCGCTCTGAGTAGTCGCCCTTCCACAGCACGCGGTCCAGCGCGATGCGCAGCCGGCAATAGTCGGAGGCGCTATGCCTGCCGTTGCCGGGGCTTGGCAGCGAGCTGTGGTCGCGGGTCCAGTTGTCGCAGATTTCGTAGCCGTCGTAGTAGCCTGGCAGTGCCTCGAAGAAGAAATCGCGGCGCTTGAGCAGTGCCACATCGGCATTCGCGCTGCGCTGGAGAGTGCGCAGCAGGTACTGCATGAGGACGGAGTTCTGGCAGTTCGGTTTCCTGTTGCACTGGTCCCAGGTAAAGGTCAGGTCCGACGCTGCCTGGTAGTGGCTGAACTCCTCCTCAAGGAGCCCGGCCGCGGTCTTGCCTTCGAGGGATGGGTCGGGTTTCCCTTGCGCTCTAACCGTGTTTTGCAGAATGTGGGTCACTTGAGCAAACACCGGCGTGGGTTCTTCAAGGAGGGTCGTTGTGGAGATGGGGTTTGGATCGGCGAACCACTGGGTTGAGCCGTCGCTGCCCTGGCGGCTGAAGCGCTCGTAGGCGTAGAAAGGCGTCACCACCGGGGCTTCGCCGCCGGGCTCCACGCCGGCTTCAAAGTTGCCGGTTTCATGGTCCTCCTGCGCCTCGCTGAGGATGAGGTCGATCATTGGAGCCGCCGGGCATGTGGGGCCGCCGCCGGGGCAGTCGAACGAAAAGCTGTTGAGGTCCGCGTGCACGTGCGCGCCCAGTTCGTCGGCCTCCGAATGCGGCATCTGGGCCATCACCACGACGTAGTCGAACTTGTCGTCGTCGCCTCCGGCTCTTTCGGCCTCCCATGCAGCGCGCAGAATGGTGGTAACCGCGGCGCGAGGGTCGCCCACATTCAGATCGAAGGCCGTTCTCCGGTCCTTGACCTTGCTGCCCGCCGCTGCGCTTCCGCCTGCGTACCCGGTTCTCTGCTCCAGCACCGCTTTCTTGTCGTCGCAGACGGTGTTTGCGCCAGTCGTGTCTCCATTGGGGCAGTCGTTGTTATCGGGTAGAACTTTGAAGTAGTCGGGGGTAATCTCCTTCATGGTTTCCTGCCCGACAACGCCGACAATGAGAACGCGCCTGCCATCCGGCTGCGTGGCGATGGTGTAGCCGGCATCCCTTTGCTCGCGGGCGATCAGGTGCAGGAAGAGGCGAACGACGGTTTTACGGACCTCACTGCCGAGAAAGGCTTGTTGGTTGGATTTGGGTGTGCCGGAATCCGGTTGGAGAGCGTCCTTCAAGCCCTGAACAACCTGCACGACGGAATCCCCGTCGCCGGGAAAACCGGAAGCCGCGCTGCACGAGTCGGAAAACTTTGCCCCCTTTGCCTGCGCCAGGTAAGTCCCGAGGGCGGAGCCCGCATCCTTTTCGCGGTCGCTGTCCTGCGTGGTTCTTCGCGTGGCTTGGAGATCGGTCTTGTCGATGGCGGTCTCGGCCTTGGAGAAGTTTGTGACCGCGCCCGGGAGCTTCGGGCACCCATAGCCGGCGAGAAGCGTCGATACAATGGTCAGCTGATTGGCGAGCAGTTGCCTGCGGAACTGCGGATTGTGGGAGGCCCGGTTTTGAATGGTGGTTTCGACGGTTTGCGCGGCATCGGCGCCGCCGCCACTCGACGAGCTGCCTGTCGGTTTCTTGGGCAGAGTCTGGTCGATGCGCCGCAACCATGCCATCTGCGCTGAGATCGTATTGTCCCCGGTTGCGCATTCGGGGCCGGCGGATAGATCGAGGGAAAAGAACAGGGGGCAGTAGAGTTTGGAATCGCCGCCGGCAGCCTTCTTCTTGGGATCGGTGGTGCTGACGCGAATGTTGGCGGCAAGCATTTGCAGCCTGTGGTCCTTGTTTCCAATTGCGCCGAAACTCCAGGGGCGATCTCCCGGGCCGCCGGGGCCGGGGAAGGGATTGCCGCCCAGCCGCGAAGGCTCGCTGGCGCCGCGCAGCAGGATGGCGATGCGGCGAAGCCAGGTGGCGCTGTAGAGGAAGTCCTCTCGTCCGGGAACGATGGCGCGATAGCCGGCCGTCATGAGGAACCGGGTGACGTTGTCGCAGTCGGCAAGCGCGGGCAGGCGTCCGTCCGACTTGTAGAGGGTCTCAGGCGCGTAGATCCCCCACTTCTCGGCGTCGGCCTGGCTTTGAGGAAACGGCGCCGGGGCGCTGCACGCGCTCTGTGTGGAACTGCCCGGGATCTGTTGGAACTCCTGCTGAATGGCGCCGCCGAACTCGGGGGAGAAGTTGTCGCCCATGCCCAGCAGAAGCTCCCGCTTTTCTGAATCGGTCCTCAATTCCTTGAGAAACGACTGGACCAAGGGCAGCGCGGGAGCTACCGGGTTCTCATTGGCTTCAATACGGTAGTAGCCGAAGAGGGCACCGGTGTACTGGACCTTCAAAGTCTCTTTGGCTTTCTCCTGTTGCTCCAAGGACTGCGCGGCGGCAAGGCCGCCAAGCGTGAGAAAAACCGGGAGTAACAGACCAAATCCGCGGGCAATTCCGCGAATTGCGAGCGACGCACGGGGGAGGGGAGTGTGCATGGCCGTCCTTTCAAGCGAACGTGGTTGGGATTTGTTGGGGCGAGGACCAAGAATTGTCAAATACTATAACGCGAAAGCAGGGCAACGTTCATTGCATCTCACCGGCCGCGCATCCCTTGGGGACATCTGCATGGAAGCTGGACTTCCGCCGTCTTTTCAACCGCGGGGAAGCGGCGGGAAAGGAGAATGCGGCGCCTGCTATGTAACCTCCTTCAAATCCTGGAAGTCGCAGCTCACCCCACGGGGAAGCCGCTGACCGTTTCGCCTTCGCCGACGTGCTGCCCGGCCAGGACGACGGCGTGGCTGGCTATGCGGGCGCCGTCGCCGATGACGGTGGGCGCCAGTGTGATCTGGTCGTAGTCTTCCGGGTTGTGGAAGTGGGAGTAAACGCGGGCAAAGGAGCCGATGACTGCGCCCTTGCCGATGCGGATGCCGCCGCGGTCGTTCAACAGGGCGCGCTCGCCAATGGTGACCCCGTCGCCGAGGTACAGGTTGTACCCGTAGGTGAGGTCCACACCGCGATAGATCCTGACCCCGGCGCCCATGTGGGCAAAGATGTGGCGGCCCAGCATGGAGCGGAAACGGATGCCCAGCCAGTGGTTCAGCCCCACCGGCGAGCGGTCGAACATCTGCCAGAACCAGAGCAGCGGCTCGCGCTGCTGGTATCGCTCGCGGTCGGCGTCGGGGAAGCTCTCCGCCTCCAGGGTGGCGTTCTCCGGGTCCAGCGAAAGGCTGAGGATGTTGCCGGGCAGCTCGGAGGTGAGGGTGAGGTTTAGCTTGCCGCCGTGGGGCCGCCCCAGGTAGAGCTGATAAAGCTGGTCGCGCACAATCCCGGCGCGCAGTTCCGGGGAGTGGTGGCGGGTGAACTCCTCGTCGAGAAACTGAATCCAGCGGCGGTAGACCTCTTCCGCCTCGGGCGCGGGATGCGGAACGCTGCTCGCAGTCGATGCCATACGGATAGGACGATACACCACCGGGGCGGGTTGCATCGAGCGAGATCGGGGTTCAGGTCCGCCGGAGGCGAGACTCGCTGTGGCGAGGGTCAGAGATCAGGGGTCAGGTGGGCATGGGGCGCCCAGCTTCATCATCCAATACTCGTCATCGCCCAGCCTAGAATCCGCAAAGAATGCCGGAAGATCGTTCTCATCTTCAGCGTCTGAAGATCCAGGGCGTGAATGGTTACGGTACCGGCGTCAACATCATCCATCTCATTGTTCAAGGGGTGATCTGATGCGCAAGCCGTCCTCTTTGAGTCCCTGGTTTTCGGTGGAGCAACTTGTCGCCTGGGTCAAGGAGTCTCCCGACAAGACGGCTTATCAGCGGCGGTTGGCGATCTGGCTGACCCATGTGGGGCCATTTACCGCGCATCGCGTGGCCTATCTGCTGGCGGTTTCAACCCAAGCGGTTTGGAAGTGGGTGGCCGAGTACAACACGCTTGGCCCCACAGGGCTCGACCGCAAAGGGCGCGGCGGAAGACGCTGGGGATTGATGACTTTGGAGGAGGAACGAGCCTTTCTTGCCGAGCATCTGTCAGAGGCCGAAAGCGTCGGTCTGCTGACCGCCAAACAGCTCGCTTCCGCGCTGGCAAAAGGGCTCGGGCAAGAGGTTTCGATCGACTACATCTACGGTCTTCTGCATCGTCATCAATGGCGCAAACTGACTCCGCGTCCTCATCAAGCCAAGCGGAACCCGGCGCTTGCCGAAGCCTTCAAAAAAACTCCCGCAAACGCTCGAAACCATAGCCCAGAGCCTTCCCGCTGGCACTCGGATGCGCGTTCTGTTTCAAGACGAGGGCCGTTTCGGACGCATCAGCGACGCGCGAAGTTGTTGGGCGCCGCTGCCCTTGCGACCCTCCGTTGGCAGTCAACTGGTGCGCGAATATGTCTATGCTTACGTGGCCGTCTGCCCCGCCGACGGGCAAATGTCTTCGATGATTTTGCCCTGGATAGACGCCCGCTTGACGAGTATCTTTCTGGCCCAGACCGCGGCGCAATTCCCCACCAATTCTGCGTTATGTTCTTGGATGGAGCCGGTTGGCACAAGGCCCATGAGCTGACGGTTCCGGCCAACATGAGATTGCTTGCCCTGCCGCCCTACTCGCCGGAGTTGAACCCGGCCGAACACGTC
>Ga0326728_10007727_pt1 | contig 27297 bp, 17 predicted proteins | sample MB3enrmetagenome_FD_207602 | JGI IMG/M metagenome (GOLD analysis project Ga0326728, IMG submission 207602) | Lab enriched peat soil microbial communities from McLean, Ithaca, NY, United States - MB31MN | ecosystem: Environmental > Terrestrial > Soil > Wetlands > Peat | place: USA: New York...
TAGTTCCACCATTGCTGCCGGTCTTATCAAGATTGCCGAAGGGATCGAAGCTGAACGTCTGTGACCAATTCGCCGTATTGCTCGGGTTCAATAGGCAATTCACACTCGCCACCCGCACCAGGTCGTCATGAGCGTAGGAGCACGTCTGCTGATCGGAGGAAAGGAAGGGATCGGTGATGGCGAGCAGATTCAGCGTGCCGTTGGGGTTCCAGGTTAGATCCCCGGTGACCGATTGCACCGGTGAACCGACATTGAACTGATACTGCTTCATACGGCCCATGACATCGTAACCGAAGGCGTCCGAATCCCCCGAGCCCAGAGCAACCGCGGTGGGAAGCCCATAGCCGGGACTGTAACTCGTGCTGGAAACCGGGTTCATGCCGGTGCTGGCCGCAACTGAATACACTCGCCCTTCACCCTCGGGAGTGTAAGTGAAGGTTGGCAGGCCGAGCCCGCTCATTTGATTAATCAAGCCGTTCGCCCAGTAGGAGAAACCCACGCTGTAGTATCCACCCGAGTTCGGCGTGGATTCGAGCTCGTCCTCAACCTCCCCTCGGGGCCAATAGCTGAAACCCAGGTCCGTAATTATGGAGTTGCAACTGCCCGAGCTCGGCGTGCAGGTGTAAGCCTCCGCCAGACGGCCCGCCGCCTTGGCCATCGCCGTCCCGTTCACCGTTGCGCTGTCGTAAATGAAGTGCTTGGCGGGTGTCACGCTGGCGTAACTCCCGCTTGGGTAGGTAACACCGGTCAGACGGTGGACCAAGTCATAAGCATAACATGAGACATTGCCCACCGCGTCCACTCGCTTAACTTTATCGCCGCTGAACGGCGCGCAGGTGGAATCGGTGTCGTAGACGTAGCTCGTGGTGCCCGACTCCGGGTTGGTTTCCAAGATCAGGCGGCTCAAAGCGTCGTAATTGTAACTCCGACTCTGCCCGCTCTGCCATACGCTAGTGAGGTTGTTGAGCGGGTCGTAAGTGTAGTAGGTGAAGAAGCCTGTGGCGCTGGTGTTTTGAGCACAGGCGCCGCTGCCCGAGGCGCCGGTGATTTCGCAGACCGACTGCAAGCGCCCCAGGGCGTCGTACTGGTACTGGGCGCTTTTCGGGTTCTCGCCGCTGGGGGCTGGGCCCAGCGTGCGCAGCACGTCGTTGGCGGGATAACTGTAGGCCACCCACCCGCCTCCCGCGTCGTTGAATCTGGTGGTGCGGTTGAGCGGGTCGTAGGTCGTATAGTTCCAGGCAGTCGCCCCACCACTACATGCAGGTGCGCTATACGGTTCAGAGACCGCCGCCAAACGCCCGTTCGCGTCGTAGGCCGCCTCGATGGAGTCGTACGTCGTCGAGTTCTGCGCCTGTTTCCGCTGGCTGATGATCTGCCTTCCGAGACCGTCCAGGCAGGAGAGATTGTCGACGGTGGAATCGGAGGCGAAATTGAGGGTGGTTTCCTCCGTTGTGGGAGTGTAGGTGACGTTGGTCGTGTTCCCATTGGCGTCGGCAAGAGAAGTTAGGCGCCAGAAAAGGTCGGTATATCCGTAAGACGTGGTTCCGTTGGTGTCGTTGAAGGAAGTCATTACCCCGCCGTTGCAATCCCAGGTGTAGCTGAGCGTGGGCCCGGCGGGCGGTGTGATGGTGGTGGGGAAGGCTCCGTTGCAGCTTCCGCTTCCGTAGTTATAAGTCGTTTGCGCGTTGTTCACGTCGATCAAGGTGGACACGGTTCCGTTGCCGTTGTGCGTGTAGCTCCTTGTCAGGCCGCCGGTTGTCGTGCTGGACAGGTTGCCGTTACCGTCATAAGAGTTTGACGCGCTGGTCACCGTCCCTCCAGACGCATTCTGCACCGTCACAGTACAAGGTCGGTCGATAACACTGGTATTGGTGATCCCGCACGATGTGTTGAAGTTATATGTGGTGAGCGTCTTGCGGACAAGTGTTGGCCCATAGTCATATTCGTCCACTTCCGCGGGCAAGTCAGTGAAGTAGCCCGATGGCCCTGAGGTGTATCCGTAGGTGGTGGTGACCTTGGAGGGCGCAAGCCCGGGCAGGGTGGTTTGAACCGTGCGGCTGATAGGTGCGTATCCAACCAGGGTGCTAGTGCCTGCGCAGGGAATTGGCGCTCCGTTGTAACAGGTGTCCACGGTTTCCAAAAGCGTGCTTGTGCCCTGGTAAATGTTCCGCTGCATCTCGTAGTTTTGCTGAAAACTCATGGTCGTTAAGTTGCCGGAGGGATCAGTGACATTCGTAGTCGAAAAGTACCAGCTCGCCACTGAGTGGGAATAGGTCCATATTTCCGAAGTGCCGCCATTTCCGGGGTCGAGTTTTCTGGTGAGGGTTTGCGGTGTGCCGTCCTGGCAGTTGATGCCGTTATACGGTCCTGAGTAGCTGTAACTGATCGTACCACCTGTGGGCAGGGTTATCTGAGAGATGCGGCCTGTAAGGCTCCCGGAGTAGCCAGGCGTGGGCTCATATTGAAAGGTGTATTGGCTGTTATCGGGGAGGACGATGCTGCTCACAAGGGGTTGATTAGGGTAGGGACCTACCTCCGAGATATAGGGGCAGCCAAAGTTAGTCTGGAGGGTCACAGGACTGTAGTTTACGGTCACCGTGCTACTTTGGCCGGAAGGATTCGGGTAGTTGTACTGCATGGACGTGGTGCCGGAGTAAGTAAGCTCTGGGACCCCGAGCGAATCAATGAATGCTGGGAGCCCATTCTGCGTTCCGACTGTTACCTGGTTACCATTCGCGTCCGTGACCGAGGGACCGCCGAAGTCAACCGGGGCGTACTGCCGACCGTCGGGGGAGGTGGCGACGGCTGACATCTCCCCAACGGAGTTAACGTTCACGGTCATGTACCAGGCGGAGCCGTCCGAAGACCATCCTGTGGCCGAGGAAGAGCCCCACTCACCGCATTGGGGGGCCACGTGAGCCTGGTCATCGACGAACACATTGAAGAACGGAATCTGGGTTCCGAGCGGGCTCACGTAAGTCCACGGGCCGTATATGTTGTAATACAAGGTATCACCGGAACCATCCGGGCAGGTGCCCTGGGACCAACCGAAGGTGAACGTACCGAAATAGGCGTAACGCGGATCGTTATCCGCAACCTGCCATCCGTAGCTGCCCGCGGAGTTCCAAAAAGTAAATCCATCGATGATTTGTGGATACCACAGGTCACTGTTATAGCTTAGGTTAAAGGTGAAGGGCATGCCTAGGCCCGCCTTGTTCACCACGGGAATTGAGAAGAGAACGTTGAGGTTGGAAAGGTTCACCGTGTCGAACGGGGCCGCCGGGCTGAACGACCCAAATTCCGGCAGCCCGGTCAGCGGCGGGACGATCTGGGCAGCGAGTGGGCCTGTCAGTCCAAACAGCAAAATGGCTAGAAACAGAGCTTGCCTCCAACCGGACATAGACCGAAAGGAGGATAGCTTGCGCCAAATCCTCCTGACTGCGCATCCGCTCACGGCATTATTAATGGGTTTCATGCTTTGCCTCCTACACGGGCGGTAGAATGAACGTACTGCTTGTCAGGCCGGAGTTGGCCACTACACTGCCTACGGTTAGGTCCAGAGTCAGGCTTCCTTCTTGATATTTCTGGATGTGAAACGGGACGCTCGTTCCATTGACTGACTGGTAGTTTGAGTAAAGAATCTCGACGTCAATATTGCGTCCGGCGTTTTTCTCGGGGTGGACACTGAAGTCCAGCGCGACGGGCAGGCTGGAGGAAGCGTCGAGGTAAACGTCGGTGGCGCTGAGGCGCTGAATGATGGAGTTCATCTGCGGCTGTCTGGGCAGCGTTTTCGAAATTTGGATGTGCTCGGTGGGAATACCCAGATGGCTTTCGAGGCCGACAAAGACCACGTTTACGGTGGGGTCCAATAGGGCAGCTTGGATGCTCAATGCCGGGAAAAACCAGCTCGCGTCCGTCCAGCAGTTATGCAGAGCGGTGGCGTGCGCCGTGCCGTCTGTGCCCACCCATACGCCGGCAACCCCGTTGCGAATCTCCTGGCGCTGGCCGTTGGTGAGGTTCAGCGTCACGCGGCTTTGCTGATTACCAAGTGCAACCAGCGTGGCCGGACCCGTCTCCTGGTCAGACCCGGCGATGTACGTTGCGCTGGCTTGCAAGGTAATGTCGGTAAGGGCCGTCCCAGCGGTCAGCGCTTGCAGCGCTTGGCTGGCGAGGGCGAGAGCGTTGGGGTCACGGACGGGACCGGCGGCGGTCTGTCCTAAGACATGACCGGGAAGGAAAATGACCAAAGCGGAGTAAATAAAAAGCGTCAAATTTTTTGGGAAATTGAACCGGATCGTCATGGCGGGCCTCCTGATTAGAAGGGTGATGTCACATGGCGCAGCAAATTCATGTGCAGCTCACGCCAGCGTTATGTACTATTCGTAAAATGCTGTCAAGAGGAAACATTGTCGCTATGACAACTAGTCCATGCCTAATAGAGTATTTTCTTTGCAATCGACGCGCGTGGCGGTGGGCATACACGAGTTTAACTTCGACGGTGGCGGAGGGGCAATTTGGCAATCGTGCGCTTTAGCGCTACCCAATCATTCTGTGATCTTGCTGGCCCCAGTTCAAGCTGGGCTCGAGCTGGTGAACGATCATTTGCGCAATTCCCAACCCTCCGTGGCGGGCCAAGGCCGTCGATAACGATTGAATTGCCAAGGAATTCAAAGTATCTGACCCGGCCAGTGGAGAATCCCCCGACAGCGAGGAAAGGCCCACCTTGAAATCTTCCATGAGCTTCGAGATGAGAATGCCCTCAAATTCCTGCGTGGCTTTAACCAATTTCTTGTGGGCGGGAGTTTCCGGAGCGCCGTCCGCCGAAGCGACGCGGTTGGCGAGCGTTGGCGACCCGGAACTCGTAGCGGAGAGACTCATATGATTTCCAATTCTGCCTGCAAGGCCCCGGCCGCGCGCAACGCTTCCAGGATCGCCACGATATCGCGCGGTGTGGCGCCGATTGCTTGCATGCCGTTGATCAAATCGTCGACGCTGGCGCCCTCGCGGAGCTCAATGCGGTGGGCCGGGCTCTCCATCGCTTTAACCTGCGTTTGTGGCACCACCTGAGTCTGTCCTTGGGAGTAAGGCAGAGGTTGTGAGACCTGGAATTGCGTCGTGATGACCACCGACAGATTGCCGTGCAGGATCGAGCAAGCCCCCAAGCTCACTTGCTGGCCCATCACGATGGTCCCCGTCCGTTCATTGACGATGACCTTGGCGGGGGAGTGGACCGCTACCGTCAGATTTTCCACTCTCGCCAACAGGCCGGAAACCACCTCCGCGCCTGGGGTGGGAACCCGAACCTCAATGCGGCGGCTATCGACTGCCCGCGCCGAGCCTTTCCCGAATTCGCGCTCAATGGCCGCGGCCGCTTCCGTGGCGGTCTGGAAATCCGGGTCGCGCAGCAAAAGGAAGAGCTGGTTCAAGTGGCTGAGGTCCATCGCCCCATCCCGCTCGACAATTCCGCCTCCCGGAATGCGCGCCGTGGTGGGGTGATTGACCTGAACCGAGTTGCCCCTGCCCCCCGCAGTGTAACCACCATTGGTCAAAGGGCCTTGCGCCGTCGCCCACATTTGGCCGTCAGGACCGTGCAGCGTGGTGAAAAGGAGCAATCCACCCACGAGACTTTTGGCGTCTCCAATCGAGGAAACGGTGACGTCAATCGGCGTGCCCGGGCGGGCAAAGGGCGGAAGCGTGGCCGTGACGAAAACCGCTGCGACGTTTTTGACCACCACCGCCGAGGCATTGAATTGCACTCCCATCTTCAGCAGGAGATTGGCCAAGGTCTGAACCGAAAACAGGGTCTGCTGGCTGTCGCCGGTGCCCTTGAGGCCCGCGACCATCCCGTATCCAATCAGCAAGTTGTCGCGCATGCCCTCCACCGTGGTCAAGTCACCCAGGCGGACTTGCCGGGGCGTCGCGTCCTTCCCTGCCAGCGTGGCGGGGAGCAAGAGCATTTCGAGGCCGATAATGCCAACCCATAATCTGGATCGCATGGCTTTAGAACCCCACGATCTTCAGAATCAGCCGCACCAACTTGTTAGGAGGCGCGACCCCATCGCTGATCACCCCACGCCCTTTTAGCTCCACTTCCAGGTTGCTAATGGAAGTCGAAAGCACTGCGTTACTCGGGCCGATGTCCCCCGGACGCACCACGCCGTGAATAATGACCGTCTGGTGCTGGTTATTCATGTCCATTTCCCGCAACGCCTCGATAACGAGAAATCCGTTGGGCAAAACCTCCGCAACGCGGCCGGAGAGGCTGGTCGTGAGGGCGGAGTCGGAGGACGTTTGCGCCTGCCCATTAAGCGCGCTTGAAGAATTAGGCGAGAAGAGGTTCTGTAAACTGTTGTTGGGGCCTAGGTTGCCCGCCAATGCGCTGATACCCGAGCTCGCTGCGAAGGTTCGCGCCGATTTAACCGCCCCGTCCTCTGCCGCCGTGGTCGATTCCACCACCTCAATCACGATGAGGTCATTCACGTTGCGGGCCTTGTAGTCGCTCGCCAAATCCGAATAGGGGCTCTGCGGAGTCCAAAAACTTCCCGTGGTCGGCGTTGAGGCCTTTACCGCCTGAACGCGTTCGACATATTCCGCCAAAGAGTCTTTCTTCGGCTGGGCCTTTTTCCTGAAACCGGCCCCGTAACCTGGTAAGGCAAAAAGACCGATCATCATGATGAGGACGAGCAGCAATTCGAACATCGAAACTAGAAATTCGAAAATCGCATGCCGAATTTCGATTTTCGAATTTCGAATTTCGATTTTCGATTTTCGATTTTCGAGTTTCGACTTTCCAGTTTCCAGGTTCGAGTTCATCGCCTTCTCCGCATTAAAAGCTGATCTGCAATAGGCCTTCGTCAACCACTTCCGCGGTCATCACGCGCGCCGTGGCGGGGTCGCGTACGAGAATGCACTGGCCTCTAATTCCCGGTTGCAACGGGTCCACGGTGGTGGTAATTCGCATATTTTGTCCCAGCATGACGAGGGTGGCGGGCGTCCCGGGTTTGGCCAGCACGGGGAGCTTGGCCCGAGCGCGACTTACACCTCGGCCACTCGTCTGACTTTCTGTCCGAACATTTTCTTCCTCGAGCTTCCCAGCCCCGCGTAAGGTCAACCCCAAGCTCTGTGGGTCACGATGCGTCGTTACTTCAAACGGAAGGTACTGTGGTTCCTGGGAAGTCCAGAGTTCAAACACCGTTTCGCGCCGCAGGGGGTCGAAGCCGATTCGCTTGACTTGCAATCCTGTATCGTCCTTGAGGACCGGCACCGAAGCTTGGATTTTCAGATCCCCCGGTCGCAGCCCTCCATTCCCCGAAATCCCCCTTTGGGCCAGATTGTCTTGAATGGCCTGGAAAATCTCCTGGCGTGAAAGTGCGCGGGGCACGCGCCGCGGTCTCACTTCACTCTGCTCGGAGGGCGGTCCCAACGACTTGCGCAGCGGGGCATCGGCGGCGCGGACATCCGTAAACAGCGCCAAAATCAATAAAAGCAAGAGAGCGCCTATGAGTTGGCTTTTATGGGCTGACGGCATGGGACTGCGCGCTCCACTAATGGGACAAATTATTAACGTCTTGCAACATCTGATCAGCCGCCTGCACGACCTTCGAGTTGGACTCATAGGCCCGCTGGGTGACGATCATCTGGATGAACTCATCCACCACGTTGACGTTGGAGTCTTCCAGCATGCCTTGCTGCAAAGTGCCCAAACCTTCCGACCCGCCGGGAGTACCCACAATGGGATCACCCGAGGCCGTGGTGGGGGTAAACAGACCGTTGCCATTGCTCAACAGGCCCCCGGGATTCGGGAAAGTGGCCAGTTGGATGACCCCGACCTGCTGAGAATTGGTTTGCCCCGGCATAGTGACCGTTACCGTTCCGTCCGACCCCACGCTGATGGCCGTGGCGGCGCTAGGAATGGTTATCGATGGTTCTATGGGATCGCCGCTGGAGGTGACGACATTCCCCTGCTGGTTCAATTGGAAGTTCCCGCCGCGCGTATAGGCAGTTTCACCATTCGTCTGCATCACCTGAAAGAAACCATTGCCCTGGATCGCCAAATCCAAAGAGTTTCCGGTGTTGTCAAAGTCGCCTTGTATCTGGAGGACTTCCGAAGCTGAGGCTCGAGTGCCCAAGCCGATTTGCAATCCCCCCGGCACGGTGGTCTGTTGAGTGGCCGCTGACCCGGGCACGACCATCTCCTGATAAATCAAATCCTGAAACTGCAGCCGGGTCTGACGAAAACCCACCGTGCTGGCGTTCGCCAGGTTATTGGCAATGGTATCGAGATTGAGCTGCTGGGCAAGCATGCCGCTCGCCGCCGTGTATAAAGCTCGGAGCATGTTCTCTCCTTAGGGCAGTGGCTAGTGGTCAGTGGCTAGAGTCCAGTTGCCTTTGTTCTTTGCCATCTATTAACCACCGCTCTATCGTGCCTAGCCACTAACCACTGCCTTTACGTCACTCTTGAAAGATCCTGCGCGGGCGCGTTATTAAAAACCGAATGAAAAATCGACACCGCCTGTTCCAGAAGCTGGGCGTGCCGCTGAAGGTTCATCAAACCGATGGTGCCCGTCACCGGATCCATATTGGAAGCTTCCAGCATTCCCTGCGACACGCGGGGATCGTCAACGGCTAGCTCCGACCCCGCGGGCGCCGAGTAGTAGGAATTCCCCTCCGCTTTCAGGGAAGTCCCCGGCGTAAAGCTGACAAGCTTCAGGTTGGCCACCACCGCGCCCTGCTGCGAAATGGTTCCATCGGAGCTGACCGTAATCGCCCCACCGGGAAGCTGCACGGGGCTATCTTCACCCATCACCGGGTCACCGGTTGCCGTCAAGAGGTTGCCATCGGCGTCCGTGTGGAAGTTTCCGTTGCGGGTATAGCGAATTCCCGCCGGCGTCTTGACCACGAAGAATCCCGAACCCTGCATCGCCAGGTCGAGGTCGTTTCCGGTTTTCTGGAATTCCCCGGTCTTCAGATCCACCGTCGCTCCCCCCAATACTCCATAGTTGTTCACGGCTTGGTTGAGAGGGCTGAGCCGTCGGTTACCCATGCTGGCCTCGAGCGAGTGATAGAACTCCCTCTGCGCTTTGTAGCCGGTGGTGCTCAGATTGGCCAGGTTGGCGGCGGTTAAATCCAAGGCGTCTGTCGAGGCAAGCAGGCCGGTGCAAGCGGCGTAAAACCCACTGTCCATATCGCTACTACCCACACTGTCCCATGCAGACCGGATACCACGCGCAGCCTGTCGCACTTTATCGATTTAATTGGTTAAGAATGAACAGCCTAATTAGTTGGAGGGGAAAAATGAGGGGGAATCGTCCTAAGAACAATGTGCCGAGCCCGGGTTGTAGGCTGGGCAAGATCTTCCCAGGTAGGTCAGTGGCACAGATCTAGCAGCGCTTGGTTGAGTTACATTGAAATTACCCCCCCTTTTCCTGATATGATGTTGGCAACGGCAAGCAAGGTGTAGGCGTCGCACGCTCGTAGCTGCTGCCGAATTGGAATGATCCTTGTCGCCGATGCCCAGTCTCACCGAAGCTGACACTTGTCGGAAATACGTCCTGCCAAAGCTCTACGCCGCAGGCTGGGACGATGAGCGGATCAACGAGCAAAAAACCTTCACCGACGGGCGCATCATAGTGGTCGGAAGCAAGTACAGTCGCCGCCCCCAGAAGCGAGCCGACTACTTGCTTCGCTACCGGCGCGATTTCCCCATCGCCATTGTGGAGGCCAAGGCCGCCTACAAGAAGCCCGGTGACGGCCTCCAGCAGGCCAAGGATTACGCGCAAATCCTAGGCCTCAAGTTTGCCTACTCCACCAACGGCCATGGCATCCTCGAGCATGATTTCACCACCGGTCGCGACAACGAGCGCACGGATTTTCCCGCACCTGACGACCTTTGGAAGCGCCTCCGTCAGGCGGAGACCATTACTACAGCGACCAGCCAGTTGTTGCTCACCCCGTACTACCACCTCTCTGGAAAATCCCCCCGCTACTACCAGGAGATCGCCATCAATCGCACCGTGCAGGCTATTCTTCAGGGCAAGCAACGCGTGCTGTTGACGATGGCGACGGGAACCGGAAAGACCATCGTAGCCTTTCAGATTTGTTGGAAGCTCTGGAACGCCCGCTGGAACCGCACGGGGGACTATCGCCGGCCCAGAATCCTTTACCTGGCTGACCGCAACGTGCTGGTGGATGACCCGAAGGACAAGATATTCGCTCCCTTCGGGGACGCGCGCTGGAAGATAGAGGGCGAGGCGAACAAAAGCCGCGAGATGTACTTCTCCACCTATCAAGCTATCGCCAAGGACGAACGCCGCCCCGGTCTCTATCGTGATTTCCCGCCCGACTTTTTCGATCTCATCATCGTGGATGAGTGCCACCGGGGCAGCGCTCGTGACGAGAGCAATTGGCGCGATATCCTGCAATACTTCGAAACGGCCTTCCAACTCGGCATGACGGCAACTCCGCTGCGCGAGGACAACCGCGACACTTACGCCTATTTTGGGAACCCGCTCTATACTTACTCCCTCAGGCAGGGCATTGACGATGGGTTCTTGGCTCCATACCGCGTGCACCGGATTATCACTACCGCCGACGCGGCAGGCTGGCGGCCGTCCAAGGGAGAACTCGACCGCTATGGCCGGGAAATTCCCGATGCCGAGTATGGAACTAAGGATTTTGAACGTGTCGTGGCTCTGCGGGCGCGCACCGAGGCCATCGCCCGCAACCTGACCGAGTTCCTCATGAAGAACGACCGCTTCGGCAAGACCATCATCTTCTGCGTTGATATGGACCACGCGGAAGCTATGCGGCAGGCCTTGAATAACCTGAACGGCGACCTCGCTCAGCAGTATCCCGATTACGTTGTCCGCGTGGTTTCCGACGAGGGCAAAATCGGCCGCGGCCACCTTGACCGCTTCATGGAACTCGAAACCCTCGTGCCCACGCTCGTCACTACTTCCCAGATGCTTACCACTGGCGTGGACGTCCCCACCTGCAAGAACGTCGTCCTGGCGCGGGTCATCAATTCCATGACCGACTTCAAGCAGATCATTGGAAGGGGGACGCGCGTTCGGGATGACTACGGCAAATACTTCTTCAGCATCCTCGACTATACGGGCAGCGCCACGCGCCTTTTTGCTGACCCCGATTTTGACGGCGACCCCGCACTGATTACGGAAGAAGAGATGAACGACGCCGGCGAGCCAGTGGGCGAGCCCTTGGTCGTAGGGGCGGTTCGCGAACCGCCCCCGGACGATACATCGTCCACTCTGCCGGGCGAAACCCCCGAAACCCCGCCGCGTAAGTTTTACGTCGACAACGGTTACGTCGAGATCGCCGCGCACCTGGTTTACGAACTTGATGCCGATGGCAAGCAACTCCGCGTGGTCCGGTTCACGGATTACACCGCCGAAAAGGTGCGCAGCATGTGCCCTTCCGCCGCCGCGCTACGCTCCAAATGGTCGAGCGCCGAAGAGCGCGCCACAATTCTGGAATCGCTGGAAGAACGGCGCATTTCCCTCGATGAACTCATGGCCGCCGCCAAGCAGCCGGACGCGGACCCGTTTGACTTGCTCTGCCATGTGGCGTTTAACGCTCCGCTACGGACACGGCGCGAAAGGGCAGAGGCTCTGCGACTTGAGCAAAAAGGGTTCTTCCACGGCTACGGACCCAAGGCGCACGAGGTGCTCAACGATATTCTGGAAAAGTACATTGACTATGGTGTGGCGCAGTTTCAAATCCCTGAGATACTCAAGGTTCCGCCCATCTCCGAGCGCGGAACGGTAATGGAGATTGCCGCGATGTTCGGTGGTGCCGAGAATCTGCGAACCGCCGTTAACGAAATGCAGGCGTTGTTGTACGCGTAATGGCGAATCGCGCTGTGCCCGATTCATCGTAGGGGCGGTGCGCGAACCGCCCCTACGGGCGCCATGCGCCCCCACACGGAATAAGCATGCCCTACGACCCGAAAATTCATCACCGCCGTTCGATTCGTTTACGCGGCTATGATTATTCCCAGCCCGGGAAATACTCCGTCACCATTTGCACGCAGAATAAGGAGCATTTATTCGGCCAAATCGTCGAAGGCGAGATGCACCGGAATGAGTTGGGCGAGTACGTGGCGCTGTCCTGGAAATGGCTGGCGCGGCAGTATCCGTACCTGGACTTGGATGAATGGATTGTAATGCCCAATCATGTGCACGGCATTATCGTAATCACCGCTCGTAGGGGCGGTTCGCGAACCGCCCCTACGTCGAGTTTTGCGGACCCTGAGCGAACCGCCCCTACGAAACGCAAAACGTTGGGCAGTTTGGTCGGCGCGTTCAAAACTGTGTCCACCGATCGCTTCAACGAGATGCGTGGAACCCCAGGCGCCCAACTGTGGCAGCGCGATTTTTATGACCACATCATCCGTAATGAGGATGAATTGAACAAAATCCGGGAATACATTCGAACGAACCCATTACAGTGGGCTTCCGATCCGGATTTCACGTAGGGACGCTTCGCGAAGCGCCCCACACGCAATCGCATGCGATTCTTATTTCGGGCGGTTCGCGAACCGCCCCTACGAGAAAATTATGGCCCGCTTATCAAAGTCCGCACCCACCCAATCGACGGCGCAGCAGCTTGCCAGCCTCGTCAAATCCTGCCGCGACATCATGCGCAAGGACAAGGGCCTGAATGGCGACCTCGACCGCCTGCCCATGCTTACCTGGATCATGTTCCTTAAATTCCTTGACGACATGGAGCGGGTGCGCGAGGAAGAAGCGAAGCTGGCGGGTAAGAAATTCCGCCGCGCCATCGAGCCGCCTTACCGCTGGCGGGATTGGGCGGCGAACGCGGAGGGAATTACCGGCGACTCGCTAACCGCCTTCATTAATCACGATGAGGCGGTGTGCCCGGACGGAAAGCGCGCGGCGGGCCTATTTGCTTATCTCCGGGGTCTGGAAAGCGCCAACGGCGACCGTCGCGACGTGATCGCCACCGTCTTTCGCGGCGTTACCAACCGCATGGCGAGCGGCTATCTGCTGCGCGAAGTTCTGAACAAGGTCAACGAAATCCACTTCACCTCCAAAGATGAGATTTACACCTTGGGACTTCTCTACGAGTCCATGCTCAAGGAAATGCGCGACGCGGCGGGCGACTCGGGCGAATTCTACACGCCTCGCGCCTTGGTGAAATTTATTGTTACGGTGGTTGACCCGCGCTTGGGTGAGACGGTCCTCGACCCCGCCGCCGGCACCGGTGGCTTTCTTGTTCAGTCTTTCGAGCACCTGAAGCCCCAGTGCAGGAAGACCGAGCAATTTGAGCAGCTCCAGCGCGAGACGCTTTACGGGATCGAGCCCAAGTCGCTTCCTTACCTGCTCTGCCAAATGAATCTGTTGCTCCACGGCTTGGAATATCCGCAGGTGGCCTCACACAATGCCCTCGATAAACCTCTGCGCGAAATGGGGGACAAAGACCGGGTGGATGTGATCGTGACTAATCCGCCCTTCGGCGGCGAAGAAGAGCGCGGCATCCTGGGTAATTTCCCCGAAGACAAGCAGACGGCGGAGACGGCGCTACTTTTCCTGCAACTTATCATGCGCAAGTTGCGGCGGCCCGTGGGCGGTTTCAAACCGGGCCGCTGCGGTATGGTTGTCCCGAACGGTGTGCTCTTTGGGGATGGAGTCTGCGCGCGCATCAAAGAGGAATTGCTGAAGGAGTTCAACCTGCACACCATCGTAAGGTTGCCGAATGGGGTCTTTGCGCCTTACACCAGCATCCCCACGAATTTGCTGTTCTTCGACCGCTCGGGTCCAACGAAAGAGATTTGGTATTACGAGCAGCCGTTACCCGAAGGGCGGAAGAATTACACCAAGACGCAGCCTTTGCAGTTCGAAGAGTTCGCGCCGTGCCTGGGATGGTGGAAAAAGCGGGAAGGCGACGAGCGCGCCTGGAAGGTTCAGGCAAGCGATGTGCTGAAGTACGACGAAGGCGGCAATCTAGTTTCCGTGAACCTCGACATTAAGAACCCAAGCGCCAAGCAGGATTTCGAGCACCTGCCGCCCGAGCAGTTGGCCGACGATATTCTGAAAAAAGAACGGCGCATTGCCGAATTGATGGCGGAGATAAAGTCTCTCCTCTAGCGCCGAAGCCCCTTTTGGAGTGCGGTAGCAGCAGCTACCGCCCTGGAGTGTCTACATTTGCATACGGTAGGACTCGCGCGCTGGAAACCACCCCGGCGCGACCGCGCCTCCCCTCCTGATTCAGGAGGGGAGTTCCTAAAAGCTCCCCTCCTCAGATGAGGAGGGGAGACGCCCTTGGCGGCGGGGTGGTGCTGAGCAGGAAATGTAGAAACTCGAGTGCGGTATCAGCAGCTACCGCCTTGGCGATCCCGGAACCTCATGCCCAACATTTGGCCATTGGTACCCCTGGAAGAATTGCTGACACCCGTCAGCCGACCCGAAACGGTTGATGCGGACAAGACCTATCGCATCCTTGGAGCTCATTGGTACGCACAAGGTCTATATGTCAAGGACATTACGACGGGTGCAGGCATCCAGGCAAAATCTCTCTACCGCGTTGAGGAGGGCGACTTCGTCTACAACCGCCTCTTCGCCTGGAAGGGCTCGTTTGCCCTGGCAACAAAAGAAAACCATGGTTGTTATGTCTCCAACGAATTCCCGTGCTTCGCGGTGAATCGGTTCCGTCTCGATGGCAGGTTTCTCTGGCAATTTTTCAGCCGAAGCTCGGTTTGGGATGATGCACTTTCCGAAAGTACCGGCGGAACCCCCACGAGCAGAAACCGTCTGAAGGAACACAAATTTCTCGCATTCAAAATCCCCCTCCCCCCGCTCGACGAGCAGCGGCGGATTGTGGCGCGCATCGAGCAACTCGCCGCCAAGATCGAAGAGGCCCGGCAACAGAACGAACATGCAACGGAAACTGCCGGAATACTCTATGAACAGGCCCGCAATTCGGCCTTTCGCTCGCTTCAGTGCGAACGCAAGCCCATCGGAGAGCTGTTCACCCTTATTAACGGTCGCGCTTTTAAGCCCGACGAGTGGGGCGAGTCAGGACGTAGGATCGTCAGGATTCAAAACCTCAAGTATAGGGACGCCTCTTTCAACAAATTTGCGGGGCCTGTCGATCAAAAGCATCTGATCCGCGACGGGGATGTACTGTTCGCTTGGTCTGGTCAGGTAGTTAGTTTAGGTGCCCACATATGGCACGGTCAAGAAGCGGTGCTCAACCAGCACATTTTCAATGTCAAATCTCTGGTTCCGATGCACCCTAAGTTTGTACGCGAAGGGTTCAACGCATTGATCGGGCAAATGAAGGCCCAAGTCCGTGGTCTCGAAATGTTCCACATCCGGAAGCAAGAGATCGATAGGCTCCTATTTCCCATGATATCCATGCAGGCACAACACCGCATGGTCGACTTCCTTGACGACCTTCAGGCCAAGGTGGACGCGCTGAAAAAACTCCAGGCCGAAACCGCCGCCGAACTCGACGCCCTGTTGCCCTCGATCCTGGACCGTGCCTTTCGCGGAGAACTCGTAGGGGCGGTTCGCGAACCGGCCCTACGGTCAATCGCGTCAGACGCGCTCAAGCAGCGCGAGGCCGGCTCGACGGCATAGCGTATCGTCGCTTCCTTTCGGAAATTACCGGTCAACCCGAACGTGGGGGCGGTTCGCGAACCGCCCCTACAACTAAATCAGCGCGGTGCCCATGCTGGATGGGCGCAAGCACGATTCGCGACCATGATTAGGGCTGTTGGCTTAGCGCAGGCGAAACCTGAGAGGGATGACATGCTTAACGCAAATCGCTTAGAAGAACTCATTATACGGGCTATCAACACAGTCAGCGGCGATGAAAGGGTGCCGATGTCGGTTACCGATCTCAGAAACCGGATAGCCGAGCTCGACCCCAGCTCGGCGGATACTTCTATCACCGGTCTCATTGAGGCGGTAGTTTTTCTGGAATCACAGGATCTGATCTCCCTCGGAAAGCACCAGGGAGATCCCCCCATTTATGTTCCGTACGACCGAGCCAAGTCTCGGGAAAGCGTCTATATAGGGAGTTACTTCGGGAGGGGCACATTCAATCTTCGGCTAACCCACCAAGGGCGCAAACGCCTCAGCGATCTGGGAAAAAGGCATCCCGATTCCCCAGCCTTGAAACGCAACGACCCTCCTCAAACGCAGCCGGAACTGTATTGCTTCCACTCCGAAGTCGAGCGCGTCAGTGGCGGGCTTTATAGAGACGGTCATTTCGCACACGCGGCGCTGGAGGCGTATATCCGCGTCATAGAAGAAGTGAAAACGAAGTCCGGACTGGGATTAGACGGCGACCCGTTGATGAACCAGGCGTTCGGATGCGACAAGCAACCTCCGGTTATTCAGTTCAACAGCCTCCAGAGCGATGCCGAGCGCGACGAGCAGAAGGGCATCATGTTCCTCTTCAAAGGAATCGTTGGTTTGAGGAACTCCAAGGCCCACAGCAACACTCTTTTCAACGACCCCAGCCGCGCGCACGAATACCTGGCCCTGGCCAGCCTACTCCTGCGCCTGCTGGAAATCGCCACAGTGAATCCGAAGCCCTGAAACGCCCCGCCGCCGCACCCCGTGCTTCTTGCGCCGCTTGAGCAAGATTCCGACGGACTGTAGAGGGTAGACAGGAGACAGGAACCAAGAGACAGGCGGAAAGCTGGGCCTTGGGGGTTGGGGTTTAGGATTCGGGTCCCTAACCACAAGCCCCCTTGTCCCGAGCCCCGAATCTTGAGTCCCAGATCCCGAATCTCGAATCCCGAGCCCCGTACCCCGTATCCCGTCTCCCGAGTCGTGGGCAAATTGTCGCTGCGCGAACGAAACATACCCGAAAGAGACCAAGGGCTGAACCGCGTAAGTTATTGAAAACAAATTCGAAGAAAATATGCCACGGTTAAAATTATGAAAATAAACGAGTTGTCTGATTGTCTTGGCGGGACGGGCTATCAGTATTGAGCAATGGTGGAATATCCACAATGCGTTCCCGGGCTTAGTCGAAATTGGTTAATTTTCAAATTACAAATTCGATGTCTCGATGAAGAAATGATCCGATGGCCAAATGAATCGGTGGCGCGGTGTCTATGTCCCAAAGGCTTCGTCGGCGCTGGGTGGCACGAATGCCAGTGCCTTTGCCAAGAGCGCCGACACCTGCACGGGAGCCACGCTCGCCCCCAACAGCACCTGCACGGTCAGCGTGACGTTCACGCCGTCCGCGACGGGGACCCGTAGCGCCTCACTGACTTTTACCGACAATGCCAGCACCAGTCCACAGACGGTGAGTTTGACGGGAACAGGCGCCGCCTCGACTACTCTCACCTCCCCGAGCACCGGAGGGACCCTCTCGTCCCTTAACTTTCCGAGCCTGCCAGTTGGCGATACCAACCAACAGCAGGTCATTTTCACTAACAGCGGCACCCAGGCCCTTACCATTAGCAGCATCTATGTGACTGCCAATTTTTCCCAAACCAACAACTGTCCCTTAACCCCCTCAACCCTCGCCAGCCAAGGGAATTGCTCGATCACCGTGGGCTTCGATCCCACGACCAGCGGCACGACCAACGGCACGCTGACCGTCAACGTTAGTGCCGGGGGTGGGGGTAGCGTGCCGCAGACGTTGCCTTTGACCGGAACCGCGACGGCGGCGCCTGTGGTGAGCTTGGCGCCCTCTTCACTCACCTTCGCGGGGCAAGCGGACGGAACCAGCAGCGCCGCGCAATCCGTCACTCTGACCAACACGGGCGACGCCAACCTGACCTTCACGGGAATTACCATAACCGGCCCGTTCACCATCGCGAGTTCGGGCACGACCTGTTTGACCTCGACCGCCGTTACGGCCGGATCAACCTGCACGGTAGCGGTCAGTTTTGCTCCCACTTCCGCAGGTGCAGCCTCAGGGACCCTCTCGTTCACCGATAACGCTGCCGGCAGTCCGCAGACCGTCAGCCTGAGCGGAACGCGCCAGGATTTCACGCTGGCCGCAGCTTCTGGCTCTGCCACCTCCGTCACCGTCGCGCCGGGTTCACCCGCCACCTACACTTTAAGTATGGCCGGTGTGGGGGGATTCAACCAGAGCGTAAGCTTTGCCTGCACAGGGGCTCCCTCCGAGGCCACCTGCACGGTTTCGCCGACCTCGGCAACGGCGGGGAGTTCGGCAACGAATGTCACTGTCACGGTTACGACGACGGCCGCCCTCAGCGCGCCACGCTCTCGACCCCTTCCCCCGGTTCCGCCCCTCTCGCCGGGCGTGCGAGGTCTGTGGATGCTCGTCTTGGCTCTGGCGGCGATGGCCTGGGCCATCCGTCGCCGGAACCAACCCGGCGTGAGCGGATGGTGGTATACAGTGCTCCGGCTCGCCGCGGGATTTTTGCTGCTGCTGGCGCTGGCAGGATGCGGCGGAGGAGATGGCAGCAGTACGACGACGACGTCTAACCCGGGAACTCCCGCCGGAACCTCTACACTGACGGTAACGGGCACCGCGGGTTCCTTGAGCCATAGTACGACGCTCACGCTGATCGTGAGTTAGTCAAAGCAAGGCAGAGTGGACTGAAGCCCTGTGGCTTTCGATTGCCCCAACGGCTCTCTTCCCCGTGGGTCTGGAGCAAGCGTCCCGGCGGCCAGCCACATCCTCGCCCAGCCGCCCAAATTTGACGGCGTAGGCTTGCCCAGCCTTCGCCCGATCAGGCGCGAACAGGCTCGAAGGCCAGGATGGAGTCGCTGCTCCTTTCCTGTAGGGCTCTTGCATCCCCTACAATATGCCGGTTTATCCCGGCGCTCTCGGTCCCCGTCCCCGTGCGCTTGTATCTCGGCCAGCGATGTTAGAAAACCTTCTTCGATGGGTATGCAAGGTTTCGGGGAGGCCGTTCTGCGCTGCAGCCTTAAGGGGAACGCATGAGGACCGTCTCGACGTCTTCGGTGCCAAACAGGAGGTCGTTGGGGTAATATTGGTCCACATTCTGTGGCGTCAACAAGCTATGCTTCACAAGAATAGCGGAGGGAGGTTCATGATATTTCAAGATGCCGATTGCGGCACGAATTAAACCTGGTCCATATGTCTCTGGAAACAGCGCAACCGTTCCGATCATTCGCGTATCGGGTCGGCGGAGTTCTTTCCTTGCATCGAGGGTGCCGCCTTGTCCCACGGCAATACAATCCGACGACCGGCCCGCCTCTTCAAATGCCCGAAGCGCGCCGAGCGCGCAGCCATCAAACGGCGATGAAATTAAGACATGCCGGGCTCGGCTATGCCGAAGGTATTGACGGACAACCTCCAAACTGTGACTAAATTCGCCTCTGCCATCGAAATGGATAATCTGCGCGTCCGTGAAACCTTCCAAGACCTCATGGAGACCCACCGCCACGCCCGCCACCCGAGAATGAAGCACCGGTCCCGCCATAAAAACCTCTAGGAAGAGTGCGTGGTCCACTACGGAATTCCAATGCTCTTTGGCCCACAGCCCCAGAGCCTTCCCCGCTGCCCGGCCCACCTCGTAGCCGTTGGGCCCATAGAAGACCGCCCCCGGATGAGGAACAGTAACGGCCACCAAGGGAATGCCCGCCCCCTGGAACATTCCGGAGATCGTTTCGGCTACCTCTTGGTGGTATTGATATTCGATGGCCAAATCCACGCGCGATTTGATCATCATTTCGGCATTCTGGATAGCGATTTTGGCGCTGCACTTGTTATTGAATTCCACAAGGTCGAAGCCCTCGGCGGCGGCGCTTTGCCGCAAGCTTTGCGCCACATCTTGCGTGAAAAAGGCGTTGTGAGCCGAATTCGCAAACCCTAACCGAAATTTTTGGCGACTGACAAGCCTTACTGCGCTGCGATAACGGTCAGACCCAAAAGGCTCGATCAAGCCTGCGTCTTCCATCGTGCGAAGCATGCGGAAAACTGTGGTCTTATTCAGATTGCAGCGGGCCACAAGATCCCGAAGTCGCAGAGTTTCGCTTTCGTGGCGGAAGGCTTGCAAGATCTTGCAGGCCCTGGAGACAGCCTCAACCGCATAGGTTCGCTTGTCCCCGTGAAGTGAGTCGCCTTGTTTCATTCCTTGAAACATTACGGAAGGCCCTCATCCTGGGAATTGTAATCAAACACAGAATTGATCTCAACCAAAATCAAGAGGATGCAGAGAAAGTACCTACTTGGTCGTTTCACCAGATGAAACATAGCCATATTGGCATTTTTGCCTTGGCGCTGGCCAGGGCGTGTGTGAACATCTGTCCGCGTAGCATAGTCGACTATTCAAGCGGGCCGAAGCGTCTTCAGCTCGCTCTCAAATGTTATTGATGCGTCGCGCTTGGGATCCCTTCATACGAGTCAAAAAGGAGGCATTATTATGTCGCGAAGCATAGCAATATGCGGGTTTGTAGCGTCCCTTTTCCTATTTGGCGCCACCCTCAAGGCGCAAAGAAACCTGGCGACCTTGGTGGGGACGGTGAGAGACTCGAGTGGCGCCATCGTTCCTGGCGCAACTGTAACAACCAAAAACCTCGGCACGGGAGCCGAGCGAAGCATAATCACGGGCGCGAGTGGGGAATACCTAATGGCGGACATGGACGTGGGCCACTATTCCCTGACCGCCAGCCTGCCGGGTTTCAAGAACACCTTGATCCCGGATATCGAGCTGCACACTGGGCAGAGCGCCACCATCGATATCGTTCTGCAGGTTGGGGCCGTAACCCAACAGATTACGGTCTCCACTACCACTCCGCTGATTACCACAACCAGGACCGACGTGGGCCAAGTTGTAGACCAGAAGGTTTTGCAGGATGTCCCCCTGAACGGCCGGGCCTTCTGGCAACTCACGCAACTCACACCGGGCGCTAATTACACCCCCGGCGGCGCGAACCCTTACACCAGCACCACGGCGATCCGGGCGACCGCGGTTAACGTGAGCATTAACGGGTCTGACACCGACAAAACGGGTTGGGTTCTGGACGGCTCTTCTGTCGTCGAAGTCAATAATGGCGGTACGTTAGTCCAGCCTAATGTGGACGCGCTGCAAGATTTCAAGGTGGAAAGCGGCAATATGGATGCAGAATTCGGACAAACACCGACCACCGTGACTGCCACCATCAAGAGCGGGACAAACCAGTTTCATGGCGATCTCTTTGAGTTCCTGCGCAACGATCACCTGGACGCCCGCAACTTCTTCTACGTAACCCCACTTGGCTCTAACCAGAAAAAGGACATTCTGAAACGGAACCAGTTTGGCGGCACCTTGGGAGGGCCCATCCGGAAAGATAAGACTTTCTTCTTTGTCGACATGGAGGAAACTCTGGTGCGGCAGGATGTGGTGTTCAGCAACATTGTTCCTTCCTTGGCGGAGCGGCAAGGGGACTTCAGTGCGTTGAGCAAAACCCTGACCAACCCGTTTTCAACCCCTACCGCTTACGCCGCATTCCCCAATAACCAAGTCTCCCTTTCTTCCACCACGCCTGCTTCGTTTTCCCCCCAAGCTGCGTATTTCTTGACTTACCTCCCCGTGGCGAACCTGGCAGGGACGCCTGGGCGGGCCGTCAATGCCCCGGCCTTATCGCTAAACGAAACGAAAGGCGATATCAAGATCGATGAAAATATCACCGAAAAGGATCACCTGATGGGCCGGTATTCAATTAACGATAACACGGAGTCCAATCCCGACGCGTTTCCGACGCTGGGTCTTCTCGCCAATCATTCGCGCGCTCAGGACTTCACCCTGACCTTGGCACACGTTTTCAACCCCCATTGGCTCAACGAACTGCGCTTTGGGTATTACCGGAGTTTGTTGGAGTTCGGCGCCCCCCTGCCCAATACGAATTTCAGCATCGCGGCGGGAGCAGACCCCGGTTACGCAGGTTTTGAAAATCAGATTTACCCAGGTTTCCCGGAAATGACCATTTCGGGCTACACCGGATTCGACGGCTCGGCCAGCAACCAATTGCCGAAACATGTTCACATTCGCACCTGGGAATACGCTGACGCTCTGACTTACAGCAGCGGCAAGCAGAACATCAAGTTCGGGATGGAGTTGTACCACAATACTATGGGAGGTTTTGACGCGAATTACACGCAGGGCATTTTCAGCTTTACCGGGAACTACACGGGTGACGCCTTTGCCGATTTCCTATTGGGCCTCCCCGCGGTGGGCGATCGCGACGAAGCGCAGCCGGGGTGGGGAAACTACGGCAACTGGCCGGCATGGTTCTTCCAGGACATTTACCGGGTCACCCAAAACTTCACTCTGAATCTTGGCCTGCGCTATGAGATCAATGGCTTCTACTCGAGTGAAACTGGCCAACAGAGTGCTGTGAATCTGACCACCGGACAAGTTATCATTCCGTCCAATTTCGACGTGAACGCCCGACGCATTAGCGCCCAACTGGTGCCACTGTACAAAGATCGGTACGTTTATGGCAACACCCTGGGGCTCCCAATATCCATCATTGATATGAACTATCATGATTTCGCTCCGCGCATCGGTATTGCCTGGAAGCCCTTTGGAAAGGATAAGTGGGCCATCCGATCGGCTTACGGGATTTTCTACGATTATGCTGATGCCACGGGGCCGGATAATACGCAGAACAATCCCCCGGATAACTTGGTGGATATCGAAAACAACGACTCCAAACCGGCTGTTCCGACCCGTACCTTTAGCAACTACTTCCTGGGTCTGCCCTTGGTGGGCGTTCCCAACACGAATCCTGGTCAACCCTGCCCGTTAGGCTTCACCGCCCTTTCCTGTTCCACGCCTTCGTTGAACACGGGCACTTATGGTCATCAGCCGACCTCTTACAGTGAAGAGTGGAATTTCACTGTGCAACGCGAGCTAGCGAGCAATCTTTCCATGACCGTGGCCTACGTGGGCAATAATGCTCACGATCAACTTCAGACCAATAGTGTCAACGATCCGCCTCCCGGGACGGGTAACATCCAACCGCGCCGTCCTATGATCCAGTGGGGTACAACCAACCAGTACCACTACACAGGGAAGGCGAACTACAATGCCCTTCAGGTCAGTGTGAACTCTCGTGCTTGGCACGGATTGTCGTTCCTGGGAAACTACACCTACTCGAAGTGCATGGACGACGGCTCGAACCACACTGGAGCCCCCACGGCGGCGCTCATCCCCTTTAACTACGGGGTCTGCGACCTGAACCGTACGCAGGCCAGCTCCAGCAGTTTTGACTATCTGTTGCCGTTTGGCCATGGAAAGGCCTTCGGGAGCAGCATGCCCGGGTGGGCCGATCAGATCGTAGGGGGATGGAGAATGACAGGAATCCTGACCCTGCAAACCGGGTTGCCCTATACCCCAACGATTTCGAACGATCAGGCCAACACCGGGGTGGGAAGCCAGCGACCTGATATTCTCAGCACTCCCATCCAGACAGACAACGTGGCGTGCTGGTTCTACACCACGGCAAATTCAAATTGTGTCAACTTGTTTGGCACCAAGACCAATTGGTGGGCTTCGCCGCCCGCGGACACTCGGTATGGAACCGGGGGACGGAATATTCTCCGCGCCGACGGCCTGAAGGAAATGGATTTCTCGTTGCAGAAGTCCTTTAGGGTGACGGAATCAAAGTCGTTAGAGTTCCGGGCGGAGGCCTTCAATTTGACCAATCATCCGACGTTCTCCGCACCCTCCGCCAGTGTCAACTCGGGATCAGGAGGGGCAGTTACTTCCGTGCTCCTTCCGGGAAGGCAAATAGAATTGGCCTTAAAGCTGTATTTCTGACGTCTATTTTGTAAGATATACCACGTGGACCCGCACATTGACTCCTATTGACAATGGTCAAGAGGCAATGTGCGGGTATTCCGCGCTTTCCGCCGCTGAACACGGCGGACAGCCAGCGGCGCGCGTTTCACACTAATAGTATGCCTGGCAGATAAGTGTGGCTGGGGCTCGAAAAGTTTTGTGATCTTGTCTGCGGGCACCCCAGCACTCAAAGGCTTCTATGCAAATCATAGACAATCGCGCTGCTCTCCCGTTCCTCCTAGTGGCCGCGGTTTTGGTGGCGGCGTGGACAATCCCCATCGGCGCCTGGCCCGTGACACGCCACATCCAGTTCGCCGACAACTTCTCTTCCGGCTCGCTCGACCGGTGGCAACTCCCCTACCCCGAAGACTGGGTAATCGGCGCGGAGGGACCGCTGCATTTCCTGCACATGTTGCGCGACCGCGAGCCGCTGGTGCCGCGCCGTCCCGTGCAATTCGCTGTGCTCAAAGGGGCCAATGTGGGCAGTTTCACTTTTCAGGCGCGAGTGCGACGCGAGAAAAAGTCCCTGCTGATAGTTTTCAACTACGTGGACACGTTGCATTTCTACTACACACACCTGTCGGTTGATCCGGGTACCAAGGTGGCTGTGCACAACGGCATATTCATCGTCGACGGCGGCGAGCGCCGACGCATTGGGGGCCTCGAAGCGGCGCCGGCGCTGCCCGATCAGAACTGGCACAAGATTCGAGTGCAGCGCGATATCCAACCCCCCTCCGTACAGGTATTCGTTGATGCGGAGCAGTCGCCGCGCTTCTCGGTCTACGACAGCACCTTCACCTGCGGCCAAGTGGGGATCGGATCGTTCGACGAAACCGGCGACTTTGCGGAAGTCCGGCTCACTTCCGACGACGCAGGTTGCCAACCCGGCGCCGTGGTCAGTCCGGCAAGCGCGCATTGAGGCTGCACGAGGCACTTTACGCTCATCCCAATTTCTTGAGGTGTTGCCATGAACAAAGACTTTTCGCGACGAAAGTTTCTGGGACGCCTGGCGGCCGGGGGCGCAGCCAGCACCAATCTTCCCTGGCTTGCCAATCTGGCTGCCGCCACACAAGCGGGCTTGCCGCATCGCACCTTGGGCCGCACCGGCGCCAAAGTTTCCATTCTGGCCTTTGGCTGCGGCAGCCGCTTCCTGATGTACAAGGACGAGGACAAGGCGCTGGAAGTTTTGAATCACGCCATTGACCTGGGCATCGACTACATCGACACGGCGTTTGCCTATGGTGACGGCAAGAGCGAGACCCGGGTGGGCAAAGTCATGGCCACTCGCCGCAAGGAAGTGTGGCTGGCTACCAAAATTCCGGACCGCACGCGCGACGCCTTTATGCAGCGGCTGGAAGGAAGCTTGAAGCGCTTGCAGACGGACCACGTGGACCTCCTGCACATTCACAGTCTCAAGAAAGCCGAGGATCTGGCCAAGATCGAAGCTCCCGACGGCGCGCTGAAAGCTCTGCTGGAAGCGAAAGAACAAAAGATGGCGCGCTTCATCGGCATGACCAGCCACACCGACGGCGCCGTCATGACGCAGGCCATCGAGCGGCACCCGCTCGACTGCGTGCAGATGGCGCTGAATCCTTCCGGCAACGGTAGTTTTGAGAAGACCGCCCTGGTGGCGGCTAATAGGAAAAAACTGGGCGTGATCGCAATGAAAGTCTTCGGCCAGGATAACCTGATTGGCCAGGAACCCGGCAAGACCGACCCCAGTTCCCTCTTGCGTTTCGCCTTGAGCTTGCCGGTCACCGTCGCCGTTTCGGGCATGCCCCAGCTGGAAATGCTCGAGCACAACGTCGCCTTGGGCCGCGCCTTCTCGCCCTTCAGCGCCGCCGAAATGGCACGCCTGCGAGATGAACTCTCCGTCTCGCGCTCCATGATGGAAAAGAAGCTCGTCGGACACGTCGACGGCCCCACCGATCATCCGGAATTGTTTTGGGTGTAGGCGGTCGGCGGCAAACGGTAAACATTAGTCCGAATTTCTCACCAGCCCGAGCAGTTCTCATCGAGCGATCGGAAGGGCGGGGCTTGACGGGTTGCGGATACATGCTTCCCTGCTGTCATTCTGAGCCCTTCGGTGGCGTTCTGGGCATGGATAGCGGAATAACGGCTATTGGTGATGTCAGAAACGGGTGCCGAATGGGAGGAATGACGGGACCGCGGCAGGCTCCGGCAGGTGCCAACCGTGACTAGCCGCAGGTGTGAACCTGCGGATAGCAAAGCCCGCCCGACCACTCAACCCCGACGGGGTTGCACTACCAGGGTGCGGGCCACCCCATGCGCAGTGCTGAAGCCCGGCTGCACGTCGACCAAGCTTGGGAATTATAAGGAGCCCTGATGATGGAGAAAGAGCAAGACATTACACGCCGTGAGTTTCTGAAGTCCGCCGCTACGGTTGCCGCCGCCTCTTCGCTTCCGGGTTTCGGCACTCCGGGAATTCTAAGCGCCCAAAGCGCCGGCAATCCCATCCGGTATGGGTTTATCGGTACGGGTACGGAAGGCTGCACGCTCCTGAAGTTTCTGGCGACCATCCCCGAAGGGCGTTGCATTGCCACGTGCGACATCTATCCCCCCAACCTCAAAAAGGGGGTCGAGACCATCGGCTCAAATCCCGAAACCTATGTCGAATACAAGAAGATGCTGGAACGGAAAGATATGGATGCGGTGCTCATCGCCACCCCGCTGAACCTGCACGCGCAGATGGTGGTCGACTCGCTCAACGCCGGCAAGCACGTGTTTGTCGAGAAGACGATGTATTTCAAGGAAGAAGAAGGCGACATGATCCGTAAGGCGATGGCCGACAATCCCAAGCTGGTGTTGCAAGTGGGATTGCAGCGGCGGTCGAGCGTGCTCTATCAGGTGGCCATGGAGATGATTCGCAAGGGGGCGCTGGGCAAGGTTATGTTCGTGCGCGCCCAATGGCATCGCAACGGTAACTGGCGCCGTCCCGTCCCCGACCCGAAATTCGAGCGCCTGATCAACTGGCGCATGTACAAGGAATACTCCGCCGGGCTGCTGGCGGAGCTAGCCTCTCACCAGACAGATATCGCCAACTGGGCTATTGGTTCGGAACCGGTTTCGGTCTTTGCCACCGGGGGCATCGATTACTGGAAAGACGGCCGCGAAACCTGCGATAACGTCGAGGCTATTTACGAATACCCAGACGGCCAGAAGATGGTCTGGAGCTCCATCACTTACAACGCCCATCTGGATTTTAACGAGCAGATTTTGGGGGACCAGGGATCGCTGATTATCACTCTCGGCAATGGCATGTATTACCGCGAAGCGGTGGCCAAGGTTTCCACCGGCGCCGGCAAGGAAAACTGGTGGGCAGGCGCCACGGTCACCAATCAGGCTCCACAGGTCGGCATCCCCATTTTCCCCGAACAGGGCGCCACTAGCCAACTCACCTTTATGGACCGCGAGGTGCGCTACGCCAAACACTGGCTGGCGTCGATGGGCATTTACCAATATGAAGAGCCCCACGATCCCTGGTGGAGCGAGCTGCACAACTTCCTGCT
>Ga0326728_10007730_pt1 | contig 27290 bp, 24 predicted proteins | sample MB3enrmetagenome_FD_207602 | JGI IMG/M metagenome (GOLD analysis project Ga0326728, IMG submission 207602) | Lab enriched peat soil microbial communities from McLean, Ithaca, NY, United States - MB31MN | ecosystem: Environmental > Terrestrial > Soil > Wetlands > Peat | place: USA: New York...
CTTCCCGAAAACACCCGGTCGTCCCAAATCGCGTAAATCCCTGGACGAGATTGTCTGTTACGAGACTTTCAAATAATAAACAGGTTGTCCGGTTAAAACATACCTTCTTTTGTTATCTTTATATCGCCGCGGATAATTGTCAAAGCAATGCGGCTTCCATAACTCAATTTCGCCAGCGCTTGTTCTAGGTCTGCGGCTGTCGCGATTGGCCTTAAATTCAATTCGGCGATGATATCGCCGGCGGCCAATCCTAATTTTTCGGCTGATGAATTTGCTTTTACGCTGCCGATGTACGCCCCGATAATTATCCCCATCCCTGTTTTAGCCGTTATTTTGCTGGCATCCGCAATTGTTATGCCCAGCGAAGGCCGTTTGTTAGTTTGTCTTTGCGCGAGTATTTGTTCCAGCCGTCCGCGGTCGAACCCGATTACCGTCTCGCCGTTTATCACCGTCACCGGTACTCCCATTTGGCCCGTCGCTTTCACCATTTCTTCAGCATATCCCCGATTTACGGAAATATCGCGTTCCTGGTAACTAACCCCTTTCTGTGAAAGAAACTCTTTCACCATCGTGCAGTACGGTCAGGTCGGTGTCGAATATACTATCGCGTCCATTTTTCTCCTCCTTTTACTTTTCACTCTTAATATATCGCCTACACCTCCTGATTTCAATGACAAATATCTCAGCGCTCCCCACTCTGTTAGAGTAAATGTTAATGAAAATCACACCTGGCACCTCAACAAATGAATGAGACACCTGTACAAGAGAGACATGCCCGTATCGAAGCCCGCACAGGAATTATTTCTTTGCCGGCGGTAGGTCAAGTAAAAAAGCCTACGGCAGATTCCTGTACGATAGATTGTCCCTTCGGGAAAAATTACTTATCCTCGAAATAGACCGATAATAACTAGAACAAAATACAGGCAGGGACGCCTGTACCGCCAATAATATTTTACCAACTGTATATTATAACGGGTTTATTTATACCCTTTGACAAATTTGGCTTCGGCATCGAACATGTCATCTACCATGTTGCGGATTTCTTCGATGGTGAGCACGACGGCGGTCAAGGGGTCTAAAAGAACCGCATGAAAGATTTTCGTTTTATCTTTTTCGGCGACACCGCGCACTATCAGTTCCTGCATGCCGACATTATTCAGGTTTAAGGCTGCAACCTGAGGCGGCAGATTCCCGACACGGCAGGGATGAATCCCCTCCTTATCTACCAGACAGGGCACTTCGACACAGCATCCTTCCGGCAGATTGCTAATCAGGCCGCTATTTTTCACGTTGCCGTATACCACCGCCGGTTCGCCGGTTTCGATGGAATGAATGATAATAGAGCCGTACTCCCCGCTGTGGTCCACGGGGAATTTGAAATTGGACGGCAACTCGTTTTTCAGCTTCTCATCTTTTTCTCGGTCCTGTGCCAGCCAGACCTCCACATTACTCTGATATTTTGTTCCCAAATCCAGTTTATACTGCTCGATTGTTGCTGCTTTCTTGCGGAAATAGGGGGTGTAAGAGGAACAGTGATTGCTGGATTCGGTGACGTAATAACCGAACGTCTTGAAAAGTTCTGCACGGACGATATCCCGTCCGCCGTTGGCGCCCGAATATACCGCGGGGTTCTTAAACTTTTCCCTTAACAGGGGATAAGCATCCTGCCCGTTCCATTTGAACTCCAAAAACCAGGCGAAATGATTCAAACCGGCCACCCAATAGGAAACTTCTTCGAAAGGCTTATCAATATACTTTGCCAGCGTTTTGGCCGTGCCGAAAACACTGTGACAAAGCCCGATATTTTTAATTTTGGTGTAATCGTTAATCGACCATGAAATCGTTGCCATTGGATTTGTGTAGTTTAAAAGCAGGGCATGGGGACAGACCTCTTCCATGTCTCGGCAGATGTCCAGAATCGGGGGGATATGCCGGATGGAATCAAAAGCCCCCCCGGAACCGATGCAGGCCATATCGCCCTGATCGAGGCCGTACTTGAGCGAAATATCTCGTTCTTTATCCAAGTGGTGACCGCCGCCAACTTTAATGGTAATCAGCACGTAATCCGCACCTTCCAGTGCTTTTCGCCGGTCAGTGGTGGATTCAATCTTGGTGTTGAATTTATTTTGTTCGACAATTCTCTTAGCAAAAGCAGTGGTCAGCGCCAGCGGTTCGGCAGCGATATCCATCAGTGTAATGATGCCCTCTCTCAATTCTGGGTAAGAAATAATGTCCGTAATGAAGCGGCTGGCAAAGACATGGCTGCCCGCGCCGATAATAACAATTTTAGCCATACAAACCTCCCTAAAAATCGTAAATCGATATGGAATTTTATACAGGTATGTTAGTAACTATGATAGCTTAAGCTTCTGCCATTGTAAAGAATATCCAGATTGAAACCACCATCACCTGATATGAACTTCGCGTAATATAATTTCCTGTTACAGGCATTATTTTCCCCAAACCAATATTTTATTATTGTTCTGCTTTCGGTATATACTGAAACCAGCTAAAATAACTTGAAAATTATAATTTGGCTAAAGCGAAAAGATGGACCACTCTACTGATATAACCGATCGTGCCGCCAGATTGATTGCGGATTTAACGAACCCTTCCGTGCTCAGTGTGCTGCTGCTGTTGCTGATTGCTTTTTTAAAATCCCACAAACCCTCAGACGCTGTGGTTTGGATGGGAGTAATATTTGCTCTATATATTTTAATCCCGGTAGGATATGTTTATTTCAGAATGCATGTAAGCGGGATTCGCTCTAAATCAATCTTCGTGCTGATTACATTTTTAAAGAAACACCCCAGGGATATTTTGATTCTTTCTGTCGTATTAGGCATCCCCTGTTTAGTATCGTTGATTTTATTAAAAGCACCGCCGATATTACTGGCGCCGGTAACGGCATTGCTGGCCGGTTCAATTGTGACGGCTTTGTTTAATACATTTTACCGTGTCAGTTATCACCTTACCGCGTTGACAATCCTGGCGATAATGACAGTACACACCTGGGGCGCAATATATCTGTTACTGGCGATAATTCTTCCATTGGTTTTTTGGGCAAAATTACGTATTCACGAGCATACGGTACCGCAATTAGTGGAAGGAATGGCGATCGCGGCGGCGGTCTGCCTGGCCGTGCTGCTGTATTACGGTTGATTCCCGGTGAAATCTTTTACTCGCTTTCTCTTTTTCACTTGGTTCTTTAAACCAGGTGAAATATCGTTATTGTTCGAGCAATACGTTGTTGACAAGCAGGAAAATGAATGTTAGCATGATGCTGAATTCAATGGAATATAATATGAAGTGTGTTAAAAATTACGGTCGTTAATAATAAAGGTCCGGGCAGAAAGAATGGCGAAAAATTTATATGACAACAATATAAAAGAACTCATCAAATCAATTGAAGAGTGTCTACAGAATAAAGAAAAAATTTCCTGCCTGATTTTATTGTATTCAACCATCGATATTCTGGTATGGTTAAGCCGCGACCCGCATGATGCCGATGCCACTAAAGATGACTTCGTTAGCTGGATAGACGAATTTTTACTGCCCGGTTCCGGCCTGACCTGCAGCGCCGACGATTTGTATGCCGGTAGGAGTGCCTTGGTTCATTCTTATGCTCAGTCATGGGGCGTAAATCAGAGCTTTAAAAGTGAAGCCGGTAAAATTCATTATGTATGGGGAAAAGTAAGTAAAGAAACTGTGAAACACGATAACGGCAACAGGCTGCAAGAAGCGGCGATTGACTTGCCGGTTGAAAAACTGGTGACGGCCCTGCAAAACGCGGTTCAGCGTTTCAACAACAGTTTAGCTGACAATCGCACCCTGTTTGAATTAGTGGATGAGCGGTCGCAGAAATTCTTCATTTAACCGGATGGAACCTGTCTAAATAGTGTGCCCGATTTTAGCTCCGCCTGCAATCGCGTCCGCAATTAAATGGGGTTCATCGCAATCCCCTACCGCGTAAATCTCTGTTAGTTTCCCGGCCAATTGCTGCTGGAGAGCGTGGTTTGACTGCAGCGGCAAAGCAAATGCGATAGTATCAGCCTTTATTGACTGTTCCTTACCCCCGGTTTTGATAATTAACCCGTTATCGGTGATTTTTTCGATTACAACGCCGGTGATAACAGGGATATTTTTTCCGGCAATCCAGCGCATAAACTGGAATTTATCATCGCCGGTCATACCTTCCCCGATTTCCGTGCCGGTATGCACAATCGTCACCTGCCGGCCGCGTTTGATTAAAAATTCCGCCAGTTCGCAGCCGTGTATCGTGCCGCCGATTACGACTACATTTTTACCGATGGGCATCCATACTTTAGTCAGCCTGGCCAGCGTTTTCGGGCCCAAAAAGCGGGAATAAAATTTAAGCTGACCGTGCAGTTTGGCGCCGGTAACCACATTCCGGCCGTTAACGCCGGGTATATCCATTGACGAATCGACACCCCCGGCCGCGATAACGACCACGTCAGGTTTAAGCTCTGCAATCAGGGTCGGAGTGACTTCGGTATTAAGTTTTACCATAACACCGGCTTTTCCCATTTGCCGTTCCAAATATCCTATAACGGCAATAAGTTCATCGGTTTCAATATCCTTTAACATCGAAGCCAGTGGAATCAGGCCGCCTAGCTTCGCGCTTTTTTCACATAGGGTGACTTTATGCCCCCTTAACGCAGCAATTCGCGCGGCTTCCATGCCGGAGGGGCCGCCGCCGACTACGAGTACTTGTTTGATTTTCACCGCCGGTTTAAGAGCGAATTCACGCTCCCTTCCCAAATTTGCATTGATACGGCACCTGATCGGGGTGTTGTGCAGACGGACATCCATACAGTAAAGGCAACCGGTGCAAGGATTGATGTCTTCCAGTTTGCCAGCGGCTACTTTGTTCGGTAATTCCGGGTCAGCCAGCAGGCGCCGGGTCATCCCGACAAAGTCAATATCTCCCTGCTTCAGCAATTGTTCACCCAGAAGCGGGTCCAGGCGGCATGCGGCAATCACCGGTACCGATACGATTTTTTTCACCGCCGTTGCCAGCGGAATAATTGCGCCGACGCCCCGGTGGCTCCAATCCAGGTCTTTAGGTAAAGGTTTTGGGAATTCCGGATAAAAAAGCCGGTCAGGCTGCAATAGTCCGCCGCGGTGACCGTAACCGTGCGCCCGAACTTGAATAGCATCGGCGCCGGCTCGGGCTGCCAATGCGGCAAATTGCACACCTTCTTCGATGGGAGTGGCCTTTTCGTGGCCGTATTCCGCGATGTTAATCAACGCCGTCACGGCAAAATCAGCGCCCAGTTGTTTTTTAATCTCCCCGATGATACGGTTCATGAAACGCGCCCGGTTTTCGATGCTGCCGCCGTATTCATCCTCTCTTTTATTGAATATCCGGGAATAAAAAGAATTGACGAGGTGGCAGGTGGCGGCATTGATTTCAACGCCGTCGAACCCGGCTTTCTTCGCTCGCGCCGCGGCTTTCACAAACATTTGAATCAGTTCCTCAATTTCAGTCAGCGAAACTCCCCGCGGAATCGCGAAACCCGGCCCGGGCAGTTCGCTTTCGGTCAGTGTTGAGGCTGATTTGGTGTCCCTTTTCGGCAGCAAACCGGTAGGATTCCAGGGACCGGCGTGAAAAAGCTGCAAAAAAACCGGACAACCGTGCTTGTGAATAACCTGAACCAATTCGGTATAGCTGGGAATATACTTATCATCGTCCAGGTGGAATTGTACTGGAAAGTGATGAATTCCCAGGGGAAATTCCACGCCGCAAGATTCGACGATAAGCAGGCCTACTCCGCCTTTCGCCATTGTTTCATAATAGGCTTTGGCCTGTTCGCCGACGTACCCCGTAGGTTCGATGAAAGAAGAGCCTTGCGCGGTTTTGATAATACGGTTGCGGGTTTTTACTTTCCCGATGTAAGCAGGTTCCAATAATTTCTGAAATCGTTTATTCATTGTCTGTGGTTCCCTCAATCTGTTAATACCGTTAAATAACGATTCAAATCAATTGTGAGCGTTTGTTTTGCGGACATTTGCGATTAGGTGTAAAATACAATCTAATATCATAGTGAAGTATAGCACACATCAGAATCAGCAGAAAAGTTATTCCGGTTAAAAATGGCCAGCCGTCCCAACGGGCCGCAGATACTATCTTTTTATGCTGATTTCTTATACCATGTTAAAAGAGCATATTTAATCTGAAAATTGAAATATAACCGGGAAGGGAATTCGTGAAAATCACTATTGTCGGGGCTGCCGGCACGTTAGGTTCCTGCGCCGCTTTTATCATCGCCGTGCAAAAGCTGGCCGATGAGATTTTGCTGATCGACCCATGGGAAAATATGCTGAAAGCCCACTGGATGGACCTGACCACAGCTGCCGCCGGGCAGGATGTAACCGTGCAGCGTGGGACATTTAAAGACATGAGTGGTTCGGATATCGTGGTGGTGACCGCCGGAGCACCGTCCGGAGTAATTTCGTCACGTTCGGAACTGATTACCGGGAATTTGCCGATTATTAAAGAAAACGCGGAAAAAATCAGGGAATACTGCCCGGACGCAATCATTATCACCGAGACCAACCCGGTAGACCCGCTGAATTATGCGACTTATCTGGTAAACCGCCGGGCTGGGCGTAACAAATTCATCGGCTATACGATGAACGATACCATCCGGTTCCGGATGTGGGCGGCTGAAGTTGCCGGTGTGGGAACGAGCCAGGTGAAGGGGATGGTGATTGGCGAACACGGACACAGCCAGGTGATGCTCTTCAGTTCCCTGCGTGTAAAAGGCAAACCTGTAATAATTGACGAAGACAATAAAAAAAGAATGCGGTCGCTGCCGCCCCAAACTTTACATGATTATGAGACTTTACAACCCAAACGGACAGCGGGTTGGACGTCGGCGGTGGGAACCGCGGCGGTGATTAATGCCATTAAGAACGATACACATGAACTCATACCCTGCAGCGCCGTTCTTGACGGGGAATACGGCTGTCACAATCTCAGTATGACCGTGCCGGCGGTTATCGGGCGTGAAGGAATTCACGATATCAAAATTCTAAAGTTAGACCGGGAAGAAAAAGTTGCGCTGACAAACACGGTGAATGTCCTGAGCCCGTTGATGCAATATGTTGAACGATTTTTAGGAATTCATTAACTCTGCAAATATCCGTGGAACGCAGCTCAATATCTCAATGCCGGTCACACATCAATCACAAACTCGTAATATCCGCCAGGCGAAAATAATAATTCCCCTTTTAAAATTAATATGTATGAAATAGATAAGCTGACCAAAATATACAATATGGAAAAAGTCAGAGTTATCGCTCTGGACGCTGTATCATTTGTTATTCCTGATGAGGCCATAGTATCAATCATGGGACGCAGCGGGTCCGGGAAATCCACATTACTTAAACAGATGGGCTTATTGGACAACCCGACATCCGGTAAAATTACTTTCAATGGAAAGGACGTAACATGGCTGCCGGAAGGCGAGCGGGCAAAACTTCGTTTAGGCTATCTGGGTTATGTTTTTCAGGAATACGCTTTGCTGGGTGAATTAACCAGTTTACAAAATGTTTACCTGCCAGGTATGATGCTGAACGGCGCCGGCGATTATAAATATCGGGCACAGGAATTGCTGGAACTGGTGGGTCTGAGGCAAAGAATAAAGCATTATCCCAGGGAACTTTCCGGTGGTGAACAGCAAAGGGTTGCTATCGCCCGCGCACTAATCAATAATCCCGGGGTTTTACTTGCGGATGAGCCGTGCGCCAATCTGGATACAACATCCAGCACCATGGTGATGGAAACACTGGTAAGACTCAACCGGGAACTGAAAGTAACTGTCGTTTTCGTTTCCCATGACCCGGCGGATAAAAAATATGCCGATACCATAATTACTCTTAGCGACGGCAAATTGACTGAAGCAGCGAAGGTTTCAAATGACTAAGTCTTTCAAAGTCGCCGGTCTACTGGCTTACACGTCAATCAGAAAAGGGAATCCGGGCGTGATATTACTCACTGTCCTGATATTAGCGCTGGTTTCGTTAAATTTACTTTTTATTCCCGGCCTGTTGCAAGGCCTGGTTTCCGGCGCCAATACCCAGCTCAAAAATACCTACAGCGGCGATATCGTCGTACAGTCCAATACGGCAAATCCTTTGCTAAGCGATGCCCCGGACCTCATCAATAAAATTGATGCGATTAACGGTGTGACTGCGGCAGCACCGAGAAACAGCCAGGGTGCAGAGTTTATTTATGGCAGCGAGCATACCGACGCAATGGTCTATGGAATCGCACCGGAGACGGATGCCGATGTATTTACCATAGATAAATCGATTGTAGAAGGAAGTTATCTTTCACCGGGTGATACCGATGAAATTATGCTGGGGATTCAATTAGCCGGGGCGGATAAACCCGACCTGGAATTATACGCCAGGTCGCTTTTGACGGTTCACGCCGGCGATGAAATAACTGTAATCTACGGTAATGGCGTCCAAAAACAATACAAAGTTAAGGGAATATTCTACACTCATTTTCTGCAAACGGATGCGGAAGCGTTTGTATCTCAAACGGAAATGCAATCGGTTTATCCGGCAACCGCAAACAGCGCCGATTCGATTTATGTAAAAGTGAAAGACGAAGCGGATATTAACAGCATCATCACTCAAATCGGAAATATCGAAAGCGGACTAAGGGTTTTAAGCTGGCAGGACTATGCCGGTATTGTAAAGAGCCTGACCGATAGCTTTAACGTGATTAATGTCATTCTCAATATTGTAAACTTACTGATTGCGGGCATTACAGTTTTCATTGTCACCTATATTGATGTGGCCAACCGGCGGCGTCAAATCGGCGTGCAGCGAGCCATCGGCATTACGCCCTGGTCGATAACTTTTTCCTATTTGATTCGCGCAATTTTTTATGCCATAACGGCCATCGCGCTGGCGATTCTCCTTTTTCTTTTTGTCGTGTCCCCGCTTGAGGCAAAATATCCGTTCTATTTCCCCTTCGGCGCGGTTTACCTGGTCATCGGCGCACCGACGATATTCCGGATGACCGCGATTGTGCTGGGTATTTCGCTGGTGGCCTCTTTCCTGCCGGTGCGTGGAATGATGCGCATGAAAATTATGGAAGCAATCTGGGGATAAATTCCATCTCATAATAAAACGGATTTATCTCATCTGCTTCCCGCTTTTTTACGAGACCACATCTGCGACAAGTGTTATAAGAATTTCATATTTTGTGAGCAAGCTTTATAACAATTCCATATGATATAGATTATATTTAAAAGTTAGAGATGTGATGTTCGGAACGACATATATGAGTGAACAAATCAATATCCTCGGCTTCGCCGGAAGTTTGCGCAAAGATTCTTTGAACAGGGCGCTGCTGCGCGCAGCGCTCGAATTTGTCCCGCCGGAGGCCAAACTGGAGATATTTGAGCTTGACGGCATCCCGCCTTTCAACCAGGATTTAGAATCATCAGTACCGGTAAAAGTACAGGAATTTAAAAGTAAAATCAAAGCCGCTGATGCGCTGTTAATCGTGACGCCGGAATATAATTATTCGGTGCCGGGGGTATTGAAAAATGCCATCGACTGGGCATCAAGACCGCCCGGGGATAACTCGTTCGATAATAAGCCGGCGGCGATTATGAGCGCTTCTACCGGGATATTGGGCGGTGCGCGGGCGCAATACCACCTGCGCCAAACGCTCGTTTTCCTGAATGTGCATCCGGTCAATAAGCCGGAAATATTTGTCACGTCGGCAGGCCAGAAATTTGACAGTCAGGGTAAATTACTGGACCAGAAGACGGGAGAATTTATTGCACAATTACTGGGCAATCTGGTTACCTGGACAAAGACACTGCAGGGACAATCCTGAGTTCTAAAATCACAGGGACAATTTTTGGTAAAGGAGCGGAATATGGCCACTGTTCAAATATACGATGCCAGACAAAACCAGGTGGTGACAGTTGATAAAATTGAGAAAAGCGACGAAGAATGGAAAAAGATTCTGAACAAAAAAGAGTATGAAATCACCACCAGAAAAGGCACCGAAGCGCCGGGGAGCTGCGCGTTCGAAGGTGTCCATGAGGCTGGTATTTTCCGCTGCGTGCGCTGCGATACCGACCTTTTTCGCAGTGCGACCAAATTCGAATCTGGAACCGGATGGCCTAGCTTTTTCGAGCCGGTTTCACACTTAAATATCGTGGAGCAGCCGGATAGGAGTTTTGGGATGGTGCGAACTGAAGCACTGTGCGCCCGGTGCGGCTCGCATTTAGGGCACGTGTTTGACGATGGCCCTAAACCTACCGGAAAACGTTATTGCATGAACGGGTTTGCTTTGAAATTTGTGCTGCAAAGTCATCTGTAAAAAGTGACCACTATTATGGATTCGATAATATTGTATATTTTACAATACTATCGTTTTTACAATAGTGATGTTAATTTTCAGAATATTGTTTTCAGGTTTTTATTAATCCGGCGGCCGTTTGCAGCAATTTTTTACGGATAATGAGACGGTTACGTTCCAGCCGGATTGCGCCGTCTGCCTGGAGAGAGTGGAGAGATACTTTTACTGTTTCCCAATCCATTCCCCCGAGTTTAGCCATGTCGCTTTGCGTGAGCTGATGGATTTGAGGGGCGTTATCAAGCAACACCCGGGCCAAACGGGTCCTGGCTTCCAACGGGGAACACTCTGCCAATAATGTCATCCGGACGACCTCCCAAATTCATGTTATTAACTGATACTACATGATAATGGGTGGCAAAGTTATAAAAAAGGCAGGAAAATAATAACAAATATATGTCATTTACAAGCGGGGAGACAGCAGTTAAATAAAATTAGAAAATGCGTGATTGAATCGTCCGGCGGCTTAATGATGTCAAGCAGAAAACCAGGAATCGAATAAAAACAATAACAGTTAATTTATGACCGGTTTAGCGGATTAACACGTTAGAAAACAACTTTACGATGACTTATTTACTGCCGGCATCTTTAGAAGCAGTTTTAGCCGCTTTATTGCCGAATTTTTTAGCTCTGTCCTGGTTGGTCCATCTGATTTTTAAATAAATTAACCCGGCGATCAATATAATGACGATGCCGATGAAGATGAATAATCCAATATAATGGCCGTTTGTCTGGTCTGACATAATATTCTCCTTCACATTAATCCGGTTGACAGATAAATTTTAAATCCGGATTCTATATTTTCATGTCTATCCGGATATAAATATATAATACCACGTTGGACAATTTTACAACAAAAACAAGAGGCATTTCAATGCTTAGGGAAAAATTAGTCTGAAAAAATAATAATGAAGGCGCAAAATTCGTATGAAATAAGCGCTGCAACCAAAGTTGATGGATAGACTGCTGTTAATTCGGTGCGGTTTCAGCAGCCGGCGGTGAAACATCGCCGCGTTTTACGGCCTTTATGGCGCGGATGCGCTGCAGCAGTGGCGGGTGCGAGTAATTTAAAAAGACATAAAAAGGGTGAGGGGTAAGATTGGAGAGGCTGCCCGCCGACAGTTTCTTTAATGCATCGGCTAAATTTGCCGGGTTTTCAACCGTTTCCGCAGCAAAACGGTCGGCGGCATATTCATGCACCCGCGAAATCATTTGCATGCCGATTGATAAAACGAGTTCGATAGGCGTGTAAAGTAAGCCGAAGAACAATATACCGGCATAGACCGGCATACCGGTGAGATAAAACGCGTGATACAAGCCTTGATTGGAGAGGAATAAGGATAACAGGAACAGCAGCAATCCGGTATGTAAAATGCTGATAACCATGCCGGTAAGGATGTGTTTTTTCTTATAATGCCCGACTTCATGGGCAAGCACCGCCACCATTTCCGGGACTGTCTGCTGGGCAATCAGAGTGTCGAAAAGGGCAATGCGCTTGTTGCGGCCGAAACCGGTAAAGAAAGCATTTGATTTACTGGAACGTTTTGAACCGTCAATTACAAAAATATTTTTTACCGGGAAATTTACCGAACCTGCGTATTTAAGGATTGCGTCTTTCAGTTCCCCCGGCGCCATTGGCGTAAATTTATTGAACAGCGGCATAATCCAGGTGGGGGCGACGAACTGGACAGCCAGCGAAAATACAATCATCGCGCCCCAGCAGTAAAGCCAGGCGAAAGTGCCGACGTATTGAAACAGGTATAAAACACCGGCTAATAGCAAACCGCCTAGAACGGCGCCGAGAATGACAGCCTTGATTAAATCCGTAACGAAGGTCCGGGCGGTAGTTTTGTTGAACCCGAAACGTTCCTCAATCACGAAGGTGCTGTAAATGCTGAAGGGCAATTTCAGCAGGCTGTAGACCAAAAACAGTATGCCGATGTAGAACAGGCCCGCAACTACCGGCACAAAATGCCAACCGGCGACAATTTGATTAAACCAGCTGAATCCGTGCGCGAACCAGAAAACCAACAGTACCAGTAATGAAAAAGTGCTTTCGATCAGATTGAAATCGGTTGTGACGCGGAGATATTGCTGCGATTTCCGGTATTCATCGGGTTTGTAAATTCCCTGTAAATCCGGCGGCGGTTCAAGCTTGAGGGACTTAAGGTTAAGTAAATTGGCCGCCAGCTTCAGCGCAAAATCGCCCAGCAGTGCAGCTAGGATAATAACAGCATAAACATTCATGGTACGAATATACTCACTTCGAGAATGATATTTAAATAATAGCATAAGCTAATCCGTTGCGAGTTACAGGTTATAAGTGAGAAGCTCGAAGCATTCTTTACTCGTAACTCTGAATAGCAAACTGCCGGCCCAAAAGATAATAATAGTTTTGCGTCTTTCCAAAGACGGAGGCCGCAGCCCTGACCCCATTTTCGGTACTTTACGCATTCAATGTATACTCAGTTCCAAGAGCTGTTGTAGAACTTGGAAATCGTGTGACGCTTGATTCTTGAATATTGGTTTGCGGCATTTGATTGCTAACCTGTGGAGATTGTACTAGAATATCTTCAAATTCTACAGCATCGATATTAGTTAATTGCGGCGGAATTAACGGAGGCGAGACATGAAATATCGTAAATTCGGAAAATTGGATTGGCAGGTTTCCGCTTTGGGATTCGGCGCGATGCGGCTGCCGGTACTGAATAACAACCAGAGTCAGGTAGATGAAGCACAGGTAATTAAAATGATACATTACGCCGCCGACCACGGCGTCAACTATATTGATTCTGCTTACGGCTATCACCGTGGTAACAGCGAGATTGTGATAGGCAAGGCTTTACAGGGCAGCTACCGGGGAAAAATGAAAATTGCCACCAAACTCCCCTGTCATGAAACACATTCGCCGCAGGATTTTGACCGGATTTTGAACGACCAGTTGAAAAAACTACAGACCGACAGGATTGATTTCTACCTGCTGCACCACCTCAACCGCCTGGTCTGGCCGAAAATGCGAGATATGGGCATTTTGAAATGGGCCGACCGCGCCCTCGCCGACGGGCGTATCGGGTATTTTGGCTTTTCCTACCATGACAATTTTGAAGCTTTACAAGAAATTATCAACGCGTACGATAACTGGACGGTATGTCAAATACAATATAACTACATGGACGAAGAGGTCCAGGCAGGTACCAGAGGGCTCGAATACGCGGCTAAAAAAGGCCTGGCTGTCGTTGTCATGGAACCGATTAAAGGCGGCCGGATTGCCGTCCCGCCGGGAAAAGTGGCGGCGATTTGGGCCGGCGCTCCTGCACAGCGGACGCCGCAGGAGTGGGCTTTACGCTGGGTTTGGAACCATCCAGAAGTGTCGGTCACACTCAGCGGCATGAGTAAAATGGAACACGTCATTGAAAATGTTAAATTTGCCGAGCATTCTGAACCGCACAATCTCACGGCAGACGAAGTGGCTTTGATCGGCCGGGTCCGTGACACCTACCGCTCGCTCGGACCGGTTTCGTGCACCGCTTGCCGCTATTGTATGCCCTGCCCTAACGGTGTAGAGATTCCCCGTATTCTCGAATTCTATAACGAAGCGATTCTTTTTAACGACTCAGACCGGCGCCGCCGCATGTATAGCGACCGGCATATGTTGACGGAAGAGCAACTTGCGGATAAATGCACCAAGTGCGAAATCTGCCTGGAAAAATGCCCCCAGCACCTGCCTATCCCGGAATTGCTGGAGAAAGCCCATGTTTATCTGACGATGAAATAACCGTCATACATTGCTGATTAAAGCATAAATTGTGCCAAAATTCGTAATTATCGGGTCAGGCAGTTTTACTGTGCCGGAATTATATCTATTCTCTGCACATTATTTAACCACATGGACTGGTCGGTAATAAAATTCATTGTTGATAAAGTGCCCAGTTGCAACGGCCCGATTGAATTATCCAGCGGGCTGCCGTTCTCCGAAAAAATAATGCAAATTAACGGTTTTGTCGCGGTAGTTATCTTACTGCCTGTGGAATCATAGACGTTGAAATCACCATTGACTATCTGGTCATACGTTAAGGTCTGAGAACTGCCGTTGGCTGCGGTGAGCTTGACGCTTTCGCCGTTGGTAACGCCGCCCACCGGGTAAATGATGTCCGTTAATAAAACTGCGATATAAGGATAGGGCCCTATAATTGTCCCATTCGGTTCTACCTCGCCGCCGTATCCGGTTTGCTGGTTATCATCCTGGATATCAGTCATCGAATATGTCTTTACTTTAGTGCCGTTAGTAACCGTTAAAATCGTTGGACCTTCTGTTGTCGTTATCACCGGGGGCCGGGTTGTAGTTGTCGAATTGCTGCAGGAAGCTAACAGCATCCCTGCCACAATTAATATACTTAAATTAAACCAGATAATTTTTCTTTTCACACGGTTCCTCCGTCTTTAATCGTCATCGCCGCTCTCTTACCGATGATGAAGATACTTAGTATTACTATACAATAAATCACATATTTCTGACAGAAATTTCTGATTTATCGAATATTTTGATTTTAATATTTCTTAAAATTTAGCGCCGGGATATGGCTCAAGGGAAATTAGTATTTAACCATCAGCGTTCTAATACAGTCTCAGGAAACGCTTAATTTACGATGAATGGCCGGTAATTTGATTATCATTTAGCCACCCCTTACTCTACTGAGCTGCTGTTACGACTTTGACGGTACAGCTAAATTGATATTTAGTTCAGGTGCAGTCGTCATGTCTGATATAATGGAAAGAGATTACCATTCATCTTCCTTTCATTTATTTTTTGTATAATTGTGGGTGGCTTACAAATTAACAAATGCTTTAGAACTATCGAATGATTTGCATTTATTTGACCTGTTTTATCGTGCTTTTGTAAATCCTGTTAGTAACATGTTAGGGTCAAACGGAGATTTAAAATGATAAGAAAACATTTACATTCTTTCGGTTATTTTTTTGCTGCAGGTTTGGTTTTTCTTTGCCTGCTGCTCGGGGCCTGTACGCCAAAACCAGCATTATCTTCCATTTCTATCGTCTCGTCGCAGCCTAGCAGCTTTCAATTAGGGACCACCCAGCAGTTTACAGCCACGGCCACTTATTCCGATCTCACTACCGCAGATGTTACATCCCGTGTAAAATGGGCCAGCTCGGACACTGAAGTTGCTACTGTAGATTCAAAAGGCCTGGTAACCGCCGTTAGTCTGGGTAGCACAAACATAACTGCATCACTTTCAGGTATCGTCTCACCGGCAGTAACTTTACCGGTCGTGACCATTGTAAGCGTGGCGATTGAACAAAAATCCCCATATAAAATACTGGTGAAAGGCACCCTCCAATTTACAGCAATGGCGACATTCTCCGATGGATCTAACGAAGATTGTACCCTGACGTCAAAATGGGCCAGTTCTGCTCCCACTGTCGCGGTGATTACTACCATCGGCGCACTAACTGCGAATGCGCCAGGTACTGCTAATATCACCGCTACTTTGTATGGGGTGACCAGCGCCCCGCTTGTTTTGTTAGTGAGCGCACCGCCGACGGGACCATCAATATCCTCGATTGCCGTTTCGCGTGATAAGGTTGCCAATTTAATCGTCGGCTCCACGCAACAATTTACCGCTCAAGCCTTATCCACAGACGGCTCGGTTACGGACGTTACGACTCAAGCAACCTGGTCCAGTTCGGATCAAAGCGTTGCTACAGTTTCCCCAACCGGGGTTGTTACGGGTATCGGCCCGGGCCAGGCTAATATAACTGCATATTATTCAGGTGTAACCAGCGTGGCAATCATGATCACGGTAGTATCTCAATGAACGGCAAGTAATTAAATAAGATGATTGAGGTAAATGCAACATCATGGTATATAATGGTGTGTAGGTTGAAGCGAAAATTACTGTGAATCTGCCGCTTCGTCGCTATTAATCTCACTGATTACAATTATAAATTTGTTAAAAGAAGAGTAAAAAATGACCTTGGGGAAAAAATATTTACATTTTATCGTTTTTTATCTGGCCCTGCTGTCAACAACGGTTTTTACCCTCGGCGCCGCCGGTTGTTCGCTAAACGCTACTCCGACACCGATGCCGAAATTGTCGTCGATTGTTTTGCTGCCGGCGAATCCTCCTCAGCTAACGGTCGGCTTGACGATGCAGTTTTTCGCTCACGGCACATATTCAGACGGTGTTGTCGCGGACATCACCAATCAGGTAACCTGGAGCAGTGATAATAACGACGTCGCAACTATCGATATCAACGGTTTAGCTACCGGCATCGCAGCCGGACAAGCCAATATTACCGCATCCCTCGACGGAATCACCAGCCCGGCGGCAAATCTCCCGGTAATTCCTGCGCCTGCAACCACGACCACCAACCCCGGACCTGCACTGGTGTCGATTACCATTACCCAACCGTCATCACTATCGATAAATCTGATATTGGCCGGCACGCCTACCCAACAGTTTATCGCTACCGGAACCTATTCGGACGGGTCAACGCGCAACATTACTACTCTGGTTACATGGGTTAGTTCGGCGACTGATGTTGCGAGTATTACTACCGCCGGATTGGCTACCGGTCTAACAGTTGGCGAGACAATCATTACCGCGACCATGCCTGGGTTTGTCAGTAATAATCACATCATTATCAATGTAACAGCCAATTAATTAAATTTTATTGACACAATCGCGAACCGGCTATATCAACATTATTTGCGCTAAACAGGTATATTCCTTCGTTAGTGAGGAGCCTATTTGTAATCTGTTTTTTCAACCGCCGATGATTGGGTTACTTGAAACCCGTAATTTTTAAACTAAATTAGAATTAACCGGCAGAACCGGCATCAAATTGTGTCAAATATAGTGAACAGGTGATTGATATTACGTAATTTATTAATTAACAAATTTTTAAAAGTATTATCGTGATTGTAAAACGCATTGATACAATCGGCTCATAAAAATGAACCTTTCGGCTCAGTATTATTTCCCAAGTGATGACACGATATTAATAATAGGGGTTACTATGCTTATTAGCCCACAAAGGTCGTTTACCGGCAGTTGTGAATTTGCCTCTTAGCTAAAATCTTGAACAGAACAATCCCGTCATGGAGGCGGACATGACACAAAAGGACCCGCATATTTCAATACAGCAGCCTTCCGATGAAGTTGAGGTTTTAAAACAGCGTGTCGCTGAATTGGAAGCTTTGCTGGCTAATGGTGCGCCTAAAAAATCCGGACCGTTTGAAGATGAAAGTATTTATAAAGCGATTTTTGAATCGGCCAACGATAGCATTATGTTTATCGATAAAAGAGGCAAAATCATTGAATTTAACGACCGGCTGGTGGAGATTGGCGGCTATCAGCGAGAGGAACTGACCGGGAAAAGTATCCGGGTAATGGCCGGGATGGTAACGAAAAAAAGCCTGGCGGTTATCATTGCTAACTTTTTAAAAAGAATGGCCGGCGTGCAGGTCGCTCCGTATGAAGTTGAAATGATTAAAAAGAATGGCGAATTGGTAAACGTTGAAATAAGCGCTCGCCCTTTTAAAAAAATAACAAAGTAATTGGTGATTTGGTAATATTACGAAATATCAGCGAACGCAAACAGCGGGAAAAATCGCAAAAAGAAAGTGAAGCAAAATACCGTTTAATTGTGGAAAACAGCCGTGATATCATTCTTACCCTAAACATTAAAGAAGAGCTCACTTATGTATCGCCGTCCGTTAAAAATGCATTTGGTTATGAACCTTCGGATTTCATCGGGCGGAGCTTTCGTTCACTGGTCCATCCGGATGATATCGCTGCACTTGAGGATGTTATCCTGCGGGATATCAAATATGGTTATCAAACTCCATCCGGTCTCGAATTTCGCCTGCGCAACAGCGCCGGTGAATGGCGCTGGTGTAACGGAAAAGGCAGCGTATTAAGAGATGCAAACGGGCAATTTCTAAACTTTGTCGGTATCGTCAGTGACATCACCACCCGTTAACGTGTAGAAGCCGCCCTGCAAGAATCCGAAACAAAATACCGCAACGTGGTCGAGCTCGCTCAAGACGGTATCTGTATTATTCAGAATAAAATCGTCAAATATTGCAACCCCTCGATGGCAAAAATTTGGGGTGGCACCGTGGAAGAGATTGCCGATACTCCTTTTACAGACTATTTACACCCGGATGCACTGCCAATAATTGCTGATCGCTACAACCGCCGGCAAAAAAGTGAAAACGTACCTTCGCGATATGAAACGGTTCTACAGCATAAGAATGGAAGAAAAATATATGTGGACGTAAATGTTGGTACCCTGAATTATCTTGGACATGAAGCTGAAATTGCGATTGTCCACGATATTACCGAACGTAAAATAGCGGAAAATGCCATCAAAGAATCCGAACAAAATTTCCGTAATTTTCTGGATACTTCATCAATTGGTATCCGCATCCGCGATGCAGAAGAACATGTTATATACCTGAATCGGGCATTTATGGATATATTCGGTTATCAAACCCTCGAAGAGGCTCAAACTTCAATTCCGATGAAGCTTTACGCACCGGAATCTTACGCTGAATATCTTGCGCGTTCCGAAAAAATATCCCGTGGCGAAACGGTCCCGAATAAAGTGGAAGTAGACATTGTCCGTAAAGACGGTACAATCCGGCATGTTCAGGTTTTTGGCCGAAGAGTCCACATAAATGGGAAAATCCAGGCACAAACGCTTTACATAGATATCACGACAATGAAACAGGCTGAGGAAATATTAAAAACATCCGAACAAAACCTGCACACCGCTCTTGACAAACTTCCTGTGGGCTGCCGCATCACGGACATTGACGATAATACTTTATATTTAAATCAAGCTTTTTTGAATATTTTTGGTTACGATAGCGCAGAAGAGGTCAAGGCGAAGCCGCCATTAAAAGACTTTTATACCCCGGATTCCTACGCCGATTATCTCGTACGAAAAGAAAAAATCCTTCGCGGCGAACCTAGGAAGGATCCGGTGGACGTTGATATCATCAGGAAAGACGGTTCGCTCCGGCATTTGCAGCTTTTCCACAGCGAATTAATCTGGAATGGAAAACAGGAGTTTCAAACAGTCTATTACGATGTTACCGAACGCAAACAGGCAGAAGAAGCACTCAAGCAATCGGAACAGAATTTCCGGAATTCATTGGAGCATTCGCTGATCGGTATCCGTATCGTGGACGAAGATTGGCACACCCTATATGCGAATCGCATATTCCTGGATATGTTTGGATATGAAAGTACCATTGAAGCCGATACTCACAGTCCGGAGAAACTATATACACCGGAGGAGTATCAACGATTCCTTGAACGTAAAGCGAAACGCCGGAGCGGAGAGCCCGTGCCGGAAACACTTGAAATTGATACACGGCATAAAAGCGGGAGCGTCCGCCGCATCCAGACTACGCGGAAAGAAATATTCTGGGACGGTAAACAACAATATCAGCTTTTTTATAATGACATTACCGAACGTAAACAGGCCGAAGATGCCCTGAAAGCTTCGGAACAGAACTTCCGCAACTCGATGGATAACTCATCAATCGGTATTCGTATTTCCGATAAAAAAGGAAATAATTTGTATTCCAATCAGGCGTTATTGGATATATTCGGATATCGAAACCTCGAAGAAATTCAAAACAATCCGCCGCAAAATTTTTATTCGCCTGAATGCTATACCGCCTGGAAATCCCGGAACGAGAAATTGTTACGCGATGAGCCAATGCCGAAACAGGTAGCGATTGAAATTATACGAAAAGATGGCATCGCAAAGTATCTTGATGTTTCAATGAGAGAAGTATTCTGGAACGGCAAACAGAATTACGAGACGCTCTATAACGACATCACCGAACAAAAGAAAATTGAAAGGGCGCTAAGGGAATCGGAGGAAAAATACCGTACAATCTTTGAATCGGCTAATGATATCATCATTTTACTGGATACCGGCGGGATAATTTTAGATGTTAATTCCAGGCTCACGGATATTGGCGGATATGGTACAGAGGAATTAATCGGTAAAAATATCAGTGAGTTGACAAATATTATCAATAAGGAAAATATGGCGGTAGTTGTTGGGAATTTAATGAATATTTTAACCGGTTCGGGGGTAATATCATATCGGGTTGAAATGACTAAGAAAAATCATGAACTCATATACCTGGAAATAAATGCCATTCCTATCCGAAAAGACGGTAACACAACCGGCGCCCTTGCAATATTAAGAGATGTTACTGAGCGGAAGAAATCAGAGGAGCAAATTAGGGAACAGAAAGCGCTTACCGACCGTATTTTGGAAAATACGCCCGACTCAATGGCAGTAGTTGGGAAAAACGGTCAAGTAATAATGGTAAATAAAGCTTTCTCGCACGCTTTTGAATTGACTGAAGACAAAGTAAAGGATGTAAATATCAGAGAAATTATCCCGGTTCCGGTCTTTATTGATACCCTTTCACAGGTCCTGATAAACAGCGTTTCCTAATATCAGATTGAATTCAGATTTAAAACCGGTGCGCAAGAAAAGGTTTTAATTGCCAATATTATCAGCATGCGCCAAAACGAAGTACAAGTTCATTTACATGATGTCACGGAAGAAAGGGAAATGCAGGAAAGGCTTTATCAGACCGACCGGCTGGCCTCAGTGGGTGAAATGGCGGCCGGAATCGCCCATGAACTTAATAACCCGCTAACGGGTGTTGTCGCCCTTTCACAACTTCTGCTGGAGAGCGGGGTGCCGGAGGAGATTAAAGACGACCTTCAGGCGATTAGCAACGAAGGGCAGCGCGCAGCCAGTGTGGTCAAGAACATGCTCTCCTTTGCGCGCAGCCACACGTTATCGACAGAGCCGGTTGATATTAATGCGATTATTACCCAGGTACTGAATCTTCGGGCTTATGAACATCGCGTAAACAATATTGAGGTGGCTACCCATTTCGCGGATAATCTTCCGGCAATTACAGCCGACCACTTCCAGATGCAGCAGGTCTTTATCAACATTGTGCTAAATGCCGAGCAATCGATGATTGAGGCCCACGGCCAGGGTAAAATAGACATTACAACCGAACGTCTTCGCAATATTATCAGGATTTCATTTACCGATGACGGCCCCGGGATTCCTCCGGATATCATTAACCGTATTTTCGACCCCTTCTTCACGACGAAGGAAGTCGGCAAAGGGACCGGTCTCGGGTTAAGCATCTGCTATGGGATTATCACCAAGCAGGGCGGACGGCTGTATGCCAAAAGCCCGCCGGGGAAAGGCGCAACCTTTGTCATCGAACTCCCGGTTAATTCCGATTAACACAAGGAAATGACAACATGGAAAATAAAAACGGTAAGAAAAGAATCCTGGTAATCGAGGATGAACCGATAATCAGTTTAATTGCCGTCAGAGTGTTACGGGCTGAAGGTTTTGATGTTGATATAGCAGATAATGGCAAAGTAGCCAAAAGCATGAGTGATAAGATATTGCATTACCTTTATCTTTGCGATATCAGAACACCCACGATGAACGGCATGGAATTCTATGACTATTTAAGCCGGCTGCATCCCGGCCGCGAGAGCAGAATAATATTTACTACCGGTGATACGTTGAACCACGAAATAAAAGCCTTTTTAAACGATAAGGACAATCTTTTTCTTGCTAAACCGTTTACGCCTGAAGAACTGAGAGTTGTAATAAAAAAAGCGCTTAAAATACGCGGGAATTAGTGCGTTTTACGGAAAATTGTTGGATTTTTATGCGAAGAAACAGTATGTCTGCGTGATGGCAACCCATGCCGTAATTAACAAACAGACGCCACAGTATACCCAATAATGCCAATCCTTCTTCATTAACGCAGTGTAACCGAAGAAAACGGGGAACGCCGGTAGTAAAAGTCTGGGGATGGATATCGCCGGTGTACCGGTCACGAACAACAGCGGGATGATAGCGCATAATGAGTAAACAAACAAAAACATACGGTGTTTGTTTTGTGTCTTCAAGATTAAAACAGCCCCGGCCAAGTAAAATATTTCAAATATCAAATTTCGCACCAGCCAGTATGCCGGCGCCAGGCGCATCCCGAATATTTTCCAAAATTCATTCGTAAACCAGCCGTTTATTAACCATTTCGCCTGAGAAAACGGCGTGCCGAAATGCTCGCGCCAGCCCTCGGTTTCCAGCGAAAAGTAAGCCATGAAGTTATCGGTTTTTATCTTAAACCAGAGCAGCACAAGTATCCCCGCCGCAGCCGGTGCAATATAGAATACCAGAATTTTAAACCGTTTTGTTTTTATTGTGTCAAGAGCATATGCCGGTAACATCCAAACTGCGTGAAAAGCGCTTAACACAGCCAAACCGGCGGAAATCGAAGACTCAATTATCTTTTCCTGCAACAGGAAGAAAACCGAAAGCGCGAAAAATACAAGGGGCACGATATCAGAATAAGGGATGGTGGTAAAAACTAGATATGTGGGGAATAGAATCGCGATCAGCGCTGTTTTGTAACCGAATGTCTTATATACTACCAACGGGAAAACAAAACTGATGACGTTGGTGATAATCAGCGCCGAAACCCAGGCATGCGGGATGATAATATCCAGAGTTTCTATCAGCCCGGGATAAATCGGGGAAAATACATATTGAACCATCCGTGTGTAACCGGATGTGGCTATCGACTGGTAGTATGTACTATCCCAGGTGGTACTCATAGTATATATAAAATTAAATGAATGGTGGTATAGGAATGTGCATAATAATACGAATAATTTACCGATGGCTAGAATCGCCAGTAATTTGATAATTTCCCGCCTGGAGTTATGCGGCTGTTCTTTAGTATTGTTGTTTTTCTCACCGGACATCAAGACGATTTCTCTCCATTGACCGCGTGTGTATTTTTTTTAATTCGTGATTATTGAGTATTATAACCGGTTTTCTGTTTTATTGTGCCCCATTCTATCAGCCACAAGGCTAAAGCGATTAACAAGATATTCCTGGCTACCAGCACGTAAACCAGTTTCGGGTCGCCGGCCTGCAGCAGATTATAGTGCAGTGGAAATTCATAATATGTCAGGATGGCAGTAATGACGAGCGCCAACCATATTACATATCTTTTTGGGCGGGTTATCAGCGCCGCTATCGGGAGAAACCAGATTAGATACTGGGGTGAAAACACAACAGTGGTAAGCACAAAAATAAGAACGGCCAGAAACGCATAATAGATGACGTTGGCGGTGTCTTCCTGGTTAACATTGAAGTTGGTTTTAAACTTATTCCAGTATCGGCGGTAAAATAGCCAGTAAAGAAATAAAAGCGCCGCTGCCATTATCACCGGTGCAACCTTGACTAAAACACTCGCCGCGCCCGAGATGATATTTGATGTCGCTAAAGGCGTAACCGTTGTTTTTATGTAAACTTCAGTAATGCCCAGGTTTTGCAATAGTAAAATAAAAGAGGAATAGGTGCTTTCCAGCTGCAAACCGCGCTGCATTTGCAGTGTGAATGAATTTACGAATCCTGAAGGGCTTAATATAAAGAACGGAGTGATAATTATCTCGGTCCACAGCGCGCAATACGCAATTTCCTTGATGGTTTCTTTATAACCGCGTTGTGACAATTCGTATAACAAAAATATAGGTGCGATAACCACCGGGTATATTTTTGTAATCACCCCTGCGGCCAACATCCCCCAGGCGAGACCGAACTTCTTTTGACTTAAAAAGTATAGTGATGCTAAAACCATCACTGCCGGAATCAGGTCGAACCGGTAAATCAACAGCGGGCCGATTGCTAATATCAATAACGTATAAACAATCAGCGTAATGGTCGGCTTGACATTAAGGCTGCGTGATAATCTTTCCAATAGATATAGCGCCAGCAAGTCGAATACCAGTATTTCCACCGTAAAGGCGTAACGATAGCCATCCAAAGTAGAACCAAATAACCGCGGGATAGTAAAAAACACCAGTGCCCCCGGCGGATATTCTAATGTAAAATTACGGTAGGGCAATAAACCCTGAAATATTTTTGAGGAATATTCGAAAAATAATTTTACGTCCCCCGTCAGCGATGAATTATGATATAAACTGCAGTTGAAAAGCAGCAGTAAAATTACCGAGTGAATTACACCGAATATAAGTAATCGCCAGTTATTTTTCACGACTCTAAAAGCTCAATTTACGGTTCATCAGCATCAAAATAAAATCGCCGTTAGCCTGGATATATATCATCAACTATTACATTTTTATATTATCGGAAATAATTAATTGGGATTAAGAAATTCATTTTAAATTTCGCGGGTATTATTGTTCATTATACGCCAAGAATGTTGCATCCGTGAAATAAAGACAAAATCTTATCGATATCTAATATTTTACCGGAAAACAATTAACGCAATCCCGGAATAAACGCAAACAACATCGTCAAGATGATGATTAAAGCGATTAACGCATACATTATGTTAACTGCTGTTTTCGATAGTTTCATCTTTATTTGTACCTGTTATTCCCTATAAATTCATTGCCCGGTAAATCTAAATTCAGGTAAATTTTAACACTATTTGCAGACACAAGCAATTTATTGTAAGGGGCACTAATTGGTACTAATACCCTATTTGTGCAGCAATACAGCTGCTGGTTAAAATATGCCGAATCTTATTTATTTCATTTTAGCTGATGATATTGATAAATCAAATGAGAATAGAATATAATCAAATACGTTTACATATTTTATCCATCGGATAATCTTTAAATATCGCAACTAACTATAACAGGATAACTTTAGTGCATAAGTTGAAAATATTGTTAATCGCAGCCCTGGCAATAATCATGGTTTTTATCTTTGTTCCGGGCCGGGTTTTAGCAGATACCGGAACTTACAAAATCGATGATTACACAGTCACACTGACACCTCAACCGGACGGCAGCGTTAATATTGCCTATTATCAGCAATGGACAGTTTTATCCGGGAATATTCCCTGGATTACCGTCGGGTTACCCAACACTTCATATACAATCACCGGCAGCGGCAATAATGCCGCAAATATCAGGGATGACAGCGGTTCAGGCTGGGACGGTGTATACATCGGGCTGGATAAAACATATTATCCCAATCAAAGTTTCGCCGTTTCGTTCACGGTGAATGACAGGGATTTATTGACGGAATCAACCGGCAACTGGAGCATAAATTTCACACCGGGTTTGTATGATAACGCAACCATCGGAACAATGGATATTAATTTAGTTTCTCCGATTAATCCCAATGAATACACATTTAATCCGGCGCCTTCAAGTATCATTGGGAATACAATTACCTGGGAACAGACGAATTTGCCGGGCGGCTATCAGTTTAACGTGACTTTCAGCTCCACCGACAGAAGTTTCATCTCGGAAGGCGCCATGCCCGCACAAACCACAAGTTTTATATCCACTTCCAGTAACCAGAGAGATGGCTTTATCAGCCTGGCGATTATTATTTTCTTTGTTTTAATATTGGTCATGGTGATACGAAACGCTGTAAAACGGAACAGGAACCGGGCCGCTTACACTTCTCCTGCGGTTTCCCCGATTGCGAATAAACCATATCTTAATTCCCAGGCCTCGCTGGAAGACCAGAAGAAAGAACTGGAAGCAAACAAAGACCAAGTCAACGAATATATTATCAGTGAAAAAGATAAAATACCCGACGATGAAAAGGAAAAACAGATCAACGACTACGCGGCACAGCACAATTTATCGCTGAACGGCGATAATTGGGTGGATAATTACGGAAACACCTATAATAACAATTTGCTCTGGATGCTCATCATGATGAACTCGATGAACGCCTCCCGGAATATAACGCGGACTGCCAATACCGGCCTTTCAGGCAGAGGATATCAAAGGCCGGGAATTATCAGCCCGCCATCATATCATGTTTCGTGTGCCTGCGCTTGCGTCGCCTGCGCCTGTGCTTGCGCCTGTGCCTGTGCCGGCGGCCACGGCGCCGGATGTACGGTGAAATTAAAAAACATTAAATCAGGAAATGCAAATGATTAAACATGTGACGCTCCCCGGTTTAAGGCTGCACTTGCGTCAGGTGAAAAACGGCGCAATATTATGGATTAACGGAAACCAGGCCGTCCATCTTAATCCGGTGGCGACTGCGTTCGTCATTGCCTTTATTGATTCGATGAATAAAAGCGGTTCGAATACGGACTTTCTGCCGGAAAGGGTCAAAAACGATATCATCTTAAAACTCCGCAAGAAATATTCGATGTCTAAAGATGTTTTAATCAAAGATTTCGACAAAGTCTACGGGCAGATAATAGCTATCGGGAAAGGTGATGCCTGCGTTTTTAGCGAAAATTCTCAGATTAAAGATTTAACAACTATCTGGGAAACCGCCCCTGCCCGCGCCGATTTAGCTTTAACCTATCAATGCAATAATCAGTGTTCTTTTTGCTATGTCGGCGAAAGAAAAATGGAAGAATTAAGGACTGAAGATTGGAAAAAAATTCTTGACGAGTTATGGAAGAACGGAGTACCTAGTGTTATCTTCACGGGTGGAGAACCCACTTTACGAAAAGACCTGGTTGAATTAGCGACGTATGCCAAAGAATTTGTAACCGGCCTGGTCACTAACGGCAGAAACCTCAACCCCGAACTTTGCAGTGAATTATATAAAGCCCAGTTGGATTACGTTCAGGTCAGTATCGAATCCGCGGATAATAATATCCACGACAAAATGGTTGGCATCGAAGGCGCCTGGCAGGAAACCGTCGCCGGTATCAAACATGCCCTTAAAAGTAAAATAATCGTCACCACCAATACCACCTTGACGAGGTCAAATATTGCCGGTTTTAAAGATACGATTAAAATGATAC
>Ga0326728_10007731_pt1 | contig 27290 bp, 15 predicted proteins | sample MB3enrmetagenome_FD_207602 | JGI IMG/M metagenome (GOLD analysis project Ga0326728, IMG submission 207602) | Lab enriched peat soil microbial communities from McLean, Ithaca, NY, United States - MB31MN | ecosystem: Environmental > Terrestrial > Soil > Wetlands > Peat | place: USA: New York...
TGGGCCACCGGTTCATCGCGCGTCTCCACCGTTAGGCGGAGGCGGCTGCCCTCCAGAAAATCCGCGCTCCCGCCTTCGGCCTCCCGGTTCGTCCATTGCGTGTAAGCCGGCGGCTCGATGAGCCATCGCATCCCGGCGATTCGCGGCGGCACCTCCAGCTTCACCGTGAAGACGGGGCTCTCGGCCTCCCCGGCCCGCGCCAGGTATCGAAAGCCTTGCGAGACCGCTGGCAGGCTGACCACGAAGCTGTTGCTCGGCCCAGCCGTCATCAGGACCGATTCCTGGAAACCGTCCTCCCAGCTCAGCAACAGTCTCGGCTGATCCAGCGCCGTGTCGGCGGTGACCTTGATCTCGAGCGGTTGGCCCTGCCTGAGCCGGCAATCGCCCGGTGTGACCACCAGCTTGATATTTGCCAGCGAAACCGTCGAAGCATAAGGGTAAAGCGCCAGCCAGGCGCGCGGCGCAACCCCCGGGAGCAGGCAAGCCAGTCCCAGCCCCAGCCACAGCCCGGCGGCGCCTTTCCAGGCCCGTTTCGCCGGCGCCCCATCCACCAGAGCCGCCGGGTCCACCACACCGACCTCCTTCGACGCCAGGGCAATGGTCCGCTCGACCATCCAGGAACTCACTCCCGGCGGCTGCGGCCCGGCCATTTCGACGGCCGAAAGGATGCGTTCATGAAACTGGCCCCCAGCCGAGACCTCGAACTGCCGCGCGATTCGCCGCCACGACCACGGCCTGAGAAACGGCCCGCCAGCCCGCCACGCCAGCCACGCCGCCGCCGCCGCATAGTTTGCCCCGGAGAGCCAGACCCGCCAGAACACCCGCGATTTGAACGTCCACTCGAGCACCCCCGCCAGCAAAAGCCCCAGCCCCATCACCATCACCGCCTCGCCCGCGCCGCGCGACAGCAGCGCCAGCCGCCGCCGGCGCTCGAACTGCGCCAGCCGGCTCGTGATGGGCGAGGGCAATCGAGGCATGGGAGGGTCCTATTCAACCACCAATCTCACGCGCAGAACCCTCGCCTATTCGCCGAGTCCTGCCAAGAACCTTTCCCTCCTCAGTTTGAAATTTGAAATCTGAAATTTGAAATCTCAAACCTCAGATCTGAAATCTCAGATCGTCCCCCTTTCCTCCGCGGCCTTGCGCAACGGGTGGCCGGGCGGCAGCCGGCGTAGCAGCTCCTTTTGGACTGCCTCCCAACCCGCCCTACTCCAGCCCTGCCTTCATTTTGCGCCAAGCGGCCAGGGAGCGGGCCAGGTGCTCGCGGGCGTCGCCGCCGATGCCGAAACACTGCAACCCGACAGGACCCTTGTAGCCGAGTTCCTTGAGGCTCTTGAGCAGGCCGAGCACGTCGAATGAGCCCTTATCCAAGGGCTGGATATAATGGTCCCAGCCGGGGTTTGGGTCGAACTCATCGGCGCCATTGATCGAGACCGCCCAGAGCCGGGGCATGGCCTGGCGCAGCAGCGGCTTGTAGTCGCGCCCCTTGTCCACCCGCAGCCAATGGCAGAGGTTGAACATGGCGCCAACGTTGGGGCGGTCGACTTTGTCGGCGACGCGCACCGAGTCCTGGATGCGCTCGACCCAGCACCCGACGTGCGGGTAAAGCAGCAGTTGAGCCCCCGAGTCCAGGGCCAGGTCGGACATCTCGCGCAGGATGGCCACGCCGCGCGGGTCGGCGGACGGGTCCGATGGCGGAGCGCCGTTGACCAGCAGGCAGAACTGCACCTGGCGCCCTTTGATCAGGGCCAGAACGTCCTTGAACTTGGCGTCGTAAGGCGTCTTGCCGGCCGTGACATCCACGGTCATCGTGATCTGAAACAGCCGCAGCCCGGCCCCGTCGAGCGTCTTGAGCCGCTCGGCCACGCCGTCCAGCCAGATATGGCCCACCCCCTCATAGCCCAGTTCCTTGAGCATGACCGCCTGCTCCTGGAAGGAGCGCTTCTTGGCATCGTGCCAATCGATGCAGAACGGGAAAAACGCCCACGGCTTCGGTTCGCCCGCGCTGGCCGGATTGCCGGCCGCAGCCTTGACGATTCGCTGGTTCTCGAACCAGACCGGGCCGCCCCACTTGCCGGTCACGATGACGTCGAGGTCCCCGTCCCCGTCCAGGTCCGCCACGCACAGGTTCACGCCCGAGCCGATGCCCTGGCCGTAGGAAATCACGTGCTTGGTCCACACCGGCGGCGGCCCCCGGCTCAGCTTGTAGTAATACACGCCCAGCGTGCCGCCCTCGTCGGGGTCGCCCCCATTGTGGGCCATGAATCGCTTGCCGGTGATCAGTTCGGGCACCCCGCAGCCGTCCAGGTCGGCCAAAGCGAGGCTATGGGCCTGGGTCCAGGACTTATCGATGAGGTGCTGCTTGAACGTGATCTCGTTTCCATGACGAACCTGTTCGTACCAGAAAATGCCGTAACCATGCGCCGAGGAGGTGATGATGTCGTTGAGGCCGTCGCCGTTGACGTCATAAACCAATATCTGCGGGGTGTGCTCGATCTTGCCATCCAAACCGCCCAGGGCCAGCGGATGCTCGAGCCACTTGCCGTTGCGCGGGTCGGCCGGGGCCTCGAACCAGGCGTCAGGCCGGATGAAGTCCGGCCGCCCATCGCCGTTGATGTCCCCAACGCCGACGCCCCAGGTCATGGCCTTGTCCGAAACGATGTGTTTGGCGAACGCGCCCCGGCCATCGGCCCCCTTGACCACTTCGTACCAGACCGTGTTGGTGACCGAGGGCACGAATGCCAGCGCCTTGCCGGCGCCAATCACGTCCTGCAGCTCGGCGCACTCGTGGTTGCCATTGTTATCGATCAGGCTTTCGGGCCACTCGCCAGCGCCGGCGCCCGTGTTCCGGAACCAGACCGAGTGCTTGTCGAACCAATCCACGCTGATCAGGTCGGGCCGGCCCGAGCCGGCGATCTCGAGCGGCAGGTTGGCGAAATCCCAGCGATAGCCCTTGCCCTGCTCATCCACCTCGCCCTTGAGCGTGCGAATCTTCACCGCCTTCCAGTCCGGCGCCAGATAGAGGTACTCGCCCGCGACCACGTCCAGCTTGCCGTCCCCGTTGAAGTCCGCCACGCCGCACGCCTCGCTGCGGAAGTTGCCGATGCGGTGCATGACAAACCTCACCGGGCCCGGACCCGCCCCCGTGGGCCCCTGGACCTGAAAAGCCTTGTCGAGCATGGCCCGCGCGCGCTGGGCAACGTCAACTGACACCCCGGCGCGTCCCACCTGGTACAGCGGGTCGATAACCATCGGCGCGTTGGCCGCCGCGCGAGGCCCTTCGAGCAGCGCCCCCGCCACCGCCAGAATCGCGGCGCCCGCCTCCTCCCGCGTCGCCGCATCCTCCAGCCAGGGCACAATCAGCGCCAGCGACTCAGCCTCCGGCACGCCGGCCAGCCGGCTGAGCAAGAGCTTCTTTTCCTCGGGGCCCTGGGCCAGCGCCACCGCCTCGCGGCCCATCGCCAGCCGCCGGGGCGCCGCCAATTCCTCGCTCCCGATCAGGTTGATGTAGCCTCGAAGACACAGCCGCTTTTCGGCCTCGTCCGGAAGGGACGTGGCCAAGCCGAGCAGGTCCTTCGCCGCCTCGGCACTCCGCCATTGAGTCAGGGCCCGGATAGCCGTCCGAGCGACTTCATGGTTCGCGTCGCCCACCGCGCCGCGCTCCGCCTCCAGGGCCTTGCCACCGCCTACCGCGCCGAGGACGCGCAACAGCGCGCACCGGCCCGCGGGCGTGGCCCCCGCCCATTGCCCCGCGAGCTTTTCCGCGCAAGCGTCCGCTCGGCCAACTCGGGCACAGACCCCCGTCAATGCACGTTCGACGCCCTGCAGCTCACCGGCGGCTTCGGCGCCGGCCAGCAGCCCCAGCAGCGCGGACAGGTCGGCCTCAGTCCCCAGTTCACCCGCCGCCTTGAGGCCAGCAGCCCGCACCGCGGCATTGGCCGAGCGCGTGGCCTTCATTACCGCGGGCATCGCGTCCCGCAGTCCGCGGTAGCCCGCCAATTCCAGGCCGGCCAGTTGCCGGCCAGTCTCCTCGCTGCCGAGCATAGCCAGCACGACCGCATCCGCGTCGCGCCCCGGCGAACTGGCCAGGCTCTCCTGCGCCGCCGCGCCCAGCGTCCCGTCGGCCTCGCCCGCCAGCTCGCCCAGGAGCGGCGCGAACGCGGGCTCGGCGGCCATCCCGCGAATCGCCGCCAGCCGCACGGCCTTGTCTCCCACCCGCGCGGCATTGCTCAACGCTCGCATGGCCGCGGCGTCATGCCGCCCGCTCAGCGCCTGGACGACCAGGACCTGCCGGTCTGCGGGCAGCTTGGGCAGTTCGGCGGCCAGCACCTCGCTCACCTCCGGGCCGGGCAACTCCCGCTGCACCACCCCCAGGATTGCCGGGTTGGAGTTGTGCAACTCGTCGGCCAGCAGTTGCAAAGCGTTGGTCGCGCCGGCGAGGATGAGGCCGCGGACCGCCGCGTCGTGGAATTGCGGCCTAACGTGCGCGGGCCAGTTGTAAATCGCGATCGCCTCGGCGCGGTGTCCCTCGAGCCGCATGGCTTCGGCGCATTGGATGAGCGCGGCGTCGAGCTCGGGGAAGATACTCTCCTGGCCGTTCGTGAAGGCGCCCTCGAGGGCCTGGGCCGCGGACAGGGTCCCGATGTTGCCCAGCGCGGCCACTGTGGCCGAGACAACCTCCGGGTCAGGATGGGACAAGAAGTGGCTCAGAGGCTTGACCGCCAGGGCGTCGCGCCGGACGCCGATGCTGGTAATGACGCCGGCCATTGCGCGCCGATGGATCCGCCAGTGACGGCCCATGGTGTACGAGGGGTGCACAGTCTTGTCGAACGTAACCAGCGTCTCGCGCAGCGCGGCATCCGCGGACGGGTCCGGGATGACCTCGAGGACGTAGCGGCCCATGTGGCCGCGTTCTTCGTTGGGCAGAAGGAGTCCCAGTCTCGGCGCCATGTCACCAGCGGCGGTACGGGCGAGCTGATGAACCGTCACCCATTTCTCGGCCAGGGGCGTTTTCTGGTCGGAGGTAAGTTTGTAGAGGAGCTGCCATTGGTTGGCCGCGGAGCGGGGCGGGCCGCTCTGGGCAAAAGCAGCGGCCGAAACCAGGAACAGCACGGCGGCCAGACCGCATTGTTTGAGGAACGGCAGGTCAGGACTGGTTCTGGTTGGGCGGGGAAAGGGTCTCATACGTGTTCCTGTGGTTTGGCGCGTTGGGCTTAGAGGTGCCACGGCGCGCGAAGGGCGCGCGACAACATCCGGTTGGCCTCCGCGTCGTTGACGCACTGCTCTTTGTCCGGGTCCCACTTCACGTTGCGCTTGAGCAGCATGGAGAGGTTGACGACGTGATTGGTGGTCATGGTCCGATGGGCCACGACTTCATTGGCGATGCACGGACGGCGCCGGCGGACCGACTCGAGGAAGTCGCGAATATGGTGCATCGGCCGCTGGGTCCGGACCTGGTGGTCCCGGACCACCTTGTCGAAATCGGCCAGTAGCGCGAGCGACGAGACCTCCGGCTTTGGATAGCCGTCGGCCACCGAGACCCAGCCCTCGGTGCCTTCGTACCGCACGCCGCAGGTGCCGCGCCAGCCGGCGCTCGAGAGCACCAGCTTCACGCCATTGGCGTATCTGGCCGTGTAACCCTCGGCATTGTCATTATTGCAATACTCATACTCGATGGCGGAGGTCTCTTTCAGTCCCAGCGCGGATTGGCACTGGCAGATCGTATGGCTGCCCCAGCCCGCCACGCCCGTGCCGAAATCGTAATAATCCAGCCACGCCCCGCAGCCCCCGAGGTAGCCCGCGTTGTATGGCCGCCACGGCGCCGGCCCCAGCCACAGGTCCCAATCCAGCGTCTCGCGCTCCGGCTCCGGTTGCGCCGGCAAATGCTCGGTGCTCATCTTCCAGGGCAGGATGTGGGCCCGCACGGTTTGCACCTGCCCCAGGCGCCCCGAGCGCGCCAGTTCATCGCCAAAGACGAAATTCGCCTCGCTCAGCCGCTGCATGCCCGCCTGGAAAATCCGGCCCTCGAGCCGCGCGGTCTGCACCAGCGCCCGGCCCTCGGCCACGCTCATCGTGCAAGGCTTCTCGCAGAAAACATCCTTGCCCGCCCTCATGGCCATCAGCGAGGCCGGGGTGTGCCATCTGTCGCCGGTGGCGATGAGCACCGCCTGGAGGTCGCCACGCCCCAGCAGTTCGCGCAGGTCCCGGTAGGCGGCGCAGTCCTGGTTCCCATACTTGGCGTCCACCGTTCGCTTGGCCGCCTCGCGCCGCGGCTTTTGCACCTCGCAAACGGCCACGAATTGCACCTCGGGGAACTCGAGGAAGATCGGCAAGTCGTAGCCGCCCCGTCCGCCGATGCCGATGCCGCCCATGACCAGCCGCGCGCTGGGCGCCACCGCCCCGTCCAGGCCCAGCGCCGAGCCGCGCACCACCTGGGGCACGGCCAAACCGCCGCACGCCAGCGCGGTGGCCCGGAGAAACTCACGCCGGCCCAGACGCGCGCCCGCGGCCGGGCCATCGGGCGCCCCGCCGGCCAACGGCCGCCCGCCCTTGGCACACAAGTAGGTGGGATTCGCTTTCATTCGCGTCGGAGCCTGCCCCAGCCGCCGCCGCCCCGTCAAGCCCAACCGCCCGCCGGCGGGTGCATCTCCGCCGTACCACCACGCGATGCCGTGGCGGAACGCCGCCTTCAGGCGGCAGTGGCACCGCACCGGGCTGCGCCGCTGGGCGCTCCAGCTCCTCTCGCCGGGCCGGGGGTCTCGGTTCGCCTCGACCCCCGGCTACCATCTGCCAACCCTCCGGGTTACCCAAAACTCCTCGAAGCCCTGCCCCATGGCCTGCCTCGCCCTGTGCCTTCAAACGCACAGTTCACACCCCGCGCAATCGCCCCCATAATAGGAAAACTCAATTATGGCATTGCAATCATTGCCGAGATTCGTATCCTGTCACGCTTGACTGACCGTACGATGCGACAGTTCACCACCATCGCGGCGAATGCGTTTATGGAACTGGTGAGGCAGCCGGTTTTTCTCCTGCTGATGACCAGTTCGGCCGCCTTCCAGATTTTTCTGGCCACGCCCTATTACTTCGCCTTTGGCGACGAGCCCAAACTGGTCAAGAACAGCACCCTGGCGGTCATGCTCCTGGCGGGCTTGTTGGGGGCGGTCTTGAGCGCCTCGGCCTCCCTGGCGCGGGAAATCCGCTCCGGCACCGCCCTGGCGGTCCTCTCCAAGCCGGTGGGCCGCTCCGAGTTCCTGCTGGCCAAGTACGTCGGCCTGGCCTTCGCCCTGGCCCTGCTCTGCTATGTGGACCTGCTGGGCGTGCTGATGGCCGGCCGCATGGCCTTCGACGCCTACGGCTCCACCGATCTGCTCGCCCTGGCCATTTTTGCCGTCGCGGTCGTCATCGCCTATCTGCTGGGCGGGTTTAGCAATTTCTTCCTCCGCCGCCCCTTCGTTTCCGACGCCGCCTTCTGCCTGGTCGCGATGCTCACCCTGGCCTTTGTCGCCATCTGCTCCTACTCCAAGGAGGGCAAGCCCCAGCCCTTCGGCACCGGGGTCGATTGGCAGGTGGTCCCGGCCGGCGTCCTCATCCTCCTCGCCGTCTGGATCCTGGCCGGCTTGGCCCTGGCCTGCTCGACCCGCCTGGACATGATCCCCACGCTCGCAGTCTGCTCGGCCTTGTTTCTCCTGGGCATCATGTCCGACTACCTCTTCGGCCGGCGCGCCGAGCCCGTCTGGCGGTACGACCTCAGAGAGGAAGTGACCAGTTCCCGCTGGTCGCCGAGCCAAAAGGCCCTGCTCCAGGACTTGCTCCGCGAGTATCCCAAGGAGAGCCCAACCGCGGCGCAAGGCGGGGCGCCGCCCAATCTCACTCCCCAGGAGCAGGCGCGCTTGGCCCAAGCCGGTATGGGCGGCTCACGCTGGGCCGCCGTGCTTTACACCGTCATCCCGAATTGGCAACTTTTCTGGCTGGCCGATGCCCTGGATACGGGTAAGAGCACGTATCACTGGGGTTATGTCGCCAAGGCCTTCGCCTACGCCCTGGCCTACGTGGGCGCCGCCTTGACCGTGGCGATTCTGTTGTTTGAAGATCGAGAATTGAGCTGAGCGGCACGGGCCGTTGAACTGTCAAAACCGTCAAACTGGAACGTTGTAATGGAACGAAGCACACAGAGAAACGCCTTGGTCAACCTGCTGGCACTGCTGGTGGTTGGGTCGGCGGCCTTCGCGGTCGCCCGGAGCAGCAATTCGCTGGCCGGCCAGGTCGGCACCCTCTTTCTGGGGATGGGCTTGCTGGTGGCCGCCGTGAGCTGGTTCCAGATGCGCCTGGAAGAAAACGAGCGGCTCGAGAAGCTCGAGCTCGAGGACTTGGCCCGCACCCACGCCGGCTCGGCCATGTTCGAGAGCAAGGACACCGAGGTCTTTCCGGCCCAGCGCGCGCGCGAGCAGTTCGAACGGCTCTTTGTCCCGATTTTCACCGTCCTGTTGTGCCTGCTCCAATCCGGCGGGGCTTACCTCTTTTGGCGTTGGCTGGGCAAACCCACCACCGTCTCCGAGTTGAAGCAACCGACCCTCGCCCTGGGGCTCTTCGGCGTGTTCGCCCTGGTCCTTTTCCTCCTTGGCCGGTTCTCCGCCACCTATGCCCGCCTGGAGAACAATCGCCTGCTCCGGCCCAGCGCCAGCTACGTCCTGCTCAACGCCTTCATCTGCGGGTTCGTGGCCGCCGGCATCATCGCCGTCCGCTGGCAATTCCCCAAGGCCGACTCCCTCCTGGCCCACGTCCTGTGCGTCCTCCTGGCGCTGATCGCTCTCGAAACCCTCATCGCCCTGGTCCTCGAGATTTATCGCCCGCGCGTCAAGGGCAAGGTCGAACGCCCGCTCTACGAAAGCCGGCTGGTGGGCCTGCTGGCCCAACCCGAGGGCTTGGTCACCACCGCCGCCCAGGCCGTCGACTACCAATTCGGCTTCAAGGTCTCCGAGACCTGGTTCTATCGCCTCTTCTTCGAGCGCGCCCTCAAGTGGCTCTTGCTCATGCAAGGCGCCGCTCTGCTGCTCTCCACCTGCGTGGTCTTCATCGACGCCGGCGAGCAGGCCCTGCTCGAGCGCTGGGGCAGGCCCGTCGAAGGCCGCGCCCTGCTGGGCGCCGGCGCTCATTTGAAATTGCCCTGGCCCATCGACCGCGTTTATCGCTTCCGCACCGAGCAAGTCCAGACCCTCGAAGTCGGCGTCTCGGGCGAGGCCTCCAGGGAAACCGAGCCCGCCATGCTCTGGACCAAAGCCCACAGCCGGCCCGACACCAAGGAAGAGGACTTCCTGGTCGCCAACCGGGAGCAGGTGCTGCTGGGCGCCACCAACCCGCCCGCCGGCAAACGCACGCCCCCCGTGAGCTTTATCACCGGCAGCCTCCCCGTCGAGTACCAGATCACCAACCTCCTCCACTGGGCCTACACCAATGAAGACGCCCCTTCGCTCCTGCACGACGTGGCCACGCGCGAGATCGTCCGCTATTTCGCCAGCGCCGACATGAACGAACTCCTCTCGAGCGGCCGGCTCCAAGCCTCCGACACCCTGGTCAAGCGCATCCAGGCCGCCGCCGATGAGCGCCAAATGGGCGTGCGCATCCTGGCCGTCGCCTTGCAGGACCTCCATCCCCCGGTCAAGGTCGCCAAGGACTACGAGGAGGTCGTCGCCGCCACCCAGACCAAGCTGGCCAAGATCCTGGCCGCCCGCGCCGACGAAATCCGCACCAACAACCAGGCCGCCAAGCAAGCCACCACCATCACTAACGAGGCCTGCGCCGTCCGCGAAACCACCGAAGCCCGCGCCCTGGCCCAGGCCGCCCTCTTCACCAACCAAATCCCCGCCTTCGAGGCCGCCCCCGCCGTCTATGTCGAGCGCGCTCGGATGCGGACCATCATTCCCGCCACCGTTAATGCCAACAAGTTTGTCATGCTCACCACCAATACCCATGACGTTTACATCCTCGACCTCCAGCAGCACATCCGGTCCGAACTCCTCACCGCCTTGAACGTTACCAACAAAGCCAACCCCTCTGGACCTCAATGAAACGCAATCTCTTCACCCTCTCTATCGGCCTGTTGCTCCTGCTCATCTTCTGCCTCCTGCTCTTTGTCTTTCAGGTGCGCACTTCCGAAGTCGCCGTCGTTACCACCTTCGGCAAACCGACCCGCCCCATCACCGACGCCGGCCCTTACTATAAGTGGCCCTGGCCCATCCAAAAGGTCTATAAGTTCGATCAACGCATCCAGAATTTCGAGGACCGCCTCACCGAGGGCGTGACCAAGGACAGCTTCAACCTCCTCACCTCGGTCTATGTGGGCTGGAAAATCGACGACCCCGCCGCCTTCTTCCCCAAGTTCGCCGGCTCCCTCAATCCCATCGCCGAGGCCGAGCGCAAACTCCAGGAGCTCCTGGGCAATGTCAAGCAAGCCATCGTCGGCAATCACGCCTTGTCCGATTTCGTCTCCACCACCGACAACGCCACCAACCTGCTCTGGATCGAACGTGAAATGCTCGGCGCCATCCAGAGCCGCATCTCGACCAACAACTGGGGCCTCGAGGTCACCTTCCTGGGCATCAAACGCCTCCAACTGCCCGAGAGCGTCAGCAAGACCGTCTTCGAGCGCATGCAGGCCGAGCGCAAGGTCCTGGCCGATACCTCCAAATACGAAGGCGACCGCGAGGCCGGCACCATCCGCTCCGAAGCCGATCGCAACGCCGCCATCATGCTCTCCCAGGCCGACGGCATGGCCCTCCAAATCCGAGGCGAGGGCGAAGCCCAGGCCGCCGAATCCTTGCGCGTCTTCAACCAGAACCCCAATCTCGCCAACTTCATCTTCGACCTCGACGCCCTCAAGGACTTCCTCAAGGACCGCTCGGTCCTGATCCTCAACGCCGACACGCCGCCCTTAGACCTGCTGCGCGGCCCCTCCACCAACCTCTTGCACCCTTAGCCCCCATGGACGAGCTCACCCTTCTTGCCCCCAAGCCGCCGCCCGGCCCCACCCCGCCGCCGACGCCCTTGGATGCCGGCTCTCAGGCCCTGGCTGAGGCCCTGCGCAGCAGCTTCGTCATCATTAAGGCCGTCATGGTCATCCTGGTCGCCGTCTTTCTCGCCTCGGGCTTCTTCACCGTCGGCCCCCAGCAGCAGGCCATCATCCTGCGTTTCGGCCGCCCCGTGGCCCAAGGCGCCCAGGCCCTCCTGGGTCCGGGCCTCCACTGGTCCTTCCCCTACCCCATCGATGAGCCCGTCATCGTCTCCATCTCCGGCCTCCAGCAAGTCAAGTCCTCCGTCGGCTGGTACACCACCCAGACCTCCCCCGCCCAGGAACTGGCCGGCAACGAGCCCTCCCTGCCCGTCAGCCTGCCCATCGACCCGGTGGCCGACGGCTACGGCCTCACCGCCGACACCAATATCTTCCACGTCCGGGCCACCTTGACCTACCACATCAGCGACCCCATGCGCTACGTCTTCGATTTCGTCAACGCCTCCAACGCCGTCCAGAACGCCCTGGACAATTCCCTGCTCTACACCGCCTCCCGCTTCACCATCGATAACATCCTCGTCCACGACGTCCTCGGCTTCAAAGAGGCCGTCCGCAGGCGCGTCACCAACCTCGTCGACCAACGCCAGTTCGGCGTCACCGTCGAAGAATGCGTCGTCGATTGCCGGCCCCCGCGCCAGCTCAAGGAAGACTTCGAAAAAGTCGTCCAGGCCGAGCTCACCCGCAGCAAAGTCATCTCCGACGCCCGCGACTATGAAATCCAAACCACCAACGCCGCCGCCGCCGGCGCCTCCTCCCGCGTCAAGCTGGCCGATTCCGAGCGCGCCCGCTACGTCGATGAGCTCTCGAGCCGCGCCAAGCAATTCCAGGACTTGCTCCCCAAATACAACGCCAACCCCAACCTCTTTGTCCATCAGCGCCTGGCTCAAACCTTGGCCGTGGTCATGACCAACCTCCAAGACAAGTTCCTCCTCCCCGACAAGCAGCAGGAGGTCCGCATCCAACTCAATCCTCAGCCGCCAAAAGCCGCTACCGAATAGGTGCAGGCAGATTTAAGTAGATTTAAGCAGATTCAACATGCAAGTCACCTCTCTCCTCAGCCGTCACGCCCACGACGAGTCCTGCCCCGCCTGCGGGCCGGAGCACGACCACGACCACGAGCACGCCCCCGTCCGCCTCTGGCAGACCCTCGCGGGCGTCGTCCTGGTCCTCAACGCCTTTATCGTGGATTGGGCCTTCGACCAGAGCCAAACCGTCGCCAGCGCCAGCGCCTTCCTCGGCTCCCTCATGCTCGGCTACCCCATCGTCCGCACCGCCGTCAAAGACATCTACCGCGGCACCCTCAGCATCAATGAGCTGGTCGCCATCGCCGTCCTGGCCGCCTTCGCCTCCGGCGACTATAAGACCGCCGGAGTGGTCGCCTTCTTCATGGTCATGGGCGAGATCATCGAGACCCGCACCGCCGAGGGCGCCCGCGCCTCGATTGAATCCCTCATCCGCCTCACCCCCACCAAGGCCCGCCGCGTCACCAAGACCGGCGAGGAGGAAGTGGCCGCCCAGGACCTCGCCGTCGGTGATGTCATCCGCGTGCGCCCCGGCGACAATGTCGCCGCCGACGGCGTCATCCTCTCCGGCCAGGGCTCCTTCAACCAGGCCACCATCACCGGCGAATCGCTGCCGGCCGACAAGAAACCCGGCGACGATGTCTTCGCCGGCACGCAGAACCTTACCGGCGTGCTCGAAATCAAAGTCACCCGCGCCGGCACCGACACCACCCTGGGGCGCGTGCGCGAACTGATCCTCGCCGCCGAGAAGACGCGCCTGCCGATGATGAAGATTGTGGACCAGTACATGGGCTTCTACACCCCGCTGGTGCTGGTCATTGCCGCGCTGGTCTGGGCCTTCACCCGCAACCTCAACAATGTCATCTCCGTCATCATCTTCAGTTGCCCCTGCGCCTTCATCCTGGCCACGCCCACCGCCATGGTCGCCGCCCTCTCCGCCGCCGCCCGCCTGGGCATCCTCATCAGAAACGTCGCCGACATCGAGTCGGCCGCCAAAATCAACGCCTTCGTCTTTGACAAGACCGGCACCCTCACCACCGGCGAACTGGCCGTCAGCCGCCTCGCCCCATCGGGCCACACCAAGCCCGCCGAATTGCTCCACCTCGCCGCCTCCGCCGAAAAATACAGCAATCACCCCACCGCCAAGGCCCTCGCCCAACTCGCCGCCCAAGCCGGCGTCCCCGTGGACGAGCCCAAGGACTTCGCCGAAGCCGCCGGCCGCGGCATCAAGGCCCGCGTCAATGGCTCTGACATCCTCGTCGGACGCGCCCAGTGGCTCCGCGACAACCAGGTCACCGAGGACTTCATGAAATCGGTGGACCTGAACGAAACCGAGGGCTGGAGCCTGATCTTTGTGGCCGTGGACCATCGGTGCATCGGCTGGATCGGCCTCCAGGACCAGACCCGCCCCGAGGCGCGCGAGGCGCTGGCCGAATTGAAGGCCAGCGGCGTCCGCCGCCTGGCCATGATCTCGGGCGACCGCCAGCCCGTCGCCATGCGCGTGGCCCAGCAAATCGGCTGCGAAGAGGTCAAAAGCGAGTGCCTGCCCCAAAACAAGGTTGACTTCGTCCGCTCGATTAAGGCCAAGGGCTTCCAGGTGGCCGTCGTCGGCGACGGCGTCAATGACGCCCCGGCCCTGGCGGCCGGGGACATCGGCATCGCCATGGGCGCCGCCGGCAGCGAGGTGGCCATCCACAGCGCCACCATCGCCCTCATGAACAACGACCTCCGCCGCCTGCCCTTCCTCGTCAAGCTCTCCCGCAGCACTCGCCTGGTCATCAACCAGAACTTCCTCTTCGGCGTCGCCTTTATCATCGGCGGCATGACCCTCGCTGCCCTGGGCTATTTCCCGCCCATCGTCGCCGCCGCCCTGCACACCGGCGGCTCGCTCATCGTCGTCTTCAACAGCGCCCGCCTCGTCCGCAAGGGCGAGGAACTCGAACACTACCAGCCCGTGCCGCCGGCCCCCGCCCAGCCGCCCCGCCCCGCTCCCCAGCCGGCTCTGGCGGTGTGAGAGGCGAACCTTGAGGCCCTATATGGTCGCTAATCCCTCCACCCCGCCCTCGAACGAGGCCGTCGTTTCGGTCACCGGCTTGACGAAGATATTCAAGGACTTCTGGGGCCGGCCCAAGGCGCGGGCCGTGGATCGCGTCGATTTCGAGGTCCGCCCCGGCGAGGTCTTCGGCCTCCTCGGCCCCAATGGCTCCGGCAAATCCACCACCGTCAAACTCATCCTCGGCCTGCTCTATCCCACGCGCGGCCTCATCCGCGTCTTCGGCCATTCGCCCCGCCACGTCGCCACCAAATCCCGCATCGGCTATTTGCCCGAGGAGTCCTATCTCTATCGCTACCTGGACTCGGGGGAAACCCTCAACTTCTTCGGCAACCTCTTCCAGTTGCCCAAAAACGAGCGCGCCGACCGCGCCGAGCAATTGCTCGAGATGGTCGGCCTCAACCGGGTCCGCCACCGCGCCGTCGGCGAATTCTCCAAGGGCATGCAGCGCCGCATCGGCCTGGCCCAGGCGCTCATCAACGACCCCGACCTCGTCATCCTGGACGAGCCCACTTCCGGCCTGGACCCCATCGGTTGCCGCGAGGTCAAGGACCTCATCCGCGCCTTGGCCCGCCGCGGCAAGACCATCATCCTCAGCAGCCATTTGCTCGCCGACGTCGAGGACGTCTGCGACCGCGTGGTCATTTACTACGGCGGCAGGGTCCAGGCCATGGGCACCTTGCGCGAGTTGCTCGCCAAACCCGATTCCATCCGCATCACCACCCCCACCCTGCCGCGCGAGACCATCGAGCGCGTCCTCAGCCTCATCCGCAAGGACGTCGCCGAGGACAAAGTCCGCATCGATTCCCCCACGCAAAACCTCGAAAGCTATTTCCTGGACGTGGTCAAAAACGCCCAACTCGCCGCCGCCGAAACCTCGGGCGTCCTCGCCGGCGCCCGCGTCGCCGCTTATTTGCGCGGCGAGGCCGAAGGCCAGGCCGCCGCCGACAAGCTCCTCGAGCGCCTCACCCAGGCCCCCGCCCCCGAAGCCCCCCCGTCCCCGCCTCCCCGGCCAGCCGTGGACCAGGAGAGGCTCGACTCCCTCGCCCAGGCCCCGGCCCCGGCCGCGCCCGAGCCGGCGCCCGCCCCCGCGAGTGCAGCCGCCCTCGAACAAGCCAACGGAAAGCTCGCCTCCCTCCTGGGCAAAAAGGATTGATACTTAGAGCCGCTTAATTATAACATAAGTTTCATAACGCATCACCCGTGCCCCTTAGTCCGTAATCCCCCCTTCGCTCGTGCAGCGCCTCTACGCCATCGCCTGGTTGACCTGGAAAGCCGCCCTCCGCTTCCGGCTCTTTCAGGTCATTGCCGCGCTCTTGCTCCTCTCGGTCATCGGCCTGCCCCTGCTCATCAAGGACGACGGCACGGCGCGCGGCTTCACCCAGATTCTGTTGACCTACACCCTCACGGCCATCACGGCCCTGCTGGGCTTCTCGACGCTCTGGGTCGCCTGCGGGGCGCTGGCGCGCGACATCGAGGAGTGCCAGATCCAGATGCTGGCGGTCAAGCCCATCGCCCGCTGGCAGATCTGGCTGGGCAAATGGCTGGGCATCGTCTCGCTGGATGCCGTGCTGCTGGGCTTGGCGGGGGCCTGCGTCTATGGCCTGCTGCAGTGGCGCGCCCACCGCTTGCCCCCGGACCAGCAGCGCATCCTCCGCAACGAAGTCTTGGTCGCCCGCGGCTCCGCCAGGGAACGGAGCTTCGAGCGGGACATCAATGCCCGCGCCGACCAGCTATTGCGCGAACGCCTCGAAAAGACCCAGTTCGACGGCACCAAAGCCAATCGCCAGGAAGCCCTCCAGCAAATCCTCGAAAACGTCAAGGCCGCCTACCAACTGGTGCCGCCCGGCTACCAATCGCGCCCCTGGAAGATCAATCTCGGCCGGGCGCGCTATCATCTGCACGGCCAGCCCCTCTTCCTCCGCGTCAAGTTCAACACCGCCGACAGCGCCTACAAGGGCGCGACTGTCACCTGCGACGGCGTCTTTCTGGTTCGGGTGCGGAACACGGCCGCGGTCTGGGCAACCAATGTGGTGAGCATGTCGGCCGAGACGTTCCATGAGTTCCAACTCCCGCCCGACCTCTTCGACGAGAATGGCTTGCTGACGATCTCCTTCGCCAATCTCAACGAAACCGCCATGCTCTTCCCCCTGGAAGACGGCCTCGAAGTCCTCTATCCCGAAGGCGGTTTCGGGGCCAACTACGCGCGCGGGCTGGGCATTATCTTGTGCTGGCTGGCCCTGCTGGCGGCGCTGGGTCTGGCCTCGGCCAGCATCCTCTCCTTCCCGGTGGCGGCCTTCTGCTCGCTGTGCCTGCTCTTCATCACGCTGTCCAGCGGCACCATGGCCGGCGCCGTCGAGGAAGGCACCATCGCCGGCTACAACGCCGAAAAGGGCACCAAGGGCTTCTCCCCGGTCGACCCGGTGGTCATCCCCACGTTTCGCGCCGCCCTCAAAATCATCCACCTGGCCATGGATTTCTCGCCCGTCGATTCCCTCAGCACCGGCCGCAGCGTCACCTGGGCCCAGCTCGGCTTGGCCGCCGTCCAAATCGTGCTGCTAATGGGCGGCTGCCTCGGCCTGGCGGGGGTCCTGCTCCTGACCCGGCGGGAGCTGGCGACGGCCCAGGCAACCCAGTGAGCCGATGAGTGGCCGACTCAAGAAAGCCCTGCTTCTTACGCTGGCCGCGGCGCTGCTGGGGAGCGTGTTCTTTGTCCAGGAGTCGTTGAACGGCGACCGGGAACGGCTCGGCCTAACCCGCGCCGAGCCGCTGGAAAGCGCCCCTCCCGTCCTGGCATTCACCACCGTCGCCCTGGGCGGCTTCCGCGGACTCATCTCGAACATGCTCTGGATCCGCGCCGGCGACCTCCAGGACAAGGACAAGTTTTTCGAACTGGCCCAACTGGCCGACTGGATTACCAAGCTCGAGCCACACTACGTCCAGGTCTGGCTGGTTCAGGCCTGGAACATGGCCTATAACATCTCGGTCAAGTTCACCGACTTTGGCGACCGCTGGCGCTGGGTCCAGCGCGGCATCGAACTGCTGCGCGACGAGGGCCTGCCGGCCAACCCCAACGAGGTCCTCATCTACCGCGAACTGGCCTGGTTCTTTCAGCACAAAATGGGCGCCAACCTCGACGACGGCCACGCGTATTACAAGCAGCAGTGGATCCACCAGATGGGCCAGGTCTTCGGCAAGCTCAGAACACCCGACCTGGACGAGTTGATTAACCCGCAGACCGACGACCAAAAGGCCCGCGCCCGCCTGTTGCGAGAAAAATACAAAATGGACCCGGTGTTCATGAAAGAAGTCGACCAGCGCTATGGCCCGCTGGAATGGCGGCTGCCCGAGGGCCATGCCATTTACTGGGCCGCGCTGGGCCTGAGGGTTGCCGGCGAAAACCCCTCGAAGGTCACAGAGAAGGACCTTATCACCCTGCGGCGCGTCATCTACCAGTCCATGCAACTGAGCTTCCAGCGCGGCCGCCTGGTCCTCAACCCGTTCGTCCAGGGCTTTGAGTTCGGGCCCAACCTCGACATCATTCCCAAAGTCAGCAAGGCTTACGAGCAAGCCGCCGAAGAAGACGCCGAGTACCGGGACCACATCCGCAGCGCCCACCGCAATTTCCTCAAAGACGCCATCTATTTCCTTTACGCCTACAACCGTATGGCCGAGGCCTCCTACTGGTACAACTACATGGCCCGGGAATACCCCAATGGGGATGTCCTGGACACACGCAATTCCCCGGCCAGCAAAGTCACCCTCGAACGCTACTGCATCTCCCGCATCCAGGAGGACGCCGATGGCACGCCCCGCGACCGCATCAAAAACACCATCGAGGGACTGCTCGCCCGCAGCTACGACAGCCTGGCCATCGGTGAGGACGACCATGCCACCGGCTACAAGCTCCTCGCCATGAAGCTCCGGGAGAATTACATGAGACGACTCTCCGACCAACGCACGCCGGCCGTCGGCTTGCCGCCTATGGCCGACATCGACCGCGAAATCCTCGGCCGCATCCTCGACTCTCAGCATGGCTGGCCGCCCCAGGTTCGCGCCGTCCTGCGCACCAAACTGCGCCTGCCCGCCGAAACCGTTCCCATCCCCACCCCCGCCCCCGCGACCACGACCACCACCAACGCGCCGCCCGTGGAGTGAGTCGTCCCTCGTCCCTCATCCCTCGTCCCTCGTCCCTCGTCCCTCATCCCTCGTCCCTCATCCCTCGCCCTGGCAAAGCCGCGTCAGTTCCGCCTCATCGATAATCCTGACCCCCAGCTTCCGCGCCTTGTCGAGCTTTGAGCCGGCCTCGGACCCAGCGACGACGTAGTCGGTCTTTTTGCTCACGCTCGAGCTGACTTTGCCGCCGGCGGCCTCGATCCTGGCGGTTGCCTCCTCGCGCGTGAGGTGGGGCAGGGTGCCGGTGAGCACGAGGGTCTTGCCGGACAGCGAGGCGGCGTCGCCCGCAGGTTGGCAGAGGACCGATTTGAGGTTCACGCCGGCGCTGCGCAGCTTGCTCATCAGTTGCTGGTTCCTGGCCTCCGCGCGCCACTGGGCGATACTGCGGGCGATCACCTCGCCGATGTCCTCGCACTTTTGCAGTTGTTCCACGCTGGCGGCGCACCAGTCGTCCAGCGTGGCAAAGGAACGTCCGAGCACTTTGGCGACGCCGGCCCCGACGTGCGGGATGCCCAGGCCATAAAGCAGGCGCCACAAGTCGCGGTGCTTGCTGGCCTGGACGCCCTCCAGAAAATTCCGGGCCGATTTCTCCCCCATCCGCTCGAGGTTCGCCAAGGCCGCCAGACTCAGCGAGTACAAATCCGCCGGGTCGCGCACCAGGCCCGCGGCGACCAATTGGCGCACCAGGACTTCGCCGCCGCCTTCGATGTCCATCGCCCCGCGGGCGCACCAGTGTTCGATGCGCCCGCGGACCTGGGCCGGGCAATCCGCATTGAGGCAGCGCCACACCACGCCCTCGTCCCCCTCGACCAGCCCCGGCGCCCGGGAAATCGCCGACCCGCACTCGGGGCAGGCCCGAGGGAAGAGGAACGGCGTCTCCTTGCCGGTCCGCCGCGCCAATACCACGTCCACCACCTCCGGAATCACTTCGCCCGCTTTCTCGATCATCACGGTGTCGCCGACCCGGATGTCCTTTTGGCGGATGTAATCTTCGTTGTGCAAGGTGGCGCGGCTGATGGTGCTGCCGGCCAAAAAGACCGGTTCCAGCTCGGCCACGGGCGTGAGTGCGCCCGTGCGCCCCACTTGGACCGTCACCCCCCGGAGCATGGTTTGGGCCTGCTCGGCGGCATACTTGTAGGCTATCGCCCAGCGCGGGGCCTTGGCCGTGAACCCAAGCCTCTCCCGCTGGGCACTGGAGTTGAGCTTGATCACGGCGCCGTCGGTCTGGTAAGGGAAGCGCCCCCGCGCTTGATCCAGTTCCGCAATGGCGCCTTCCAACTCCGCGGCCGTCCGGCAGAGCCAGACCCGCTCGGGCGTCTTGAATCCAAGCTCCCTGAGCCATCGGAGCGTTTCGTCGTGCCGTTGCGGCGGTTCGGGGGCGCCCTCCACCCGGCCCAGGCCGTAGAGAATCACGTCCAGCGGACGTTTGGCCACGATGCGGGGGTCCAATTGCTTGAGCGAGCCCGCGGCGGCATTGCGGGGGTTGGCGAACAGCTCCTCGCCGGCGGCCGCGCGCTGGGCGTTGAGCTTCTCGAAGCCGGCCTTGGCCAGATACACCTCCCCGCGGGCCTCGAGCAGTTCAGGGACGAGCCCGGCCGGGCCGCCCGCCCGGGAATGAACGTGTCGCAGCCGAAGCGGAATGCCCCGAATCGTCCGGAGATTGGCCGTGATGTCGTCCCCGGTGGTGCCGTCGCCCCGCGTTGCGCCGCACGTCAACGCCCCGTGCTCATAGCGCAGATTCATGGCGACGCCATCGATTTTCGGTTCGACGACCCATTCGAGGGGTTCTCCCGGCAGGAGGCGCTGGACGCGGTTGACGAACTCGCGCAGTTCCGCCTGCGAGTAAGTGTTATCCAGGCTGTACATGGGCTCGAGGTGCCGCACGGCCTTGAACTCCTTGAGCGGCTCCCCTCCGACCCGTTGCGTCGGCGAATCGGGCGTGATCAATTCGGGGAATTGCCCCTCCAGGTCCGCCAACTCCCGATACAACCGGTCGTAGGCGGGATCGCTGATCGTCGGCTGTGCCAGCGCATAATACGCGTAATCGTGCCGCCGTACCTCCTCGGCCAACTCTTCGTGCCGCTTCCTGGCTTGGTCAAACGTCATGCCTAAACTACTAACCTCCGCCCCAAAACTGCACTATCAAAAACTTTCCAAAATCGAGCGATAAGGTATGATGTCTGTCTAAAAGGGATTGTTTGGGTTGCACTCCTATGAAGTGGTTGAACATGGCAATGAGACGGGAAACGGCTATGCCGATGCTGGCGCTGACCTTTGCTTCGGCGGTCTGCGTGGGGCTGGTATTGGCGCGCATCATTTCGACGGGGAATCTGCGCTACTGCTTCCTGGTCTGGAACTTGTTCCTGGCCTGGCTGCCGCTGGTCTTCGCGCTGCTGGCCCAGGAGACCTTCGAACGGCAAGGGGCCTGGAGCTGGCGCTTGGCCCTGCTGGGCGGCATCTGGCTCCTGTTTTTTCCCAATGCCCCGTATATCTTCACCGATTTAAGCCACCTGACGGCGCGGTTCGCCGCCCACTTCTGGGTTGACCTGATGTTGATTCTCTCCTGCGCGCTGACGGGCTTGGTGCTGGGTTTCGTGTCGCTTTATCTGGTGCAGGGAATCGTCCTGCGCGCGTCAGGCGCAATGCTGAGTTGGCTCTTCGTCGCGGGGGTGGCCGCCTTGAGCGGTTTCGGGGTCTGGCTCGGCCGGTTCCTGCGTTTCAACAGTTGGGATGTCGTTTTTCGGCCGGTCGAACTCTACCGCGGCATCGGTTCCGGCGCCTCCGAGCCGCTCCGGCCGGCAGCCTCCTTTGCCTTCGCCGCCCTCTTTGCCCTGTTCCTGTTCATCACCTACGTGATGCTTTACGCCCTGACCCAGTTGCGGCGCCTTCCGGCCACGGCCCCGCCCCCGGTGCCCGAGGGCGCCAAGCCAGCCAACCGCCGCGTCGCCCTGGCCGTCGGCGCCACCTCGGAATAGCAAGACAGGGTGACTGTTCAGGACCTTGCGGCCAGTTCAGGCGGGGCGGACTTCGAAGCGGCGCTCTGGTCCTGCTGCTCATCTTCAGGAATGCGCATGCCGAAGAAGGAGCGGTAGATGAAAATGAGCGCCACCAGGAACAGCACGATGGCAATGCCCAGTTTGAGTCCTGGGCTCTTTTCCTGCATCGCCACGGCGATTTCGGTGGCCAGGAGGCCGAACAAGGTGGTGAACTTGATGATCGGGTTCATCGCCACCGAGGAGGTGTCCTTGAAGGGGTCTCCCACGGTGTCGCCTACGACGCTGGCGGCATGGAGTTCGGTGCCCTTCTGGCGCAGGTCGACTTCGACGATTTTCTTGGCGTTGTCCCAGGCGCCGCCGGCATTGGCCATGAAAATGGCCTGAAAAAGCCCAAAGAAGGCGATACTGATGAGATAGGCGATGAAGAAATACGAGTTGAAAAAGGCCAGGGCGAGCGACAGACAAAAGATGGCCACGAAGATGTTGATCATGCCCTTCTGGGCGTAGATGGTGCAGATCTTGACGACTTCCTTGCTGTCCTCGATAGAGGCGACCTTGGCGCTGAGGTCCATGTTCTCCTTGATATAGACGACGGCGCGATAAGCGCCGGTGACGACCGCTTGGCACGAGGCGCCCGTGAACCAATAAATGACCGCCCCGCCCATGAGGAGGCCGAGCACGACCTCGGGCTGGACCAGGCTCAGGACTTGGATGATCTGGCCGTGGGCGATGGTGTTGTTGAGCAGGAGGATGATGCCGAAGATCATCGTAGTGGCGCCAACGACGGCGGTGCCGATGAGGACCGGTTTGGCGGTAGCCTTGAAGGTGTTGCCCGCCCCGTCGTTCCTTTCCAGGTTGTGCTTGGCCTTCTCGAACTGCGGCTTGAATCCGAATTTGGCCTCGATGTCGCGGGCCACGTTGGGAATGGACTCGATCTGGCTCAGCTCATAGACCGACTGAGCGTTGTCGGAGACCGGCCCGAAGCTGTCGACGGCGATGGTGACAGGCCCCATGCCGAGGAAGCCGAACGCGACCAGGCCGAAGGCGAAGATGGGCGCCGCGAAGCTGATCGTCGAGGGAACCAGGCTGGTCAGCGCGGGATGACTGGCCAGGAGCGCGGCCACGAGCATGAGACCCAGCATGAGGAGGCCCTCCCAGAACGCCGAGAAGTTGCCGGCCACCAGGCCGGAGAGAATGTTGAGGGAAGCCCCGCCCTGGCGGGAGGCGGTGACGATCTCGCGCACGTGGCGCGCCTCGGTGCTGGTGAAGAACTTGGTGAACTCGGGGATGAGCGCGCCGGCGGCAGTGCCGCAGGAGATGATGATGGACAGCACCCACCACAGGGCGGGCTGGGCGGCGCCGCTGGCGTCCTTGATGTCGCCCAGCATCAGCCAGCTCACCAGGAACGTGAAGCCGATGGAAATGGCCGAGGTAATCCAAACGAGCCAGGTGAGCGGCTTTTCGGGGTTGAACTCCTGGGCCTGGCCGTACTTGGCCGAGAAGACCTTGCTGGTGATGAAATAAGCCGCCAGCGAAGTCAGGATCATCATGATGCGCATGACGAAGATCCAGGTCACCAGGCGGGCGCAGAGGGCGCCGGTCGCCCCGCTCGCGCCCAGCGAGAGGGCCAGGAAGGAGATCAGCGCCACGCCGGTGACGCCGTAAGTCTCGAAACCGTCGGCGGTGGGGCCGACCGAATCACCCGCGTTGTCGCCGGTGCAGTCGGCCACGACGCCCGGGTTCTTGGGGTCGTCCTCGGGGAGCTTGAAGACGATCTTCATCAGGTCGGAGCCGATGTCGGCGATCTTGGTGAAGATGCCGCCGCAGATGCGCAGGGCCGAGGCGCCGAGCGATTCGCCGATGGCGAAGCCGATGAAGCACGGGCCTTTGAGGTCCTCGGGCAGGCAGATGAGGATGCAGATCATGAAGAACAGCTCCACGCAGACCAGGAGCAGGCCCACGCTCATGCCCGAGCGCATAGGAATGGCCAGGGGGGGCCACGGCAGGCCCTGGAGAGCGGCAAAGGCAGAGCGCGAGTTGGCCTGGGTGTTGATGCGCATGCCAAACCACGCGACGCCGTACGAGCCCAGGATGCCCAAGATGGAGGCGGCCAGGATCAAGACCACCTGCCCCAAGCCCATCCCCTGCAGGCCGGCGAAGTAATAGACCATGCAGATGCCGATGAGCACCCACAGGTAAAACAGGAACTTGCCTTGCTGCGTGAGGTAGCTTTTGCACGTCTCCCAAATGATGTTCGACACGTTGCGCATCGAATCGTGCACCGGCAGGTCCCGCGTCTGGCGGTACTGGATCAGGCCGAAAATGCCGCCGATGGCGCAAACCACCAGGCCGATGAGCATCAACTGGGTGCCCGTAAGCCCGCCCAGGGCCGGAAAGGTGTTGCTCCCGCCCAAATCGGGCAGTTTCAACTGCGCTTCGCTCCCCAAGGCGGCGGAGCCGGCGCAAATCAGGCCGAGGATCAGGGCGCCACGAATCCAAGTCTTCATAGTTGTCATAAAACGTTAGCCGCCAGACTATCGCAAATGGAGCGCGGGGCAAGCGAACTTTTTTCAGAGGAACGGCGCAGGGGCGCATCTCAGATTTTTCCGAATGGGCATGTGTTCCAAAGCATTGAGTGTTATTGAGAATTGAAAATTGAAAATTGGTTAATGGTAATTAATATCCACGTTCGATGCTGCCCGAAGAGCTTTCAGACCGGCTGTGGGTGTTCGCGGCCCGAATCGGAAAGGTCGTCGATGCCCTGCCGGAGACACGCCCGGGTCGCCATGTGGCCAACCAACTGGTGCGCAGTGGCACCGCGGCCGCGCCGAACTACGATGAGGGCCGCGTGGGCGAAAGCCGCGCGGATTTCGTTCACCAGGTTAATGTGGCCCTGAAGGGACTGGTGGGGACCCGCGGCTGGCTGAAGTTCATTATCATCGCGCGATTGCTTCCGGCCCGGCGCGTCAAAGCCCTCTTCGAGGAATGCGAGCAGCTTGGCCGGATTTTGGGCAAATCCGTTTCGACCGCCCAGGCCAACAACCAGCATTCACGCAAGGACCTCATTTACCAATAACCAATTCTCAATCATCAATTCTCAATCAGATTCCTCCGAAAAAGGCCCTGTTGGAAAGACCTGAGATGCGCACATGGCGCAGGACAGATTTCTTCGAGCGCCCATCCTGCGGCCTAAAGGCGGCGTTCCGCTCGACCGTGGAACGCCGCCTCCAGGCGGCAGGGAAGAACTCTGTCATGCGCCCGCTGGGCAAGGCGATTCGATTTGCCCTTGCGCGCGGGGGCCAATGGCCCATTCTTTTATGGATGGCGCAAGAGAAGATTACCGACGTGCTGGCCAAGCCGGACGTGGCGCTCGAGATGACGCTGCGGCCATCGCTCTTTTCCGAATTCACCGGGCAGGCGAAAGTCAAGGAGCGGCTCGAGATCACGGTGGCCGCGGCCAAACAGCGAGGCGAGGCCATCGACCACCTTCTGCTCAGCGGCCCGCCCGGCCTGGGCAAGACCACGCTGGCGCACATCCTCGCCAAGGCCATGGGGGCCGATCTCAAGAGCACCAGCGGGCCGACCATCGAGAAGGCGGGCGACCTGGCCGGGCTGCTGACCAATCTCGAGACCGGGGACGTGTTGTTCATCGATGAAATCCACCGGCTGCAAAAGACCATCGAGGAATACCTCTACCCGGCGATGGAGGACTTCAAGCTGGACATCATCATCGACCAGGGCCCCAACGCGCGGAGCGTGCGGCTCAACCTGCCGCGCTTCACGCTGATTGGCGCCACCACGCGCAGCGGCCTGCTCACCGCGCCCTTGCTCACGCGCTTTGCCATCCGCGAGCGGCTGGACTATTACCAGGCGGCCGAGCTCGAACAGATCGTGACCCGCTCCGCCCGCCTCCTCAACGTCGAGACCGAAGGGAAGGCCGCCCTGGAAATCGCCCGCCGCAGCCGCGGCACCCCGCGCATCGCCAACAACCTCCTCCGCCGCGTCCGCGATTACGCCCAGGTCAGACACCAGGGCCGCATCACCCCCGCGGTCGCCGACCAGGCGCTGGCCATGCTCGAGATCGACGAAAATGGCCTGGACGAGATGGACAAGCGCATCCTGGAAACCATCATCGCCAAGTTCGGCGGCGGCCCGGTCGGCCTCAGTTCGCTGGCCGTGGCGGTGGGCGAGGAACCCGATACCCTCGAGGAGGTCTATGAGCCCTACCTCATCATGGAAGGCTACCTCAAGCGGACGCCCCAGGGACGCGTCGCCACCGAGCTCGGCCATAAGAAGATCGGCCTCAAGCAGGGAGCCCCAAAGCAGCCGAACTTGCTCTAAGGAGGAGCTCGGGCCGAGCTGGGGGTGCGTCCCGGCGCCACCCCGCCGTGGCCGATGGCGACAGCGAAGTTCTCCCCACCGGCGTGGGGATGGTGCGAAACGCCCCCCCTCTGAAGTCCGAGATCTGAAAAATCTGTTCTCCCCACCCGCGGGGGCTGAACCTCCGGGAGCTCGAGCGGCAGTTCTCTCCACCCGCGCGAGGATGGTCCGGGCACAACTGCCAACTGCCCACTGCCCACTGCCCACTGCCCACTGCCCACTGCCCACTAACGTTCTGCCCCCGCGTGGGAATGGTCCTTGAGCGAGGCGGCAAGCCCCGCCGCCACCGGCTCGGGGGACTTCGTGCTTGACTTGAGGCCACCGCGCCCCTCATGCTGCCGCCCGGCTGAAAAACACCTGCACGGGTTGTGGGAACCAGTGGCATAATGCAGTACTTCTGGGCAAAGACCACCAAGGATGGCCAACCCGGCATTAGCGTCCGCGACCACTGTCTCAACGTCGGCTGCGTCGCGCAGGAACTGGCGGCGTCTTCGCCGCTTGGCCTCCCGGAACGATCCCTGGCCGTGTGGCTCGCGGCGTGCCACGACATCGGCAAGATTGGACCGGGGTTCCAGCAGAAGTGCGAGAGGTGGCTGGTGGGGCAGGGCTTGGCGGCGGAAGCGCGGACCATGGGTTGGGTGCGGGCCGAGCGGGATCACTCCAAGGTCAGCCAGTTCACGCTTCAGCACCTCCTGCGCCAGCAGTTCGGCCTGCGCGAGAGCGATGCCGCCTTTTGGGCCGCAACTGCCGGCATGCACCACGGCACGCCACATTGGAGAGGCGAGTGGAAGGCCGCGGCCGGCATTCCCGCGGACGACGAATGGGAACACCGCCGGGCGGATCTGGTCGCGGAATTGAGCGCCCTGGTCGGCGCACCCGGCCATCCGCCGCAAGTAGAGTTGGAGGACATGTCCCGCCTATGGTGGACGGCGGGGTTGGTCACGGTGGCGGACTGGATCGGCTCGGATGAGGACTTCTTCTGCCCCGGCCGGGGGGACGGGCCGGCGGAGCCCGGACGCGCCCGAGCGGCGGCCCGGAGGGCGCTCGCGCAGATTGGCACGGACGCACCCGGGCTTGCCCCCGGGCGCTCATTTCACGACCTGTTTGGCTTCGAGCCCAACGAACTCCAATTGGCGGCGCTGAGGGTCATTCAGAGACCCGGCGTGTACGTCATCGAGGCCCCGATGGGAATGGGCAAGACCGAGGCGGCCCTCGCCGCGGCCTACCAGCTAATCAGCCTGGGCCGAGCCCGCGGGCTCTACTTCGCCCTGCCGACCCAGGCCACGAGCAACCGCGTTCACGAGCGGGTCACGGAGTTTCTCCGGCGCGCTCAGGCCGGAACTCCGCGTCTGATTCACAGTGGCTCCTGGCTGCTGGATAAGGGGATTCGCTTTCCCTCGTTCGAGGCCAGCCAGCCGGACGACCAGCGGCGCACCGCGCGGGATTGGTTTGCCTCGTCCAAACGCGCTCTGATCGCGCCGTTCGGTGTCGGGACCGTGGACCAGGCCTTGATGGGGGTCATCGCGGTGAAACACTTCTTTGTCCGGCACTTCGCCCTCGCCGGGAAGGTCGTGGTCCTGGACGAGGTACACTCG
>Ga0326728_10007732_pt1 | contig 27289 bp, 21 predicted proteins | sample MB3enrmetagenome_FD_207602 | JGI IMG/M metagenome (GOLD analysis project Ga0326728, IMG submission 207602) | Lab enriched peat soil microbial communities from McLean, Ithaca, NY, United States - MB31MN | ecosystem: Environmental > Terrestrial > Soil > Wetlands > Peat | place: USA: New York...
CGCACCGCTTGAACTTCTCCCCCACAGTCATCATGCCGGGCACGAGCCGCTTTTCGACGATGTCCACCGCCGTCTCCCCGGCGGCCAGACATTGGTTGATGAGGCCGGCAATCTCCTTGCCTCGTCCATTGATGATGGCCTGCGTGAGCGGATGCGGTTCATTCATAACGGGCACAGTTTTATCCCCTTTGCCCGGACCCGGCAAGTCCTGTTCCGGGGATCCTGCAACGTGACGGGCAAACTGGCGCTTCCGCCCGGCAATTTTTCCTTCCCCTTTCCCGGTCCAACCTTCTAATATCCCGCCCGGTCAGCGCGCCGTGCGCGTTGGCGGGAAAATTATGCCATTGACACATACCAAAGATCTGTTCGCCAAGGCGCTCAAAGGCAAATACGCCATCGGCGCCTTTAACGTCAATAACATGGAGTTGCTGCAAGCCATCGTTGAAGCTTGCGAGGAGGAAAAGGCGCCCGTCATGCTGCAAATCTCCAAAGGCGCCCGCCAATACGCCAGCCCCGTCTATCTCAAAAAGCTCATCGAGGCCGCCATCAGCACCTCCAACATCCCCATTGCCGTCCATCTCGATCACGGCGATTCCTTCGAGTTGTGCAAGGAGTGCATCGACGAGGGGTTTACCAGCGTGATGATCGACGGCAGCCATGAGCCGTTCGAAAAAAATGCCGAGGTGTGCCGCCGCGTCGTCGAATACGCCCACAAGCACAACTGCGTCGTCGAAGGGGAATTGGGCATGCTCGTCGGCGCCCAGCATGACGATGGCGAAGCAGGAGGCGGCTACAGCAAGGGCGGCGTTTACACCCATCCGGAGGAAGCCGTCCTGTTTGTCAGGCAAACGGGGGTGGATTCACTGGCCGTGGCCATCGGCAATTCCCACGGCGCCTATAAATTCAAGGGCGAACAGCGCCTGGATTTGGACCGTCTGCGCGCCATCAAAAAAGCCCTGATGGACGCGGGCTTGGGCGACTATCCCCTGGTCCTGCACGGCGCCTCCAGCGTGCCCAAGGACCTCACGGCGGAGATCAACAAATACGGCGGAAAACTGGGCGAGGACACCGCCGGTGTTCCAGAGGGGGACATCGAGGCCGCCCGCCGCGCCGGCTGCACCAAAGTCAATATTGACACGGACCTCAGACTGGCCATGACAGCGGCCATCCGCAAATACCTGGTCGAAAATCCCAGGGAATTCGACCCCCGCAAATATCTCGGCGCCGCCCGCGAAAGGGTCAAGGAACTGGTGCGCCACAAAGTCCGCGATGTCCTCTGCTGCGCCGGTCACGCCTTCGAGTGACGGCGTTGCGCGAGCGGCGCAAGCCTTGGGCGCCTGCGGTTTTCAGTTCCTAATCCTAATCTTAATCTTAATCTTAATCCGCATGAATCGCTGCTTCGACCATGGAAAAACGGGGAGATTAGGATTAAGATTAGGATTAGGATTAAGATCAGGAATAAGAGCTTCCCTTGCGGCGCTCATCCTCGGGGCTCTCGCGGCGGGTTTCACCGCCCGCGCGCAATCGCCCCAGGCGGCTCCCGCCAATCTGTTCCCGCATCCGATCTCGCGGGCCGAGGCGGTGGACATCGCCCTGCGCCACAACAGCGCCATCCTCAAAGGCAAAGCCGACTTGGAAGCCGCCCACGGCGTGGTCGTGCAGTTGCGCTCCATTGCCTTTCCCACGCTCTCGGCCCGGGGCTCTTACAACGCGGACGAATCTTCGTTGGTCGAGAATTTTCCGCTGCCGGCGCCGTACAATTCCGTGCAATTTCCCACTCAGAATTGGAACGGCGACGTCCGCGTCCAGCAATCCATCTACGAAGGCGGCCGCATGACCTCGGCCTTCCGTTCCGCCAAACTGACACGGCAACAGGCCCTGCTCAATTATCAGGCCCTCCTGGCCGACACCCTGCTCTCCGTGCGCGTGGCCTATGACGATGTCCTGGTGGCTCAACAGCAGATTGCCGTCAACGAAGCGTCAGTCAAACTGCTCACCCATGAATTGGAGGACGTGCGGCGGCGCTTTCAGGCCGGCACGGTGCCGCAGTTCGATGTGTTGCGGGCCCATGTGGAACTGGCCAATGAAAGCCCGCGCCTCATCCAGGCCAGGAACAGTTATCGCATCGGCAAAAACAACCTCCTCAATTTGCTCGGCTGCAATCTGCCCCAAACCGTTTGGGAAGACGTGCCGCTGGAGTTGAGCGACACCCTCCAAGCCAGCCCGCTGGACACGGATTTGCCCGCCGCCCTGGCCCGCGCCCTGGAAAAACGGCCCGAATTGGAGGCGCTACGCAAAGTGGAGAGCCTGCGCCGGGAGGACGTGGTCCAGGCCAAAGCCGGTTTCAAACCCAGCGCGCAAGTTTTTGGCGGTTATGAGTGGCAAAGTTTGCCCTACGAAAATAATCAAAGCCAGGATTTATCCGGCTGGACGGCGGGGGCGCAAATCAGTTGGAATATTTTCGACTTCGGATTGACCCGCGGCAAAATCATCGAATCCCGGGCCCATTATGAGCGGGCCAGGCTCGATGTCGATGAGACCCGGCGGCAGATTGAGCTGGAGGTGCGCACGGCCTGGTCCAATTTCATCGAGGCGCGCGAAGTGCTGGAGTCCCAGAAAACCGTGCAGGAAGAAGCGGAGGAAGCGTTGCGCCTGGCCGAGGCGCGCCTGGCCGCGGGCAGCAGCACCCAATTGGACGTGCTTAACGCCCAAACCGCGCTGACCCAGGCCCGCACCACCCGTGCCCAGGCCTTGCACGATTATTCCGTGGCCCGCGCCCGGTTCCAAAGAGCCGTGGGGGAGGACATGGAGATTGTGGAGAAGTAGGACCTGTGGCATGGTGACTGGTTGCGCGCGCCCGCAATGCAATGAAGAAACGATCCATTTCCATCATCTTTTTGACGGTTGCAATCGACCTGATCGGGTTTGGCTTGATCCTGCCGCTGATTCCCATTTACAGCGGAAGCTTCCACGCCAGCGGCTTTGTCATCGGCGCGATCATCAGCGCCTATTCCCTGATGCAATTCATCTTCGCGCCGGTTTGGGGCGGGCTCTCGGACCGGATCGGGCGGCGGCCGGTGCTGCTGGCCAGCACCTGTTGCGCGTGTCTTTCCTACGTCATTTTCGCCATCGGTTCCGGCCTGTCCAATGCCACGGCGGCCCTGGCCGTGATGTTTTTCTCGCGCCTCTTCGCGGGCATTTGCGGGGCGAACATCACCGTGGCCCAGGCCTATATCGCCGACATCACCCCGCCCGAAAATCGCTCCGCCAAAATGGGTTTGATCGGCATGGCCTTCGGCCTGGGATTTGCCTTCGGCCCGGTCTTCGGCGCGGTCAGCAGCAAACACTTTGGCGTCACCGCGCCCGGCTGGACCGCCGCCTTCCTGTGCGCCGTGAATTTCATCTCGGCCTTCCTCTGGCTGGGGGAAAGCTGGAAGCCCGCCGAACACGCCGTCCTCCAGCGGCCCCACATCGAGCAATGGCTGCACACCCTGCGCGACCCGCGCCTGAATCTGCTCATCGGCATTTATTTTTTGGCCACCTTCTGCTTCACCTGTTTCGAGGCGACCATCGGCCTGCTGGTCATCCGCAATTTCAAAATCGACATCAAGAGCAGCCTGGTGACGGTGTCGTGGCTGATTGCCTACTGCGGAGTCATGGGCTTTTTTGTGCAGAGTCCGGGCGCGATTGGCCGGGTGGTCAGGAAGCTGGGCGAACCAAAAATGATCGCCGCCAGCCTGGTGGTGAGCGCCATCGGCATCGGCCTCCTGCCTTTTTTGACGACGTGGGCCGCGCTGCTGGCCGGCCTGGGCGTTTATACGATTGGTTCCAGCCTGACCCGCCCGCCGGTCTTCGGCATGATCTCCATGTTGACGCTCTCCACCGAGCAAGGGGCGGTCATGGGCGTGACGCAGGGCATGGGCAGCCTGGCGCGCATCGCCGGGCCGATCTTCGCCGCCACTCTCTTTGTGGCCCACGCTTCCCTGCCCTATCTCATCTGCGCCGCGCTCTGCTTCGCCACCGCCGTGCTGGCGTCGCAATACTTGACTCACATCCCCGCTCCGGTGAAAACGTGAACCCGGCGGCCATCGGACACAAAACTTGCCTTGTCCGGCCCAAGGGCCTATTCCTTGAACGTATGCGCACGGTTGATGTTTCGCTTGGGCTTCGCAGTTATCCCATTTTTATTGGGACCCACTTGCTGCCCGCGCTGGGCCGGCAATGCGCGAAGCTTGGGTTGGGAAGGCGCTGCGCGGTCATTTCCGATGCCAACGTGGCGCCGCTTTATGCGAAAATCGCGATGGCTTCCTTGCAAAAGGCAGGCTCCGAACCGGTCCTCATCACGGTCCCCGCCGGTGAAACTTCCAAAAGTCTCAAGGCCGTCCAAACTTGCTGCGATCAACTGGCCCGGCACCGGCTCGAACGCAAATCGTTCATCGTCGCCCTCGGCGGGGGTGTCGTGGGGGACCTGGCCGGCTTTGTCGCGGCGGTTTATTTGCGGGGGATTGCCTTTGTGCAGGCGCCGACCTCCTTGCTGGCGCAGGTGGACAGTTCGGTCGGCGGAAAGGTGGGGGTCAATTTGCCGGCGGGCAAAAACCTGGTGGGCGCCTTTTATCAGCCCCGCTTGGTTCTGTGCGACTTGAGCGCGCTGGCCACGTTGCCGCCGCGCCAGTTCCGCTCCGGCCTGGCCGAGGTCATCAAATACGGGATCATCCGCGACGGGGCGCTCTTTGGCCGGTTGGAAAAGGATTTGGAGTTGCTGCTGAAACGGGACCCCGCCGTGCTGGCCGATACGGTGGCCCGCTGCTGCGAAATCAAAGCCGACGTCGTCAGGCGGGACGAAAGGGAGGGCGGCTTGCGCGCGATTTTGAATTTTGGCCACACCATCGGCCATGCCATCGAAGCGGTTTCCGGCTACGGAAAGTTTTTGCACGGCGAGGCCATAGCCATCGGGCAAGTGGCGGCGGCCAAACTGTCCGTGGCCCTTTCGGGCTTGTCCGCGGGCGAGGCCCGGCGCATCGAGGCCTTGTTTCGCCGGGCGGGTTTGCCGGCGGCCATCCAACTGTCCGCGCGGCAAAAGGCCCGGTTGTTTGAGGCGATGCGGCTGGACAAGAAGGTCAGCGGAGGCCAGGTCCAATTCGTTTTGGCCCGCCGCATCGGGCAGGTGGAAGCCGGGCGCATGGCGCCGCCGGCCCTGATCGCGAAAGTGTTGCGCAACTCCGGGCGCGCCGGGAACCATTCCTGAAATTATGGCAGCCGTCAGCGAAACCATTGTCCGGGAATACTTTGAGCTGCACGGCTTTCTGATGCGGCAGGGGCGCAAATATGCGGGCAGGGGCAAACAGGAAAAGGACGGCATTGATTTTTTTGTCTGGAACCCGCAACCCCGCGAGCGCCCACTGCCGGTCCCATTCATATTGACAACGGAAGATTTGGCGGCGGTGACGCGCGCCATCGTGGTGGTGCGGGGCTGGCATACGGAGGCCTTTGGCCCGGCGTTGCTGGAGAATTCGCCGGAGATGTTTCGGTTCGTTGAGCCGGCCGTCTTTGAGCGGGCCGCCCGGTCCTTTAGTCCCGACGCCGCGCCCTTGAAGATACTGGTCGTGCCGGCTCTGGCGCAGACAGCCCCGGCGCGCGAGCAAAGCATCCGCGTCCTGCGGGCCAAGGGGGTCGATGCCGTCATTCCCTTCCGCACCATGCTGGCGGATTTGATCGCGCGGACGGAAGTGAACCGGAATTACGACAAGTCCGATCTTCTGCAGATCATTCGGGTGCTGAAGAACTATGAATTCTTCAAGGACCCCCAAATGGAGCTGTTCCGGGCGGCGCGGCGCGGCAAGCGGCAGGCGAAGGATTGAGCCTCTCCGGCTTGCCGGGAAGCCGCGGAATTTTTTGCCGCTTCTGTTTCCTGTCCGGGCAGGAATGTCCGCATTTTGGACAGTGTGCGCGCGTTTGATTCGCGCCCGAGAGTCCAGTCAGGGGAAACCCCTGCGGCGCGCATGGGAAACCCGGCGATCTTCAATCTGGCACAGCGGTTGCTAGGTTATGCGTGCAGCGGTTTGCAAAGAGCAATCTGTGAGCCTGAATGTATTCATATAACCCGCTTTTTGCATGGTTCACGCCGCATGTGGAAAGAGAGAAAGTGTTATGAAAAACAAAGTCAGCCGAAAGGCAGGGTTCACCCTCGTGGAAATCATGATCGTTGTGGCGATCATCGGTCTGTTGGCCGCCATCGCCATTCCCAACTTCGTGCGCGCGCGCACGACCTCGCAACAGGATGCCTGCATCAACAATCTGCGCTTGATTGATGCGGCCAAACAGCAATGGGCGCTGGAGCAAAGCCAGGCGAGCACCGCCACAATGCAAGGCACCGACCTCCAGCCCTACCTCGGCCACGGCTCGAGTGGCGAACTGCCGGCGTGCCCCGCGGACAGCTCCCAAACCTGGGCCTCCAGCTATGCTTCCAGTCTGGGCGCCGTCAACATCAAGCCCCAGTGCAGCATCGTTCCTTCGACCCACGTTCTGCCCTGACCGTGGTTTTGGAGTTGCTCCCTCAAAGTCATGCTTCGCTGAGAGCCTCGCGAGAATTCCCGAGGCTCTCAAGTTTTTCCCCTGACAGACCGATGAGAAGAATCATAAGATAATGTCAACAGCCAAGCCAGCGTCCGATGGAGAAAACCCCGCAACTCATTTGGCGGAGCCATCGCCCATTCAGCCCGGCCCAAAGGATCCCGCGAGCGATTTGACGGCGAAAAACACCAGCCGGATTCTGGTTGTGGATGACAACCCGGCGATCCACGCGGATTTTCGCAAGATTCTGTGCCGGGAGCACGGGTCGGAATTAAAAGACATGGAAGCGGCGCTCTTTGGGCCCTCGTCGGCCAGCCGGCGGCCGGCGTATGAAATCGACTCCTGCTGCCAGGGCCAGGAAGGACTGGCAATGATGGAAAAAGCGCAGAAGGAGGGCCGCCCCTACGCCCTGGCTTTCGTCGATGTGCGCATGCCGCCCGGCTGGGACGGGGTGGAAACAACGTCGAGAATCTGGAAGGTTTGTCCCGACACCCAGATCGTCCTTTGCACGGCCTATTCGGATTACTCCTGGGATGAAATGGTTTCCAAGCTCAGTTATTCGGACCGCCTCGTCATTTTGAAAAAACCGTTCGACTCCGTCGAGGTGCTGCAGTTGACGTCGGCCCTGACGGAAAAATACCGGCTGGCGCTGGAGGTCAGGAGCAGGATGAACCAGTTGGAATCGAAGGTCGAGCAGCGCACCAAAGTCCTGCAGGAAACCAACGAAAACCTCCAAATACAAATTTCGGAACGGCAAAGGGCGGCCGAAGCCCTCCGGGAAAGCGAAGAGCGCTACCAATTGTTGTTCCGGAAAAACCCCCTGCCCATGTATGTGTTCGATTTAAAGACGCTCGCCTTTCTGGCGGTCAATGAGGCTGCCGTCCAGGGGTATGGCTATTCGGAGCAGGAAATGCTTTCCATGACCGTCAATGACCTGCATAGCGCGGAAGACACGCCGATGCTCCAGGAAAAGTTGTCGGAAGCCAACGTGCGGAACCCCGCCAACGGCCTCATTGGCAGGCAGCGCAAGAAGGATGGCACCGTTATCACGGTTGAAATCTCTTCGCGCGTCATCACTTTCGACGGACACGAAGCGAAACTGGCGCTGGCCAATGACGTGACGGAAAGGAAAAAGCTTGAAGCGCAGTTCTTGCGCGCCCAACGCATGGAAGGCATCGGCACGCTGGCGACGGGCATGGCCCATGATTTGAACAACATCCTGGCCCCGATCCTCATTTCCGCCGGAACATTGCGCTGGAACCTCACCCCGGACGAGCAGGAAAAGGCCATCAGCCGCATCGAAGCCGGCGTCAAACACGGCGCCAGCATCATCCAACAGGTCCTCACCTTTGGCCGGGGATTGAACGGGGAACGGGCGGCCATCAACGCCGCTGAAGTCATGGACGATGTGGCGCGCATCGCCACTCAAACTTTCCCCAAGAACATTGCCGTCACCTCCCATGCCGAGGCCGGCCTTTGGACGGTCATGGGCGACCGGACGCAAATCCACCAAGTCCTGCTCAATTTATGCGACAACGCCCGCGACGCCATGCCCAACGGGGGCAGACTGGCCTTGCGGGCGCGAAACCTCGTGTTGACAGAACCCAGGCCGGCCCTGCCCGCGCCCGCCCCGCCCGGCCCTTACTTGTTGTTGCAGGTTTCCGACACCGGTTGCGGCATTGCGCCCCAGGATCGGGAGCGCATCTTCGACCCGTTTTTTACGACCAAGGACATCGGCAAGGGAACAGGCCTGGGATTGTCCACCGTGCTGGGCATCGTCAAGAGCCATCAAGGCGCCGTCATGGTCGAGAGCGCGCCGGGCCGGGGAACGACCTTCCGGGCATTGTTCCCGGCCTCCCCTCAAGCGGTCGAGTGCGCCGCGCCCTACACGCCCCCGGAATTGCCGCGCGGCGACGGCGAGGCGGTGTTGATTGTGGATGATGAACCGGAAGTGGTTTCCGGCATGAGCGAAATGCTCAACAAACAGAATTACCGCGTATTGGCGGCCAAAAGCGGTTTGGAAGCCCTGGCCGTGGTCCACCGCCACGGGCCGGCCATCGACGCCGTGGTGGCGGACATTCTGATGCCGGAGATGGACGGCGTGGAATTGATTCGGGAATTGAGAAAGATGCATCCGCGCCTGAAAATCATTGCATCCAGCGGCCTGGGAACGGAGCGGGGCGGCAGCCTGCGGACGGAGGAATTGGAGGCCCTGAGCGTCAAGACATTTTTGGCCAAGCCCTACACGGCGGATAAACTGCTGGCGGCGCTGCACGGTTTGCTGCGCAACGGCAACGGCCCTTGCGCCGTCCCCGCCTGAGCGCCACTGTAATCCATTCCCGTCATCTTGCATCCCCGCTTCCAGCCACCAAGGGAATAATTCCTTGTTGCCGAGGACCGACCCAGTCATTCTCTTTCAGCGGTCCCCAGTGGACGAATTACCCCGGCCGTTTCTACCTCATCTGCTCGCCCTGACTTGGGGAAAAGTAAGAATTGGGAAGCATGAATTAAGAAGTGGTGCCTGGTTTGGCTCTTGCGGCACGGCCAATGACCGGAGGGAAAATAAATGCAAAATAATTGAAAGAATGGCGCTGCCCCGTGCGAGTTATATGTGAACGTACGATGTTCGCATGAAACAAGCACGAAAGGAAAACGGTATGAAAGGACAAACCACAATTTGCCTTCCGGCGGACAAAAATGGTGGATTGACAGGATTCTGAAATGGTGAGCAAATCGAAAATGGGATGAAAGCTTTGCTTTCGAGGCAAGCAGTGGGCACAGCACAACATCGATTGCCCGCCAGTCAGGGGTCAGAGGACACCTCACCGCATCCTGCGCAGTGTTGCTGCGTATCTTCACAACGCGTGCCCAAACGGCGGAAACAGGAGAAAGACCATGAAAAACATGCATTTAGCAATAGCAGTCGCGGCAGCAATGGTGCTGTCCGCCTTGGCCGTTCCGGCCGGAGCGGCGACCCAGGCCCAGATTGAGCAAGCCATAACGAACGGACTGGCCTGGCTGGCAAGCCAACAGAACAGCGACGGTTCCTGGAGCGGTACTTCTTATACTGCGCCAGTGGCCTACACCGGCTTTGCTGTCGCCAAGCTGGAGCAGTATGCATTTGAACTTGGCTATGCCTCTCCGTTCGACGCCGCATACCCATACAAGACAAACGTGACCAACGGCCTGAACTATCTTTTCAGCCAGGCAAAAACAAACGGGAGTGTGCCGGGGTTCTGTTTTATGCCGGGTCAAAATTACGAAACTTACTGCACCGGGATAGCGATGATCGCTATCGCCTCCAGCGGGGCTCCGACCAACATTGTGAACGTCACGAACAGTATAGTCAATGGCATGACTTACAAGGCAGTCTTGCAGGAAATTGTGGACTATTTTGCAGCAGATCAAAATCCTGATGGCGGCTGGCGATACTATGATTCATCCAAGCCAAGTGACAACTCGAACACGGGCTTTGCCGTGATGGGCCTTCGCTATGCCGCGGCCCCGATCTATGGCTTCGAGTGTACAATTCCTGCGACAGTGATGACTGGGCTTAACAATTGGATAAATGCAATACAAGTCAGCGACGGAGGATCCGGTTACACTGGCAATAATAATGTCAATCTGCTTAAGACCGGCAATCTGTTGTTCGAGATGTCGTTCGTTGGTGACAACACGTCAACTCCAAGGGTTCAGCGTGCCATTGCTTACATCCAGACAAATTGGAACGACAACAATGAGAGTCCCGGTTGGATGCCCCACAACGACCTGGCCATGTACTGTCTGATGGAAGGTTTTGGAAGCCTGGGTATTACTAATATCACGGTCAGTGGCACCAATGTGGATTGGTTCGGACAGTTTGTTACTGCCATCCTGGCGAACCAACAGACCAACGGTTCCTGGCCAGCCGACGGCGCTTATGGCGACACGATGCTATCCACCGAGTGGTCCCTCCTTGTCTTGGAGAAGGTGTCGCCTCCTATTGACGCCTTGCAAATCACACCGACAAAGGGCTTTGATGCGGCGGGATGCGTTGGCGGTCCATTCATCATAACGAACGAGATTTTCTCTTTGACCAACATAGGAACGAATCCACTAACTTGGTCCCTCGCTAACACTTCAAACCGGCTTGATGCCTCGCCCAGTGGCGGCACGTTGACGCCCGGCGGACCTGCGGCCACCGTGACCGTGAGTCTGAGTTCCAACGACTACTCTCTGACATCAGGGATTTATACTGCTACTGTATGGTTTGCCAATCTGAATGATGGTTTTGTGCAAAGTCGCCAGTTCACCTTGGCCGTTGGCCTCCCCCCCGTTATCACGGCAGAGCCGACCAACCAGACGGTCATGGCGGGAGGCATGGCGACATTCAGCGTGGCGGTTTCCGGCACCGGCCCTTTCACTTACCAATGGCAGTTCGACGGCACCAATCTGCCCAACGGCATCATTGCCACCGTGGCGGGCAATGGAAATCCGGATTATTCCGGCGACAGTGGCTTGGCCACCAATGCCAGCCTGAATGGGCCTTGCGGTGTAGCCGTGGACGCCTCCGGCAACCTGTTCATTGCGGACACATGGAACAACGTCATCCGCAAAGTGGACAACAACCGAATCGAAAATAACGGCATGATTACCACTGTGGCAGGCAATGGCAATTATGGTTATTCCGGCGACGGTGGCCTGGCCACCAATGCCAGCCTGAGTTTGTCCTTATATGGAGGCTCCGCTAATTCACTCGGTTTAGGTGTGGTAGCTCTGGATGCCTCCGGCAATCTGTTCATTGCGGACACAGAAAACAGCCGCATCCGAGAAGTGGATCCCTACGGCATCATTGCCACGGTGGTGGGCAATGGCAATTTTGGTTATTCCGGCGACGGCTTCGGGGCCACCTGTGCCAGCCTGTATTGGCCTTGCGGTGTGGCCGTGGACGGCTCCGGCAATCTGTTCATTGCGGACGGAGAAAACAACCGCATCCGCAAAGTGGACACCAACGGAATTATTACGACGGTGGCGGGCAATGGCACTGACGGTTATTCCGGCGACGGCAGCCCGGCCACGAGTGCCAGCCTGAGCAACCCTTCCGGTGTGGCTGTGGACGCCTTCGACAACCTCTTCATTGCGGACACAGGCAACATTCGCATCCGCAAAGTGGACACCAACCTCATTATTACGACTGTGGCGGGCGGCGGCAGTAACAAAGGCGTCGACTACAATGGCCCGGCCACAAATGCCAGCTTGGCTGGCCCATACCCATACGGCCCATCCGGTGTAGCCGTGGACGCCTCCGACAACCTGTTCATTGCGGACACAGGCAACAACGTCATCCGCAAAGTGGATCCCAACGGCATTATTACGACTGTGGCGGGCGGCGGTAACGGCGGCATCGACTACAATGGCCCGGCCACCGATGCCAGCCTGAGCTACCCTGAGGGTGTGGGTGTGGACGCCTCCGGCAACCTGTTTATTGCGGACTCGGGCAACAACGTCATCCGGGAGGTGGTGTTGCCTGCCAACCCCACCCTTATGCTGTACAACGTGAGCCTGACCAACGCTGGTACTTACACCGTCATCATCACAAATTTAGGCTGTAGTGTGACCAGCAGTAACGCCACCCTGACGGTGACGCCTGAAGACCTGCAAATCACACCGCCAACAGGCTTTGAGGCCACAGGATATGTTGGCCGCCCGTTCCCCATAACGAACGAGACTTTCTCTTTGACCAACACCGGGACAAGTTTACTTGACTGGTCGCTCGTTATCACTTTCCTACCCCCTTGCACTTCGAATTGTTGGCTCAACGCCTCGTCTGGCGGCGGCCCGCTGGCGGCCGGCAGAACAACCAACGTAACTGTGAGCCTGAATTCCTACGCCTACTCTCTGCCATCAGGGATTTATACTGCTGCTGTATGGTTTATCAATACGAACGACAATGTTGGGCAAAGCCGCCTGTTCACCTTGGTTGTAACGGGTATCCCGACTCTTGCCATACAAACGGCGACCCCCGGCTTGCGCATCTTTGCCGGAGCGAGCGGCATCTCTAATCGCCAGGAGCTTGCCACCGCACCCGGAGCTGACGTGAACTGGGTGGGTGCAAGTGGGGGTACTCCGGTCAAATATTCGTTTACAATTCTCCGCGACGGCGCGCAAGCCGATTACTTCCAGACCCACATTTTGCTGGTGCCGATCAATACCATCATCAACCTCCCCGGGCAGGGCCCCACGAACAACGGGTATGCCGACTGGCAAGCCTCCAACGCGCTCTGGCTCCAGATTTATGGGACCAACGGCAGCCCCGCGGTTACCGCCAACGTTTCCTGGAAGACCAATTCGCCGAACGCCAATCCGAGTATCGTGGCGCTCAGCATCAACAACTCAACCCTCGTCGGCACTTGGACGCTGGCCTTCACCAGCCCCACTACGGGGTCGCTGACCGCGCCGGGAGGCTCGGCCACAAACTTCACCATAAGTGACCCCAATGCCAGCGCGGATTTTGCCGGTCCCGTAACGGCTTATTTCGGAGTGCAAGCCAATACGGCGTCCGCCATAGGGGGCTGGATCGACTATTCTCAAATCTCAATTACCGGCGTGGAGAACAACCTCTTGACTGAAAACTTCCTCACGGATACCACCGCCACCTTTAATCCACAGAGTATTAATCCAAATGATTTGTGGGCAATGAATCCGGATTCGGCGACTAACGCCATGTTTCTGGTCACGAGCAGCGACCCTTACTGGATCACTTGGTCCCCTCCTGACACCGGCTTCGGCCTGGGCGTATGCCCCGGCCTGCCCGTCAACCACGCGCCGGGTTATCAGTACCCGATAGGACCGTTCAATGGCACTAACAGCTTTGTGTTGCCCTCGCAGTTTCATGGGGACACCCCGGTGATCGGCAATGAAGGTGGCACCAACTGGGCGTTGATTCCGGCGGATTGTTTGCCTTCGTATGTTTTTCCGACGGTGACGAACGCCTTCTTCGAACTCATGAACCCGCCGCCGTCCAATTGATTCGGCCGGAATGACAGAATTCATGGCAGGGGTCAGTTCCATGCAGGTCAACATGTTGACGATAGGGGCTCATAGAGATCGACGGTTGACGGATGATTCGCTTCCTGGCGGCCTCCGCGCTGCATCAGTTGATTCTTGCTCCATGCCAGAGAATGCCGCGCCTCCACCCGCCCTGTCCACCCACAAATGCGCCGGTGGCAAAAGGAGCAACATGTTGCCGGTCTGTTGCCTTTCGTGTTGCCAGTTAAGTCGTTGACTATCAACAATGTAACCGATGTTGCCGATTTTTCAGACCTATGTATCTATAAAGTGGCGAGTGGGGAATGCATACTCAGGAATGAAAACTCATAAATACCTTGCTGACAATGTGTTGCGATTATATGGCGGATAAAATCCAGAAATTTTCACTGTTTTTTCGGGGCAATATGGTTCAACGCAAGTTGTCTTGAGAAAATTAAAATACCGCAGCTTGAAAGCTTTTTATCCAAGACTGGGGCTGCTTCGAAAAACCTGGAATTGGGGGCCGGTTTTTGGTTGCGCCGGAAGCAAAGCGCGTGCAAATTGACCCTCGGTTGCCAGACAATTCACAACGCGCCATGAAAAAAATTATATTCGCCCTGCTCACTTGTTGGATGACCGGCCAGTTGCCCGCCGCCGATGCCCAATGGCTGACCAGCCTCCCCGAGGCCACCGCCCAGGCCGCAAAGGAAAACAAATTGATCCTGCTCGATTTCACCGGTTCTGATTGGTGCGGTTGGTGCAAAAAGCTCGACGCGGAAACTTTTTCAAAATCCGAGTTCACAGACTACGCCGGCAAAAACCTGGTGCTGGTCGAGGTCGATTTTCCGGCGCAGAAACAACAATCCGCCGAATTGAAGGCGGCCAACAAGTCCTTGCAGGAAAAATACCATGTAAGCGGGTTCCCCACTTTGATCGTCTTGAAACCGGATGGGACGGTCGTTTGGAACCAGGTGGGATACCTGGCGGGCGGGCCGGCGGCCATGATCGCAAAGCTCGATGAAGCGAAGAAGAAATAATTTCATCGTGCAATCCTGATTTCGCGGCGCGGCGGGCAGGGCCGCGCCTTTTTTTGCCTTGACCGCGCCGCCCATCCCCTTACATTCCGCAAGCGGCGGATTTGTTTGATGAATGCGATTTTAGCCCTCGAGGATGGTTCGGTCTTTGCAGGCCGGGGTTTCGGCGCCCGCGCCCAAGCCTGCGGCGAGGTTTGTTTCAACACTTGCATGACCGGCTACCAGGAGATTCTGACCGATCCTTCTTACAAAGGCCAGATTGTCACCATGACCTGTCCCCTCATTGGCAATTACGGCGTCAATCCGATGGATGTCGAATCCTGGCAGCCGCACGTCGCCGGCTTCGTCATTCGCGAACTTTCCCCCGTGGTCAGCAATTGGCGCGCGCAATTCTCCCTCGCCGAGTACCTAGAAAAAAACGGCATCCCGGCCATCCAGGGCATCGACACCCGCGCCCTGACCAAAAAGCTTCGCGTCCGCGGCGTTCTCAACGGCTTCATTGCCACGGAGGACATTGCACCGGAGGAAGCCGTCGCCCGCGCGAGAAGCTGGCCCGGCCTAGCGGCGATGGACTACGTGAAACTCGTCACGCATCGGGAGCCGTTTTTATGGGATGAAAAGGACGCGCAGAGCGGCCCGTTCCTGTTGCCGCGCGGCTCCGACAATGCCGCCGCGCCTTCCCCTCTGCCTCCCGCTGACATTCCCATTGTCGCCTACGACTTCGGGATGAAATACAATATTCTGCGCCGTCTGCGCCAGCACGGCTTCAAGGTCCAGGTCGTGCCCGCGACCGCCACGGCCGCGCAGGCGCTGCAGTACAAACCCGCCGGCATTTTTCTTTCCAACGGACCGGGCGATCCGGCCGTGCTGGACTACGCCATACAAGCCGTGTCCGATTTGATCCAGAGCGGCGTGCCGATTTTTGGCATCTGCCTCGGCCACCAGATTGCCGCCCAGGCCTTTGGCGGCAAAACATTCAAACTCAAGTTTGGCCATCGCGGCGGCAATCAGCCGGTCAAAAACCTCGCCACCGGCAAGGTCGAAATCACCTCGCAAAACCACGGCTTCGCCGTCGATCCCAAGAGCCTGCCGGAGGACATCGTGATCGACCGCATCAACCTGAACGATCAAACCGTCGAGGGCCTGCGCCACAAACGCAAGCCCATCTTCTGCGTGCAATATCATCCCGAGGCATCCCCGGGGCCGCATGATTCCACGCCGTTGTTCGCCCAGTTTCGCGAGATGATCCAAAGATCCTGACGCCGCCTCCGCCTCCGCGCGCGTAAGGGTTTCCCCGTCCAGAAAAGATTTGACAGGAAAACGGTTTGACTTCCAGCCTTGAACAGACATAATCATCGACGCCGATATGGCAAGACTTGTTATTCTTAGCGAAGGATTGACGGGCAAAGCTCATGAACTGACGGTGGACAAAACCACCATCGGGCGCGTGGACGACAATACTTTTGCCATTCCTGAAGCGTCGGTTTCCAGCCATCACTGCGAAATTTTGTTGCGCGGAAGCGACATTGTGATTCGCGATCTGAATTCCACCAACGGCACATTTATCAATGGACATCAGGTGACGGGCGAAGCCCCGCTGACACCCGGCCAGATCCTGCGTTTGGGGCAGGTCGAGATGCGCCTGGAAGAGGCCGGCGCCAAACCCGCCGCGCCCAAGAAACTGCCCCAGCAAACCATGGTCATCCCCCAAGGCGTCAAGCTGGGCCTGGAACCGTCCACCACCGCCAGTTTTGAAAAGCCCGCCTTTCCCAAAAAGAGCAACACCGGCACAAAGATTTTCATCGGGGTGATCGTCGTTTTTGCGCTGGTGGTTCTTGGTCTCGTGTTTCTTTTGTTCAAGAAACTTTAAGGGCCGGGCCAGCCCTCCTTCAACCAGCGCGCCGCTTCCGTCGCCGAGTAAGTGATGATAAAATCCGCCCCGGCCCGGCGGATGGCCAGCAACGTCTCCAGCGTCACAGCCCGTTCATCGATCCACCCCCTGGCCCCCGCCGCCTTGATCATCGCGTATTCCCCGCTCACCGCGTAAGCCGCCGTCGGATAGCCGAACTCCATCTTCACCCGATACAAAATGTCCAAATAAGCCAGCGCCGGCTTGACCATGACCATGTCCGCCCCTTCCTGAATGTCCAGGGCCACTTCGCGCAACGCCTCCAAGGCGTTGGCCCCGTCCATTTGATACCCGCGCCGGTCGCCGAATTTCGGCGCGGATTCCGCCGCTTCCCGAAACGGCCCGTACCAAGCCGAGGCGAATTTCGCCGCGTAAGAAAGAATGGGCGTTTCGGAAAAGCCATGCCGGTCGAGCGCCTGCCGGATCGCGGCCACCCGGCCATCCATCATGTCGCTCGGCGCAACGACATCCGCTCCCGCCTCCGCGTGGCTCAGGGCGGTGCGGGCCAGCAGCGCCAGAGTCGCGTCATTGTCCACTCCCCGGCCCTTGTTCCTGCCGATAACGCCGCAATGGCCGTGGCTCATGTATTCGCAGAGGCAGACATCTGTCAATACCAGCAATTCGGGCAGTTCCCTCTTCAGCCGGCGCGCCGTTTGCTGCACGATGCCGTTGGCCGCGTAAGCGCCCGAGGCCTTTTCATCCTTCCGTTCGGGAATCCCAAACAGAATCACCCCCGCCACCCCCGCCGCCTGCGCCGCCGCCGCCTCCCGGACAACCTCGTCCGGCGACAATTGAAAAACCCCCGGCATGGACGCGACCGGTTCGCGCACCTTTCGGCCGGCGCGAGCGAACAACGGCAAAACCAACAGGCCGGCCCGCAGCGAGGTCTCCCGCACCAGGCGGCGCAGCGCCGCCGACTGCCGCAACCGTCGCGGGCGATACTGGGGGAACTGCCCAAGCGCAGCAAAATTCATGACATCAGCGTAACGAAAGCCAGCGTCCGCCGCAACCCCCTTCCTCCCGATTCTGAATGGATTTTAATGTTGCATTCATGCCACTTTAATTCGCGTGCCGTCATTGTATGGTAGTTTGAGGTTATGCGCTTGCTCGTGATTGAAGATGAACGGAAGGTCGCGGATTTTGTGGCGCGCGGTTTGCGCGCCGAACGGTTCGCCGTCGATGTCGCCTATGACGGCGCCAGCGGCTGGGACATGGCGTCGGTGTGCGATTACGACCTGGTGATCCTCGATCTCATGCTGCCGGGGCTGGGCGGCGCGGAGATTCTGCGCCGGCTGCGCCGCGCTAAAAAGGAGGCGCCGGTCCTGATCCTGACCGCCCGGGACAGCACGGCGCAGAAGGTGGAACACTTCGAGGCGGGGGCGGATGATTATCTGACCAAACCGTTCGCCTTTGCCGAGTTGCTCGTGCGCGTCAAGGCCCTGCTCCGCCGCGGCCCGGTCAACCGGGCCAGCGTCCTGCGCGTGGGCGACCTGGAGCTGGACCGGCTGGCCCAGCAGGTGAAACGGGCGGGGAAAAAGATAGACTTGACATCAAAGGAATACGCGCTCCTCGAATACCTGGCCGCCAACGCGGGCCGCGTCCTCTCCCGCACCATGATCATCGAGCATGTCTGGGACCAGAGCTTCGAGGGCCTGACCAACATCGTCGATGTCTATGTCCGCCATCTGCGCGGCAAAGTGGATGACCCGCATCCGCGCAAGCTCATCCGCACCGTGCGCGGCGCGGGGTATTGCGTGAGCGATGAGGCTGAACCATGAACACGCGCTCGCTTCGTTTTCGCCTGATCATGTGGTATGCCGGATTGTTGACCGGTGTTTTCCTGCTGTGCGGCGCGACCATGTGGCAGGCCTTGCGCCATTACCTCAAGGAAAGCCTCGCCGAATCGCTCCTCCGGCGCACGCAGCAAATCGGCTCGCTGCTGGCCGGCGTGGAAAAAACCGGCGAACCCTTTGTGACCGATGAGATCAAGGCGCGCTATGCGCCGGAGAATTACGACCGGTTCGTCCGGCTGAGCCGCCGGGACGGGACCGTCATCTATGCGTCGGGCCGCGCGGCAACCTTTGATCCGGCGGGGTTGCCGCCCCCCGCCGCCAGGGATACGCGCCGCATCGCATTGCTGCCGGACGGCAATCGGCTGCTCGTTGTGGCCGAGGAATATCGGACCCCCTCGGGCCGGGAGTACATGATTGAAAGCGGCGGGCCGATGCAGCCCATTGACACCGTGCTTTCGCGCCTGCTTTTTTTGCTGTTGCTGGGGGTGCCGGTGGTCGTTTTGGTGGCGGTGGGCGGCGGCTATGTTTTGGTCGGGCAGGCATTGGCGCCGGTGGTGCAAATCGCGTGCAGCGCCGAACAGATCACCTTGCACAACCTCGACGGGCAATTGCCGCTGGCCCCCACCGGAGACGAGTTGGAGCAATTGTCACTGGCGCTCAACCGGATGATTTCGCGGTTGCGGGAGGCCTTCGAACAAAACCGGCGTTTTTTGGCCGACGCCTCGCATGAGCTGCGCACGCCCCTGACGGCGCTTCGCGGCGAATTGGAAAGCACCGTCGAACAAGCCCGCCCGCTGCCCGACTTGCGGGACAAGGTGGGCAGCGCGCTGGAGGAAGTCGATCGGCTGGCCAAGATCGTCCAAACGCTCTTCGCCATTTCGCGTCTGGACGCCGGCGAGGCGCAACAGGAATGGCGCCGCTTTGACCTGGGGCGCGTGGCCGCCGGCACCGCCGACCAGATGTCCCTCCTGGCCGAAGACAAGGGGATTTCAGTCAACTGCAATGTCGAGCAGGTGGTCGGCGTGGAAGGCGACCGCGCCCGGATCAAGCAGGTGGTGGTCAACTTGCTGGACAACGCCATCAAGTACACCCCGCCGGGCGGCTCCATCCATCTCAACGTCCGTGCGCGCGACAACAAGGCGGTCCTCGAAGTTGTTGACACCGGGATCGGCATTCCCGCCGGGGCGTTGCCGCATCTGTTCGAGCGTTTTTTTCGCGTGGACAAGGCGCGCTCGCGGGAAATCGGCGGGGCCGGCCTGGGGCTGGCCATTGTCAAGTCTATTTGCACGGCCCACGGAGGGCGGGTTGAAGTGGAAAGCGCCGAAGGGCGGGGCAGCCGCTTCACAGTGGAACTGCCCCTGGCGCAGCCGGGGCGCGTGAAAACAAACATATGACAGACGAAGCCCCCCAACCCCAACCCGCTCTTCCGTCCCTTCCGTCCCTCTGGCAGCGGCGCGAGACCTGGATTGCAGTAACGGCCTTGATGGCCGCCGTGATTCTTTGTTTTTTCCTGCTGGGCCGCAACTGGAATGGCGAGCAGGCCGGCCCGACAGTCCCCGCCGTGGCGGTGGCCACGGTGGACCGCGAAAACCTTTACAACGAGGTGACCATTCCCGGGGAGTTCCGCCCGTACGTGGAGGCTGAATTGAACGCAAAAGTTTCCGGCTATCTGAGCGTCATCAACGTGGATTTTGGCGACAAGGTCAAGGCGGGGCAGCTATTGGCCGTGCTGGAAGTCCCGGAATTAAGGGACGAACTCAATGCGGCCATTGCCACTGAACAGCGGGCCGAGGCCGATTACACGAACGCCCATTTGATCTATGACCGTTTGGCGGGTGTCAACCGCGAGCATCCCAATCTGGTCGCCCAGCAGGACATTGACACCGCGCAGGCGAAGGACAGCGTTGCCCTGGCCGCCGTGGCCGCCGCCAAAGCGGACGTGGAAAAATATCAAACGCTTTTTGGCTACACGCAAATCACCGCGCCCTTTGACGGAGTCATCACCCGGAGAAGCGCCGACCCGGGCGCGCTCATCCAAGCCGGCACTTCCTCAGACGTCCAAGCCCGGCCGCTGGTGCGCATCTCGGACAATTACCTGCTCCGGCTGGATTTTCCCGTATCCGTCGATTACGTGAAGGAGATTCATCCGGGTGACTTGGTGAGCGTGCGGGTGGTTTCACTGGGCGGCAAGTCCTTCACCGGGAAGATCACGCGGTTCACAGACAAAGTGAACCTGGACACCCGCACGATGATCACCGAAATCGAAGTGGCGAATCCAAATTTGGAGATTGTGCCGGGAATGTATGCGGTGGTGGTGTTGAAAGTCCAACATCGTTCGCAAGTGCTGGCCATTCCCACCGAGGCCGTCGCCACCGCGGAAAAGAGCACCGTCTATGTGGTCAATCAGGACAACAAAGTCGAGGAACACGCCGTCACCCTTGGATTGGAAACACCCACCCGCTACGAGGTCATTTCGGGGTTGAAGGAAGGCGACAAGGTCATGATTGGCAGCCACACGCAAGTGCATGCCGGCGAAGAAGTGGAGCCGATACCGTGGCCGGGTGCGCAGACGAAATGGAACATACCCAGTGGAGAGTAACTTCTTCCTGCCTGGCAATATGAAAGAGCATAAAACACACTTGACAGACGAACAATTGGAAGCGTTGCGACAGTTGGGCGCGTGCCTGGTCGCCAATGCCATTGAGACCTTTCATTCGCGGCTGCGCAACGAAGGCTTTGCCGGCGGGAGTGTGCGTTGTCTTTTCCCGCGCTTTCCCGCGATGGTTGGCTACGCGGCCACCATCAGGGTTCGTGGTTCGGATCCGCCCATGGAAGGCGGCATCTATCCCGACCGCAGTGATTGGTGGGACTACATCCTGTCCATGCCCGCGCCGCGCGTGGTGGTGGTGCAGGACTGCGCCACGCGCCCGGGCCTTGGCTCCCTGCTTGGCACCGTGCAAATCAACGTTCTGCGCGCCTTGGGCTGCGTCGGAGCGGTCACCAATGGAGCTGTGCGTGACATTCCGGCGGCAGAGGCTCTGCGCTTTCCGCTCTTCGCCGGCAACGTATCGGTGTCGCACTCTTATGTCCACATTGTTGAAATCGGTGGTCCTGTTGAAATCGACGGGTTGAAAATCCAGCCCGGTGATTTGTTGCATGGCGACCTTCACGGCGTCCAATCGATTCCGCTGGACATCGCCGCGCGGATTCCGGAGGTGGCGTTGCAAATTGCCAATGATGAAGAAATGCTGATCTCAGTCTGCCAATCTTCCGACTTTTCGCTGGAAAAGTTGCAGGCGGCAGTGGCCCGGATGAGATACTAGGGATTTGCCACCGCTATGTCCCGATTTGCCATACGTTATCCATATTTGATTATCGTCATCTGCCTGATCACCTGCGTGGTGGGGGTGACGAGCCTGGTGAGGATGCCGGTGGACTTGTTTCCGCCGATCAACATACCCGTGGTGGTGGTGGCCACCTTTTATTCCGGCATGCCGCCGGAGCAGATGGAGAACGACATTACCGGGCAGTTTGAGCGCATGTTCACCCTGGCCCCGGGCATTGACCACATGGAGTCGCGTTCGCTGACGGGAGTGAGCCTCATCAAGGTGTATTTCCAACCCGGCTCCAACCCGGATTCGGATGTGACGGGCGTGGCCAATCTGGCCATGGCCAGTCTGCGGTATTTGCCGACGGGGACGCTGCCGCCGATCGTGATGCAATTTGACGCCTCCAGCCTGCCGGTGTGCCTGGTCACGCTCAAAGGCCAGGGGCTGACCGAGGCGCAGTTGCGCGATCTGGGGCAGTTCACCATTCGCAACCAGATGGCGGGAGTGCCGGGGGCGTCGGTGCCGCCGGCTTTCGGCGGCCGGTATCGCCAGATCATGGTGTATGTGGACCCGCTCAAACTGGAGGCGCACGGCTTGAGCGTCATGGACGTGGTGCGCAACGTGAACGAAGCCAATCTCATTTTGCCGGCGGGCGACGTGAAAATCGGGCCGTATGATTACAACGTGTATGCCAACAGCCAGATCAACGCCATGAAGGACATTAACCTGCTGCCGCTCAAAACGGTTGACGAGGCCTCGGTGATGGTGGCGGATGTGGGCCGGGCCGCGGACGCCTCGCAAATTCAACTCTGCAAAGTGCGGGTCAACGGCCAGTCCTCGGTGTATTTGCCGGTCTTGAAGCAAGGCGGGGATGCCAACACGATAGCCGTGGTCAACGGCGTCAAGCGGGTGGTCTCCAAACTGCTGGATGTGCCCAAAGAACTGGTCACCCAGGTGGTGTTTGACCAATCGGTATTCGTGAAAACGGCCATCGAGAACCTGATTCATGAAGGGGCCATTGGACTGGTGCTCACTGGGGTGATGATCTTGGTTTTTCTGGGCAGCATGCGGGCCACCGTGGCGGTGTTTCTGTCCATTCCGCTTTCGGCGCTGGCGGCGTTCATCGCGCTGGCGCTGGGGGGCAGCACTGTGAACACCATGATATTGGGAGGGCTGGCGCTGGCTTTCTCGCGTCTGATCGACAATTCGGTGGTGGTGCTGGAAAACATATTCCGGCATTTGGAGATGGGTGAGCCGCCCGTGTTGGCCGCTGAACGAGGCGGCCAGGAAGTGGCCCTGCCTGTCCTCGCGGCCACGCTGACCACAGCCGTGGTCTTTTTCCCGGTGACCTTTCTCTACGGCGTCAGCAGGTTTCTGTTTTCGGCGCTGGCGCTCTCCGTCGTGTTGTCGCTCTTTGCGTCATACTTTGTGGCGATGACGGTGGTGCCGCTGTTTTGCGCGAATTTGATCAAGGGCCATCAAGCGGACCAGGAGCTTGGAAACGTTCCGCGCCAGGACGCCAAACGGCAGGGATGGGGCCGGCGCTTTAACGTCTGGTTTAACGGCAAATTCAACGGGATGCTGGATCGCTATGAAGGCGTGCTGAACATTTCGTTATTGCGCCCGCTGCTCACGGTGCTTGGCGTCACCGGCGTTTTCGTGTTGAGTTTGGGCCTCTATCCGTTGATCGGCAAATCTTATTTTCCGCGCACGGACCCCGGCCAGTTTGTCATCAACGTCAAGGCCCCCTCCGGCACGCGCCTGGAACTGACCGATCAAATCGTGGGCCAGGTGGAACAAATCGTCCGTGAAGTGGTTCCCCGGCGCGATCTTAAAATCATTGTTTCCAATATCGGCATCACGCCGGGTTTTTCCGCCATCCTTACTCCCAATTCCGCTCCGCACACAGCCTTTGTGCAGGTGGGACTCAATGACGGCCACCAGCTGAGCAGCTTTGATTATATGAACCTGGTGCGCGCCCGGCTCCGGCGTGAATTGCCCCAGGTCGGGGCGTATTTCCAGACCGGCGGCCTAGTGGATGCCATTCTGAACCAGGGGATGCCCGCCCCGCTGGACATTCAGGTCGGCGGCATGGATATGGATGTTGACCACGAAATCGCCACCCAAATTGCCCGGCAAGCGCGCGCCCTGCCGGGTGTCAGCGACGTGCTGGTGCCGCAGGACGTGGATTATCCGGCATTGGCAATCGACATCAATCGCGAGCGCGCCAGTGAGCTGGGTCTTACCGCCAAGGAACTTGTGGACAGCCTGATCACGGCGTTGACTTCCAGCGGCATGATTGCGCCGAGCTATTGGATTGATCCCATTACCGGCAACAACTATCTGCTGACGGTGCAGTATCCGGAAAACCTGGTCAGAAACCTCGCCGACCTTGGCTCCATGCCGTTGCGGGCGCCGCATCTAAAGCAACCGACCCGCCTGGATTCGGTGGTCCATATTTCGCACATCCTCTCTCCCACAGAGGTGGATCACTACCAGATACGGCGGACGGTGGACGTGTATGTTGCGCCGGCGGGCGAAGACCTGAGCCGGGTTTACGCCGGTGTGGAAAAGATCGTCCGCCGAACGCATTTGCCGGAAAACGTGACCATCGCGGTGCGCGGCTCGGTGCAGGCGATGCGCGAATGCTTCAGTAGTTTCAGCCTGGGGTTGATTTTGTCCACGGTGCTGGTTTATTTGATTTTGGTGGCGCAATTCCGCTCGTTCGTGAATCCGTTTCTGATTCTGCTGGCGGTGCCGACGGGGCTGGCGGGCGTGCTGGTGATGCTCTTCATTGCCGGCACAACGCTCAACATCATGTCGCTCATGGGCGTGATCATGATGGTGGGCATCGTTGTCTCCAACAGCATCCTGATTGTCGAATTTACGGGGCGCTTGCGGGCGGAGGGCAAAACAGTTCGGGAGGCGGTGGCTCTGGCCTGCCGGGTGCGGTTGCGGCCCGTCTTGATGACCTCGCTGGCGACATTAATCGGCCTCCTTCCCCTGGCGCTGAAACTGGGCACGGGCGGCGAGGCCTACGCGCCGCTGGCCCAGGCCATCATCGGAGGGCTGGCCATTTCCGTGGTATTGACTGTGTTCATCGTGCCGGCGGCTTACCTGCTCATTTATGGAAAACTCGATGCCGCCGGTTCCGCCGGGCCAAAGGAAAAACCGCCTGCATGAAAAATTTCACTTGCTTCACGCTCTTGCTCTGCGTCACGGGTGCTCTGCGCGCCGCCGATGCCCCGCGCCACCTGACGCTTCAGGAAGCCGAACAAATCGCCCTGGCGCAACACCCCAGGATTTCCGTGGCCAACCTCACCGCGCTGGCGGCCAGACAGTCCGCCAAGGAAGTTCAGTCCGCCTTTTTCCCCAACATTTACGGCAGCGCGACCGCCGTCGGCACCGCGGACCCGAATAATACCCGCATCGCCGCCGGCGCGCTGAATAATCCCCTGATTTACGAGCGCGACGCCGAGGGCGTCACCATCAGCCAGCTCATTACGGATTTTGGACGGAGCTGGGAACTGGGCAAGAGCGCCCAATTGCGCGCGCGGGCGCAGGAAATGAACCTGGAAGCGACGCGCGAGCAGATTCTATTGGAAGTCAACAACGCCTATTTCTCCAGCTTGGCCGCGCAATCCGTTTTGGAAGTGGCGGAGGAAACGGTCAAAGCGCGCCAATTGGTCCTGCAACAAATCACGACGCTGGCCACGAACAAGTTGAAGTCGGAGCTGGATGTGAGCTTTGCCAGCGTGGATTTCGACCAGGCGACCATCCTGCTGGCCAAGGCCAGAAGCGACCTCAAGGCCAGCTTCGCCGTGCTGGCCACTTTGCTGGCCGAACGGGAACCACAGACTTATGCGCTGGCCGATGAGCCGATGCCGGGCGACATCACCAACGGCCTTTCGGCGTTGATCCTGGAGGCGCTGGCCCAAAGGCCGGACCTGGCGCGTTTGCGTTATCAAAGCGACGCCGCAAAGGAATTCGCCAAAGCCGAGGGCAAATTGCTTTATCCGACCATTGGCGCGCTTGGGACGGCGGGCGTGATTCCCACCGGCAATTCGCACCTGGGCCCGGATTACGCGGCGGCCGGCGTCGATTTGAACTTGCCCATCTACACCGGCGGACTCTACACGGCGCGCCGCCGGGAAGCGCAATTCCAAGCCGAAGCCGCCGACGAGAATTTGCGCGACGAGGAGAACATCGTCATTCGCGACGTGCAGGTGACAAAATTCAACCTGGAATATGCCTACAACCGCCTGGCCCTGACGCGGCAACTCTTGCAAAATGCCAATGAGGCCCTGGAACTGGCCCAGGCGCGATTCAAAGGCGGCCTCAGTTCAATCATCGAACTGAGCCAGGCGGAATTAAACCAGACCTCCGCGCAAATTGGCGAAGCCAGCGCCCGGTACGATTACCACATCGAGCATTCCGCGCTGGATTTTCAACTCGGCCGCCTGCGCTGACCTTCTGTGGCCGGCGGGTTGGTTCTTGCCGCCATACACAACTGGCCGATTCAAATAGTCCACAGCTCACCGATGTCCGCCTCCGTGCCCGCCGCCGCCATGGAAACCTCCGCCGCCATGGAAGCCTCCGCCACGAAATCCACCATGGAAGCCGCCAAAGCCTCCATGAAACCCGCCACGCCCCCATCCCCAACCATGGCCCCATCCCCATCCCCAACCGCCTCCAATGATCACCGGCGGCCAATACGAGTAGCCGTAGTATGGGTAACCGTAATCATAGGCCGGATAATCCGAACCAATCACCGTGACGGCAGGAGCGGGCGTTGCGGGGGTCACCACCTGCGCGGGCGGTTGGGCCGCAACAGGGCCATTGGGCGCCACCGCCGCCCCCGCCACTTGCTGCTGCGGGGCATACGGCTGCATGGCCTGCTGCTGTTGCAGTTGGCCGTCGCGCTGGATCATGGCTTGGGTGATCTCCTGCGGCATTCCCAGCGTATGCAGATAGATGATCCCATCGGCGTCAAGGTGATACGGCAGCGCCGTGTTGTTAATATAATTGACGATAACGTCTTTGTTGATGCCGCTTCGATACAGCTTCACCGCTTCGCCGGCGCCATAGGGCAGGGCCGGAGCCTGGGCGGTGCCTGGCGAAGGCGGCGTTGTTGCGCCGGGTTGTGTCGTGGAAGTGTTTTGGGCGCTGGCGCCGGTCAAGGGAGCACCGAGATAGATCGTAATCGCCGTAATGGCCGCAATGGCCATCCCAATTATTAAAGAACGTCTTTTCATTTTCTCAACTCCTCCAATCTCGGGCGGGTCGATTTTATCTTCCCAACCCAAATCAACGTACGCCCGATGACGGCTTTGGCAACCGTCCTTTGAAGTTTTAATCTTAAATTCATCTGCCGTTAATGTTCGCGCGGTCAAGGATCGGCATCTGGCCGAGGAGTTGCGATTGGATCCGGCTCAAAATTGGCAACCAAGGCCGTTTCTGAAAGAAAGCCCTGTACAAAATGCGCCAGAACCGGGATATGGATGATAGGTCCAAAAAAGGGGAAACACCGAAACAAATGTTGATAGTCAACGACTTAACCCGAAACATTAAGAGCAACAAAGCCGTAACATGTTACTGGTTTTCTCCCTTTGCCGCCCCGGCCAGGATGCTGGCAAGTTGATCCAT
>Ga0326728_10007734_pt1 | contig 27288 bp, 24 predicted proteins | sample MB3enrmetagenome_FD_207602 | JGI IMG/M metagenome (GOLD analysis project Ga0326728, IMG submission 207602) | Lab enriched peat soil microbial communities from McLean, Ithaca, NY, United States - MB31MN | ecosystem: Environmental > Terrestrial > Soil > Wetlands > Peat | place: USA: New York...
CAATCGACAGGGCGCGCTACGCCGGAATCCACGTAGCCAGGAGCCCCAGCAAGCAAGCGCGGACCGCCGATTTTGCGGTCCGCGTCTTTTCCTGCGTGAGCACGCCTTCGGCGTGCCGTTGGGCAGGGCGAGCCCAGCCCCTACGAGGTGCTTGCTTCCGCCCGCCGGGGCGAAATCTCCGGGCTGAGCTCACCCTGGGCCAGCCTGGCCGGGCGCGGAGCACGTCGGACAATTGGACGCCCTACCTCAAAGATATTTTCATGCCATGGGAAATCTCTAAAACAATATAGTAGGCTATGGCAATCATCTTGCAGGGGAAGGGGGCGGAGAGTTGCGTCAGGGTGAAATCGCGCAGTAGGGCTAGGTGGCAGGGCAAGTGGCTAGTGGCTAGTGGCTAGGCACTGGCGACTGGCAGGGTACAGCCGGGACTCGGGATTCGGGACTAGGGACTCAGGGCTCGGGGGTTGGGATTGGGGATTCAAGACGTCGTGGGCTGGGGATGGGGAATTGGAGCGCCCAAGGATTCAAATGCAATGAAAGACCTCGACTTTTCCCGGATGTGCCGCCTTATCAGTGGTTTCGGAAAGGTCCCGAGGGGATACTGCAAAAAAAAAGATGTTAAAAAAAATACGTTCGAAGCCGCTATGTATATGAAAACAAACAAATCTCGGGCAAAATGCCCGAGAAAAAATCGGACATTTTTGTATAACGTTCGGACATTTTTGTCTAACTGATGCGATTTTTGCAGAAATTCGGCGTGAATTTATAGTCCCATTAACAATCCACCGGGACGTAAAACGGCCTAGGCGCGGATGTGGCGCGCGGGAGTTCCGGGCGGATCGTCGTCCATTCGGAGTCTGAGCGAAAACTTCACCAGATTGGGAATTGGAAACGCTAGTGGTGAAATCGGTCAAACTGACCGACTGCCGCCCTGCGGGCTCAATCGTGCCGCGGTCGACAAAAAGTCGGGCCTCGGCGATACCATCCCGAGGACGGGGCTTCGAGGAGAGGCGCACTCGGGCGTTCTGCAACGCCGAGTGCCACGAGGTGTCACGGACTTGCAAAACTGCTTCGCCCTACACTTGCCTTCCGGGGCGGCGGCTTTCGACCGCCACCCGCGGCGTTTCTTTACTGAACTACGCAAGCTTAACTCTGAATCAAGTTGATGGAGGCCTGCATTACATCGTCGGCCGTGGTGATCGCTTTGGCGTTGGCCTCGTAGCCGCGCTCAGCCTGGATGAGCATAGTGAAGGCCGTGGCGATATCCACGTTGGAGGCCTCCAGCGAGCCCCCGTCCAGGGTTCCACTGCCACCGGTTCCAGGCGCTCCCACACTGGGAGCCCCGGAAGCCAAACTCGCCTGGTAGTCGTTTGCTCCGAGGTTGGTCAGGCCATCGTAATTCGGGAAGGTAGCCAGCGCAATCTCCCCCAAGGCCACGGTTTGGCCGTTGGAGAGAACCCCGTCGATGACTCCGGAAGAATTAATGGAGTAACTCTGCAAGGTTCCAGAGCTATAACCATCTTGAGATGTCCCCGAGGTGGCGGAAGATTCTGCCGTCTGGGTAATAACGGCCTTCCCCGGAGAACTGAAGAGCTGCCAATTGAGGCTCATGGCCTTTGCCCCATCAGCCAACCCAGTGATACTAATTCCCTGCAAATCCGCCGAGGGTGAGATCAGATTCCCGGATGCGTCGAACTGCAACGTGCCGCTCGCCACTACCTGGGGGTTGCCTGTAGCCCCAACGTCAGCGGCAGGAATGGTGATCTGGTAATTCCATTCTCCAGACGCGGCCTTGGTGAAATTGAAAGACAGAACATGGCTGTTCCCGAGGGAATCATAGACGGTGATGGGGGTGCTGAAGGTTCCAGCGTCGGTGCCTCCCATGAGGTCGCCGCCCCCGAATGAACCCGCAGCCCAGTTGGTCGAGGTGGCGACGGAATTGCCCACCGACCCACTTTGAATCGCTTGCAAGTTGAGCGCGGTGGCCGTAGAACCCGTGGCGGTGACCGAGGCATTGGTGATGGTGCCAGAGGAGTAGGCTGTGCCTGCGTCCGCTGGGGTGGCGTTGATGGCGGCCGCCAGGTTGGCAAGGGTCGATTGGACGTCGGGTCCGATCAGAACGGTATTGGACGCGCTGGCGCCGGTGATGGATGCCGCGAAGGTGTAGGTGGTTCCACCAATAGTCACGGTCTCGCCCGCGGTGGGGAGCGGAGGCGGCACCGTGAGAGCCCCGGTCGCCAACTGACCGTCCACTCCTCCCGCCAAGTCTGTGCCCGCGAACAAAGCCCCGGCCCAGTTGGTCGAGACGCCAGTGGAATTGCCCCCTGTCCCATCGCTACTTGCTTGCAGGGTGACCGTGGTGGCCGTAGAACCCGCGACCGTGACCGAAGCATTCTGGCCGGTGCCAGTGGCGTAGTTAGTGCCTTCTCCCGCTCCACCGCTGATGGCGGCCGCCAGGTTGGCAAGGGCCGATTGGGCGCTGCCTCCGATCAGAACGTCGTCGGGCGCGCTCTGTGCTGTGATGCTATCCACGAAGGTATAGGTCGTTCCTCCGATGGTAACGGTATTGCCCGCGACCGGGGCGGCAGTCCCAGCCGGCACAGTGAGAATCGCGCTTGCCGGCACACCGGCCGCGCCTCCCGACAAGTCTGCGACCGCGAATGCTCCCCACCCGGCTGCGAGGGAAATGGAATTACCCCCTGATCCACTTGCAGGCGCTGTCAGGGTGATGGTGTTGTTCGTTTGATTCAACACGGCTGTGACCGGATTGGCGCCGGCGACGGAGGAGTAGCCTTGGCTCGCTTGCGTTGGGTCCGCGTTGATGGCTGCCACCAGGTTGGCAAGAGTATTTTGGACGGAGGAGTTGTCGATCAGAACTTCGTCCGGTGCGTTTGTGAGGCTTCCAACAAAGGTGTAGGTGGTTCCATCGATGGTAACGGTCTGGCCGGCGCTGGGGCCGGTCGCGGGCGGAGTGAAAGTCGCTGTCGCCGTCTGCACTGTCACCCCGCCAGACAAGTCCGTGCCTCCGAACGAACCAGCAGGCCAGTTGGTGGAAGTGACGTCGGAATTGCCCAGTGCCCCAGCATTGAGCGCTTGCAGATTGAGAGTGGTGCCCGTAGAGCCCGTGGCAGTAACCGTGGTGTTGGCGCTGGTGCCCGAGCCGTACGTTTTGCCTGCCGCCTGCCCTCCCGTTGAGGAGGCGTTGATGGCGCCCGCCAGGTTGGCAAGGGTCGATGCGACATCGGCTCCGATCAGAACGGTGTCGGCCGCGCTTTGGGGCGTGATAGTCGTCGCGAAGGTGTAAGTCGTTCCCCCGATGGTAACGGTCTGGCCCGCAGTGGGGAGCCGAGGCGGCACCGTGAGAGTCCCGGTCGCCGTCGCCAACGCTGTGTCCGTGGCATCCAAATTCATATCCAGTTGCAGGTTGGAAGTCGCGTTGGGAGGATAGATTTGGCCGCTGGAAATGACGATGGGGGCCAGGGACTGGCTGGTGCTGACCGCGCCGTTCACGGCGGGGTAGCCCATCACATAGTTCCCGTTGCTATCCACAAGATACCCTGCCGAATTCAGTGTGAAATCACCAGCGCGGGTGTAAACCTGCGTGCCATTTTGATCGAGTATAAAGAGCCCGTTTCCTTGGATCGCCACGTCCGTCGGTACGCCCGTCGTGGAGATACTGCCTTGCGTGAACGGCGCGTCGACCGAACTCATAGTGGCGCCGACCCCCACTTGCACCGGGTCGCCGGCCCCGTCGGTGCCCAACATCTGGTAAAACAGGTCGCTGAAAATGGGCGTCCCCGACTTGAAAGCGGTGGTGTTCAAGTTGGACAAATCATTGGAAATAACCGAGAGGGCTTCCTCTTCGGCATCGAGACCGGAAAGTGATGTGGAAAAAGATCCCATGTTTCTCCTCCTAATTTGTTGTGGGCGTAGAATTCGAGGTCGTTGTTGAGGCAGCATACTCCTGCACGACCTGGTTGATCTGCGTCACTTGCTCGAGTTGGTTCAGATCCACAAGCTGCGACATGAAAGTTGTTGGATCCATGGGTTGCGTCGGATCCTGATTTTGGATTTCCGCCACCAGGAGGGACATGAAGTCGTTGGGATTCAGACCATCCGTACTGGCCGAAGAACTGGTTGACGTTGAACTGCTCGTGCTATTCGTGCCCGTCGTCGTGTCGTACATGTGAGGATTGGTGATCATCATGGATGCTATTCTCCTTAGGCCTCGGCTAAGCTCGAACGCTCAGGCCGGCAGCCGGATTGGCTAATTCCTCATCCTCTAAAGAATCTCTCCCCGAGCTGCCAGGCTGCGGCGGGTTGTCCCAAAACACCGCTTGGCGCTGCGCTGAAGGGTAAGAGCCCGACTCCTGATCTTGCTTGTCGCCCCCGCTCATTTCGCCCCCCATGTGGTCGTGGTAAACGGCGATGTTTTCCACGCGCAGGTTCCGCTCTCCCAGCGTCCGTTCGAGCGAAGGCAGGCCGGCCGCGAGCAACGTGTGGGCTTCTTGACCCTGGACGTGAATCTCTGCCCCCACCGACCCTTCATGCAAAACGGCGCGAACATCCATAGGCCCCAAAACGCCGGAGCGAAGTTCCACATGCATTTCCGCGCCGTGGGCTGGGTCACTGAGCGAGGCCGATCTCACAATATTGCCTGCCCCGCCGTCGTAATTCTGCCAGGCTGAAAGCGTCGAGGGCGGCTGGCTGGAGGATATCGGCGTTTGGGGGGCAGATGCGCTGGGATGGCTCGCGGGAACGCTGGGCGCCTGGGCCGCGAGGAGATTCGTGGTGGAATCGGCGGCCGCGTTGTTGGCCTGGCTGGGAGCGAATGCTGTGACGCCTGCCAGATTAGCCCCTGACCCCGGCCCGTTTTGTTGCCCGGATTTTCCTTGCCCTGTCGTCGAGAGGTCCGCAGGGCTGGCGTGAGTTGCACTTTCGCCTGAGTCGGCAGATATTTCGCCATTGGGCTGAATCGCGTTGGCTTCCGGCGCCGAATCTTTCTGCAAAGTCGCTGCCGGGGTGGCAGGTTGCGAATTCACGTCGGGCTGCGGAGGTGGAACAGGGGTTGGCGCGGATGAAAGCGATGCTTGCGCGCTTGCGGCCTCCGGCTCGTTGCTCTTTTGCCATGCTACCTCGGTCGTCGTGCTGCTCGAGACCTGCGCGGAGTGAATGGGCTCCTTGGCTGGAAGGTTCGCCAAGTCCCCGGATTTGGGTGCGGCCGTGGTCTGGACTGAATTCACAGCAGCCATAGGCAGACCGCTGCTGAGTGTGTCCCCCGCTAGCGGAATACTCTTCGTCGTGAACTTATCCGGTACCGTCGCCGGTTGCGATTCATTCCCGGACACCTTGACGTTAATCTCTGCCCCCGCGAAGCTTACCAGCCGACTCGAAATTTCGGCACGCTCCGGATGATCCGTTGCCGAGAATAGCGTGGAGGGATCGTTTGCCTCCGGGCCGGATGCAGGGACGGATTGTCCCATTTGACCCACAGACAGCGTGGGGTTAAAAGCAACCTGCATGTCCGCGCTAGCAAACTTTCCCAGCAGGCTCGAAAATTCGGCCTGCTCCGGATGATCCGTTGGGGAAGACCACGTGGAAGGATCGCTTGCCTCAGGGCTGGTTGCAGGAGCGGGTTGTCCGATTTGACCCACAGACAGCATAGGGTTGGGAGCAACCTGCACGTCCGCGCTGGCAAACTTCTCCGGCAGGCTCGAAAATTCGGCCTGCGCTTGGCGATCGGTTGTGGAAGACCATGTAGACGGATCGCTTGCCTCGGGGCTGGACCCAGGGAGGGGTTGTCCCATTCGGCCCACGGCCAGCGGGGGGTTGGAAGCAACCTGCAAATCTACTCCTGCGAATTTTTGCAGTCGGCTCGAATATTCAGCCAGATTCGGATGATCAGCGGCGGGCACCGGGGTGGAGTTATCGCGTGCCTCCGGGACGAACGCTGGCGAGGCTTGTCCCACTTGACTTGAAGCCAGCGTGGGGGTGGAAGCAACCTGCAAATCCCGGCTTGAAAGTGACTGAGGAACGGCTTGCATCTGCGCTGGGTCGGGGTGCCCCAATCGCGGCCATGAATCCGTGAACCTTGGCGAAGCCTGCGATTCCTGGCGGGGCGCGGCCTCTCGCGCTGACCCGGGATTTGAGGCTTGCACCTGTTTCGGTTCGGAAAGCGCCCCTGCAACCGGTTGTTCCACAGACTGGCTCGGACGGGAATTGTCTTGAAGCCCTGGGAACCAAGCCGGCCCGCTAACGGGCTGGGTGGCCGTGTCCTCTAGTCGATTTTGCTCGGCTGTCGAGACAAGGCGGCTGGACTGATTACCAACTTGACCTCGCAGGCGCGCGTTGGATTTTGACGGCTCAGGCTGGGCGGTCCCTGTCTGCTCAAGGCCGGGGCCGGTCCATGCAGACAATTTGTCGTGTTCCACAACGCCACCCAGGGCTGCCGGGATAAAGGCTTCTCCTGCGTTTGGACCCGTCTCGCCTGCGAAGGTGTCGAGACTAGAAGCGGAATTGGGCGATGGATCAGAGGTTGATTGTGGGCTTGGGAGGCTTAGTGTGGACTCTCGAGCTTGGGCATTCAGGGCGACGGTCGGGGCGGGTTGGAGCATATTGGTGACGAAGCAATTGAAGAGGGTCCCCGCCATCGAAGAGGAATCGGAGTTGCTGCCCCCGTCCCCCTTTCCTAGCAATGATGCCTTGGAGGCGATCGAAGGCCCATCCTGAACGGAATTTGGCATATTCTCAAGAAAACGGCCGAGGGTTAAGGTGAATGAGTCCCCCCCAGCGGGTGTGTTACTCACAACCGTCGAGGCGGCTAGCGTTGCTGCTACTACGCCAGCGGATTGGACCTGAAGCGTTTCCATAGAATCGTCAGCCCCCGACCAAGGAGCATGAGCAACACCAAACGCGACATTGGCGCGGGGAAGGCGCTTAGAGCACGGAACTCTTTGGGAATTAAAGGTTTTTGGGTCTTTGCCGAACTCAGGGATGAGGATTTTCGAGAAGGAAAGAGTGTCGGGTCGGGAAAGCTTTGCCGACTTACTGGGCAATTCCTGATAAGAATCGCAGAATATGCGGAACAACCGCCAGTACAGCAAAGCGAGTCGCTAGCGAGGATTCAGGCTCGCGTCGGTGGGGTACCAAGGCAAGCGCCGGGCCATGCACATGAGCAGAGCCTGCCCCAATGCCTACGCACGGGAGAAAGGACCACGCTTCGCTTGGCAATTACGAGCCGGAAGATTGCCCGGCGTGCGTGATGAGAAACCTATCATCCATCTGCTGTTGCGTTCGCCGGACCTGAACCAGTCGATAAGCGGCAAGCTGGCGGTCACGGAGGTTCTCCAGAATTTTGCGCTGCTGCTGGGCGTGGCGAAAGATCTCGAGTTGGCGCCGCCGCAAATCTTCGAGCTTGCTTACCTGGTCGTTCCAGGTGACGATTCGCCGGACGCGTGCTCGGTCGCAGGCCAACTCAAACTGCATTTCCACTGCGGTCATGCCCTGGCGGAGTTTCTTCTGCAATAGCCCCAAGGCATTAGCCCGTTCCAGCTTCGCGTGCTCCCGCTGCTGGCGCGCCTTTATCACCTCGCGGGTGATGACCTCAAGACGTTGGCGCTCGCGCCGCTCGAAACTCTCGCGGCAGCGGAGCACGGCTTGTAATGAGAAGCGAAAGGGCATGCAATCCCTAGCCGGGCAGCGCCTGAAGGGCCGCCAAGGTGCCGTTTAGGGGCGCTTTTTCATCCACTCGTTGCTGAAGAAATGTGTTTAATGCCGGGATAACCTCAAGGGCTTGGTCGAGAAGCGGGTCAAGGCCCTTTTGGTAGGCGCCCACCCGAATCAAATCTTCTGAGGCGCTATAGGCGGCCAGGAGTTTTCGCAACCGCCGAGCCTTTTCCAGGTGCTCCGGACTACAAACCGCGGGCATCAACCGGCTCAGGCTGTCCAGCAGGGAGATGGGAGGGTAGTGGTTTTGTGCGCTGAGGCGGCGATCAAGGACGATGTGACCGTCCAGCAGAGCTCGGACGGAATCCACCAGGGGGTCTTGCTGGTCATCTCCTTCCATGAGCACGGTGTAAAAGGCGGTGATGCTCCCACCGTTGAAGTGCCCGGCCCGCTCAATGAGCTGTGCCAGCAAGGTGAATACGGATGGAGTATAGCCTTTTGCTGTAGGGGGCTCACCCGCCGCCAAGCCAATTTCGCGTTGTGCCATGGCGAAACGAGTCAAGGAATCGACGACGAGCAGGACATTTTTGCACTTCATGGCGAAGTATTCGGAGACGGTCGTCGCCACCAGTGCCGCACGAATTCGCAACAGAGGGGATTGGTCGGACGTTGAGACCACAACCACCGAGTGCCGTCTGCCTTCTTCCCCGAGGGTCCCTTCCAGGAACTCGCGCACCTCGCGGCCGCGCTCTCCCACCAGCGCCATGACCGTCACATCTGCCGCGCTCCCGCGGGCCATTAATCCCAGCAGCGTGCTCTTGCCCACCCCGCTGCCCCCGAAAACGCCTACCCTTTGTCCGCGGCCACAGGTAAGAAAAGCGTCGATAGCACGCACCCCACAGCCCAGAGGGTCACGAATCGAGTGTCGGTCCAGTGGCGAGGGTCCGAGAGAGTGGAGCGGCCAATACTCACGGGCAACGTAGTCCGGCCGGGAATCCAGAGGCTTGCCCATGCCATCAATCACACGGCCCAGTAACTCTTCCCCCACCCGCAAGGTCGGCTTGGCGCCCCAGGTAGCGATGCGGTCCCCATAGCGAATGCCACCTAGCCTTTCCAAGGGCATCGAGACGACGGTGCTGCCGCGGAAGCCCACTACTTCTCCCGCATGAGGTTCGCCGCTGGGTCCAAAAATTTCGCAACACTCCCCGAGTGAGCAGAAGGGTCCCTCCGACTCCACAATATGTCCCACTGCTTTGGTGACCCGGCCATACCAACGCGCCGTAGAGAGACTCTCCAAGCGTCGGAAGTAAGGGGACAGGAGCGGATAGTTTTCCATGAAACTTCCGAGATCAGAGAAATCGCCGATTTACGATTGACGATTGCCGATTTGAGCCAAAGTGAGTTTTTCGCCCTCAGCCCTCAACTTTCTATAAAATCCCCTGCTCACAACTGATGACTGACAACTGACGGCTTTCAATCGAAAATCGGCAATCGACAATCGACAATTTCCTCACTTATCACTCTTCACTCGTCACTGCTTTTTGGGTGTCTGGGCCAGCAGATCGAAAAAGCCCTGTTCGATTTCCTTGAGTTGGGTTTCGAGTGTCAGGTCGGTTGAGCCCAATTCGGTTTCCAGCATGCAGTGTCCCGGCCCGAGTGTGGCATCGCCCAATAATTCAGGAAGCGACGGTAAATCGGGCTGTAGGGAGAAGAATTCCTGCCAGGCCTGAATCTGGTCAGGATGGACTCTCAGCCGGACACGCGTCCCGGCGCCAACGTTGTCGAGCCCGACGCGCACTACTCCCGCCAAGAGCAAGGGGTCAACCTGAGCTTCGCGGTGCAAAATCTTCCGGGCAATTGCCAAGGCCAAGGCCACCACTTCCGCCTCCACCCGCTGGAAGTAGCTTTCGCGCGTTTGGGCGAAATCGCGAACTGCCTGAACTGACGTTTGCCGTTCCCCTGCCAATTTTTTCTCGAATTCCGCCCGGCCCTGCGCCATCCCTTCTTCCCGGCCCTCTTTTCGAGCACGTGCCTCCCGCGCTCGAATCTGGTCTTCGTTAACCAGCGGAGAATCGGGCGGCCTGGCCTCCGGAGTCCAGAGCCGTTCCAGGGTGGAAAGGTTGCCGCCGGATGAAGACGGCTTCGTCGCGGCCCCGGGCGCCAGGGGAGGCGGGTAAACATACGCTTGTGCATGCGACTCAGCATCAGGGGGTGGAGGGTCGAGATCAGACAACATACGCGTCATCTCCAAAGCTCTTCAGAGTCAATTTTCCTTCCGCTTCGAGCTTGCGTGCCTCTTGCACGACCTCTTGCTGGGCCACGGTCACTTCCCGGGAGCGCACCGGCCCCAGCGCCTCTATATCTTCCTTCAACATCTGAGAAGCGCGTGAAGACATGGTTTTGAAAACGTGATTCTTCATATCTTCCGAGGATCCCTTGAGGGCCAGCGCCAGCGTCTTTTTATCCAAGTGACTCAACAGCTCGCGCATACTGCTCTCGGGCACGGAAAGAAAATCCTCGAAGGTGAACATCAAATTGCGAATGCTGAGGGCCAACTTGGGATCATCCTGCTCAATCGCCTCCAGGATGGTTTTGGCGGTGCCGGGCTCGACCCGGTTGAGCATGTCGGAGACAGCCTTGATGCCGCCATAGGCGCGGCGGTTCTGTTCTCCCAAGGCCCGAAGTTTCTTGTTGAGCACCAGAGAGATCTTCTGGACCATCTCCGGTGAAAACTGATGCATTTCGGCGAGCCGGCGCACCACTTCCGCGCGCGTCTTTTCGGGCAGGTGCAAGAGAACTTCTGACGCCGACTTCAACCCCAAGTGGGCCAGAACCAGTGCGATGGTTTGAGGGTGCTCGCCTTCCACGAACATCACGAGCTGCTGCGGATCGGCTCTTTGCAGGGAGTCCAGGTTTGTGGCGCGGGCTTCCTGGTACCTCTCAACCTGTTGGAGCAAGTGCTGCGCCCCGTCCTCCCCAAAGGCCTTTACCAGGAGTCCCCGGGCGTATTCGGCTCCGCCTTGCGCGAGATATTCCTCGGTAACGGTCAAGCGATAGTATTCCTGAAGGATTTTGGCGGCGATATCAGGAGAAATGTAGTCCAGTTCGGAGATCTCCTCCGTAAGCATTTGCAAATCTTCTTGCGGCAAGTTTCTATAAACCAGGCTAGCGGCCTCGTCGCCAAGAAGGACAAGCAGAATGGCTGCCTTGCGAAGGCCAGTCAAGTTTTGAGTCGGTGATGATTTCGCAGTTTCCGCGGCTGCCATCATGATTTACCCTCCTGCCGCATCCAATTCTGGACCAAGCGGCTGGCTGTCGCAGGCTCTTTCTTGACCTTTTCCAACAGGTTCTTCTTCAGCATGACGGTTTGTTTGACTTCCGTCGGAGATTCCTCCAACGGCTGGAGCGATGCCTCGAGGTTGGCCGTATCTTCGCCCTTCACGGCGGGTGCACCGGGCGCGCTCCCTGGCAACGCCCCCCGATTAGCTTTGACCGTTGCCAGTTGTTTAGGAAGCGCTTGGAAGGTGGCCACGATTTGGCGGCGGATGGGACGCAGGACCAGCATGTAAATCAGCAAAAACAGAAGGATCAGTGCTCCGTAGCGGATGACGTTAATCCATTTATCCACGATGGGCACCACCCGCTCGGTGAGGGTTGGGGGACCGGGGGTCTCCAGGGGCAAGGTCTGAAACGACAGGTTTTCCACGGCCACTTTGTCGCCGCGCGTGGCATCGACCCCGATCGCTGCCGCCACCAGTTCCTCGATCTGTTTCATCTCCTCTGGCGTTCGTTTCCGGCGCGTTTCCACTTTCTGCCCATTATCATCCTTGGTATCTGTTGCGTCGTCCACCAGCACGGCAGCAGTAATCCGTTTAAGAGTTCCGGAGGGTTGCACGGTGTGACGGACGGTCTTGCTTACCGCGAAAGTCTTGCTTTCGGAGTGGAGGCCCTGCGACTCGGAATCGGCTGGAGAAGACGGCTTGGCTGGCGGGGTAGGCTGCTTTGCAGGAACATTGGAGGCAGTTCCGGGAGTGCCTTCCGCGTCGGTTTCGCCCACGTTCTCCTCGGAAATTTGAGAGGTCAGGACCACCGCGCCGTTCGGATCGTAGGTTTCCTGCGTGCTGTCGCTGGTGGCGAGGTCATACTCCACGGTGACGTTGGCGCGAGCTTTTCCCGGCCCCACGACAGGTTCCAGGGTGGCGACGACTTTTTGCGCGAGGGCCGTTTCAAATTCCGCCCAAGACCGCGGCCGAGTCGTTGAGCCACCGCCCCGCGCCAGGATCGGCATCCCCCCGTCGGCGTTAATCAGCGTCACGTTTTCAGGCTTCAAGTTATCGACCGCACTGGCCACCAAGTGAGTAATCGCTTCCTGGGCTTCATCGCCCAGCCGCCCACCGCGAAGTTTAATGACCACGGAGGCCTTGGCCTCGCGTTCCTGTTCCGTGAAAAGCGATTCCTGGGGCAGCACCAGGTGAACCCGCGCCGCCTCAATTTCTCCCAGAGTTTGAATGGTGCGCTCGAGCTCGCCTTCCAGAGCCCGTTGGTAGTTCACCTTTTCCGCAAAGTCGCTCCCCGCCCAATTCGGCTTGTCGAAAAGCTCAAACCCTAGCCTGCCGGTCTGCGGCATCCCTTCCGCAGCCAAATCCAGACGCGCTCTGTCGAGCTGGTCGGCGGGGACGCGGATGCTGGTCCCGTCGCTCGCCAGCTCATAGGGAATATTCTTTTCCGACAACCGTTGCGACAATGACTGCGCATCAGCCGCGGACAGTCCGGAATAGAGCGTTTTGTAGTCGGCCTTATCCAGCAAGGTGACGAACACCCAGATGGTTCCTGCCACCGCGGCGGCTCCCACGGCCACGGTAATCTTTTGACGCAGAGTGAGGCCCCGCGCGAAGGCGGCGATTTGGTTGGTTACTTGCTCCGCGTTCACTGCCATGGTTTAGTAACCTAAAACTGCATCTGGGAAATTGTCTGGTACGCCTGCACAATCTTATTGCGTACCTGCATCATTAACTGAAAAGTGAGATCTGCTTTCTCCACCGCCACCAGGGCCGAATGGAGATCCTGCCCATTACCTTGCAAGAGACTTGCGACCTGCTGGTCCGCCCCGGACTGCGCCTCTTGGACTTTATCCATGGCGCCTTCCAGCGTTTGGAAGAATTCCGACCGGTCGCTGGAAGGCTGGCGAACGTCCAGTTGCACGTTCCCCCAGTCAATTTGTGGTAGTCCCGAAATTGTGTTGCCCACAGCCGAACTCCTTCAGGAGTCAGAAGCCAGGAGTCAGGAGACAGAAGTCAGAAGCATTGAACAAGGCCATTCGCTAAGGCCGGCTTATGCATCTTCGAATGAGGTCACCTTCCCTCTGTCTTCTCACTCCTGACTACTGACTCCTGTCTCCTACGTGAGAATCTGAATCGTCTCCGAAATCATCGCTTTGGTGGCCTGCACTGCCGCCACGTTCAACTGATATGCCTGGGCGGCCCCCATCAAGTTGACCATTTCTTCCACGGGATTGATATTGGGGAGAGAGACGTAGCCGTCAGCATCGGCGTCGGGATGGCCGGGCTCGTAACGGCGCACGGATGGGGCCGTGTCCTGGACCACCTGTTCCACTTTTACGCCCCGGGCGTGCAAATCGCCGAAACGCGCCAAGGTAAGAGCAAACTTGCCCTGGCCCGGCCGTCCCGTCCCAAACACCACCATTTGTTTTTTGTAAGGACCGCCACTGGGCGTGCGCGTGGTTTCAGCATTTGCCATGTTGCTGGCCACCACTTCCGCGCGCTCGCGCTCGGCGGTCAAGGCGGAGGAATTGATTTCAAGGACTTCAAAGAGGTTCATGGTTTTATTTCCCTTCGTTGATCGCCGACTGAAGCGTGTGAATTTCGTTGCGAAGCAACTCCACGCCGGCGCGGTACTGAAGCTGGACCCGTGCAAGGGCCAGGGTCTCGCGCTCCAAGCTCACATTGTTGCCGTCCGGGCGCTCGATCAGGCCCTTAACTTGCTGCACATGGGGTGAGACCGGGGCGCCTTCCAAGCGCTGTTCGGCGCGGCGCATCTCAGTCTCAAAGTCAATATCCTGGGTGCGATATCCGGGGGTATCGACGTTCGCCAGATTGCTGGAAATCAGCTCATGCCGAAATGTCACCAGATCCAGGAAATGCTCCACGCGTTGCATGGTGGGGGTTTCAATCCAGTTCATGCGGCCCTCCGGGGGGGCAGACCGAATTCGCGAATTTTGTTGCGCACCGTGCGCAAGCTGACGCCCAGCATACCCGCGGCGCGCGTGCGATTGCCTCCGGTGGCGTCCAGTGTTTTCTCCAGGAGGGAGCGCTCCAGCTCGCGCAAGGTCAGCCCCGGCGCAATTCCCTCCACGGAGGGGTCATCGTACTGAAAACCGGCTTCGGGAAGAAGTTCCAGTCCCACCACGGGGCCGGGAGCCAGCACCAAGGCACGGCGCACGAAGTTTTCCAGCTCGCGGACGTTTCCCGGCCATTCGTAAACTCGCAGCCGCTCCACGAGTTCCGGTGAAAACCGCACGACCTTCGAGTGGGAGGCCGGCACATACTTGCCAACGAAGTGGTTGATCAGGTCCGGAATATCCTCGCTGCGTTCCCGCAGGGGCGGAAGCGAGAGCGGAATGACGTTGAGCCGGAAAAACAAGTCGGCGCGAAACTCCCCCTCCGCCACCAGGGCTCCCAAGGGGCGGTTGGTGGTGGCGATCACCCGCACATCGATGGGAAGGGGGCGAATGTCGCCCAAACGGTCGATTTCGCGCTCTTGCAGCACGCGCAGGAGTTTCGGTTGGAGGCTGAGGGGCATCTCGGCAATCTCATCGAGCAACAGAGTACCGGTGTGGGCAAGTTCGAATTTCCCCGCCTTGGACGCGAGCGCCCCGGTAAAGGCCCCGCGCACGTGCCCGAACAACTCGCTCTCCAGCAGCGTGTCGGGAAAGCCCGCGCAGTTTACCGCCACAAAGGGGCGCTGGCTGCGCGGGCTGGAGCGATGCACCAGCCGCGCGAGCAGTTCCTTGCCCGTGCCGCTCTCCGCTTCGAGAAGGATGTCCGCGTCGGTGCGTGCCACTTGCCGGGCGCGCTCGAGCAGCCGTTGGGTGACCGCCGAGCTTCCGATAAACTCCCCATTGCTTGGCGCCGGGCTCCTGTTCCCGGGCGAGCTGAGAACGCGCGCCGCCGCTTCCTTTAATTGCTCGAAGGAGATCGGCTTCACCAGATAATCGCAAGCGCCTTCGCGCATGGCCTGGACGGCCTCCGGCACATTGGCGAACGCCGTCAGAAAAATCACCGCGGTTTCCGGCGCCAGGGCACGCACTCCCTGCATGACGCGCAGCCCGTCGCCATCCGGCATTCGCATGTCGGTAACCACCAGAGGGCAAGGCGCCAGGCGGAAGCGCTCCAACGCCTCGCGGGTTCCCCCGGCCGTCGTCACTTTCCATCCCTGCCGGCGGAAATTTGCCTCCAGCGCTGCGCGCATGGCCGCTTCGTCGTCCACCACGAGAACTTGATACATTCTTTGACTCCCTTCAGAGTCGAAACTCGAAGTTCGAAACTCGAAATTTGACGCACAGCTCGCGAGTTTCGAATTTCGATTTTCGAGTTTCGCCTACTCCTGACGCCTCGGGCCTAGCACCTGATTGGAAGCGTCAGAGTAAACGTCGTTCCTTCCCCTTCCCTGCTTTCCACACAAATCGTGCCAGCGTGTTGCTCGATGACTTTACGAGTCACTGCCAAACCCAACCCTGGACTGCCGCATTGGGTGGTGAATCCCGGCTCAAATATTTTCTCCAGATTCTCCGCGCGGATGCCCGCTCCCTGATCCACAAAGGCCACGGCAGCCGAGGGGCGAGGGCCTTCTTCGTGCCGACAGACGCTGATGGACAGCGTCCCGCCGGGTTTCATCGCCCGGAACGCATTAAGCGCCAGATTGAAGAATGCCTGCTGGAGTCGCGAGGGGTCGGCGAGGATGGACACGGGGGCCCCCGGCGCCTGCCACTCAATCTGCATTTCCTTCTGCCGCGCCAGCGGGCGCAGGAATTCCACCGTCTCCCCCAGCAGTCGGAGGAGATCCACGGGAAGAAGTTGCGCCGAGGGCTGACTGTGAAAGTGCAGGACGTTGTTCACCGTCGCAGCCAAAGACCGCAGGCCTGCCTGGACGTGATTGATCCAGGGTTGCAGCTCGGCTTGGTTGGCCAAAGCGTCTGCCAGGAGCCCGGCAAAGAGCTCCAGACTCCCCAGGGGGTTGCGAATCTCATGGGCGAGCAGGGTGGCAACCTCCGCCAACGCCTGCGTGCGGCGCGAAACTTCACGTTCGCGGTCCAGTTGCTTGGCCTCCGTCAGGTCGCGAAGGATGAGAATGGAGTCGTCCCCTGAGCCTTTCGCGCGGATGCAGGCACGCGTCACCCCCATCGTCCGTTCGCCTTGGGGACCCTCCACGACCCACTCTTCTTCGTGGCGGAACTCTTCCTTAGGGAGCGCCGCGAGCAAAGATCCCAACAGGCGAGGGACAGAGGCTTCCGGCGAGGAAGAGTCCTCGTTGCCGGCATTGAGCAGCCGGCTTGCCGCCGGGTTGATGATGCGCAAATTCATTCCACCGTCGAACACCAGAACGCCACACGGCAAGCCCTCCACGATTCCGGCTAGGTAAGTGCGCATCCGCTGATTCTCTTCCAAGCTTTGCGCCAAGCTGCGGTTCTTGTTCTCGAGTTCGTGGCGCAGCCGGCCGACCTCCGCTTGCAGCTTCGTGTAGGTGGTTTCGAGAGCCCCGGCCGTCTGGGTAAAGGATGCGAACGCCGCCGCCAGAGCACGCCGCGCCGAGCGCGCGGAATCCGCCGGTAGAGCAAGCTTTTTTTGCCGATCATCGGGCAAAGTCTGCATTGCAAGAAGCCTTGAAAGCACGGGCGTTGCCAACTTCAGGCCATGGTTCTAAGATTTCTCTCAGAAGAAAATTCCTCCGTTCCCCACGGGAAATGTTCGGGCCGAAGCTCCGTTTGTTCCTCTGCCAGGATGAAGGCCCTCTCAATGACCTGCCGTAACTCGCGGACATTCCCTGGCCATGAATACTGTTCGAGGGCTCCCGCCACTTCGGGGGAGAGAGTCCTGGTTGGTGCGTGCGCTTCCTGGGAGAAGAGATCGAGGAAATGCCCGCTCAGGAGTGCGATGTCTTCGCGGCGCAGACGCAAGGGATCGATCTCAATGGGAAACACTGCCAGACGGTAATAAAGGTCGTCGCGGAAACGTCCTTCCTTGACCCGCCGGGGAAGGTTGGCGTTGGTGGCGGCGATGACGCGGGCGTCGACGCGCAAAGTGTCAGGGCTGCCCAGCCGCTGCACTTCGCCATCCTGCAAAAAGCGCAGGAGCTTGGCTTGCATGGAGAGAGGAAGATCGCCCACTTCGTCGAGGAGCACGGTGCCCCCTTGCGCCATCTGCATGCGCCCCAAGCGTGACTGGAAAGCTCCAGTGAACGCCCCGCGGTTGTAGCCGAACAGCTCGGCCTCCATCAAAGGCTCGGGGATGGCCGCGCAGTTGATGACCACGAAAGGCCGCTCCCGCCGCGGGCTCAACATGTGCAGGGCGCGCGCCACCAGTTCCTTTCCTGTTCCGGTCTCGCCCGTCAGCAGGACGGTGGTTTGCCGTGGCGCCACCAGCCGGGCTAGGCGATACACCCGACGCAGGGACCGGCTGCGGCCCGTCATGCCGGGCAAGGGTTCAATGTCATCGGGGGACAATGGGGAGCGTGGCACGCGCCGCTCCGGCGGGTCCGCAAATTCCGTGGGAATGCGCGGCTCGCGGGAGTTCTGGAGCAGGCGGAACAGTTCACTCGAGTCGGGATACAAACCCCTGCCGCCATCCCCGGCTCCCTTTCCCCCCTGAGAGTCGAGCACCACAATCTCAACCTGCGGATGGCGAGCACGAATCGTGTTGATAAGCTCCTCTACCTCCAAGTCAGGCAGGGATTGATCGAGCAGCAGAGTTCGGCAGGCGCCTTCCTCAAGCAAGGCAAGAGCCTCCGCGCCGCCACAGGCTTCCTCGGCCGAGCAATGGCGCGCGGCCAATTGCTGCAAGACGCGCTCGCGGAAAAGCGAGTCAGGGCTGGCGACGATGGTGGAGAGGTGGGTCTTCTGGAGAGCATTGAGGGCACTGGTGGTCATCATTTCCTCGTTGACGCAGCTCCATTACTGCCATGACATTCTTAGAGGGGCATTAGGCCACAATTAAATTCCTTTAGGTTGAAGGGCCAGTAAAACTCCACGACCGACTCCAGGGCGTGAACTATCTCCTGCTGGGAAGAAAAATTTCATGAAAGATTCCTCACTTCAACCGGAGGTAGCACCGGGTTTTAGTCTGGCACTCGAGTTCCCACATTCCTGCTCAGCACCACCCCGTTGCCAAGGGCGCCTCCCCTCCTCATCAGAGGAGCGGAACGTTTGGGAACTCACCTCCTGAATCAGGAGGGGAGTCCGTCAGCTGACGGACGGAGTGGTTTCCGGCGCGCGATTCACGCCGCAAACAAATGTAGAAACTCCAGCGCCGGTCTAAAGCCCGGCATGTGCCGCCCTAAAGGGTGGCGCCACTTTCCGCCGCTAAGGGAAAGCATACGCGAATGCACCCGGCATCCCGGCCGTCGGTCAGAATTTCGAGTTTGCCTCCCAGCCTGTCCAAATGGCGCTGATTGATCGCCCATCCCAAGGCGCCGTTTTTGGCGGCATGAGAAAAGAGCTGGCCCGGGTTGGTGATATCCTCAAGTACTTTGACCTGGAGGTACTGCAAGTCTAATTGCGGGGGCGACAGGAACACTCGGGCTTCCCCCTCCGACGCCGAAAGTTCCATGTCGATGACGCCCCCTCCGGCGCTGTTTTGGATGACCCAGGCCAGCAAACTCTGGAGCGCTTCGCGGAGGCGCTCGGGGTTCGCGCAAACCTTCACTGCCCCCTCGGATTTGAGTTGTAGACGGAGTTCCCGGGATTGCGCCAAGCCTTCCATTTCTGCCAGGACTTCCACGGCCATGGTTTCCAGGAGAACACAGTGGGGTGTACCGCCGGGGGCGCCCGACTCGCCGAGATCGCGCAGCGAGACAATCAACTGCGCCATGCTATCGGCGAGTTGCAGCGATTGTTCGAGCACTGAACGGTAATCCACCGCCGAGCGTTTTCCCATCAGCCCCAACTCGATGCCGCCGCGCAGCGCGGTCATGGGCTGAGCCAGGCGATGTGCCATTGCCGTCAGGCATTCGCGGCATTCGTTGGAATCGGGAGATCGGGAGATCGGGAGATCGGATGAAGAGATCTCCCGATCGGGTGATCGGGTGATCGGGTGATCGGGTGAACGAGAGCCGCCTTGGGGTCTCCACTGTTCAACATCTTCGAACGGCTTTCGGTTACTCAACAATTGATGCTTGTCTTCCATTTTTCCACCCCACGAGCCTTGTCCGGTAAATGTTCACCCGATCACCGGATCACCCGATCACCCGATTCCTGCCCACTGCCCACTGCCCACTGCCCACTGCCCACTGCCTTCTTGCTTCCCCTAGGCCTCGTCCCCAATTTGATATCCTACGCCCCGAATCGTGTGAATCAGCTTGCGCTGGAAGCCCTGATCCACCTTCTTTCGCACGTAGTTGATATAAACGTCCACCACGTTGGTCATGGTGTCGAAGGAAAGATTCCAGACGTGTTCGATAATCATGGCGCGGGTCACACAACGACCGACGTTGCGCATCAGGTACTCGAGCAAGGAGAATTCTTTGGGGGTCAGTTCGATACGGTTGCCGGCGCGCTTCACGATACGTTCCACGCGGTTCAATTCCAGGTCGCCCACCCGCAGCATGACCTCCGCAGGCAAGGCCGCCCGCCGCAAAAGCGCTCGAACCCGCGCGGAGAGTTCGGTGAAAGAAAAGGGCTTGGTCAAGTAGTCGTCGGCTCCCAGGTCCAGCCCCTTCACCCGGTCTTCCACCCGGTTGCGGCCGGTCAGAAGGAGCACGGGCAATGCCGGCTTGGTCTCGCGGATGTGCTTGAGAACATCCAACCCGTCCACCTGTGGTAGGGTCAAGTCGAGGACCGCCACGTCATATTCGAATTGGCTGACCATGAACTGCGCTTCATCACCATCCTGCGCAATGTCCACAGCGTATTGCTCGGCTTCCAGTCCCTTTTGTACGAAACTGGCCACCGGTTTGTCGTCTTCTGCTATGAGGACTCGCATCTTCTCACCTTTTCCCAGGGCCCAACGCCGTTCGGCCCTACCAGTGTCACAGGGAGAGGCAAATTCCGGTTCTATACAGAGTGACTTCGGTGTTTGCCCATTCGGCTGTAGCGGCGGTCTCCGACCGCCGGCCGGCGCTCGGAGAGCGCCGCTACAGTTGAGGTCGCTCGGTAGCGTACCGGTTTCAACTCTCCCATGAAGGCCTCGCCTTCATTAATCACATCTTATTTCGGCAGGAAGGGAGCAAAGGTTGAGGAAATCTCAAAGGGGATTAATTATGCTGTGCGAACCTGCAACGAACTCTCAACAATAAATTGACCTCGATTGGTCTGTTTGATTTGCTCGATCATTTGTTTTTTCTCCTTTTCTGCGCCCGTTTCACGCGAGGCACGAAAAGGGCGAGTGGGGCCTGCTCGCCAGTGCCAGGGGCTGCCTTTTTCCGCCAAGACAAGGGGAATGTTAAGAACTCCAATCGACAGTCCTGCCCTTGACTGTAGTAGGAATTTTTCATACCATGGCATGTATGGCTACACGAGCGGTGAAGAAAACGATATCCTTGCCATGGGAGCTGGCGCGGGAACTGGAAGAGCAAGCGCGCGCTGAGCGTAAGACCCTGAGTGGCGTCATCCAGGACGCTTTGTGGAAGGCGCGGCGCGGCCGGCTGAGAAACCAGTTTCACCAATTGCAGAGTTATTGGAGCCGCAAAGCGAAGGAAAGGGGTATCGTCACCGAGCACGATTTGGAGCGCTACCTCCGCCAGTGAGAGTCGTCCTCGATACGAATATCTTCGTTTCGGCGTTAATCCTTCCAGGCAGCCGTGCCGAGCAGGCGCTGACTCGCATTATTAATGGCAATGATCGTTTGATCCTCTCCAAACCGATTCTGGATGAGCTTCTGGGTGTACTGGCGCGGAAGTTCAGCCGTGACCCCGAAGCGCTGGCGCGGGTCGCGGTCTGGCTGGGCGACTTGGCGGAGTGGGTGCATCCCACTCGCCGTCTAACCGCCGCATCCGAGGAAGCCGATAACCGCATCTTGGAATGCGCGTTAGAGGGCCGAGCGGAGATCGTGGTCACCGGTGACAAGGGACTGCTGCAACTGGGGACCTTCGAAGGTATGAGCATCATAACCCTGAGGGAATACCTGTCTAGGAGCCATTAGCCGGACACAGCCCGAGGATTTCCCGTGGGGCGCGCGGCAAGTTCTCGCCTTTCTCTTGAATTTTGAATCTGTGATTTGCCCTTCCACCCGTCACTCATCACATGTCACTGCCCTTCGGACCCCGTGCTCTTGGTTGGCTTTTTCCCTGACCCCTAACCCCCAAACCCTAATTCCCAGCCTTTTGTCTTTCCCATCTCGCCGTGCCCGTGAGAAAGCGGTGCCAGAAAAGGAGATTGGAATAACTGTGTGGTTCAGCGAGACTTAGGCACGGTTTGTGCCGTCAGCTATAGGAACTAGAGAATGATATGTCGATACTAATGAAAGTCCGAATCGTCTAACCAACCCAGTGCATGGATTGTAGCATGTATTTATAGAATGTCAAGAGTAAATACCATAATGTCAAATGACTTGACTTAATAGTTAAGCCATGCTACAGTAAGGTTATAGGAGGAAGAAGAGATGCGAAATCCGGTTGTCGTTCAAGACTGTGACATTCAGATCGACACAAAACGTCACGAAATAGAGATTACGAACCACGCCAGACACGAGTTCAATATCGAATCTGGTTCGATTCAAGTTAGTGCGCCGGAGGGGAGCCCTGAAGCGTCATCCCCCATCCGCGCGCCGTTCATCATCCACGGGGAGGAAATCAAACGGTTGCCATCCGAGCTCGATCAAGCTGTTACTCTATTCGATCAAATTCATCAAGGGCCTAAAGACTTTAAGGTGAGGATAGCTATTACAGGAACGGTGGGCGGTGAGCGGAAAGCCCAACATGCGACTTTCTCGGCTGAATTCGCAGATGAGGGGTACGAGATCGACCAATATCCCTTTGAATCTGGCGTTGATTAGCGCTCAATTTGACGCCAGCTTCCGCAACTCAAGGAAGGGAGGCTATTATGCTTGATTTTGTAAATGTTGCCAGTCCTCACGGCAACGTAATGTTCAATTTCGCCATAGATCCACTGCAAGACTTGACCACATTTGCATTGGGGTACAAGGAGGCGGCACGTTGCCTTGCCGCCGAACTTGGTCACCGCGTTTTCGCCGATTACGAGGCGTACCCAATCTTCTTTCTGTACCGGCATTCACTGGAATTGTATCTAAAAGCCTTGGTCTACCGTGCAGCAAACCTGATGGGTCTAATCGGCAAGGCTCAACCGAATGTTCCTGGGTTGTTCAAACGGCATGATTTAACCCGACTCCTCCCAGCAGTACGGTCAGTTTTCATTGCAATGCACTGGGACATGAATAGCCCCGGTTCCTGCTTTGCTTCACTTGACGAGTTCGAGCAGTTCGTCCGTAAGGTTGATTCCATAGACGCTGGCTCCTACGCTTTTCGCTACCCGATGAACCAAAGGTGCCGGGCGAATCTTCCGGCTCATTTCACCATCAACGTCGTTTGGTTCGCCGAGATCATGGACCAACTACTCGACTACCTCGAAGGAGCGACAGACCTCATCGAAGACGCGTGGGACGCAGCGGCGCAGTCGGGGGACGAACTTCGGGACTATCTTGCAGGGGCCGGCGATGCCTCCTTGTCCTGAATGTCAGCATACAAGGTAATGAGCACATTCGCTTTGTAACCTGCACACTCTCAGTTAATTGGTTGGGCTGGCACGCGGAGAGGGGCACAACTCAGCGACTCGCGCCTTTCGCACAGCTCATTTTTGAATGTTGATCAGCGCGCGGACACGCTAGCCGGGGCATCGTAGAACAGTTGTTGATTGGCCACTCGTAGGTTGGTAGAATTCCCCCAAGGTAGATTTGCTGGCCCTCCTGCTGGCGAAGTTTGGGTATTCCAATGAAGGTGGGCAGTGATTCCGATTTGATCCCGGTCACTTGTTCCGAAGTGAAGGCGGTCGTTTTCGGAGGGGAAACTAGAAGCCCAAGGCCAGCAGTGTCCCAGAAAGGAGTAAACTGCGATTTCCTATAATTAAGGGGGTACACAAATGGACGACCCTGTGAGTTTTATTCTATTCGTTCTTTTTGGAGTTTTGGGGATTTTCATCATCGTCAGAATAGTAAAGGCCGCCTCCCGTACGGTTGACAAGGAACGGAAGCAAAGCGCGGCGTCCCTCAAGGAAGTCAAGCTCGGAATGACACCACCCGAAGTCGAAGCCGCGCTGGGGGTGCCGGAAACGAGCGTAGACCTCAGCGAAAAGGTGCTGTACAAGTACAAGAACATGACCGTCGAGTTCCGCGATGGGAAGGTGACGGATGTGAGATAGGAGGATGCATGAAAACGATTAGGCCCATTATTCTATTGCTCATCCTGTTCGCATCGCTGGACCTTTCGGGGCAAGAGGGCAAGCCGACCAAAACCATAGAAATAGACCCAGCCCTATCTACCCAATTTTACAACGACTGCATGAGGGACTCGCAGGACCCCGAAGTCTCCCGCGCAGAAAAGGTCTGCAAAGACGAATCGTCCGACCCCGACCTAATGAAGTACCATGGCAAACTAGGCGAAACGGGCAAGCTCGTACCCTTCACGGACGCGGACCGGGCAGCAGCCTACGCGCATTGTATAGGCTCCCCATTCGGCGACTTTACCGACCCTGTCATCATCGACCAGTGCAAGAAAGAGGCTGTGGACGACCTAGAAGTTCACGTATTCCTTTCCAATCCGGTCAGGAAGGTGCGGAAAGTATTTGTGGGAAGTTTTCACGGCTCCAAAAAAATCAAGGAAGCTATCCGCGACACGTGCATCCAAGTGGCGGACTCCGTTGAACAATCCGACGCGATTTTGACTGACGTTGCTCGTGTTGCGGAATATCAGCCGGGAGAGGATTACAACGTCTTGTGTACTTCCAACTCGGCATCCGTGAAGTGCAGCGATGGAGTAACCACAGATACCACGAGTTGCGGCCCGTTTGGGAATTGCATCAGCATCTCGCGACACAACACATTCAGGACGCTTGGACTTCTCGATTCGCGTACCCGCAAAGAACTGGATTGGATAGAACCTGGCGTGTCGTCACCAAAACCCAGCGAGATAGCAGAATCCTTGAGCAAGACAGTAGGTTGCGGGAAGGAAAAATGAAACCGGCACGCGGACGGCAACTCTACGGCGTTTCCAATGTCGTTAAGTTCAATTTCATTGCATTGCTGCTCATGGTTACGCCGTTTGGCACGCTCGAAGCAAAGCAGAAGCAGCGCAACAATCCCGTATGCTCTATCTTGCAAGTGTATGTCGTCCCGGCTGATTTGTCGCACGGCCACTTTGACTGGCCGGGGATTAAGTATGGGCTGGAGGAAAACACCTGGCTAAAGGTTCCTGATGTGGTGGTTCTCATGCCGAAGGACCCTTCGCCTGATACCGGCACTGTTCAATTAATCGAGCTTTACACCACGGGGTATAGGTCTGAGTCGCATTCATACGGAACCGGAGCCTATGGTGAGTCGGGGAACCACGTGGTATACGAATTGAAGCTGATGGACGCCAGAGGCAACGTCCTGTGGACGGGAATGGACGGCGAGGAACTAGAGGGCATCAAATCTAAGGCTAACAAGAATGGCTCGGAGGCGCATGAGGTCCATGCCGACCCTGTTGACGCAGTGGAAAGAATAGCCCGCAGGCTTAACAGTGAGGCAAACTGCGGATTTCGACCGAAAAGGAAGAAAGCCATCGCTGAATGAACCGGGCCGTGCGAGTTGCTGCACCAGCCTTTGATTGTGGCGAGACGGCTTGAGCAGAGAGAAAACCAAGTAAACACTTGACGGGCCGATACCCCGGCGCGGGGGAAAAGGTGTCAGGTACCTTTTCCCCAGGTACCTTTTCCCCGATTTTTGCTTTAGAGAGCCACCTGGACGAAGGGGACAGGCACCAGCGTCCCCCTCGGCCCGCTCTTCATATCGCGGCCGAAAAAGGCGCGTTGCGCACACTTGGGTTTCTATGGACGAAGTCGCTTCAGCGTAAGCTGTTGCCGGGCGACCCTCGTGGGCGAAGCCTCCGAGCCCGCCTCAGACTTCGAGCGGCGTTCGAGGGCCTTCCACAATTTGCCCAGAGGACCGGTGGCCGCGCGTCGGCGGAAATACGCGATTTCCTCTTCCGGCGAGAGTCCCTTGATCTCTTCGCCGGCTGGCGCAGACTCCTGCCTTTGGGAGTCTGCGATCCCAAAGGGACATTTTCTTCCGCTGCACCGTCGAGAGTATACTCTCCTGCGCCATGCCCTTCTACCACCTCATTGTGAGCGGCCAGAATTCGTGTCACTCGATGGGCCAGAATTCGTGGCGCGCGGTGCATGGGCCAGAATTAATGGCACTCGCCGCGCCCAGAGACACAAACACGCTTGCCTGACATGCCACAGACGCCAGACAAGCGCTAAGTTCAAAACCTCTCCCGGCCTAGTGGCCGACCGGCGCGCCGCGCTGGGATACGGTGGACTGCACAAAGTGCCCGGCGTCAACCGCCGAATTCACTCCCTTAGCAAACCACTCCGCCTTCTCGTTTTCGCCAATCACCACCACATGGAGTTCGCCGAATCGCCCGTCCCCACCGCCCGCGCCTGGTGCCAAGGCTTGCGGGGGAGCATACGCGCCGCGCGAATCACTACCGCCCCGGCTGTAATCCTCACGCGAGCCGCCATAGCTTCCCGCGCCAGCCCCGCCGTGGTGGCCGCTGCCCCGCCCAGCCATAAGCGCATATTGCGCCGCAGCCTCAAAGTGTAGCCCAGCGGCAATGATGGCCGCAGGATTCGGCGGCCAAGCGCCTTCGGCCAAACACGCGATTCCCCGCGCCGTCTCCCAAACGGCTTCAACTGCCGCTTGCGCCTTCCGTCCGCCAATCAGTCCAGCCAGACCAGCGGCAAGTTGCTCCCCCGAAGCCGCTATACTTTTTTGAACCGCCTGAATTTCGTCAATTGTCGCCCTAGTGAACTGCGCAGTTACGGCGGAAAGTTCCAACTTGGCAACGCTGGCGCTATGGGCTTCGATTCCCATTTCCTTGAGGTCTTTGGTGATATTGGCGAGCAAGGGATGCTCGTTTGCCCACTCAATCTGTAACCGTTTCGAGTGCTCGATAAGCTCCTTGAATTGCTGCTCGATGCGCCGGTCCGCCTGCTCCAACCCTTTTGTGATCGCCTCTTCCTGTTCGTGGGCCAAGCGCGCTTGCTGCTCCATAAAATAGGCGTTCGTTTCCTGCTCGACTTCGCGGGTTCGATCTTCCTGCCGTATCAGTTCGCCAGAGAGCCGGACGTAGTGCTCGAACTCTTCCTGCGAAAGTTTTCGACGCCGCGCGAAGTACTCATAGGCTTGTTCCGTGGAACGTTCCCATGCTTCCGCTCTTTTGTTTGCTGCCTCTTTTTCCGCGCGCGCCGCTTCCTTCGCTATCCTTGCCGAATATTCATGCTGCTCATCTTGCAGGCTTGTCATTTCCCCGAGTTGCGCCGTAAGGCGCTGGCGTAACTCGGCGGCTTTGGTGTCACCCTCTCCGGCTTCCTTCACTGCGGCCTTGTATCCGCTCCATAGTTGGATGGCAGCGCTAACCGGGCCAAGCAAAGACAATAGGATTGACTTCCCGCTCGTCATGGCGTCGTTTGCGGCCTTCTCCTCCGCTGTCCAGTCCCCTTGCTTGGAGGCCATGTCTGCCAGCGCCCGGTTAGTGTCGGCAATCAGGCGTGCGCCGTCTCCTATGGTGGTAAAGTGAATCAGCGCCGCATTGGAAGCGTCGATGTCCGCTTGTTCCGCCTTGCGCACTTCGTCGGTGTATCCGCCAAGGGCCGTAGCCGCGTCTTTGAGGCCCGCGATAAACTTCGGTAGTTCCGCCAAAGCGAATGCGCCAAGCAACGCGGGGCCGATGGCGTTGATACCCGGCAGTATTTCCGCCAGCGCGCCACTCACCGCGCGGGGAAGATGCACGCCCATTTCTTCTGAGAGCAACCGGACCGATTCGCGGTTGCTGAGAATCGACCTATCGACGTTCTGCCCCAATCCCCGCGCGCGTTGAACGGCCTCATCATACGCGGCGCTTTCCGCCGCCTGATAGTCTTTGAATTGCGCCTTGACGTAGCCCAGAGATTGCCCGGACTTCGCGGCAAACGCCTCCATTGCGGCATTCGCGTTGCTCGGGTCCGCCCCAATCTCCATCACCAATCCGACGAAGCCGCCCATGTCTCACCAGTCCAACGCTTGCTTGTTTTCATCGGCTTGCGCCTTCGCGTTTTCGATGGCCGCGAGTGAGGCCGCCAAGTCGATGTGAAAATCCAGCATCATGCCTCGCAGAATCGCGCTCGGCCTGCAACCGTAGCGC
>Ga0326728_10007736_pt1 | contig 27283 bp, 19 predicted proteins | sample MB3enrmetagenome_FD_207602 | JGI IMG/M metagenome (GOLD analysis project Ga0326728, IMG submission 207602) | Lab enriched peat soil microbial communities from McLean, Ithaca, NY, United States - MB31MN | ecosystem: Environmental > Terrestrial > Soil > Wetlands > Peat | place: USA: New York...
GAAGACGAGGCCTGGCCGGTCGTGGACCAAGGCGGTCTTCTGGGCATGGTCACGGCGGCGCAACTGGGTCAGGCGGCCGCCATGGGTTTGGAGCGGGAAACGCTGGCCTCGCTCCTGGAGCCCGACGCCGCCGCGGCGCAAAGCGTCTTCGCCGACGATTCACTCGACACCGCCATGCGCCGCATGGCCGAAACCGGCGTGAAAGTCCTGCCGGTGGTCAGCCGGACCGACCTGCGCAAACTCACCTCGGTCATCACCCTCCCCGGCATCCTGGCGGCCTACGGCGTGGAGAAGAACGGCCCGGATTCGCTCGCGCCCGCCGAGCCCGCGCCGGCGCCGGTCACGAGTCTCACCCGCATCGCCATTGCGCTGGCTCTGGCCATCGGCTTGGCCGGGTTCATGGCCTACCACTACCGCTCCGATCGGCAAGCTCGCGCGATGCACCAGTACCAGCAGGGCATGGTGCTGGAGAACAACGGCCAATACGAAGAAGCCATCGGCAAGTTTCGCAGCGCTCTTTCCATCTCGCACCGCGGCGAACACCGGCTCGCGCTGGCGCGGGCACTCACTGAGGCCGGCCACCTGGAGGAAGCCGAAATCGCCTTCGACACGCTGCTACGCGAGAGTCCCAACAGCGGGCCGGCCAACCTGGGGATGGCGCGCCTGGCGGTGAAGCGGGACAACCTGCAGCAGGCCGTGAGCGACTACCATCGCGCCATTTACGGCTCCTGGCCCGGCGGCTCGCCGGCCGGCCGGATTCAGGCCCGCAAGGAACTGGTCGACGTCCTCAATCGCCTGGAGGAACGCGAGCAGGCCCGCGCCGAGTTGATGGCGTGGAAAAACGAGGCGCCGTCGGACCCGGGGCCTTATGCCGGGCTGGGCGAGGCCAATCTGGCGTCGGGCGATTTCGCGGCGGCGCAGGCGGCGTTTCGAACGGCCGTGCGCCTGGCCCCTTCGGACCCGCAGTACCGGGACCGGCTGCGGTTGCTTGACGAGATCGTCGCCATGGATCCGTCGCTGGGCGGATTGCCGCCCGCCGAACGCATCCGGCGCAGCCTCAAGCTGCTGCGAGCCGCCATCGACGCTGTGAACCGGTGCACGGTCGGCCGCAGCGGCGTCGCCGATCTGGCGGCCCTGTCGAACAAAGCGGAACGCCGGCTGCAAAGCCGCGCCGCCAACCCATCCAGCGAGGCCAACCTCACGCTGGCCGGACAGTTATGGGAAGCCAGGAGCCAGGTATGCGGAGATTCCGCCGCCCCCGAGGAGCCGCTCAGCCGTTTGATGGCTCGACTGACGCGCTGAGTGCCCGCGACGCCGGCTGGGTCTCACCATAGACGTTGAATTAGAGCCGACCTCACGCGATGGCGCACATCCCTAACGTTGCGCTCCAACCTGTAACACTTCGGGGCCACAGCCTCTGCAGACCGCCTACCGATGGAATGGCGCGTCCGGAATCGCCTCGCACCGCCCTTATTCGGGTGTGTCGTCCATAAGCGTTAGAGCAACCCATCTGCCGGAGCCGGGCGGAATTCAAGCAACCGGTGGCTGAATACGAAGCCGGCGGGCCGGGCCCCGGGGGAAGTTTCGCCGGGAGCGTGGATCGAGCTGGCCGACACCGCTGCGCTATCGGAAGCGGCATGCACAAACCGGCGTAGCTGGCGCGGGGACGAACGGGCGGCGAATCCGTTGTAAGCGATCACGCCCCGTGATACCTTCAGAATCGGACGAAAACGTCTCGAAAGCGAGGACACGACGGATGAACCGCAACGCACGCATTTTCTGTTTTCTCGTACTTACGCTTGTCGCATTGGGCGGTTGCTCCAGCGAGCCGGCAACCAAAGGATCCAAGAAAGCCGCGATCGCGCTGGACAGAATCCAGGGTAAGGCCCAAGTTCTGTTGGAATCGGGCGGGGCGACCGATGCCGCTATGAACGCGGGTGGATCTTCTGTGTACCTTTGGGAGGGCATGCATCGCTACCGCCTGTTCTTGAGGACGGCCGTCGATATCGTTCACGGGAAGGAGTATGTCGCCGAGGGCGTCAACGCGCAGAAGGCCATCGACGAGATTGGCGATCCCGATAATGGCAAGAACGGCTATCCGCTCCAGGATAGCTGCGAGCGTGTCGTCAGGAGGGCCTGGAGCAACCTGTCCTTCGATGCAATCGAGCCGACCGCCTCGCTTTTGCGCTCCAGGGTGAAACGGTATCCCGCCAGGACCGTATTCCTGGTTACGCGGATCCAACCCGTCACACCCAAAGAGGGCGACACCGCCTCCAAGGAACCGAAGAAGGAGGCTGAGGACAAAAACATCCCCGAAGTCACGGTTGCGGCGGATAAACAACGCGCCTCTCTGATTGAGGGTTCGACCGTTCAAACCGCGCCTCTTTGGGAGCCCGCGGGCGGAACGGTCCGCTGCAAAGTCATTATCGGCCCGGACGGGAAGATCTCCGAGCTGGAAACCGGCGCGCAACTCTGTGAGACCGTGGAGTGGTCTCAGTTCCGTTATAAGCCCCTGGTCCGGGGCGGCCACCCCGTAAAAGTGGATACCGAGGTTGAAGTGCGCTTCGAGCCGCGAAAGTGAAAGCTTCGATGTATTGGTCCCCCTACTCGCGCTCTTGATACCGGCGGGCGGGAACCTCCAGTTCTTCGATTTGTCTTCCTCGCGGCGGACGCGCCGCGTCTTGGCGCCCACCTCAACCCATTATCCGGCGAGGCAGATTGTGGTAATCGACAAGCGCGTGAACGTGCATGGTCGATTGGCGCCTTGAGGGTATCAAACCACGCGCGCGGCCGTCGAAACACGACAGCCTGCCAGGTAGCCCTCCGACGCCCGCACCGTCGCTGCGCCCCAGCGATGAAGCCGGGCCCTCTTCTTCAGGCCGGCTGCAAAGGCTAATCGCGCACTATGGCGGCTTCCGGCGCAGCCTTCGCATCCGGCGCGGCTGCCGGGCCGCCCTTGCGCGCCACCAGGATCAACGACAGGCCGCGCCAGGGCATCAGCCAGTCGATGCGGCGCCAGATCCAGACGCTCTTGTCGAACACTTTTAGCACCAGCTTGCTTATTTTCCGGGAGCCGAACAAACGGCTGTAAGCAAACCACGGCGGCGCGCCGGCGCGGTTGAAATTGTAAGCGTGCTCCACCACCAAACCGTGCGACTCCAGCAGTCCGCGGATTTCCCGCGCGCTGAAACGGCGCTTGTGCCCCAGGCTGCGGTCCAGGCTGCCGAACAGGCTGGGACCTTGCGGCACCAGCGCAATCAGCACGCCGTTCGGCTTCAAGGTGGCGCCCAGGGAATCGATCACGTCGCCGGGCGAATCCGGATATTCCAGCACGTTCAGGCACAGGACGGTGTCGAAGCTGTTCTCCAGTCCCGCCAGGTCCTGGGGCGCTTCGGGGTCGATGCGCTGGACCACCACGTTGGGCGTTCGCAGGAAGCGGTTGCGCAGCGCGTGCAGGTGCAGCGGGTCCTTCTCCGCCGCCACGTACAGCAAGCGGCGCGACATCAACCGTCCCGACAGGTTGCCGATCCCCGCGCTCACTTCCAGCACCGCGTCGCCGACGTGCGGCCGCAGCTTGCGGGCCAGCCACGTCATGTATTGCGGCGTTCCGGTGAGGTTGTTGAGCACGCCGCGGCCGTAAGGCGCCGCATAGAGGTCGTCGATCAGCGCGAAGCGGAGCACGGCCCCCAGCGCCTGAATGCCGTCCTTCCAGCCGATTTTCTTGCCTTCCTCGTAAGTGCGGCCGTGATAGCTGATAGGCACCTCGTAGATGCGCAGTTTCCGCTTGGCGCTTTTCATGACAATCTCGGGTTCGAACCCGAACCGGTCGGCGCGGATGGGAATGCTCTTCAGCAGGTCGGTGCGAAAGACCTTGTAGCAGGTCTCCATGTCCGTCAGGTTGAGGTTGGCGAACATGCTGCAGACCAGCGTCAGGGCCTTGTTGATCATGGAGTGCCAGAACGGCAGCACGCGGGTGTATTCGCCGGCCAGGTAGCGCGACCCGAAGACGGCGTCGGCGTGGCCATCCAGCAGCGGGCGCAGGAGGCGCGAATATTCCGAGGGATCGTACTCCAGGTCGGCGTCCTGAATCAGCGAGAAATCGCCCGCCGCCTTTTCGATGGCGGTGCGGACCGCCGCGCCCTTGCCGCGGTTCCGGTCGTGCTGGTAGAGGCGGATCTGGGGAAAGCTTTCCGCCAGCCGCTCCAGGATGGCGAAGGTGCCGTCGGTCGAGCGGTCGTCGACGATCACCAGTTCCCGCTCCATGTTCTCGGGCAGGGGCGCCGCCAGCACCAACGAGATACACCGCTCCACCGTGGTGCGTTCGTTGTAGACCGGCATGAGGATCGAAAGCTTCACGGAAACTATGAGTTTATCAGCTTGGGGCTTCCGGCACGGCCGATGGCCGCGCTGGCGTCCCGTCTTCGAAGTTTTTTACCATGGCAGTAGAGTTATGGGACGCATCGTTCTGATCTGTGCGCTCGCCGCGGCCTCCGCCGGCTGGGCGCAGACGGCTGTCACCATCGCGGCGCACCCGGAATCGCCGGGCATCGCGATTCCCGGCAACTTCATTGGACTTAGCTTCGAGAGCGGTTCGCTCACTTCCGCCACCGGTTTCCCCGCGGAAAACGCCGTGTTCCAACGCATGGTGTCTCAACTTGGACCCGGGCTGGCCCGCTTCGGCGGCAATTCGGTGGATCAGCTCACGGGCTGGATGCGAGGGCAGCGCACGTCGTCCACTTCGTCGAGCGTGATCACCTCCAGCGACGCCGACCGCGCCTTCGCGTTTGCGCGCGCGGTGGGCTGGCAAGTGCTCTGGTCGCTGGACCTCGGCAAGGGAGTCCCCGCCACCGACGCCGACGAAGCCGCCTACGTATACCAGACCGCCAGCGATGTTCTCTACGGCCTGGAAATCGGCAACGAGCCGGACCTGTACCACGGCAACGGCCTGCGCGCGGCCACTTACACGGTGAACGATTACATTACCGAGTGGAAGACCTACGCCAACGCCATCCAAGCCGGGACTCCCGCCGCGGTGCTGACCGCCTCGGCGGCGGCGGGCTCGATCACCACCTGGACCAGCACCGTCGCGCAGCAGCTCGGGTCGCGGATCGCGATGCTCACGCAGCATCTCTACCCCCTGGCGCCCTCTTCGGTGAATCCCACCGCCTCCAACGTGGCGTCGATTGCGAATATCCTCGGCACTTCCGCCCGCGCCACCGAAGACACCGATGGCGCCGAGTTGCTGCAGATCGCGCAAGGCCAGAAGCTCCCCTGGCGCATGTCCGAAACCAACTCCTGCTACGACGGCGGCGAGTTGGGGGTGAGCAATGTCTTCGCCTCCGCGCTGTGGGGCGCCGACTATATGTTCACGCTGGCCGGCCGCGGTTCGGCGGGGGTGAACTTCCACGGCGGCGGAACCGGCAACTACACGCCCATCGCGGTCTCAGGCTCGCAGGTGACCGCGCGGCCGCTGTACTACGCGTTGCTGATGTTTGGCGCCGCCGCGCAAGGCCGCATCGTGCCGCTTGACCTGGCGGCGAACGGCGTGAATCTGACCGCGTACGGCGCGCTGGACGGCGATGGCACGCTGCGGCTGCTGGCGATCAATAAGGATACGGCGCACGACGCCGCGGTCGCCATTACGCCCGGCGCTTACACCACCGCGTTGGCCATGCGCCTGGCCGCCCCGGCGGTGGATTCGACCACTGGCGTTACCCTGGGCGGTGCGGCCGTCGGGCCCGACGGCAGTTGGCTGCCGGCGCAGCTTGAAACCGCCTCCCTGACCGGCGGTAAATACACCACCACGGTACCGGCGGCGAGCGCGCTGCTGGTCAGTTTTGGCAACGGCAAAATGGGGGTGGCGAATTCGGCCAGCGGTCAAACGGAAATCGCGCCCAACAGCCTGGCCTCGGCGTACGGGCAGGCGCTCGGCATAGTGGCCAGCGGGACGGCCGCGGTCCCGGTGCAGGAGCTCGCCGGCGTTACCGCGACCCTCACCGACGCAAGTGGGGCGACCAACCCGCTGACGCTGAGCTACGCCGGCCCATCGCAAGTGAACTTTCTGGTCCCCGGCGGGACCCCGAGCGGCACGGCGACGCTCCATATCGGCGCGGCCAGCGGCGCCGTAACGGTGAGTGCCGCGGCGCCCGGGCTATTCGAGCTGGGCGCGACCCAAACCGCGGCGGCGCTGGCGATTCGCGTGGAGAACGGCCAGACCGCCCAAACCCCCGTACCCACCTTCGATTGCAGCCTCGGAACGTGCACCCCCGTGCCCATCGCCATCGACAGTCAATCCACTGTGTATGTCAGCCTGTACGGCACCGGCATTCGCGGCGCGGTGTCGTCCACCACGTGTACGGTGGGCGGCGTGACGGTTCCCGTGACTTACGCCGGCCCGCAAGGCGGGTACCCGGGGCTCGACCAGGTGAACATCTCGATTCCATCGTCCCTGCGCGGACTCGGCGTGGCGGACGTGGTGGTGACCAGCGGTGGGCAGACCTCCAACGCCGTGCGTCTGGCGTTCGGCGGCTGAAACCGGCCCGCAAGTTGCGCGTCAAAGCACAGGCGATCCGCCTGCGGTGCCCGCTTGCGTGCCTGTTTTTGCCGCGGCTTCTCACGTCCACGGCACCGGGGCGGGACTTGGCAAGCTCCCTGCAACCGCTAACACCACTTTTAAGGTGTGCTTTCCTCTATCTTGCGCTACACTCTGGGTGGAGCGATCTATGGACGAAGCTGAAACCCATCATTCGGTTGTGCGGCCGCGAACCGCGGTTCTGACCCGGGGCTTCGACCCCAGTCTGTCATTCGGCTCGGCGCGGCCCGCGGTGTTTCGCGCCTCCACCTACGTTTTCGCCAGCCCCGAAGCGGCGGAACATGCGTTTTCGGTCACCGCCGGTAGAATCAAGCCGGCCCATGGCGAACGCGCGGATCTCATCTACTCGCGCTTCTCCACTCCCAACTCGGAGATCCTCGAGGATCAGATTGTGCCTCTGGAAGCCGGCGCCACCGATGCCGCCGTCTTCAACTCGGGCATGGCCGCCATCATGACGGCGCTCTTCTCGGTGGCGCGGCCCGGCAGCTCCATCGTTTACACCACGCCGTTGTACGGCGGCACCACCGGACTGTTGCACTTCCTCGAAACCCTCGGGATGAAGGTTATTCCCGTGCACTCGGGCGACTCGGCCGGTATCGACGCGGCGATCCGATCGGCACGAGACCTGTCCGTGGTGTTCCTGGAAACGCCGGCCAACCCGACCCTCATCATGACCGATATCGAGCGCGCCGCCGCCACCGCCGCCCAGCATCCCGACAAGCCGGTCGTCATGGTGGACAACACCTTCCTCGGCCCCACCTTTCAACATCCGCTGCTGTTGGGCGCGCACGTCTCGCTCTACTCCGGCACCAAGTATCTCTCGGGCAACAGCGACATGGTGGCCGGCGTGGCGATCACCCGCAGCAACGAGCTCATCCTGAAGATCCGCGCCCGCCGCGGCATGTTCGGCAACATCCTGCAGCCCGACGAATGCTGGCTGCTCGACAGCCGCCTGCCCACCGTGCAACTGCGCATGAACCGCCAGAGCAAGAACGCGCAGCGCCTGGCGGAAGCGCTCCACGGCAACCGGCACCTAAGCCGCGTGATCTATCCGACCCTGTTTACCGATCCCGAGCAGAAGCGCATCTTCGAGAAGCAGTGCGCCTATCCCGGCGGGCTCTTCTCGCTGGAATTCAAGGGCGGCAAGCCGGCGGCTTTCGACTTCCTGCGCCACCTGCGCATCGCCAAGAACGCCGTGTCCCTGGGCGGCGTGGAATCGCTGACGTGCCATCCCAAGAGCACCACCCATTCCGGCATGACGCCCGAGGAACTGGCGGAATCCGGCGTCACCGACGGACTGGTGCGCATCTCGGTCGGCATCGAAGACTGGCGCGACCTGCTGGCCGATTTCGAGCAGGCGCTCGCCACGCTGGGCTGATCTTCCGAGATTTCGAAGCACGGCCGGCCGCGCGGCGCGTTACCCTAAGTTCTGAACGATGAACAATACGGCTGTTCTCCTCATCGACTGTCCGGACCGTAAAGGCCTGGTCGCGGCCGTCGCCAGCCTTCTCTATCGATATGGCGCCAACATCACCCATGCCGATCAACATCAGGACCACGAAGCCGGCCTGTTTTTCATGCGCGTCGAATGGGCGTTGGAAGGATTCGATCTGAGCGCATTTCGGGCGGAATTCCAAACCACGGCCGCGGAACTGCAAATGCAGTGGCAGCTCCACTTGATGTCGGACGTTCCGCGGGTGGCGATTTTCGTGTCTCAGTACCTTCACTGCCTGGTGGATCTGCTCCACCGGCAACAGGCCGGAGAACTGCACTGCTCGATTCCGCTGATCGTGGGCAATCACCCCGATGGAGAAGCGCTGGCGCGGTTTTATGGGATCGGTTTCCGGCACATCCCGGTGGATCGCGACGCCAAGAAAGAGGCCGAAGACCAGCAGCTCAAGCTGCTATCGGCCGAAGGCATCGATCTCATCGTGCTGGCCCGGTACATGCAAATTCTGTCGCCCGAGTTCGTGGGGGAGTACCCGGGGCGGATCATCAACGTGCACCATTCGTTCCTGCCGGCCTTCATAGGCGCCCGGCCTTATCATGCGGCATTCCAGCGCGGCGTCAAACTGATCGGCGCCACCAGCCACTACGTTACCGCGGCGCTGGACGACGGCCCGATCATCGAACAGGACGTGGTGCGAATTTCGCATCGCGATCAAGTGGAAGACCTCATCAAGAAGGGCCGCGATATCGAAAAGGCGGTGCTGTCGCGGGCGGTGACGTGGCACCTGGAGCACCGCATTCTGCGCTACGGCAACAAGACGGTGGTGTTCGATTAGCCGGCAGGCGTTACAATTCACGCTTATGTCTATGCCGACAGCCTCGCGTCCGGGCGCCCGCCATGGCGCTTGCGCCTTGGTGGCGGCCCTGGCGGCGCTTCTGGTTTTTGGCTGGACCGCCGCCCGGATCCACTACGCGTGTGGCGGAAACTGGACCGCGGTATTCGACACCGGCGCGAATTCCCGCGTACCGCCGGAGCTGGACGCTGGGACGTATCGTTCTAAAGGCGCCGGTTACGACGGCCAATTCTATCGGTACCTGGCCCACGATCCATTTCTCCAAAAAGATTACTTCCGCTACGTGGATGCTCCTCAGGAACGCTTCAGGCGGATGCTGGTTCCGCTCGCCGCGTGGCTGTTGGGCTTCGGGCGGCGCGATTGGATCGACGGCGCGTACCTGGCCGTGGAGGTGCTCTTCGTGGGGTTGGGCGCATACTGGTGCGCCCGATTGCTGGCGCGCCGCGGGCGCTCTCCGCTTTGGGGCCTTCTGTTTGTGGTGGTCCCCGGCACGCTGACCTCCTTCGACCGCATGCTCCTGGACGGACCGCTCACCGCGCTGTTTGCCGGGTTTCTGTTGTACTGCGAAGAGGAGCGCTGGAAGCGTGTCTGGATGCTGGCGATGCTGGCCGCCCTCACGCGCGATAGCGGGCTGCTACTGGTCGCCGCGTTGGTGACGGATCGATGCCTAAGTCGCGACTGGCGCCGGGCCGCCTGGTTTGCGTCGGCCGGCGTGCCGGCGGCCGCCTGGTACGCGTACCTGGCCGCGCGCCTGCCGTATGGCGGGACGATATCGATACTGGCGGCGCCGGCCTGGGGCATGGTGCGGCGCTTGCTTTGGCTCCGGCCATATCCCGATCCGCGCCTGCAACTGCTGCTGCGCGTCACCGATGTTCTGGCTGTGCTCGGGCTGGCCATCGGCATCGTGCTCGCCGTGTGCTGGCTTGTGCGGTGCCGCCGCGGGCCCGTGGTTCTCTGTATCGGTGGCTTTGCCGCTCTGGGATTGGTGCTTGGGTCGCCGTCTCACATGCTGGACGCCTTCGGTTTCGCGCGTCCGGTTTCGCCGCTGCTGTTGTGGATCATGATCGAGGCGGTCTCTCGTAAGCGGTGGATCGCGCTGGCGCCACCGCTGCTGATCAGCCTCAGCGTCGGTACGGTGTTTGCCGGGCCTCTGGCGGCGGTCGTGAAAGGCGTGCTGGGGCGCTAAGCGCTCGTTCTGAAATAACCGTGCCAACCGCTGTGCTTCCAGAGCCGCGACAGTCACGGAGCGGCCGCGGCCAAAATGGAGAACGAGTCCGTGACGCGCACGGACCCGTTGTGTATCGACCTAAGGTCGGGCGGGAGATTCATCGGCGGGTTTGTGAGGTAGGGTCGGAGGCGGGAACTTAACGGCGCCAGTAGCCGCCGTAATAGCTGTGGCCGTAGTAGCGCGGCGCAACCCAGCGTGCGCCGGCGTATGCCGGACGAGCCCAATAGCCACCGCGCCAGGCGTAACTGGGACCCGACGGAATCCAGTAGCCACCCACCCAGGCGTAGCCCGGACCGGGGCAGGGCGGAATATACGGCATCACGCGCGGGGCCGGCATCGGCGCGTAGTAGACCGGCGCGGGAGCGTAGTAGCCACCATAGCCGACGCCGAATCTCGCGAAGACTCTCGGCCCGGCCACCAGTGCGCTCGCGCTTCCGGCCAGCAACAACAGGGTGAACAATTTGGTCTTCATCTTTTCCTCCAAGTACCGCGTTCTCAATTCGCGGTCACGCCCTCTACATTGCAAATCTATTGCCACGCGTACTGCATTGAAACCAAAGACAATGCCCGATTTCTAGATGGCTGGCGTGCACCGCCGCTGGTGGTTTTGGGCCATGCCCGGAGGACTGGCGCGGGTGGATGCCGATATAATCTCGGGATGGCCCGTTTGCCGATTCTCGCGGCGCTGATTTCCTGTCTCTACGCTCAGACCGGCGACAACGTGCTGGTGGTGGTGAACCGCCGGGATCCGGTATCCGCCCAGGTCGCCGATTATTACCGGCCGCGCCGCCTGGTTCCGAACCGGAACGTCTGCTACATCGATACCACCACCGACGAGGAGATCGTCTGGCGCGTCTACGAGCGCGAAATCGAGCAGCCGGTGGGCGACTGCCTGAAAAAAGCCGGCCTGACGGAACAGATCCTCTACATCGCGCTGACCATGGGAGTGCCGCTGAAGGTCGACGGAATGGGCGGGTCGATCGAGGTCTCGGAACACTCCTCGGTGGATTCCGAGCTGTCCTTGCTGTATTCCAAATTGAAAGGGGCCAAGTACCCGCGGCCCGGAACCGTCCCGAACCCCTTCTTCGGGAAGCGCGACGCCCCGTTCCGGCACCCGCTGTTTCCCATCTACCTGGTCACGCGCCTGGCCGCCAACGATTTCGCCGACGTGAAGGGCATGATCGACCGGTCCTTATATGCCCGCAACCGGGGCAAGTTTGTCATCGACCTGGATTCGAACGCCACCAATGAGGGCAACAACTGGCTGCGCAACGCGGCCATGTTGCTTCCGGCGGACCGGGTGATCCTGGACGAAACCAGCAACGTGCTCTACGACCAGAAGGATGTCATCGGCTATGCCTCCTGGGGATCCAACGACGACCACCGCAAGCGCCGCTGGCTGGGCTTCCAATGGCTGCCCGGAGCCATCGCCACGGAGTACGTTTCCAGCAACGCCCGGACCTTGAAGCGGCCGCCGCAGGACTGGAACATCGGTATGGACCCGCAGCACTGGTTCGGCGGATCGGCGCAGAGCCTGAGCGCGGACCTGGTCCACGAGGGCGCCACCGGGGTTTCGGGCAACGTCTACGAGCCGTTTCTGGTGGGGTGCGCGCAGCCCGACCTGGTGTTGCCCGCGTATTTCGAAGGAAGGAATCTGGCCGAAAGCTTCTACCTGGGGCTGCGGTTTTTGAGCTGGCAAGGCGTAGTGCTGGGCGATCCGCTGCTCTCCATCGGAAGGCCCGACCGCTGAGAGCCTGGGGCCCGCTCACTCGATCCGCGGGTCGCGATTCTCCAGCGTGGCTCGCGCCAACTCCACCAGTTCGGCGGCGGCCGTGTCCGGCAGGCCATCGTGCGTCAGGCTCTCGCAGATGGCCACGAGATCGGTCCACCGCGCCCGTTCCCGCCAATCGCCCGCCAATTCGCCGCCTGCCCGCCGATACCCGTTCGAAAAATGCGGCTCCAGAAGCGGACTCGCCGCGCGGTCGTAGCGCAGGAAGTTCCCGAGGTCGGCCAGCGGGGTGCTGGATACGGCGAACTCCCAGTCCAGAACGGCCGCCACCGACCATCGTCCGGAAGCCAGCCGCACCACCAGGTTGCGCGCGTTGAAATCTCCGTGGACCAGGCGCGATTCCCGCTGCAGCTCCGCCAAAGCGCCAGCTTGCGCCCAAACCAGTGCGTGCAAGCGATCGCGCAATTCCGCCGGCATCCGCCGCGCGAGGTTCGCCGACCCGAGGCACAGATCCACAAACCGCGGCATCGGGTCGGCGCCTTCGAGCAGCGGCATGGTCACGACGGGTCCGGGACCCAGCCATCCGCCTTTGGGGAAGTGGAAACTTCCAATCGCCGCCAGAACTTCTCCCGCGGAACCAGCGGCCTGGGCGATGGCCTCCGTGTCGCCGCTACGCCGCAGCTCGCGAATGTCCATCCCTTCGACATAGTCCAGCAAGGCGAAGGGTGGAATTTCGTCCAACCCGCGCGGTTCCGCGTAGACCACTTCCGCCACGGGCACCGATCCGCCTAGCGTGCGCAGTATGTCGATTTCCTTCTGGCACAGCGATGCATCGTGCTCGTAGATGCGCAGCACCATCGGGCGATCGGGGGAATCGAGGCGCAGTTGGAAGTTGGCGTTGCGCCGGCCCTCGGATAGGGGACGCGCTTCCAGCAGGCGGGAGTGCGGCAACGCCCGGTCCACGATGCGCCGCAGCACCGGCTCGGGCCATGTCCGCCGCGGCTCCGCCCGGAGCCAGCGGGATGCCTCGGGAGCGCCGTCGATCACACTGGTAGGGTACCAGGGATCGCCACCACCGAAAACCGGCCCTGCCCGCCAGCCTGTCCCGCCAGCCTGCCCCACAACCGTGAGATAACATAAACTCTTCTCTTACCCCTTATGCACCTTCATCCTATCGACTGGGTCATCGCCCTGGCATCGGTGGCCATTTGTTTCGCGCCGGCTCTGTTTTTCGGGAGACGCTCGGGAAAGAGCACGGCGGAGTTCTTCGCCTCGGGCCGTTCGGTGCCGTGGTGGCTGGCCGGCCTGTCCATGGTGGCCACCACGTTTTCCAGCGACACGCCCAACCTGGTAGCGAATTTTGTCCGCACGCAGGGTGTCGCGGGCAACTGGCAGTGGTGGGCCTACACCCTCACGGGCGTGGCCACGGTCTTCTTTTATGCGCGGCTGTGGCGGCGCAGCGGGGCGCTCACCGACCTGGAGTTCTACGAACTGCGTTACTCCGGCAAGGCGGCCAGCGCGGTGCGCGGCTTCCGCGCGGTGTACCTGGGGTTCTTCTTCAATTGTTTCATCATGGCGACGGTGAACCTGGCGGCGTGCAAAATCGCCGCCGTGCTGTTCGGGTTCGACCGCTGGCAGACGCTGCTGGCAGTGGGGTTGCTCAACGTGGTGTTCGCGGCCCATTCGGGGCTGTGGGGCGTGCTGGTCATCGACATGGTGCAGTTCTTCATCAAGATGTCGGCGGTGATCGCGGCGGCGTATTTTGCCGTGACCCTCCCTCAGGTGGGCGGATTGAGCGGCCTGGTGGACAAACTCTCGCGCATGCACGGACCGGGCGGCTTGAACTATCTCAACATGATGCCGGACTTCACCAATAACTGGGACCTGGCGGTGACCTGCTTCATCGTGCCGCTCGCGGTGCAGTGGTGGGCCACCTGGTACCCCGGCGCGGAGCCGGGCGGCGGCAGCTACATCGCGCAGCGCATGCTGGCGTCGAAATCGGAAAAGGACGCCCTGGGCGGCACCCTCTTCTTCAACGTGGCGCACTACATTCTGCGGCCCTGGCCGTGGATCCTGGTGGGACTGGCTTCGCTCATCGTGTACCCGCAACTGCACGACATTCAGAAAGCCTTCCCGCACGTGCCCGCTTCGCTGGTGGGCCACGATATCGCTTTCCCGGCGATGTTGCGGTTTCTGCCGGTCGGCTGGATGGGCTTGATGCTGGGCGGGCTGATCGCCGCCAATTCGTCCACCATCCTGACGCATCTCAACTGGGGCGCATCCTACCTGGTCCACGATTTCTATCGGCGATTTATCAGGACCGGCGCGCCGGATTCGCACTACGTGCTGGCGGGCCGCCTGGCTACGATCCTTCTGTTCGTAGCTTCGTCGGCCACGGTGTTCGCCCTGGACACGGCCAAAGACGCCTTCCTCCTGCTGCTGCAGATAGGAGCGGGCACCGGGCTGCTGTACCTGGTTCGCTGGTTCTGGTGGCGGGTGACGGCGTGGTGCGAGATCGTGGCCATGAGCAGTTCGTTCCTCGCATCGATGGCATTCCTGGTTCTCAAGAAGTACGGCGTGCCGTTCGACTCGACGTCGCAGTTGCTGATCACGGTAGCCATCACCACGGTCTGCTGGATTTCGATGGCGTACCTGGGCCCACAAACCGACGAGGAGACGTTGGTGGCCTTCTTCCACAAGGTGCGGCCGTTCGGCCCCGGTTGGGCACGCATCCGCGCCAAAGCTCACATCACCGCCGCCGAAATTGCGTCGGACGGCGAGGGCGCCAACTTCCCGCTGGCCTTCGTAGGATGGATTTCGGGTTGCATCATGATCTGGTCCGCCCTGTTCTCCGTCGGCAACGTTCTGTATGGCCGGCTGGGTTACGCGTCCGCCCTGTGTGCCGTGACCGTGGCGACGGCATTCGTGCTGATCCGCGTGATTCAGAGGCTGTGGAAGTAAGCCATCGGAACGCGAGCCAGGAAACGTGGCTGCGGGGCGCTACACTATAACCAGATTTACCGTTTCCATGACCGTCGTCGTCAAAAACCGAGAACCGCTCGTAGTGCCCACGGCAGCTCGCCGGAGGGCCGGCTTCAAGAGCGGGCAGGAACTCGAAGTCAAGGCATCCGGCGGCGTCATCACCATCGTCCCGAGGCTTTCGCCCGACGAACTGCAGGACGAGCGCGAGATTCGCGATCCTAAGGTCCGGGCGGCGATCCGGAAAGGCCATGAGGAATTCCTCGCCGGCAAGACCCGCCCCGCCGAGCAATTGCTCGCCGAGCTCAAGCTCATGAGACCGAAAAACCAAACCCATCCCTCCAAGAAATGAATGGGGCTTTTGATGTCCGCACGACTCCGCGCTTCGATCGCTTGCTGAAGAGACTCGCGAGCCAACACCCACAAGAAGCCATTGGGGCGTTCGCCCAGGCGCTCGCCATCCTCAAGACCGACCCGTACAACCGGACCCGCCGTCATCCCATTAGCCTCCCGTGAAAACCCCGCCCTGAACCCACCGACGGCTGCTACCCGCTGCCCCGGACTGCTACCATGACGACGATGCCGTATCTGTCGGTGGTGGCCGCAACTGGCGGCAGCGAGGCTCGGGCGTTCGTCGAACGTTGGACCGAACAGGCCGGGCGGCACGGGCTTTCGTCGGAGGTGATTCCGGTGGCCGCGGACAGCCGGTCCCGCAATGCCGGCATCCGCCGGGCGCGCGGGGAGTTTGTGCTGTCGACCACCGTGGATACCGTCTTCTCCGACCAACTGGTCGCGTTTCTGGCCTCGCGGCGGCTGCAAAAGAACCGCCTGTATCGCGCCGACCGGTACGATGCCTCCAGGGTGTGGGCGCGCGAAGGCGTGTTCCCCCTGACCGGCGAGGGCCTGCGGGCCAATGCGGCGGACGACATCGCGCCCGTGGGATCGGGAATCCATTTCGGTGCGGGATGGTTTCCCGCGACGCAGCTTGCGGGGCGGACCGGCCGCTTCATCGGGAACGACGCGGAAGTGGTGCTGCCACGCATGCCGCAACCCTGGGCGGCCATGGACCTGGAGGTGGAACCGGGCCCCGGAGTCGGCTGTCCGCCGGCCACGCTGCAGGTGATCGACCGCGAGGGACGGATCGCCGCGGAATGGGATGTCGCGCGCCGCATGGCGGTGCGGTTCTGGATTCCGCCGGCTGAGGACGGCGGCACGCAGCGATTCCGTCTGCGGGCTCCGCAAGGCGGCTTGCCGACGCCTCTCGATCTCCACATCTTTAACTTCCGGTGCCTGCTGGCCGATTGGGCGGCGCCGAAACCGCCGGCCGCGTCACTACCGATGCGGGAACTGGTCCGCGAGAAACGTCCCACGCTACGGCGGTGCTTGGCCGCATGGCGGTGGCGCGCGCCGTGGGCATTGCTGCGGGCCTTGCCGCGGGTTTTGCGGCTGTTGCGTGGCATCGGCACGGACGTATTCGGCCCCGGCATCGAGTATTGGGGAGACGGCTGGTCGTACCGCGAGCAGGGCGGCGGGGAGACGTTCCGCTGGGCGGCGCAGGATGCCGAACTGGTGGTGCGCCTGGACGCGGAGAGCGGCAACCTGGCCATGCTGGTCGAGCCCGGGCCGGGCGTGGGCAGCGGGAGTTTCGTGCTGCGTGTCACGCTGCCGGACGGAACCGTGGTGGGCCGCGTAGCGGTGCGGGGCGCTTCGTACGTGAACATCCCGCTACCGGGATTCCGCGAACCGGTGGTGCGGCTGTGGGTGGGTCCGGAAGGCGGCGCGTCGGCGGTGGCGGGCGATTCGCGCATCCTGGGATTTCGCGTCTTCGCGTGCGCTTTCGAAGCGGCGAAGTCCGCCGGCCGGCGGAAGAACATGGCCGCGTCCGGGCACTGGATTTCGGTGGTGCGCGGCACGGATGCAGTCACCGTGGACTGGACCGGGAAACTGCGCGACTGCCAGGGTCCCATCGCCGAAATGGGCAAGCCCGAAGATCTGCACCTGCACGCGTGCGGGAACTTCACCTTGATGGCGCGCGACCACTGGTTCGACCTGCGCGGTTATCCCGAACTGGATTTGCCGGCCGCCGATCTGGATGCCCTGTTATGCCTGGCGGCGCACCACGCCGGGGTGCGGGAAGAGGTGCTGCCGTACCGCGTGGGCGGCGGCGAAGGCGAGCCGCGGACGGGCGTCGGCGAGCCCGTGCTGTGGATCGCCACCCAGATGCGCCGCCTGCGCGCGCCGGCGATTTTCAACCTGGACGATTGGGGCGCCGGCCGATGACCCAACCGTACATCTCGGTGGTGGTGGCCGCGCGCAACGACAACCACGGCGGCAACATGCTGGGCCGCATGCAGGCGTTCCTCGACTCCTGGATGGCGCAGTCCGAGCGGTATGGATTGGAGTCGGAGATTGTGGTGGTGGAGTGGAATCCGCCGGGCTCCCGTCCGCGGTTGATCGACGCGCTGCGCTGGCCGGACAAGCCGGGCCCGGTCGAGGTGCGCTTCGTCGAGGTGTCGCCCGAATTGCACGCGGCCTTATCGAAAACGGCGCCAAGTTCGGAGGCGATTCCGCTGCACCAGATGATCGCCAAGAATGCCGGCATCCGGCGATCGCGCGGCGAGTTTGTGCTGGCGACGAATCTCGACATCGTCTTTTCGCCGGAACTGATGCACTTCCTGGCCCAGCGGCGCCTGGAGCGCGGCGCGATGTACCGGATGGACCGCTACGACGTGGCGAACGGCATCCCCGACCGCGCGGCGGGGGTCGACGCGCTTCTGGAGTATTGCCGGAGCCATGTGCAGCGGGTCTTCGCGGCCGAAGGCGTCTTCGGATTCGATGGCGGCGAATTGCGATCCGCTGAGGAGCGCGACATCGCCGATGCCGGTATTGGATTGGGTCGCGGGTGGATGCCGATGGAGTCGCAGGGCGATCTGCGGTATCGCTGGATCGCTTCCGAAGGACGGGTATTCTTCCGCCGGCCGGCCGGGGCGGCCATGGTGATCGACGCGGAGGTGGGTCCCAGCCAAGACGGCGAGCCGCTGCTGGTGGAAATTCTGGACGAAGCCGGGGTGGTGGCGGCGTCCGCGCGGGTGGAAGGGCGTTCGAAGCTGCGATTGCAGTTCCCGGATGCGGCGGAGTCCGGAGTCTTCACCTTGCGCGTGCATGGCCGCAACATCCCCTTATTCCCGGAACTGCGCCTGCTGCACCTGCGCGTGCGGGAATTGCGGTGGGAGGCGTGGCCGGCCGGGTCCGCCGAGTGGCGGCTTGACGTGGTGGAGACCCAGCCGGGGATCGACTGGGCCGCGACCCTGCAGGCTCCCGTGGCGGGCATCCGCAACGCGGCGTGTCTGCACATCAACGCCAGCGGCGATTTCACGCTCCTGGCGCGCGACGGCTGGTTCCGGCTGCGCGCGTATCCCGAGTTCCCCATCTGGCCGGTGCACCTTGACGCCCTGTTCTGCTACGCGGCGCACCATGCGGGGGTGCGGGAAACGATTCTGCGCGATCCGCTCCGCATGTACCACATCGAGCACGCATCCGGGGCGGGTTGGACGCCCGAAGGCGAAGACGCGTTGAGCGCGCGCGTGCGCAGATTGCGCGTGCCGGTACTGGATTTCACCGCCGATCTGACACCATGGGTCCAGCAGATGCGGCGGCTGGACGCTCCCGCGATTTTCAATCTGGAGAATTGGGGACTGGGCGGCGAGGAGTTGCCGGAACGGAAAGTCTGAGCGGCGCCCCACATCCGCTACCAGGCCCGCTCGTCCACCAGGATGCGTTTGGCCAAGGCGCCGAAACTGAATTCGGTGGCCACGCGATGCTGCAGGTATCGCGACACGTCGCGCCGGCGGCGCGGGTTCGTGAGGTACTCGTCCACCAGCGCGTTCAGATGGTCGACGGTGCGGTACATCACCTGACCCGCGGCGTTGCCCATGATGCGCGCGAAGTCTTCCTTGTAGTCGAAGAGCATCAGCCCGCCGGCGGCGAAACAGCCCATTATCTTGGGCGAGACGCCGGTGTTGTAGCCCAGGTTGACCACGTCGACAATCACGTCGCTGTTGATGAACAGCAGCGGCAGCTCGGTGAAATAGTCCAGGCACTTGAGGAAGCGGATGCGGTACTGGTCGCGCAGGGCTGAGACGCTCTTGGGCTCCATGAAATTGCCGTAGAAATCGTACTCGCGCTTGAGGCCGGTCAGCACCGAGAGCCGCACGTCGGTGTTGGCCACTAGTTCGATCTCCTCGTGCATGAAGTTCCAGAAGAAGGTGGAGTTTCCGTCGAGATTCAATTGCTTGCGCGTGCGGCCGTCGAGCGCGCCGATCTCGGCCATCAGCAGGTCCCAGACGCACTCGGTGAGCCGGGCTTTCTTGGCCGCCAGGACGCGCGATTCGATGCCGGCCAGCAGCGGGTGCTTGCGGAACGGCAGGTCTTGGGCGCCCTTCAAGTACACGTTGCCGGCGAAGGCCACGGTGCTGCGGAAAAGATTGCGGGGCGGCGTGCGGTATCCGTGGCGCACAAAGTTGGGATAGGCCGGCTGCAGGAAGAAGCGCACCTTGTTCGCTTCCACGATGCCCAGTTTGTCGAGCGCGGCGATGTGGCCTTTGTCGGGCGAATAGTGCAGGTACAGGGGGTGATCGAGAACGCGGCGAATGCGGCGGACGGCGCCCTTCTGCGATTCCTCGGGTGTGCCCGGATTGTGATTCAAGATCTGCCGCGGAAGCTGCAACAGGCCGTGATCCCACAACATCAGCGTGGGGACGCGCAGTATGTCGCGGAAAACGTTCTTCTGGCCGCGCCCGACGCACAGCAGAATGTACAGCGCGTTGGGCAGCGAGACCGCCACGTCGGGCCGGAAGCTGGTCAGCGCCTCGACCACGGCATCGATGTAAATCTCGTTCTGGCTGGTAAAGCCGGCCACATCCACGTCGAACACGGTCGCGCCCAGAACGCGCAGCTCGTCCGCCATTTCGATGGCGAAATTGTAGTCCACTCCGCCGAACCAGCCGTGCGGCGGCAGGGTCACGGCGATGCGCAAACCCGCGAGAGGCAGATGTTTTCCGGCCACGGCATTCATCGCAGATACCTTTTGGCCAGGATGCGCGCCACGTGCAGCGCGTATTGCGGCAGTCCCAGAATGCGCTGGTACATGGGGCGCTCGCGGCCGACGGCCTTGAATTTGGGAATCTCCACCTGGTTGCGACCGATCACGGCGCGCGCCAGTTGAAAGCCCAGCGGCCGAGCGTCGGTGCTCCAGCCCAGCGACTCGGGGGAACGCGGCTCGGCGATTTCAAACGTGACGGTCAGCTCCGGCGCGGCGGCGGCACTCCCAGCGATAACCGCGGCGGGAATGGTGGCGAACTGGCGATGCGGGCGCCGGTTACCCAGAACCCACTCGGCGATGGCGTGGCCGTTGGCTTTGACCGTCACCGGCAATTTGGGGGCGCGGGAGGAAATTATGCAATCGGAAACCACGAACGCCGCCGGCAGATCGCCCGAGACCGGCTCTTCGAAGGGCACGCGGAAGCTGGCCCGCGGGCCGAGCGTCCACGACCCGCGCGCGCCGGGCAGCGACCATTCCGTGCCCATGGCCTCGCCGGCGAAGACCAGCGAATCGCCGCCCTCCACGAAATCGATGGGCTCGCCCAGGCGGTATTTCAGGCGCCCCGCCGGAGCGATGCGCAGCCGCGCCAGGCGGAATCCCAGCGGGCGCGTGTCCCAGGTGGACCATCCAAGCTGGACCGGCGTGTGCGGCGTCGCAATCTCGAAGGCGAAAGTCACGGGCTCGCGGGTGCGCAGCGCGTCTTCCGGCAGGAGGATGCGCAACTCGCCCGCGTCGCGCACCGGCCCGAGCGTCCAGTTGGCCAGCTTCCGGCCATTGAGCAGCACCCGCACCGCCTGGGTGGGATGCTCCTCGCTGATGGCGATGTCGTTGACGGTGAAGATCGCCTGCGCGCGGCTCTCCATCGGCTGGGCGGGCAGCAGGGTCAAGGTGGCGCGCGGGCCGAAGGTCCACACCCCGAATTCGTCGGGCAGCGACCAGCATTCGTTGGTGTGCACCGCGCCCGTGCCGCGCGCGGTGAACTCGAGCGTCTGGCCGGGCTCGTACCGCAGCCGCTCGCGGCTCCGGAAGACGATGCGCTGCACCTTGAAGCCCAGCATGCGCGGATCGTCGCCGACCACCTGCTGTCCCTGAGCCTTGGCCACGCGCGCCGCCGATTGCGGATTCTCCACGTGGAATTCCAGCCGGCAAACCGATTTCCCGGCCAGCAGACCTGCGGGGATGGTCGCCTTGGCGTCCACCAGTTCGTAGCGCGAGAAGAAGCTCCAATGGGCCAGGCGCACGCCGTCCAGCAGGACCTCGACCTGGATGGGATCGCCCTCCGGTCCGATAAACGATTCGTTGACCCGCACCGAAACGATCGCGTCTTCTTCCGCCGGGGGCGGCTGGAACACGAACACGGCGCGCTCGCCATCGGTCCAGGTGCCGGTGTAATCGGTAGCGCCCCAATGCCCGTCCTTGAAAATCGCCGGCCCGCCGGCCGACGTAAAGTCGATGCTCTGGTCCAGCATCACGGGCGGCACGGAGTCGTCGTACACGTCGTAGCCGAAGAAAGAGCGCAGGTCGTCTTCGGTGTACTTCCAGGTGTTGGAGCGGTAGCGGCGTTCCTCGCCCAACCGCGGTCGGCCTTTGCGCACGTGGGTGGCGAAGGGCGTGAAGGTGAGCAGGAGGAACTGGTTTACGAAGGTCCGAAAAGTGTGGTGATTGGCGTTGATCACCATCACGTCCGGAACGCGTGTGCCGCCCGCGCCGGCCCGCTCGGCGCAGGCTTCCAGACAGCGCAATACGGCGCCCAGGCGGTGGCGCAGATCGCGCGGCCAATCGGTGACGCGCTCGGCCGGCTTGCCCTGTAAGCCCGCGCGGTCCAGGCTGAGATCGAAGACGATCAGGTCGTAGTTCTCGAGCAGCGCGTCGGGGAGCGAGGCGGCTTGGATGGGCCGGGCGCCTTCGGGCGGCGGACCGCTTTTCAGCAGGGCGGCGGCGTAGTCCAGCGGGATCTCGAATCCCATTTCCGCGATGCATCGCGCGGCCAGCGAAAGCATGCGCGGATGATTGCCCACGTACGCGAAGCGCGCCGGGCGGGTGTACACCGACAGGTCGCTGGCCAGGTACGGGAGGATGTGCTCCGCTTGCACCGACACGAAGTTTCGCACGCCGACGGCGTCGGATACGTAGTCCGACTCCTGCGGCGCGCCCAGCGCGCGTTCGACCGCCGCTACGTACCGCGCCTGCGGGTCTCGGGCGAAATCCAGTTCCTCGATGGGCTCGTTCGGCAAGCCCCAGGTATCGGCCTGGTGGTGGGCTACCGGATCTTCGACGTTGAAGAAGAACTCCTGCACGTTGTTGTCGAGCCGCATGTCGAACTGGTGCATTCCGGTCTGCACGCGGGTATGGTCGCAGTGGTATCCCTTCAGCCGGCCGGCCAGGCTTTCGGTGCGCCCGCCGTAATAGAGGTACAGGCGCCGGCAGACGTTGGAGTCGCAGTGCCAGCCATGAATCATGCGCTCGTCGAAGCCCTGGATGTCGAACAGCGCCTGGCGCGGGGAGAGCATGAAGTCGCCCACTTGGTCGTAGCGGCTCTCGGGGAACGAGAGCGTGACTTCGTCCAGGTGCAGCTTGGGGCCCAGGTCGCGGCAGGTTTCGAGAACGGCGTCCGGATCGCCGCGCGGGAACGATTCCCAGAGCGGTTCGGGCAATTCGAAGCGCGGCAGGGTGTAAAGCCCGTCGGGCAGGTCGCGCACCACGCCGGTGAGATCGCGGTAGCCGGGACGCGTCACCAGCAGAACGTCCGTGTTGGTGTTCAGCACCCAGTAATTCCGCGGGTTCGAACGGCGGATGGCGATATTGCGCGGGGGCGGTTCGACCACCATCAGGTGGGTGTGGCCCACCAGCCGCTTGTGCAATTCCGGGCGCACGCGGAGGACCCGCAGGCGGGCCTTCGCCTGGGGCGTCAGCGTGTCGTAGATGGCTTCGACGAAGGTGGGCAGCTCGTTGGGGGTGTTGCAATCGACGAACAGGATCTCGTCATCGGGGTCCGACAGCACCGCGGCGAGGCAATTCAGACTGAGGGCGCCGCGCTTCTGCAGGTTATAGCCATAAGAATCGTTGCGCCCGTAGAGGATTACGGAGATCATCGGTTGTACGACGCGCCGACTTCGATCAGACCCAAAAGTATAGCGAACGGCGGCGCGCTCGTGGGGCAGGATGGCATCCTGCGGCCGATTGGCAATCGGCCTGGTCGGCTTCTGCTAACTGTTCGGCAGGCGGGTTAGCGGGGTACACCGCGGTCCGCCGCAAGCTGCCGGCCTGCCCCAGAACACACATCTGACCCCGCGCAGACGCCCGGCGGCGCCCTCCGGCCTGATATCGCGCTGCGGCGTGGCCAGCACCTCGTAACCCACAAAATTTGGCCATCAGCCTTCGGTAGTAGCTCAGCTTTAGGGGGAGCGCCTTAGTTCACAACGGGCGGCTCGAGCCATGACGAGATGTCGATTTCGGCGTGCCAAAACCGACGGAGCAGAGCCTCAATTTCCTCTGCCTCGACCCGGTCCTGATGAGGTTCCCGGACCAACACGTACCAGATACGCCGAGGAGCATGCGGGAAAAAGGAAACATGCGCAATCAGGATGTATATGATCGTCCCGTCCGGTAAACGGCGCTCTTCTGCGACAGTGACACCGGCCTCTTTAGCTAGCCGGACAAGCAACCTGTCGATATTCATTACCCATCATTGTCGCATGAACGACAATCATTTGGCGATCATCGTCGATTTCAATCGGCTCCATGGACCGCATGGAGCTGGCCTTGAGGAATGGCTCCCAGTACTCCTGCGGGGCTGGGAAGCAAATGTCGTCGACCCAACCCTTGCTGAGACCATACTCCAAGTAGGTCTTAAGAGCTAACCTTAACTTTTTAAAGGCATTGTCCTCATCAGAGCCCACCGCAACCAAGTCAAAATCGAGAGAGTGGGCCACAACCTTCCCGTCTGGCCGCGCGTGCGATATAAAGGCACCGGTCATTGGGATTCGGAAAGCCTGTCTCATCGGAACTTTCATCTGAGCACCCTGTCCTGTCCATTTAAGCTGACGCGCCCACATAACAGTGGGTGTACAGCTTCATTTAATACGTGTACCCCATCGCGCCTGGCTTGCCTGCTCTGCTATCTGCCGACGCCGCGCGGAAGTTAAGGCCCTTGCCCTTGCCGAGCCGCCCAACTTCCCATTGATTCGTGCCGAGACGCTCCGGGGATTCTCGTCTTTCTCATCGGTCAGAGATTGGACAATTCGAAACGCGTTCCGATTCAAATCCATAGCCCTGGCCTCCATTTCCACAGCTTTTCCACAGAGCCGACACAAACCCTACTGTATAATGCGCTGAAAATGCGGCAAATAGCAACATTCACAACAAATATTCGCTATATTGTTTTGACATGTCGTACTACCCATAACCAAAGTTGACAAGGCCGCGCTAGAGGCCGCATTTCGACCTGAACATTATGCTTGAGCATCCCCATTTAGTCAAGCATAATGTTTAGTATGAACAAGCTGAGCATGGCCGAGCGAGTGACGGTAGTCCGATGTCTCCTGGACGGAAACTCCATGCGAGCCACAGCACGACTCGCTGGCGTTGCCAGGAACAGTATCGACAAACTTCTGGTGGAACTGGGCGTGGCTTGTTCTAAATTCCAGGATACCACCCTCCGCAACCTCTCATGCAAGCGCATTCAAGTCGCTGAGATTTGGGCGTTCTGCTCCCGCGAGCAAAAACAGGTAACGCAGGGGATTGCAGAGAGCCGAATCGCCGGAGACGTATGGGCCTGCGCGGCGATTGACGCCGATACTAAACTGGTTCCTTGCTGGATCCTCGGGAAGCGCGATTCCGAGACCGCTGATGCATTCGTGTCCGACATGACCTCCCGGCTTGTAGACCGCGTCCATCTGGCCTCCGACGGTCTGGCTACCTGCCTGAATGCCGTCGTAAGAGCGTTCGGTGAAGACCTAGACTGCGCGCGGTTGGTGAAATACTACGGCAATGAGCCAGAACGCGAGAAGCGCGACAGTCCAGCAACTTGCGCGAGTTGCAAGAAGGAAGGCGTCATCGGCGATCCCGACCCTGAGCCCATCAGCACCAGCTACATCGAGCGCCAGAACCTCACGATGCGGATGGGAATGCGCAGCTTCGCCCGCTTGACAAACGCCTTCAGCAAGAGGATTCGGAATCATGCCGCCGCATTCTCATTGCACATGATGTACTACAACTTCGCTCGCGTTCACAAGGCCCTGAAAACGACCCCTGCCGTTGCTGCTGGTGTTGCCAATCATGTTTGGACGGTCGAAGAAATCGTAGGGCTTCTGAGTTCAAAATGAGCCACTGCCCAGCATTCAGCCATCAGCTTTTCGTGCGGTGCGGAAGCACCGCCGCGCGTTACGTGGCGAAGCGCTTGTATGGCCGCGCGACGCGCCCGATGAGCTGAAGGCTGATGGCTGATGGCTGACGGCTCTCCTCACACCCCCCGCAGCCGCTCGGCGGCGGCTTCCGGCGTGATGTCGCGTTGCGGCGTGGCCAGCATCTCGTAACCCACCAGGAATTTCCGCACCGTCGCGGAGCGCAGCAGCGGCGGAAAGAAGTGCGCGTGGAAATGCCACTCGTCGTGCGGCGCGCCGTCGGTGGGCCGTTGGTGAAATCCCATCGAATAGGGGAACGACACGCCGAAGAGCCGGTCGTATCGCGCCGTGGTGCGTTTCAGGATGTCGGCCAGCCCTTCGCGCTCGGCGTCCGTCAAGGCGTCGATGCCCGTCAGGTGCCGCTTGCTCACCACCATCGTCTCGAACGGCCAAACCGCCCAGAAAGGCACCATTGTTACAAAGCTCTGGTTCTCCTCCAGCACACGCTCGCGCGACGACAGTTCCAGCTTGGTGTATTCGCAGAGCAGGCAGCGGTTGTGCGCGCCGCGCCAGGCAAGTTGCGACGCTTGCTCGGTCGACACCTCGTTGGGCACGGTGCGGCTCGACCAGATCTGGCAATGGGGGTGCGGGTTGCTGGCGCCCATCATGGCGCCGCGGTTCTCGAAGATCTGCACGCAGCCGATGGATTCCCGGCTCCCGAGATCGAGAAACTGTTCCACCCAGGCGTCCACCACGCGGCGCAAATCGGCCTGCTCCATATTGGCGATGGTCAGGTTGTGCTTCGGCGAAAAGCAGATCACGCGGCAGATGCCGGGCTCGGATTCGGCGATCAGCAGCCCGTCCCGCTCGAAGCGGTCGACGGGTGTGGAGGGCTTGAGCGCGGCGAAGTCGTTATCGAAGACGAAGGTCGAATCGTAGGGAGGATTCCGAACGCCGCCGGCGCGCGAGTTTCCGGGACAGAGGTAGCAGTCCGGGTCGTAGTCCGGCTGCGACGGGGTGTCGCCGGTTTCGGTCTGCCCCTGCCACGGCCGTTGGGTGCGGTGCGGAGATACCAGCACCCACTGGCGCGTCAGCGGATTGAAGCGGCGATGCGGATCCTGTTTCCAGTCGAACATGTCCCTACCATGGTAAGCCAGGGACGAGGCGCGGAAACCCCGCCCCTAAAACTGCAGCCGCGTCGAAAACTCGACCACCCGCGGCAATTGCGACGTGGACGTGATCACGCCGAAGTCCGTGCTGGTCGGCGTCGTGTTGGGCATGCCGAACTGCGTGCGGTTCAGGGAGTTGAAAGCGTCGCCGCGGAAAGTCAGCCGCAGCCGCTCGTTCAGCGTCACGTTGCGGGCGATGCCCAGGTCCAGCATGTTCAGGCTCATGGTCCGCGCATCCGCGAGGCGCAGGGGAAACGTGCGAATGTTGTAGACCAGTTGCGACGCGGAATTCTGGTTGAAAACCGACGTGTTGAACCAATGCGCGGCGCTGCGCTGGCTGGACGGCAGAGCGATCCGGCCTCCCAGGTACAGCACGTCGCCGGTGCTCAAGGGGAAGCTCAGCGGAGCGCCGCTCTGCTGCTGCGCGACCCCCGAGATCTGCCAGCCGTTGGCCAGCGCGCCGGCAAATCCGCGCCGCGACGCGGGCAGCATATACGTGAAACTGGTGACCAGGCGCTGCGGCCGGTCCTGGCTGGAAATCACGCGCGACGGGACGGGGTCCGGATCGTTCAGGTAAGTGATGGCCTCCATGTACCTCGACCAGGTATAGGCCACGGTCACGAAGTAGGACTTGGTGAAGCGCTTCTGCAAACCGACCTGCAGGCTGTGGTACCACGAGAATCCGTCGTTGGTGGTGCTTGAGATGCCGGTGAACTGCGGATAGGGGCGGAGCAGTTGCGCCAACGCTACCGTGCTGCCGGAAAGGCTGGTGTTGGGCAGCAGCGGATAGAAAGGATTGGACACGTTGGTGGTGAGCGTCGAATACACGGTGCTGTCGCG
>Ga0326728_10007737_pt1 | contig 27278 bp, 18 predicted proteins | sample MB3enrmetagenome_FD_207602 | JGI IMG/M metagenome (GOLD analysis project Ga0326728, IMG submission 207602) | Lab enriched peat soil microbial communities from McLean, Ithaca, NY, United States - MB31MN | ecosystem: Environmental > Terrestrial > Soil > Wetlands > Peat | place: USA: New York...
CGCCTGGTAGGTCTGCTGCATCTGGGCGATGATCGGCGCCGCCTGGGCGTTAGCGATGGCTTGCGCACGCTGCATATCAGGTTTGTAACTGGCCATAATCGCGTTGGCGGTGGCGCGTTCTTGGTCGGTAGCCCCTAAAGGGAGCAGGCACTTGGTGATGGTAAAAAAGTATTGACCAATTTGGGTCGGGGTCGACCGGCACAGCAGTATCTTCATGTCCCGCATGGCGGTGCCGTCAGGATTCAACTGGCCAGTGGCAGTAATGCATTGCCCTTGTGCGCCGGACACCGGCTGGACGCTGTCCACATTCAGGGGGGCCGGGCCCTGGCCCGCCGCGGCGCGAAGCCTTTGAAGAATGTCGGCAAAGGACTTCGTCAGGTCCGCGTTACTCGGGTAGTCAATCTCGTTCTGAAACCTGAGCCCCCTGCGCAGCCGATTCTGGACCTGCGGGTTGTAAGTGTCCCACGCCCCATAGTAGTAATTGAGCCCTAGCAACTCCCCCTGGGGACCGTTGACCGTCGTGATTCCCATGGCGCTCCCTTTGGGATCAATGTTCCATCCCGCGGGAAGGCTGACGGTGGCGGTACCATCAGGCAGGCTAACCTGGCGCATGGGCGGAACTGCTCCACCTCCGCTCCCCGGCGCCCCACCGGGAGCCGCCGCAGCGTTGGCAGCGGCCGGAGCTCCGCCCGGATGCCAGACACTGAATAGTTGAGTCAGCAACGGATTCACACTCGAATTGAAGCGCGCCGCATCGTCGGTGACCATGGCCGCTTCCACCGTCTTGGGGCCGGTTTGGGTGGCAATGACCATGCCCGCCGCCTGCCGATTCCCCTGCGGATGGTCGATCACCGTGAAGAAAACCGCGTCAGAATTGGTGCCGCGCACCCGGAAGACCTTTCCCACTTGCGGCTTCTCGCCGCAAGTGTTGTGTACGGTGCGCAGGACGCTGCCCAGGGCCGCCGCCTGGGTGGTGGCGCCGTCCACCACTCCGTAAACTATGGTGCCGCCCTGAGGATTGTTAATGGTTTTGAGTGCCGACTGGGCAGGCGGTGTGGATGCACAGCCGACGACAAAGAACACCCACAGAGTGAAAAAAACGGAATATCGCTTATAACTGCACATGGTCGTAACCTCCTGCTGTTTTTTCGAAACCTTCCGGGAGTTCACCGGATTAGCCAGTCTCATCAACAGTTCCCGCTCTATGAAGACTGCGTAAAGTGAGAGATTCTTGTGTCAGTGTGGCACGGTCTCCTCGCGGACACAATGACCGATCGGTCGGCGCACTCTTCACGGCGCTCACTTCATTAGCACGCCTTTCTTCAAAAGGCAATGAGGGGCATCATGCGACCAAGGTCGTGTGAAAGTGGCGGCTGCGTCACGCCCGTCGGCTGAGGGATGCCCAGAACCCATGAAAATAACCCCTCACCCAACTCCCCTTCCCCTCTTCCCTCTCCCCCGGGAGAGGGAAGAGGGGAAGGGGTGAAAGGGTGAGGGGGGCGCCATCGCTTCCCCGGTATGAAACTCCATTTTCATTGCATTGCCTTTGGGGATGGCTATACTAAGGGGCGACTTTCTCTTCGGAGCGCAGCTTCAGTGCAATGTGGGTTTCCGAGGGAACATGAAATCGTCCGTTGCCGCTCTCGCCGTTCTTCTGTACTGTCTCTCGGGTATGCGGGCTGCGGCGCAGACCCAACGCGCCCTGCTCATCGGGATTAACACCTACCAGCCTGAAGGAACCCAAGCGCAACGCCCCGCCGGCTGCACGTACGGCCGCTGTGAGCTCGAACGCTTCGACAACCTGGAAGGGGCGGTCAACGACGCGCGGGCCATGGCCGACCTGCTGCTCGGTCCCAAGTTCGCTTTCCCTCCGAGTCAGGTGGTGCTGCTCACTAATCCCGCCCCGCCCCGGCCGGCGACCGGCATCATGGTGCTGCCGCCTGGCGAGACCGGTCGGGAGGGCATCCTCGCCGCCATGCGAAAGTATCTCGTCGATGTGCCCAGGCCAGGAGACACGGTGGTGTTTTATGTTGCCAGCCACGGGTCGCTGCGCGTGAACAGCAAGGGAACGAAGCTCACAGTGCTGGTCAACGGCGAGTACGTCCACGCCGACAGCACGCTGGTTCCCTCTGACGCATACAAGGGTGGGTACGATATTCGCGACCGCGAGATGACCCGCATCTTCGACGCCGCTTTGGACAAGGGAATTCATCTCACGGTGATTTTGGATAGTTGCCATAGCGGCGGTCTGGCTCGAGGCATCGGCCCGAAGTACCGTAACCGCACGCTGCCCTTTGACCCGCGGGACATTGCCGAGGCTCCCGAGGTGCTTCCCGACGGCCAGCCTCGTCCTGCGTCCACCGAGCGCGCGGACAATCCCGCTCTTGTGTTCTCCGCCGCTCAACAGGACCAGACAGCCAAGGAGATGCCCCCGTCCGACAAGGTGAGAGAGCCGCACGGGGCCTTCACTGCCGCTCTCATTGAGACGCTCGAAGTCCTGCCCGCGGGCACGTCGGCCTCAACCATCTATCAGCGTGTAAAGGCAGTGCTCGAAAACAGCAACTTCTCCGGACAGGATCCCGATCTGGATGCCACCACCACGCGGCGCCGGCAACCGCTCTTCGGCGGCGCGAGAGCGGATTCCGGCAAGGCGCATGCCGCCGCCCTCATGACCGACGACGAGGGAATCGTCTGGCTTGACATCGGCAGCGTCTCCGGCATTGGCAAGGGCAGTGAATTTGCGTCCATGGTCCCTAGCGGCCGGGGACAGACGGTGAAACTACGAGTCGAGAGTCTCGAGGGCATCGCGCGCTGCTCCGCCAGTGTAATCAGCCCGCCCGGCGCCAAGGTTGCTCCTGGCGAAGTCTTCGAGCTGACCAAGTGGCTCCCCGCAGAGTCGGCGCCGCTGCGCGTCTGGCTGTGGCCTTCCAACCTCTCTCAAGGCGAGATTCTTGCCGCAGTCGCGGAGATCATGAATGCCGGAGTCGCCTCCGTCTCCGACCCTGCCGAAGAGCCATGGACGCATATCCTCTGTTGGGATGGCGCGAGCTGGACGCTGCAACAAGCGGGCACGCAACGCGACGTTGTCTTGGGCGCACACCTGACTGGGGACGCATTGAAGCAACATCTTCCTGCGGGCGCCAAACTCTGGGCCAACCTCCCGCCGTCGCGCGAGTTAGCCACGAAGCTTGCACTGTGTAATCGTACCAGCGCCGTCCAAACTGCCTCCGGTCTCTCCGATGCCCACTACGCGCTCACCGGCGTGCTTACCGCGAATGGACCTGCCTATGCCTGGTTTCACAAGAGCGAGCTCGCGGCCGGCCCACCGGCATCGGTGGCCACCGACCACAGTCCCGGCTGTTCCACTAGATCACCTTATCCCGTGCGCACGGACTGGGTGGTGATGAGCGGCCCGAGCGCGCTCGAAGAGAGTGGCGCGGCGCTGAATAAGTATGCGTCGCTGTTGGCCAAGGTGCACGGCTGGTTCGAATTGGCAGATAGTCCCGCCGACGCCTCCACGGCCGGCTACTACACGTTGGCTATGGTCCACGCATCCGGCGAGATGCCGCTTGCCGCCGATCAGCCGGTGCGCCAGGGCGATCTGCTGAAGCTGGCCCTGCAGTCCGAAGACCGCGTGATTGAGAAGCGCTGGGTCTACATTCTCGACATCGATTGCCACGGCAAAGGTACCCTGCTCTATCCGCTTGACTATGGCGAGAATCAATTTCCCAGCGCCGCCGATGCCGGCCGCCAGTTTGTGCTGCCCGGCGCGCGGACCCTGCGCATCGGACCGCCTTACGGTGTGGACACCCTCATCCTGCTTAGTACTGCTCAGCCATTACCCGACCCCTATGTCCTGAACTTCGAAGGTGTCGCCTCGCGGGGTACGCGGGGCAGCGAATCACCCCTCGAAAAACTCCTGGGTGAAACCAGCAGTGGAACCCGCGGCGTTTCCGGTGAGGTGCCCACCAACTGGGGCATCGGGCTGACGGCAATTCGCAGTGTTCCAAAGGGGGCTTTGCTCCCCGAAAGGGAGCGCCTTGAGTAGCCGTGGGTGAAACCCACGGCCGCAAGGCTCACAGTTGACGGCTTTGCGGCGAGGACGCGCGCGCCAGGGCGAGGCTTCCTTAAGCTCATTTTGTTGAATTTCCAATTTTTCCTGAAGGAGAATGACCATGACGATTTCCCGCCGTTGCTTCGTAGTTGATGCGCCGGCTCTCGGCCTGCTCACCGCTCTTCTCCCGGAGCTCGCGGCAGCAAAAGCCGCCGCTCCGCAGACCTCCACCGAGGATACTCCGCACGACTCTTATAATTTCTGGAACGGATTTTTCGATTCGGTTAATCCCTATAGCCGCAACTATGGCCGCAAGGCGGCGTCACGCGGGCCAAAAGATCAGCTTCCCGATCCTGGCGCCGAAACTCAGTATCTACACTACAAAGCGGACGCAAAGAAGTTGCGCTATGCCACCGACATCGACAAAGACGAGCTGCTCGACCACGACGGCGACGTAGCGGTTGGCATCGCGCTTTCCCAATATCGTCCTGGCAGCGGCGAAACCGGCCAGCGTGCCTCGCAGCTTCGCGTGGATACCACGCAGATTCGCCCGTTGGTGAACTTCCTTTCTCCGCTCGCATGGACGGCCATTGCTTCGCTCAATCCCGACAAGGCAGGCAAAGTCTCCTTGGACCAACTCGGCTTCAAATCACCGCAGGCGTCGCAGGGAACCAGCAAGATACTGCTCACTCAGGGTACGGGGAAGCTCGCGGTCAACGTTTCGAAGGCTCCCACCACCTCTGTGTTTGTGAAGGCGCTTCATGTAATGATCCAAGCAGCCAAAGTCGTTGCGCCTGTGGTTTCCCTTCCGGCCATCAGCGTCCCCGCGCTGAGCGCCTTCACCGAGGCGCTGAGTTACTGGGAAGATCGCACGAAGTTCCTTATGGCCGGCAACCTGATTACCGTCGTGGCCACCAGGAAGGCTTTGAGCAATCCCGAACGGGAAGACCACTACCTCGGACTTCTGTCGGGCGATTACCTGATGCTGCCACAGGTGCACACGGAGGAACTGGCCAAGGAATTGCCGAACCTTGACCTCGTGCAGGGCCATCTTGTGCGCAAGGATGCCGACCCGAATCTTCCCTTGCAGACGCGCGCGCAGAGCGCAGTCCCCGGCATCACGTACGCTTCCATGCGAGTCAGTGTGGAACCCATTGAGGCCTTATTCTCGGTCAAGCCGGCAGGCTCTGAGGGCGGCGAAAGTAGTTCCAGCGACACCAGCAAGAGCAGTTCAAAGAAGAGCAGTTCCAGCAGCAAAGGCGGCTCAAAGAAGAGTGATTCCGACAGCAGCAAGCCGAAGCAGTGAGCGTTATATGCTTCTTGGGTGGGCGCGTCAAAAGATGGGTCTTACCTGCCGCCGGCGTTTTCTTCAGGCGGCGCGGGCTAAGGGGGTCGCTTCTGCATCCCGGTTCGACTAAGGGGGCCAAAATGAATTTGGGCACTAGAATGCGAGTTGTGGCGTCCCTAATGAGCATTGGGCTGTTGGCGGCGACCACAGCGGAAGCCCAGAGCGCCAGGTTACAGGATCTAATAGCCGAGCATGAAGCGCGGCTTGGCGACGCGCGCGCGGCAAGCAAAGCGAAAGATGAAGTCGTGGAACTGAATGTCCTGGCTACCTTGTATCGGCAAGCGGGACAGGTGCAAAAAGCGCTGGGTTACTGCAATCAGGTTTTGCCAATCGAACAAAGGTTGAGCTACCACATGGGTGTGGCGCTGACCAAGGATACCATGGGCAGAATCTACACCGACATGGGAGAGGAGCAGAAGGCGCTGGATTTATTCAACGAGATACTGCCCTTCTGGGAATCCAGACACAACTTCAGGCGCGCCATCCTTGTTGGTGAGAAGCGACTTTTCAAGCTGGGCAAAGCAAGCACGTTGAACAACCTGGGGCGCGTCTACAACAACCTGGGAGAGAAACAGAAGGCGCTGATGTACCTTCGCCAGGCGCTGCCCATCTGGCAAGAGGTGGGCAATCCCGCCGGCCAGGCCAGCACGCTGGACAACATGGGGAGAGCTTATGCTGATATGGGTCGGGGGTCGGAAGCGCTGGATTACTTGAGCCGTGCCCTGGCTCTGTGGAGTGGAGTCGGAGAACTGGGCGGCGAGGGGCTTACTCTCTGCAACATCGGCAAGGTCTATGCCGATCTCGGGCAAAAGCAGAAGGCGCTGGAATCTTACAATAACGCCCTGGCAAATTTCCGCGAAATTAGCAACCGTGAAGGGGAAGCCAACGCCCTGAACTACCGGGGCAAGGTCTATACCGATATCGGGCAAGCACAGAAAGCGCTCGAGGACTTTAACCAGGCCTTGCCCATTTGGCGCGAGGTAGGCACGCGCAGCGGCGAGGCGCTAGCTCTAAACGATATCGGCAGGGTTTATTCCAATCTGGGTCAAGCCCGGAAAGCGCTCGAATTTTACAACCAGGCCTTGCCCATCTGGCGGGCCACAAAGAACCGCAGGGGCGAAGCGGCAACGCTAACCAACATGGGCAGAGGCTATTCCGCCCTCGGGGAGCGGAACAAAGCGCTGGAAGCCGACTATGCGTCTCTGTCGGCCTGGCGCGAGGTGGAAGACCGGCGTGGCCAAGCGTTTGCCCTGAGCAGCATCGGCAGAGTCTACTCCGAGCTGGGGCAGCGAGAGCAGGCGTTGTCGTGCAAGATAGCCGCCCTGTCGTTGGCCAAGGCCGCGGACGATCCGGACATACAGGGCGGGATTGAAACTTCCCTGATGATCGACTTCCGCGACCAGCACCGTCCTGAAGAAGCCATCTTCTTCGGGATGGGGGCAGTGAACTCCTACCAGCGGATTCGCAAGAACATCTCCGGGTTGGATGAGGAGCTGCAGACCGGGTTTTCACAAGCGAAGTCGGTGGCTTATCGGGCGTTGGCAGAACTCCTGGTGCAAGCCGACCGGCTCGGCGAGGCGGAACAAGTTCTCGACCTCCTCAAGGAGCAGGAGCTGAAGGAAGTGGTTCGGGGAGCTAACAGCTCGGGAGCCAAGGTGGAGCCGCTGAAGCTGACCTCCGCTCAGCAGACCGCGCAGAGCGAGCTCGCGACTCCGGAGAAAACGGCGCTGGCACTCGCGGAAATGAGTACGGAATATGCCGAATTGCAGGCTAAAGCCACACGCACTCCTGAGGAATCCGCTCGATTGCAGATGCTGGAGACGAAAATTGAGTCGGGGAATTCGGAGGTTTCGAAGTTCTTCAAAAAGACTCTTTATCCGCAACTGGCGCAGAAGGCTGGGACACAGGATGCCAACGCGGTCTTGAGCCAAGAGAAATCGGAAGTGAGCCGCCTGCAAAATACGCTGGCGGAGCTGGGACCGCCCGTTCTGGGCGTGCGGATGCTCCTGGGTGAGGAGCGCGCGTATGTAATTGTGGTCACGGCGCAGGCGCGAAAGAAGTTCGAGCTGAAGGCAACGCCGGCAGAATTGCGCAGCAAGGTGCTCGAGGTGAGGGACGATCTGCGCGCGCCCTCCTCCGATCCTCGGCCGCACTTGGAGGAGCTCTATGCGATGGTCGTGGCTCCTTGGGGAGACGAATTAAGCGCTCTCGAGCAGGCTGGAACGGAAAAGGGGCGAGTCCCGACCGTGCTGTGGTCGCTGGACGGCGTGATGCGCTACTTGCCGATGGCGGCGCTCTATGATGGCCATCGCTACATGATCGAGCGCTTCAACAACGTCCTCTTTACTCCCGAGAGTTACGGGCATATGGCGGCCTCCTCCGGCGCCAACTCGCCCGCACTGCGTGTGCTGGCGATGGGGTTATCCAAGAGCTATGGCGGCCTTCCGCCCCTGCCCGGCGTGCTGCCGGAGCTAAACGCCGTGGTCCATGACCCGGCCATGCCGGAATCGTATGGCCCCATGGCGGGAAGACTGCTTTCCGACGAACAGTTCACACTGGCGGCATTGAAGACGCACCTTTCCCCCGGCCATAGCTTCCCGGTGGTCCATATTGCCAGCCATTTTGTGGAGCAGGTGGGCAGCGACGACGAGCCTTACCTGATGCTGGGCGGAGAAAATTCCGGAGCAACGGAAGGCTTTGCGCTGACCCTGTCCAAGCTGGAAGATTCCACCATCACCTTTCATGGAACCCAACTTCTGACGCTTTCGGCCTGCAGCACGGCGAAAGGCGACGCCGCAAAAGACGGACTCGAGATGGATAGCCTGGGAATGATTGCGCAACACAAAGACGCAGAAGCGGTGCTCGCCACGCTTTGGGACGTGAACGACGTGAGTACCAGCCGCCTGATGAGCGACTTCTATGCTCGCTGGGTAAAACAACCTTCCTCAGGAAAAGCCGAGGCCTTGCGTCAGGCGCAGCTTGCCTTCCTGCAAGGGTCCGCTGCCTTCAAGAGTAGCGGGAGCGATCGGGGTGTTCAGGTCATGCCCGAGGCGATACCTGCTGCACATGAGACGGGTTATGCGCATCCGTTTTACTGGGCGCCCTTCGTTCTGATTGGAAACTACCAGTAGGGTCAGGGTCAAACCCCCTTTCAATCGAGCCTGCGTTCGGACGCATGTCGAAGCGAATGGGAGGCTCTGCGTGACTTGTTGGCGACTCGGACAGAATCCACTTGGCTGGTTAGTCGCAAACCTTTGAAGTGCCATTCGCATTCAACCTCTCGAGATACGGGATTCGAGCCCAAAAGAGTTACAAGACGGGGATCTGTCGTCAGCCACATTCCTATGCATACTGAGCCGGCGGCAAAGGAGGCCGCCAGTATGCAAGGACGATCAAAAACGGGTAGTGGTGCAGTTTGAACTGCACCGCTACCGAACGGAACGCTTGATTGAACTGGCGAAAGCGACGATGTATGCTGACTGAACGTTAAGGGAGACTGGCGCAGCGCGTCCCAACGGAAGGAGTGCCCATGATTACCCTACTAGAATTTCTTCAAACCCGGCGGAAAGCGGAGTATCCGGTATTTACAAAGGTCTTGAAGGCGCTTCCTATTGAGCGGTTCGACTATCGTCCGCACGAGCGGTCGCCGTCGGCGGCGCAGATCGTCTGGACGCTTGCCCTGGAGACCAAAGCCTGCTGCGACCTCGTTGACACGGGGCGGGCGAATTGGAAACCTGATCCTCCTCCTGCCGACCCAGGATCGATCCTGTCCACGTTCCAAACCTACTCCGCAGATTTGGATGATCGAATCGCGCGGCTTGACGAAAGCGGCTGGCAGAACAAGGCCCAGTTTTTGGTGAATGACAAGCTCGTTCGGGAAGGGCCTCTTGGTGAGTTCCTCTGGTACATTTTCTTCGATGCCATCCATCACCGCGGCCAGTTGAGCACTTACATCCGGCCGATGGGAGGCCAGGTTCCATCGATCTATGGCCCCTCGGGCGACGACCCGGGCTCGTGAAGTGGGGGAGGAGGCTGTTGCTATGGCCTCTCAATCTTGAGGGCGGTATATTGGTCCTGCAGTTGGGCGACGAGTCTTCTAAACGCAGGCTGCTCGCGCAGGCTCTCCAGATGTGGATCCACTTGGAAAAAGGGCCAGCAGGGGAATCCGCTGTCTGCGCTCCGTTCCAGCCACGCCATGGCTTTGTCCGTTTCGTGCAGGACGGCGTAAGCACAGGCGATTTGATAGTAGGTGTGGTGAGTGTGACCGAAGGACCGTGGGGTATCCAGCGCTCTGCGAACACACTGTAATGCAAGGTCGGGTTGGTTGCGCCGTGCACGCAGGATGCCTTGAATGCTGACGATCAAGGGTTCGTCTGGGAACAGTTGTAGTCCTGCCGCCAACCGTCGTTCGGCTGCATCGAGGTCGCCGTTCATCAACGCAGGAAGTGGATGAAACCAGAGAGCGTACATGGTCCCGGGTCTTTGTCGAATCCAGGCCTCCGCGGCCTGCTCAGCTAGCGCGAACTCTCCGCTGTAGAGATAGAGAAATTCAAGATTGTTGCTGCGAGTCTTTGGATTCGATCGCTGGGCCTGTTCGTTGGCGAGACGCCCTTCCTGAAACCGTCCTATATGCAAACAAATCGCGGACAGCCGGTTATGAGCCCGCTCATTATTCGGTTGCGCCGCCAGAACCTGCTCCAGCGCCGCAATGGAATCAGCATGCTGAAAATTCTTTGCCGGGCTCCACAGGATAAAGGCGCGGGCCGAGTGACCCTCCGGCAGCGACGGGTCGAGCGCTAACGCCCGGCGGCAGTGTCGTTCCGCCCGCTCAACCCAAGCATGCTGAGGGTCGAATTCGAAATGCAAGTGCATGGCGACATAGGACAGCGTGGCATGTGCCAGAGCGAATTCGGGGTCAAGCTCGACGGCTCTAGACAAGTGCTGGACGGCGCTCCGAAGCGTTTCTTGACGGTCGGAGTAACTCTCACGGAGACCCGAAATGAATTCGTCGAACGCTTCCGGGTCGCTGCTAAACCGGTCACGAGACTTTGGCACGACTCGCGAGAACCGGGTTTGCAGGGATTCCACCACTCGGCGTCCGATTTCGTCCTGCACGTCGAAGACGTTTTCCATTACGAAATCATATTTCTCGGACAGAATGCTCTTTTGCGCGATGCCATCGAAGAGTTGGATCGAGACGCGCCACTGTGTCCCCAGCTTCTGGACATTCCCCTGCAAGACGTGGCGGACCCTCAGATCTCGACAAGTATGGGCAGGATCGGCGCCAGCGGCATAGTTGAGGATCGCCGATGTCGGCAGGACAGCTATATCTTCAAGACTCCCAAGCATGGTAATCAACGCGTCCGCAAAACCCAGTGACAACGCTTTGCGCTCTTCGACTTCACTCAAGAAAACGAAAGGCAGGACGGCAATCGAGGTTAAAAGTTTCAGACTTGCCCCGGTCGCGGCCGAAGATTCCTGCGGAGCCGCACGGCTGGCCAGGGCTTCCAGAATCGCTTCAGCCGACGGATAGCGCTCCGCGGGGTTCTTGCATAGAAGCTTCTGCACAATCGGGGCCAATTCCGCACCCGACGGAGAAGTAGCATCCATAGGAGGTGGGTCATCATGAAGAATCGCGTGCAGTGTATCCACCGGTGACGTGCGAGGCCAGGGGTGTTGCCCCGTCAGCATTTCATACAGAAGGATCCCGAACGCGAATAAATCGCTACGCTGATCGACTGTTTGTCCTAGGAGCTGCTCCGGCGACATGTAGGCGACTGTCCCGAGGAGCTGACCGGGAACACTAACATCTTCCGCTGCCGTGCTCTCCGAAGGGACCACAGGAGCGGTCCGCATCCACTTCGCAAGACCAAAGTCCAGCACCTTCACATAGCCATCGAAACGAACCATGATGTTTTGGGGCTTCAAGTCGCGATGTACAATGCCCGCACGGTGCGCTGCGCGAAGTGCTTCGAGTACCCGTCGCGCAATCTCCAGGCTGCGCTCAGCGCCAGGTTCACGCTTGAGCCAATCGCGCAAGGTCTCGCCTTCCACGAGTTCGGTCACTAGGTAGTTCGGGCCGACATCGTACAGCGTGCAGATGTAGGGATGATTCAGCGCCGATATGGCCCACGCCTCGCGCTCAAATCGCTTGCCGAACTGCTCGGCGGAGGTTTTGATGGCTACAGCGCGACCCAGGCGCGTGTCCAGACCTCGGTAGACTTTCGCCATGCCGCCTTCGCCCAGCGGGCCGAGAATCTGGTAGGGGCCCAGCCGCTCGCCCGGCTTCAGGACCGTACGCGGATCCTCCAAGTCGGCCACGGCCTCCCAGGCCGACCGGCCGACGAGACGGTCAGTGGGGTCACCCACCGCGAGCAGGGATTCGACTTCCCGGCGCAGGTCTTCATCATCTTTGCAGGCCTCGGCCAGGAAGACGCCCTGATCGTCCGGCTCAAGTTCCAGAGCCGAGTGGTAAAGCTGTTCGATTTGCTGCCAGCGTTCGGGATTCATGGTCGGCCGTCAGACAATCTGTCTCGCAACGTTACCTCTTCAAAGTGCTACATGTCAATTCGCCAATCTGGCCTTGGGGGAGTGTTTCAATGAGACCCTCCCGATCGGGGAGCCCATCCGAGCGAGAGGGAAGGCGATAGATCCCGAGCGACGGCATAAACTCGAGCAAAGTCGCTCAACTCCGGGGTCGTCGCACTCGGAAAGTAACCTTTGAGTGGCCGGCTGGCGGATCGTTGTCCAACGAGGTTCGAGGAAATAGCTCCTTGGTAGTCGCCTACTGTTTACCAATAATTGCTGGGAACAGCCCATGTATCCGGTAGAGATCTGCGAGTTAGTTGGGGATTCGTCGCCGGCAGGCACGGGCGTTAGGCGGCAATAATGCTCCGGATTTGCCTCCGCCGGGCTGTCATACGCGACTTCCGAAGGGGTTCTGCATCGGCTTCGCCCATTCATCCCTCGACCCGGCATAGCCGGAACCAAACCGCGAAGTTGATCGATTTCAAAATACTGTCCTCAGCCGCACAAACAAAGGCCCTGATAATCGCAGCCCCAGATGTCCTGCCGCAAGAAATGACGGGACGCTACGACAAAAGTCCTGATCACGACGGCGCTTCCCGAGACTCGGAAGGTGTGAGAAAATCGCTTGTAGGGGCTGTAGTGCCGCTCTCCGAGCGTCGATGTTCTTGAGAATACACAGGGGGCGGTCAGAGACCGCCGTTGGAATTCGTTTTTCTCACACCTTCACAGCCCTGGGATAAGGGAGCGGAGCCAGTAGAGCGCCCCAGAAGGGGTAAGGATTGGCTCATACCTGCCACCTGATGAACCCATACGGAGATTCTAAGCGCAGCAATTACCTTCGGTGTCCAGCAGAAGGTGTGGGACATTCCGACGATGCGACCAAGTGGTGCTCCTACGCGCGAAACGAATTCGCCGCGCGCGACACTATCTTAGCTAGTGGCGAAAATGTGGAGGGAAGAATTGAAGCTTGATTCAGTGGAACGATTTAAGCCGTGATTCTAAAGGAGCTTCGAACCATGCGTTCACTGGCTGCATTCGCGCACGCCCTGCTGACCCTTGGCTGTTTGTTATTTCCAGCACGGCCAACTGGGGCGGCGATCAACGCCTACGGGCTGGGCGCGAGCTACGACTCCACACAAAGCAACGTCATCTTTCGTGTCTACTCCGCACGCGCCTCGCAGATCGAGGTTGATCTCTACGCGTCCCCGATGGGTTCAGTAGAGGTGCTGCGCCTTACCCTTGAGCCTGACAGCAACACCAACATCTTCTCCGGTTCCCTATCGGTTGCGGCGCTGCAGGCTGCCGGCATCACCGGGCCGGTATATTACGGCTATCGGGCCTGGGGGCCGAACTGGCCTTTTTCGAGCAGTTGGACCAAGGGTTCCAGTGCCGGCTTTATTTGGGACGTGGACGCCCAAGGCAACCGCTTCAACCCCAACAAGCTGCTGATCGACCCCTATGCCCGCGAGATCAGCCATGACCCGGTGAATGCCACTTGGACGGACGGCACGGTGTACGCCTCGGGGGCTTCCCACCGCAACATCGACACGGGGAATATGGCGCCAAAGAGCATCTTATGGTCGCCGGCGGCCCAGAGCATCGGCGCCAAGCCCACCGGCGCGCAGAAAGACGACGTGATCTATGAGGTGAACGTGCGCGGCCTGACCGAGAACGACAGCAGCGTACCCGCAGCCTTGCGGGGCACGTACGCCGGCGCTGCCCTCAAGGCACCCTACCTTGCGAGCTTGGGCGTCACGGTCGTAGAGTTTCTGCCCGTGCAGGAAACGCAGAACGACGCCAACGACAACACACCGAACTCCACCGTGGGGCAGAACTACTGGGGATATTCAACCTTGAACTATTTCGCGCCTGATCGCCGCTACTCCTCAAACAAGGCTGCGGGCGGGCCCACCAGTGAGTTCCAGGCCATGGTAAAGGCCTTCCATGACTTGGGCCTGAAGGTTTACATCGACGTAGTGTACAACCATACGGCGGAGGGCGGAGCGTGGAACGCAAACGAACCGTCCACCTACACGATCCTCTCCTGGCGCGGACTCGACAATCCCACTTATTACGAACTGACGTCCGAAATGCAGTACTCGTACGACAACACGGGCGTAGGCGGCAACTACAACACCTATAACCAGGTCGCGCAAAATCTAATCGTCGATTCGCTGGCCTACTGGCGCGACACCATGGGCGTGGATGGCTTCCGCTTCGACCTCGCTTCGGTGCTGGGCAACACCTGCACGGCGGGCTGCTTCAATTTCAGCAGCACCGACAGCAACACCGCGCTCAATCGCATCCTGCGCGAGTTACCTCAGCGTCCCGCTGCCGGGGGCAGCGGCATTGACCTTTTCGCTGAGCCCTGGGCCATTGGCGGCAATTCCTACCAGTTGGGCGGTTTCCCCGCTGGCTGGTCAGAGTGGAACGGCAGCTATCGCGACACGCTGCGCCAGGCGCAGAACGACCTGGGCGTGGCGACCATTACCACCGGCCAATTGGCAACGCGCTTCGCTGGCTCGTCTGACCTTTTTGGCAGTCGTTCGCCGTGGAACTCGATCAACTTCATGGACGTGCACGACGGCCTCACGCTCAAGGACCTCTATAGCTGCAACGGCCCCAATAATAACCAGCCTTGGCCCTACGGGCCGTCCGACGGAGGCAACGCGACGAACTACAGTTGGGACCAAGGCGGCGACAGTGCGGATCAGCGGGCTGCCGCACGCCTCGGCTTTGCCTTTCTCATGTTGAGCGCCGGCACACCCTTAGTGGCCGGCGGGGACGAATACCTCCGCAGCCTCCAATGCAACAACAATCCTTACGACGTGGACTCGATTGCGAACTGGCTCAACTACACCTGGAACCCCGATCAATCCAACTTCAACGCCTTTGTGAAAGGCATGATCGCCTTTCGGAAGGCGCACGCGGCTCTGCGCCCACTAAACTTCTATTCGGGTGCGCAGTTGGCATGGTGGACGCCGGCGGGCACAACGCCGGACGAGGGTTACTGGTCGAGCGGCAGCAATCACGCGATCGCCTACCAGTTAACCGGCATCGCCCTAGGTGACAGTTCTTCGTCCATCTACGTTGCTTACAATGGATGGAGCGCCAGCGTGAACTTCACGCTGCCATCGCCTGGCAATGGCGTGAACTGGTATCGGGTCACCGATACCTGCGGCTGGGCGGAAGGCCCCAACCAGGTACGCATCCCCGGGTCAGAGGACGCCATTGGCGGACAGGGTGTTGTGTACGGCCTCTGCGGCCGAGGGCTGGTGTTGTTGATTGCCAAATAGCGCACGGACCCCGATCTTGCAGGGGCAGGGCTTGCCTTGGTCCAGGGTCGGCGAAGCGCCACGTGAGGTGTAGGAGTCTCGGTTTCTGACTCGGAACTTAATCTCGGCCCCCTCGCGTATCGCGCACCGATTCCAGTCCAGCCACAACCCGACCGATTATCTGCGCCTTGTCCCCCAAGGTTTGCTGATAACTGTTGGGGACAGCCCAAACCACCACCAAACGTGTGTCGGCAGGCGGATCTTCGGAGGCGAAGAAATTGGAGACACTCGTTGCAATCTGTTCCATTCTCCGGCTACGCTTGTACGTCGGCGGCAACACGAAATGTCAAGCACGGAAAAAGACCGGCTCGCGACATTTGTAGTCGATCAGCAATGCGCCTTCGACCAAGCGCTCTCGAGGAGCCGGCAGCGGTATCCAACGCGTGAGTTTAGGTCCTTCGCGGCTGCACTACGACGGTACGTACAGGCCACTCGCGGGGACAAAATGCTATGCCGGAGTGTTGTCCAGGCCGTCAACGGGTTGATCTAGAATTTGCAAAGCGAACGCAAGAGGGTGCCGGAGGAGGTGTTGCTCGAAGCCGAAAGACGGGAGTGTTTGCTCTTCCTTGGCTACGATCCGCACTTGGACGGCGATGCACCTCCTGGCCTGTGATTTGGGCGTGTCGGTACTGTGGCAGTCGTTCTGGAAGTCAGCCTCCCGCAGCATCGAGAGCTAGCAACATCAAGAGGAGAGTGAAGCTTCGATCTTGAAGGGACGATACTCATGAAACTCTGCAAGGTTCTGCTGGTGATCCTCATCGAACCCATGGTGGCTCTGGGCCAAGGCGTTACTTTCGATCTTCACGAATACAAACCTCTGGAGGGTTTGAAAGCCGACGTGGTGGCAGGTCAACTACAGGTGAATTGGCGGGGTGATGGCAATCAACAGTTGCGTGCTGTGTTTGGCGTTAAGGACAGACAGCCGCTAGTTCGGGAACTGGCAGTCCGCCGAGGGGCGGCAGCTTGGAGTGTGTTGGCGCGTAATCTCACGCCCGAGTTTGACGTGGTCAGCGGCCGCCGGAGAATTTCCGAGCAACAATTGGCCCCCTTGCGCGAATTGGGCTGTGCCATAACTCCCGAGCTGGTCGAAAAGGAAAAGTGGAACGCCTTTGGGGACGCCCCACTCGATATTCCGGGAACTTCGGGCACTAACCGAACTTCGTCACGGAAGATACGATTGTGACTTTTTTCTCGGGTATTTGGCTGCGAAGTCGTTGGCGTTCAATGAGCGTGTTTCGGAAATCGCGTGTAGTGTAAACCTACCCTCTTGATTCGGGCTGAAAGTTGGCAAGTTGAACGCATGTTGCTGCGAGAACTGCGGCCGAAGAAAGACGGGAAGGAGCACAGTTACTGGTCTTTGGTGGAGACCGTAGGCACGCCGGAGGGGCCGCGGCAGAGGACGCTGTGTTACCTGGGGGAGTTGAACACGTCGGCGCAGGCGCGCTGGCAAAAGAGCATTGCGGTTTTCAACGAGCAAGGTGAGAGCCGGCAGCTGAAGTTGTTTTCCTCGGAGGTGGAGCCGCCTGAGAATGATCCGGACGTGGCGCGGGTGCGGTTGAAGAAGGTACGGCTGGAGCGGCCGCGTCAGTGCGGAAATTGTTTTCTGGCGCTGGAGCTTTGGAAGCGGCTGGGGCTGGACGATTTCTGGCGGGCGCAGTGGGATCATGAACCGGCCGAAGTGCCCTGGTCGCGGGTGGCGGCGGTGCTGGCGATGAATCGGCTCTGTGCGCCGGGCAGCGAGTTGGCAATCGAGGAGCGCTGGTATCCCACGACGGCGCTGGACGATCTGCTGCAGGTCCCGGCCAGCAGCGTGAATGACAGTCGGCTGTATGGTGGTTTGGATCGGTTGATCGCGCACAAGACCGAGTTGGAGCGGCATTTGCGTCAGCGCTATGGGGAGTTGTTGGGAGCGGAGTTCGATGTGCTGCTCTACGATTTGACGAGCAGCTACGTGGAGGGTGCAGCGGCGAAAGATCCCATGCTGCAGCGCGGCTATTCGCGGGATCATCGTCCGGACTGCAAGCAGGTGGTGATTGCGTTGATTGTGAATACCGAAGGTTTCCCTTTGAGCTATGAAACCTTCGATGGCAACCGTGCGGACGTGACGACGGTCGAAGCGGTGATGCGGAGGGTGGAGCGGAAGTACGGGCGGGCGCGACGGGTGTGGGTGTTTGATGGTGGCGTGGTGAGTGAGGAGAACTTGGCGGCGCTGCGGCGTCGGAACGGACAATATCTGGTGGGCACGCCGCGCTCGAAGCTGAAGCAGTTCGAGGCAGAGTTGCTGACGGGGGGCTGGGAGCGGGTGCGGGAGGATGTGGAGGTGAAGCGGGTGCCCGTGCCAGGCGGTGAGGAGACGTATGTCTTGTGCCGGACCACGGCGCGGCGGGAGAAGGAGAAAGCCATCCGCAGCCGTTTTTCGACGCAGATCGAGAAGGCGCTGGGAGGGTTGGCGCAAAGGGTGGCGACGGGGAAGTTGAAGGACCGCGGCAAGATCGAACGGCGCTTGGGACGGATCGAAGCGCGCTACCCCTCCGTCGCTGATTTATACCAGGCGCGAGTGGTCGAGACTCCGGCGGGACTGCGGGTGGAGTGGCAGATGCTGGCAGATCGGCGGGTGTGGCAGGAAAGGCGGGAAGGGGCGTATCTGCTGCGGACCCACCTCGCGGCGGAATCGGCGGCGGAGTTGTGGACGAAATATATTCAGCTGACAGAGGTGGAAGCGGCCTTCCGAGTGCTCAAAAGCGAATTGTCCATCCCTCCCTTGTTCCATCAACTCGAGCATCGAGTCAAGGCGCACATCCTGGTGGCCTTTCTGGGTTACGCGCTCTGGGTCACGCTGAAACACCTGTTGCGGCGGAAGCACAGCCCGCTGACGCCCGCCCGGGTGCTGAGTCTGCTGGCGAGCGTGCAGAGTGCCGACATCATTCTGCCCACGACCGACGGTCGCGAGATTCGACTCCGCCGCGTGACCACACCTTCGCCCGAACAGAACGAGGTCCTGAGAACACTCGGAATTACACTTCTCGAGCGCCTCGATTTGAACTTCGAATGTAGTGTAAACTCGGCAACCGCCTGATTGATTCTGAAGACGTTAACCGGCGTTTACCCTGTTCCGTGACGAACTTGGGCTAGTACGTTGGTGCAATTGCGCGGCTCGTACTTTCGAGCCAGAGTGTATCCGCCCTGCCCGTGCCAGCGCTTCCCTTAGACCAGCCATTTGCGTTGGCGCCTTGTCGGATAACTTAGGCCGGCAGGACCTCGCCAAGTGGGGGGCCGTTCGAAAGTGCGTCGTCGAGGAGAGGGCGAGCCCGGTAACTCGGAGGGGGAAGCCTCGTCGCCCCTTGGTTGGCGAGGATCCGGCTGCCTGATCCTTCGTCGTCGTGCAAACGGCCCCCCGCCAGCACGCTGACTTTACTCCCCTGCTCGCGCGCACCACCTGAGATTCACAACGTCCTGAGCGAGTTTGGCTCTCAAAGTTCGCCGGTTGGCGCAGACTCCTGCCTTCTTGAGTCCGGCGTCTAGGCTCCCTTTTCCCCCTTCTCCGAAGATATTGACTCCTTCAGATCAACGGAGTGGTATGATGCGATGCAAGATCAACGCATTGGAGAATCTATGGGACGCCTGTTGCGCTTTGCTATTGCGGCGGTGGCGTCTACCGCCGTCCTTTTACTGCTGACTCTTGGGGCATATAAACTTCATCTTTGGATGGGCGATCATCTTTCAATCTGCGATGGTACCCTCCGAACGCTCGCGTTTCTTCCTGTCGTCGTGGGGCTTGTGGCCTCCATTTGGCCGTTGCCACGTCTGAGCCGCTCTCCGTTCGCGGCTGGCGTGACAGGAGCAATCATCGGCTTTGCCTACGGCTATTGTGTGACTCGTGTGGACCTCGCGATGTTCCTGGGACATTGGAGCTGGCGGTATCTTGGCGCAATAAGCATGGATAGGGAAATCGATCTTGCAGTCTCAGTGTGTGCGATTGTTCCTGCGACTTGCGCGATGCTGCTCGCAGTCGCTGCGCGTAGCCGACGCGTAATCGCGACTGTAGTAACTCTTGTATTAGCCGCTTTGCTTGTGCCCGCGCCCGCATTCGACCTCATCACTCACAATCAGGAGTTGACGGTTGCTGTCTCGTGATTCCGTACACCGCGGGTGGAGGGAATGAGCCGCGCGTAAGTTCGTATGGCCGCTCCACTCCGGTCGATGTCGGCAGTGTGACAAAGCATGTACAGGATTTGCTTCAGGATGAGGGAGTCAGGGGCAATTACCGGGTGTCTATTCTATGGCGAGCGGGCCACGGCAAGCAGGCTCTTGCTGTAATCGTCTTCAATCAGCCAGTCGTCAGCAGGGTAGAGTTACAGCAACCTCGCGGTAGTGACCTGATCTATCTGCAACAGCCAGACGGATGGAAGAAAATTCCACCGCAGTGTCCTACTCTCAATCGCCCTCTCAGCGTTGATCCGCCGCTCTCCGAAGATGAATTCGGGTTTTTGCACACTAGTGACGTGGGCGGTTTTGGTACCATCTTCCAGATTTCGAAAACGCCAGACTAGTCTCGTCCCCTCCTGCATCTTGTTAACAGGCGATTACCTGTATTGGCCGCGGCTATCGCAGAGCAGCGCAGACCTGCTCTCCAAGGTTTGCGGCTTTTCGTTCTGACGTTGGGACAAACCGCGGACCTAAGAAGCAGGTCCGCGCTACCAGCTCTGCGCGACTTGGGGCTGGCGCAGACCCCTGTCCTGTGGGGTCTGCGATTTCGCGAAGCGACGCACGCGGTAGCGAAAGCCGATGGACGGCCAAGGTTCGCTGCCGCGAACCTCGCAGACATCAAAAACCAGATGTCTGCGCCAGCCCGCGATCGGTCTAATCCCTATTCACTTCCAGGGGTAAACGAGACGCCGCGCAGAACTTCGGCGAAGCCTGCGGTGCGGAGCGTAAAGAAACTCTCATTGACGGCCACCGAGGGATCGGTGTTCGCGAGAGAGTTCTGAATCACCGCGAGGCGATTGGGGTCGGCGCCCGTATCGCCGTCTCCGCTGATGGTCGAGGTGGTAGCCCAGATGGTCACGTTCCCCCACGGATCGACAAAGCCCGTAAGGTTGCGCAGGCCGTCCGTGGCGGGAGCCCAGGGCAGGCCGGTCGCCGCGTTGGTTCCGGTGGGAAATCCCCACACGGTGTAGGGAACGCCGAGGTTCAAGCCCGTCTGCAGAGTATACGCGAGCGTCCACTGATTGGTGCTCTAGTTGAAGACCCACTTTTCGAGGCCGGCCAGGGTTTGAGCAGCGGCGTGCGTGTAGAGGTCCGTCCCGCCCGTATAACCGTCGCCTTCATCGGCCACATAGAGCGTCGTGGCGTTCGCGAACCAGATGCCGAAGGGATAGTTGAGGGTGTCCTTAGCCGGCACCACCGTAGGAAATCCGGCCAGGATGTACATGTTGGTCGGTTTGCCAGTGGCCGGATTATAGGCGCTGAAAGGCGTGGTGGGCAGGGTCGCCGAAGGAGAGGGCAATCCGACGCCGTTCGGGCATGCCGTGCCGGTGGTGTCGACAAAATAGACGGTATCCACGCCATTGCCGCCGCTGCCTTTGGCATAGTAGACGACGTTGTCAAAGACGGTGACGCTGCGGAAGTTGTCGTCCTTGCCCACTTTGTCGGCCTTGTCGCCCAGCTCGGTAATTGAAAACGCCCCCACGGGAGTCGGCAGACCCGGTGATTGCTCGCTTTCCGGCTCGTCCAAGGGATCGATGATCTGCGCGCCGGCGCCCAGCACCACTCCGGGCGGCTGCGGGGCGCTGCCATTTCCGGCGTTGCCCGCGGTGAAAAAGAAATTCTGGCCGTCCAGGTTGCTCAGAATGGCCGCGCGGCCATTGTCTCCGCTGTAGGCATTTATTTCCGTGAAGTGGAAATTCCCGTATTTGTCGACCTGCGCCACGGCCCGATAGAAAGTCTGCGGGTCGGGATTCGTCGGGTCGACCACCAGTGGGGTGTTGGCATTCGAGACGTCAAGGGCGCTCGCCGGCGCGACGTACCCGATGAAGGTAAGGTATTGGTGATCAGTCGAGAGATGCAGCGCCAGCTCGGACTTCGAGCTGAAGCTCGTTACCAACTGGTCGCTCGTCCCGGTGATCCAGGGCTGGAGGCTGTTCGGGACCTCCAAGGTATTGATCGGCCAGCTAAATACCGTCAACTGGTCGAGGAAAATCCTGGAGGTGATGCCGAAACTGCCGTCAATCGGAGCGTTGTTGAAGATGTACGGAAACAGCCCGTTGTATTGAGCCGATACACAGTTCGCCGGCGCACAACCGGGCGGCAACTGCTGGCCAATCGTAACGTTGCCGGCCAGGTTGTCATACACACTGCGACTGACCGCGAGATTACCGGGCCAGAAGACCGGGAACCTGTTCGAATCGTGATCTGGGTCAGCAGCCCGGATGTTGCCCGCCAAAGTGAGCGACGCCAGGAGCAAAGTGCCTTGCACGAGCGCACTCCAGGGATAGTGCTTTCGGGGAGCTTTCATTAAGGATTCTCCTCTCTAAAGGAAGTTGAGCCGCCAGTCGGACGACGCGGCTGAAGCAGAAACAGAATATCGAGGGAAGGTCAAGAACATATGACATTTTGTCATCATCTCTGTAACGGGCTCGCGCATATCCCGGCTCGTGGGGTATCCGCTATAATGGCGGCATGAGAAAAGTCCCAGCCAAACGAAAGCTCAGGCAATTTACGGTCGTCATCGAACAGGATGAGGACGGTTACTACGTTGCGACTGTCCCTTCCCTTCCGAGTTGTTACACGCAGGCGCGGACGCTCGAAAAACTGGCCCCAAGAATCCGCGAAGTGATTGCACTTTGTCTCGAGGAACAGGACGCACCCCGCATGAAGTTCGTGGCGCTCGAACAGGTTGAGGTGAGCGCTTGAGCCGCTTACATCCTGTGCGCGCCCGCCAGGTCATTCGCTTTCTTGAATCCCTCGGCTTTGTGCAATCGAGACAAAGGGGCACCCACCGATTCTTCCGGCATCCGGACGGTCGAACCGCCACCGTCCCCGAACACAAAGGTGAAGGCCTCGGTCCCGGTATTTTGGCTAAGATCCTGCGCGACGCCGGTGTGAAGCCGGCCGACTTTCTGGCGTGGCTATCTTAATGGGAGTGCGGCGCAGTCTCGCGGCTGGCGCCTACGTGCCGACGGAAGTTGTCAGCAGGTATGCGCCTTTTGGGGAGTAGGGGGCAGCCATGCCGCGACTCGCATGCCTCGGCCTTTAGGGCAACCCTGCAACAAGTCCCAGGCCTGACGACGGGCGCCTACATCGCGACAAAAGGCGTCGCGACGTAGGCGCCACCCGCGGCGGCGACGCGAACTAGACCATTGCATTCAAGACTGCACGTTGGTAAATTGCCGCTAGAGGTGAAGGCAATGCACGAAGAAAAACATTCAGGGGCACAATCAGCGGATTTGCAAGAACAGCGCAAACGTTTAGTGGACTTGCAAGAAGAGCGCAAACATTTGGAAACGCTATTCGCGGATAGAATTAACTTCTATCTCGTCTTCGCCGCCGGTGTGTTGGCGTTTCTATTCGATGGCCAGCATTCGAAGTGGCTGGAGAGAAGTGCCCTTGGCGCCGTCACATTGGTTTCGGTCTTGATGATTTTCGCCTTGTGGAGGACTTTCCGCCTCGTCATGGGTATTCTGCATGAACTAGCTTCGAAATATAAAAGCACTCCCTACGCTTACTATTCCGAGCACGCGACGTGGGTACCGAATGCAAACTACTTTTTGTTAGCGCTGCCCATTTCATTGACTCTGTTCTTCATCTGCGCGCTAATATCTTCTTTGTGGGCATAATCCTGACCGCTAGAGAGCAGGGTAGCGCAGAGTTTGTGCCTTTTAAACTCTGCGGTTTTCTATTTGAAGAATATGCCCAACTTGTTATTGCCCCTGTGTCCGCGCCGCGTGTTCGGACAGTGGAACAGCCGCAGACTCTCAAAACCAGAGAGTCTGCGCTACCAGCTCTGCGCCCTGCTTCCGTGATCCGCTTGCCTTGGGAATCCAGCATTGTTATTCTGGGGGCAGCCCTATGGACGCTGACGGGTCAATGAGCTCTCAAAATGGCAAATCGCCTTGCGATTCTCAAGAGTGTGTGGGAAGCATGGAAGCGGCTGGCAAGAAGGGTCGGCAATCTCCAGGTACGGGTTCTTCTTTTCGTGTTTTATTTTGTGGTGTTGGCTCCTTTCGCCCTGATCGTGCGCTGGGCGAGTGACCCCATGGCGATTAAGCCCGGAAGCTCACGGGGGTGGCGTGATTGCCCTGCGTCCCAAGAGCGGGCCTTCGACCGAGCCCGGAGGCAATTCTGATGTACATCCTGGGGGTTTCCTGTTACTTTCACGACTCTGCTGCTGCCCTATTGCAGGATGGTGTGCCGGTGGCCGCGGCGGAAGAAGAACGCTTCACTCGCAAGAAGCATGACTATGATTTTCCCCAACAGGCGATCGATTTTTGCCTGAAAACGGCAGGGATTCGTAGCGACGAGATCGACTATGCCGTTTTCTTTGAAAAACCCTTCGTCAAGTTCGAAAGACTCCTTTTGACAACCATGCAGGCCTTCCCGCGCTCCCACGGAGTATTTCGCGAGGCAATGGTCTCTTGGCTGGGCGACAAGCTTTGGGTGAAGACTCTTCTGCGGAATCGGCTCGGCGTACCCGACTCGCACATCCTCTTCAGCGACCATCACCTCTCGCACGCTGCGAGCGCCTTCTTTTGTTCTCCTTATAAGGAAGCCGCGATCCTCACCATCGACGGAGTCGGCGAGTGGACTACCGCCAGCTTTGGCGTCGGCCGAGGAACAGAAATCAAACTACTAAAGGAGATCCGTTTCCCCCACTCCCTTGGCCTACTTTACAGCGCCTTTACGGCCTTTCTGGGTTTCGAGGTCAATGAAGGCGAGTACAAGGTTATGGGCATGGCCCCTTTCGGAACCCCTCGTTACATTGACAAGGTCTACAAATTGATTCGGCTTTCCCACGACGGCAGTTTTGAGCTCGACATGGACTACTTCTCCTTTCATTACTCCACGGAGAAAACCTTCAATGAAAAATTCGCGGCCCTATTTGGCCATCCGCGTGACCCCCGCGACCACTTCTTTACTTCCACTAGCGGTCATCCTTCCTACTTTGGCGAGAGGCCCGCGAACCTTGATGAGCTCGCCAAGCGCAACCAACACTACGCCGACGTTGCGGCCAGCATCCAGAAAGTGACCGAGGACGTGATCCTTGGCATGGCTCGGCACGTCCATGAGGAAACCGGCCTAAAGAAGTTATGTATGGCAGGAGGCGTGGCATTAAATAGCGTTGCCAATGGCCGAATTCTCCGCGAAACGCCTTTTGAGGAGATCTTTATTCAACCGTCGGCTGGTGACGGCGGCGGGGCCTTGGGTGCGGCCCTGCATGCCTGTCACGCCGTGTTGGGCCAACCCCGAAAGTTCACGATGGAACATGCTTACTGGGGTGAGGAACACTCTCCCGAGATTATCGAAAGATTACTCGTCGAAAAAACTGTCCCTTCCCAGAAATTCGACAACGAAGAAGCGCTTCTGGCCAGGGTCGTTGACCTGTTGTGCGAGGGGAAAGTCGTCGGCTGGTTCCAAGGCCGGTTCGAGTGGGGCCCGCGAGCTCTCGGAAATCGGAGCATTCTGGCGGATCCGCGCAAGCCCGAAATGAAAGATGTTGTCAATACTAAGATCAAGTTTCGGGAACCCTATCGCCCTTTTGCCCCCTCCGTGCTGGTGGATAGAGCCGAGGATTTCTTCGAATTGCCCTGCCCGGCCCGGCACTACCCAGCCCGCTTCATGCAATACGTGGTCGACGTCAAGGAGAGCAAGCGGGATCGGATTCCTGCCACCACGCATGTCGATGGGACTGCGCGGCTTCAATGCGTGAGTCCCCAAACCGCCCCGCGGTATTCTCGGCTGATTCAGCTCTTTGGCGAGGCAACTGGGGTGCCGGTTATTCTGAACACCTCCTTCAATCTCAAGGGTGAGCCCATTGTCAACACGCCTCTCGAAGCCTTGCAGACGTTCTCCCGCAGCGAAATGGATGCTTTGGTCTTGGACCGTTTCCTGGTTGAGAAGCCAAGGTAATGTGACATCCGACAAGGGTTTGCTCGAGGAACCCACCCCGTAACGGAGGAAATCTCAGTCTCCTGCAAACATAGCACCTCATTCAGCAGAGCACGGAAGTTGGACTAACCAATGGTCAAACCCATTGGCCGGGCCGCCGGGCGGAGATGTGGGTCGACCTGATATAATGGGGCATGACCGACGGCAGCGAAGCGAGGTCCTGGGCGAGGCGGAGGATGTGTTGGGAGTTTCCATTGTCGTGTCGCGTATACCTTGCAACGGAAGAACACTAGGAGGCTAGCATGCAGGCGCTACAAAGCCTACGGAGCAAACTCGACACCGCCGCTGAACTCCTGAGTTTTTTTTGGAACAATAAGTGGTGGTGGCTCGTTCCCGTGTTACTCGTCCTCCTGCTGTTGTGCGTTCTACTCGTCTTTGCGCAAAGCTCCGCCATAGCTCCTTTCATCTACACGCTGTTCTGAGCTGCCGATCCCGCGTGCCGAGGGCCCGGCAAGACTAACGCCTAACTCTTTATCGACCTTGCTGTTGCAGAATCTGAAACATCCGCGCCGCGATCAGGTGATTGCCCTCCGGGCCAAGGTGAGTGAAATCGATGTAGATGGTACCCTTCTCGCGATCAAGCGATCCCGAAACATCGAAAAACCTTGGCCGGGGCTCGGCATTGACAAGAGCATACATCTTGAGAAAAAGAAGATCCATCCCGGGAAACTCCTGCAGGCAGGCTTTTCGGATTGCCTCTTCCTCGCCGCTGAGTTCTTTATGACCGGCCAGGATTACCGGTTGCCAGAAGAAAGCATAGTCAAACCCATACTCCTTCGCCAGCGCCTTCACGATGCGCATGTTCTTGAGGTAGCTGGTATCCAGTTGCAATTTCGCTTCCTCATCCGTAATGATCCTCAGGCGGCCGTGTTCTGAGCCCGGGACGCGGAAAACCAGGGAAAGTCTTTCTTCCAATACTCTCCGCAGGCTGCCTCCCTGTTCAAAGAGTTCACGGAGGCGGTCGTAGTTGTGGTGCACATCGATTTCGCCGGACTGGTACAAGGAAAATACGTCATTAACGCCATCGCAGAAGACTACTAGGTCGGGTCTGCGCGGGGCACGCTTAAGCTCGAGCGCTAGTTCGATTACCTCCTGGGTGCTAACCCAAGCGGACACTCCGAAATTTCGGACGCAAACCTTCCGGCCTGAGTTCGAGTATTCCCCTGCGAGTTGGGAGGGGATGGTCAACCAATCAGGTGACCCCGCGCCCCACAAAACTGAACCCCCGAACATCCACACGGTATAGGTCTCGGGATCGCATCCAGAGTTGAATGTCCGCCGGAACCCCTGTCGATCAGTCGCAATAGTCTCCCCGTGGTAGGGCACCATTCCCCACCCCACGTAGGCTCGGTAGTCGAATCTGGCGGCGGACCGAAACTCTTGCCAGTACCTATCGGCCCAAGGCTGCCCCTTGTAGACTGAGGATCGCGCGTGGGGGTCAAGGGTCGGACGGCTACGCCATTTGATCGCAATGTAGCAGACGGTGGCGACGATTCCCAAAAGAAATTCGGTGAAAACGATGGAGAAACAAACTTTGGACACCAACCCCTGGATTCTATCTGTATCCATTTTTGCCCTTTTTGGCCCTCTGTGCCCATCCAACTATGTTTTGATCGCTTGCATCGCGTGCTGCCCAACAATAGGTACAGTATAGATGAGGATTCGGCAAGTTGCCGCGCTTCCGCGGGGGCGCGACACGGGCGGGTAAGGGTGGGGGGGTAAGGGCATAGGCGCTAGAATAAGAGTTTGACTTTTGTCGCTGCTTGTGTATGCTTCTGGCATGGATAAGAACTTGATAGTGAAGGATTGGAAGTATCTGTGCCAGTTTCTACCGAAAGATTTGAGCGAT
>Ga0326728_10007738_pt1 | contig 27278 bp, 23 predicted proteins | sample MB3enrmetagenome_FD_207602 | JGI IMG/M metagenome (GOLD analysis project Ga0326728, IMG submission 207602) | Lab enriched peat soil microbial communities from McLean, Ithaca, NY, United States - MB31MN | ecosystem: Environmental > Terrestrial > Soil > Wetlands > Peat | place: USA: New York...
ATCGGTTATTGCCCCAGGCAAGGTCTTTGAGGCCTCGGGTCACGTGGACCATTTCAAGGAGCCGATGGTTGAGTGCCAAAACTGCCATACCCGTTTTCGAGCCGACCATTTGCTTGAGGAAAAAGGCATTAGCTCGGCTGAAGCGGAAAAAATGACTCTAGAAGAAATTGGGGAAGAGATTGAGCGTCACGGTGTTGTTTGTCCCGACTGCGGCGGCAAATTCGGCGAACCCCAAAGGTACCTGACCATGTTTGAAACTACTATTGGGCCTTACTCGGGCGCCGTCGGTTATGGGAGACCTGAAGCGGCACAGAACATATTCGTGGAGTTCAACCGCCTCTACACGGGCGCACGAGAAAAGCTGCCTTTCGGCGTCATGCAGATCGGTCACGCGCTGCGCAACGAGATTTCGCCCAGGCAGGGTTTGATTAGGCTTAGGGAGTTTACCATCTCAGACTTGGAGTTTTTCTTCGACCCTGAAGAGCCAGCTTGCTATTTGCTTCCGGAAGTCGAAAAGGAAGTTCTGCCCATTCTGCTCTGCGAAACCAGGCTTAAAGAATGCGAAGACACAACGGACCTGACAGTCAGGGAGGCGCTAGACCAAAAGATAATCCGTTGCGAATGGCAAGCATTTTTTATGGCGATGGCGAAAAAGCTCTTGGTGTCGCTTGGCGTTCCGGAGAAGAAGCAGCGGTTCATCGAAAAACTAACTTGGGAAAAAGCGCATTACTCAAGCCAAAGCTTCGACCAAGAAGTGCTGGTTGACCGTTGGGGCTGGGTAGAAGTCTCAGGTCACGCTTACCGAACGGACTACGATCTGAAATGCCACATGCAGGCAAGCGGCGTAGACATGACCGTTTACAAAGACTACGACAGCCCAGTTGAAAAAGAAATGCTTGTTGTCAAACCTATAATGGCGAAGCTTGGTCCTGTGTACAAGGGAGAAGCAGCAAAAGTCGCGGCACTACTCGCCAAGGTTCCTGCTCAGGAAGTTGCTGACGCCATGAAGGAGCAAGGCTTCTTCTCTGTGGAAAACTACAAGATCAATCCTGACCAAGTAGATATCAGTGTGCAAAAAACCATCGTACGCGGCACACGGTTTATTCCTCATGTGGTGGAACCCAGCTTCGGCTCAGACAGGCTCTTTTACGTCGCGTTGGAGTACGCTTATCGCATAAAAGAAGACAGGGTCATCCTAAGTTTTCCAAGAAGTATTGCGCCGATTCAGGTTGGCGTCTACCCCTTGATGAGCAAGGATGGGTTAGACGCGAAGGCGGTTCAGGTGCAGAGGATGCTGGCGGACGAGGGCTTCATGACGGATTTCGATGAGAACGGCTCCATCGGCAGGCGCTATGCACGGGCTGACGAGGCAGGAGTGCAGTTGGGGATAACAATCGACTATGACACTCTGAAAGATGAAACTGTAACCGTCAGAGACAGAGACAGCTGGCTGCAGATACGAACAGCAATCAAAGACTTGCCGGCACTTCTTCACTGCTTCTTCCAGGAAAAAATAAATTTCAAGGATTTGGGTAAAGCAATCGAAAGTTAATCAGCTACCTTTTTTAATGAACGCAAACTACTAACATGATAAATTTGGGACAGTTATTGACGGGGCGAAAGATTGGTACTTCCTTCAGAAACAGAAGAGCGTGTTAAGAGACGCGCGCTTAATGCTTGCCAAGATAACTTGCGCAAGGTTGTCGATGTCTCAAGGAAAATTCCTCAGCTTGTTGAATGCTTTGCAAGCGGCGACAAGGAAGGTGTGCGTAGACTTTTCACAGAAATCAGGATGGGCGAAGAAGAAGTTGTTAAAGCCAGACGCATGGTGTCTCAAGAATTGTCTGAGATAGGTGCCATCCTGATTGCCCGCGAAGACTTTTTACGGTTCACAGATTTATCAAGCGAAATAGCCGATTTCAGCGAAGGCATCGCCTACTACCTTGTCGAAATCATGGAGCATAACTGGACGCTTTCCTCAGACGTAAAAAAAGACCTGCTTAAGCTTTCGACAGCCGTCTTAGACAGCGTGCTTAAACTCAGGGAAACAATGATGGTTCTGAACTATGGCTCGCAGAAAACTCTTGAAAAAGCCAAAGACGTGGAAATCGCCGAACGCATAGTTGACGACCAATATAGGGCCTTAACCATTAAAGTGCTTAACGGCAAACTTGACGTTCCCGTGCTTCTGCTGCTAAGAGACGTTCTTCAACTGCTGGAAAACTCCGCTGACAAAGCCGAAGATGCGGCTGACGCGGCAAGAATGATTTCATTCATCATGTAGAAGAGCCGAATGCGATGCCTAAAACAAAAGTCGAACTCGTCGAAAACTTCTTAGTCGTATGGGATTCAAAAGAAGGCGCCCAACTCTACAAAGCAGGGTACTTTGGCAAACCGCTGGGCATCCCTAAACCGAAAATCCCAGAGTTCGACGCACCGCTGATTCTTGATTTGATGGAAGGCCTGTACCTGCTGGAGAGTAAGAAAATCGCCATTTACGAGGAACCAGGCGCGGAAAGTGTCAGCCTCAAGAGGCTGAGGCAAAAAGTCAAACAGTTGTACGATGAATTCGAGGAGAAATACGCTGTTTACCGTGACCTTCGAAACAGCGGTTTGATTGTTACGCCAGGCATAAAATTCGGATGCGACTTCGCCGTTTACAAGTACGGACCCGGCGTCGAGCATGCGCCCTACATGGTTTCCGTGAAGAAGGCGGGCTCAGACATATCAGCCACAGAAATTGTCAAGGCAGGACGATTAGCCACAACCGTTCGCAAACGCTTCATCATCGCGGTTCCCGACGTGGCGGCGGAAAAAGTTCAGTACCTGATTTTCAAGTGGTTCAAAGCCTAAATTTCAGTGAGTCTACTCCCAAATCCTCTTGACCCAATTCACCCTGTCAAAGTCTCCACGAATCGCATCTAGTTGGCCCTCAATAGCTTCTCTTCAATGCCTGCTGCTGAAGTCTCTAACAGTTGTTGTTTTATAGACCCTTTGTTTTTCGGTCCTTTGCCCAGATTCCTAAGCATTTCGGTCGGGTTAGGAACAGTATTCGGGGGCAAAATGACCAGCCTGTTATTTATTATTTCCAATGTCAAGCAATCGCCTTCCTTTATCGCAGGTTTTGCCTGATGTTTGCCGGGATCGTAATTTTGCCCCTACTGGAGCACCTTAACTTGTTCACCTATGAAGGTTACCAAAATAACAATATCTGGATATCCAATAAGATTACCTACAGGGTGACTAAAAACAGAGCTAAGAGCGAAAAAGGAATTAGTTGGCCATTATTGTTTGGTTCTGAAATTCTCCTCGTATTGTCTGGTGTGGGTAGATTTTTGAGCCAGTAAGAGTGCAGCCTTCCTCGAGCCTTACGTCGTCGGCGATAACTGAGACGGCGCCTATTTTGGTTTGGCAGCGCTGGCTTGAGTTGACAACTACGTGTCTTCCGATGATGCTGTCATATACCTCGGCGTGTTCGCCGATGATCACCCTATCCATCACGGAAGAGTTAACAACCAAAGCGTTCTTTCCTATCCGCGTAAAGTTGTCGATAGAGGAATCCACGATTCTTGCGCCGTCATCAATCTCGCAGTGCCGCCCAATCAATACTGCGCCTTCAATGCTGATTTTCTTCTGCTTAATTTTCTGGATGATTTCCTGCCGACGTTTCTCCGAGTCACCGCTTTCGCCCTGTACCCAAATTGAGCTTCCGTCCTCCAGCCTCCCGCCGAAGTCGCTTAACGCCGGGAACCCGCCGTGAAGCATTTTTTTCATGGCTTCCAAGTAGCTTCTAGGCGTACCAACGTCGAACCAGTTGCCTCGCAGAGTGTAGCCGTACACTGGGTGGCCTGTCTGGATAACGTAAGGGATAAAGTCGTAGCCGAAATCCAGACGATTTTTTTCTTTGACAATTTGCTGGATGCCTTTTTCGTGGAAAATTTTTTTCACTTCAGGCGACAGCACGTACAGGCCCGTGTTGGCCAGGTTGCTGGGAGCGTCTCTAGGCAAAGGCTTCTCAACAAACCGTTGAATGCGTCCGTTCTTGTCGATGTCCGCTATGCCCAAACCTTCAACGTTGTCGACTTCACGGAGCACGATGGTCAAGGTTGAACATTTCTCCTTGTGGAAATCTATGAGGCTTTTTACTGTGATGTCAAAGATGTTGTCTCCTTGCACTGCAAAAACAGGGTTGTTGAGCTCATAGTAATCCATGTTTATCCGCGCTGAATCTGCGCTTCCCAAATCGTCGACGTTTGGTTGGTATTTTATGTGGATCCGCGGTTTGATGTTGTAACGTGCGCTGAACCCGTATCCCGACTCAAAGTAGTCGTACAGGTCGCGGTAGTTAGTGTAGCCTTTCACGCCGAAAATAAAGTTCCGTATCCCCTGGTTTGCTAACGAAAGAAGAGAAAACTCAACCAGAGGCCTATTAAGCAAGCGCAGGCAGGCTTTGCTTGTTTCAGCCGTCAAAGGCAACAACCTTGTTGCTTTTCCGCCCACAGGAATAATTACACGGATTTTTTCAGGCGCGTAATTGTCGCCGACTAAGGGTGCGTAATTGTTGCTCAAGCAGTCCACCACAAGCTAATGCATGTGAAGATAGGGCACCGTATATGATTTTAATGTTTCCCAACCGGGATTTTCCTTGTCGCAAGCGAAGTAAATCATATCAGATGCAAGTTGCAAACTAAAAAGTTGCAAATTAACCTGCTTGTCCAAGTCACAGTTTAAAAATTCGTTAAAGAAACAGTTTTTTGCTTCCACATATATATGAGCATGTTAAAAACAATTAAAAGCGCCTTCTGCTGCATGAACATTCAAGAAGATGTTAACATGTCTGAAAATTTCGCTAAGAAATGGGAACAGAAGAAAGATCAAGAATCACTAGGCACAACAATAAGAAATACGATAACACCACCACCACCGCTGAAGCCAGCACTCGACCTCGCAGTCAGAAAGCTTGACTTACAAATAGCTAAGCTTGACCAGGCGAACGACCGCTTCACACAAAAAGACAAAGCCCTATTCGCCAAACTAGTCGATGCCTACACACACCATGACACACCACACGCCAATATCTATGCCACCGAACTAGCTGAAATACGCAAGATGGGAAAAATCATCATGAACGCAAGACTTGCACTAGACCAGATTTCCCTACGCATAAAGACCGTTTCGGAACTAGGCGACGTCGTTGCCACGCTCGGGCCATGCATTGGTGTACTGCGCAGCGTCAGTACAGGACTTGGCGGTGTTTTACCTGAGGCAGAAGGCGAACTCGGCAGTATCGGCGACTTGCTAAGCGGCTTAATGTTTGAAGCTGGAACAAGCAGTGGAATGTCACTGAACTTCGAGAACGTCAACGAAGACGCAGCGAAAATCCTAAACGAAGCCGCAACCGTCGCTGAGCAAAGAGTAAGCCAGAACTTCCCTGACCTTCCACCAGGAATGCCAACAGGCCAGACAGCAAACAAAACACAAACTTAAAGAACGCTAAAGAGCGCTTCTTCCCACTTTCTTTTTTTGTTGTTTTGACAAACAGGCGTTTTTACAGTAAAAGTTATATCAGCAGCCTATAAGTAAGGTTTTATGAAGCCCGCTAAACGAACACTGCTTTGCCCAAACTGCTACGTAAAGATGAAGCCCGTGCGAAACAGCCAAAAAATAATAATCTATTATGAATGCACAAAATGTGGCAACCGCGTTTTGTACAGTACCGCAGGGCATTAAGAAGCATAAGCCGTTAAAAAATAAATGGGCAAACCAACGTCTAACAGACAAACAATAGCAAGCATTCGATTTGGAAAAAAGTGGGGTTTACTTTCTTTGCCCGTAGACTTAGATTCCCGAACCCGGCAGAACCACCAGTAAAACCTCAACCACCCCGATTGCAGTTGCAGTTGAAAACTCAGGCGTCGTTGAAAGCAGGCATAGTAAATACGAAGTAGGTCAGGCTCAAAGCAATGTTGTTCTAAACTTTATTTCGCCTGCTCGTTTGCCAAAAAAGGCTTCGTGGTTCTGTTCTAATGCTTGGTCTTATATGTTCCACCCCTGTTGTATTTTCCGTTGAGGGTTTAGTTGATTGAGTAGTGGCGACGGAACAGACCTTGAGTACTCGTTACGAGGAAAAGCCTGGCAGGTCTATTGGTTTTTGCTCAAAAACGGCAACGCAGCAGGGATCCGCGAGGTTCAGCGTGCCCTCCATTTTAGCAGTCCCAGCATCGCTTTCCATCATTTGGAGCAGCTTCGTGAGTTGGGATTGGTGCAGAAGGAGGAGGTGAGCGGTCGCTATTTTTTGGTTGGTGAAGTAAAAATCGGTGTTCTTCGCCACTTCGTAAATTTGGGCAGGCTGCTTTTTCCAAGGTACTTCTTCTACGCTCTATTCTCAACCGTATTCTTCGCGCTTTACGTTGCGGTTCTGTTCGACGGCTTCACTCGGAGCAACCTGTTCATTCTTTCGTTCGGAGCAATAGTCTGCACAATATTTTGGTATGAGGCCTACCGAGTATGGAACATGCGCCCATTCTAAAAGTTAGAACAGCTGTTCGCGGGCTTAGCGTCAAGTAACAAGCTGCGCGGGCGCACCCAGAGGCACAGTGACAAATATAAACTCCACGTACCTAGACAACCAAGGATTCTATAACGAAGGCACAACGTAGGCAACTACTATAATATGCAAAACGACGTCATAACACGCTCACTCTACATCGACAACACATTCTACGCCATATCGAGCTCGGAAGTCAAACTGGCCGGCCTAAACCGACTTGACTCAAATCGCCGAGATAAACCTGTCCTAAACAATTCAACCCCTCTTTCTTTTTTTCGTACCCACTACCCCTTCGGTTTTCTAGATAATCCAAATAGGCACATATAGGTAAGCCAAATAGACACGGAAAAATAGCAATTCGCGCCTCAGCCAAAAGTTCAAACTTATACCGCAGAGTTTCTGAAAGTTACGTTGCTAGTCGCTTTTGGCGGATTTAACATAAACTTGAACTTCAATCTCTGAGGCGTCTTCGCCTAAAAAGTCCGTTAAGTTGCCTCGCCATTTTGGGGTGCCGTTGGCGGTGAAGCCTACGGTTTGCGCTATGCCTTTCCACAGCAACGCTTTGTCGTAGTCTTTGGCGTCTTGGGGCAGAAACTCGAAGATTGATCGGCTGGCGATGATGACGAGTTTCTTTTTCATGCGGGATATGGCGACGTTTACGCGGTTTAAGTTGAGCAAGAAGTCGCTTTCTATGCGTACGTAGTCCGGGTCGCTTACGGTTGAGGATATTATTATGAAGTCCGCTTCGCCGCCTTGGTACCGTTCAACCGTGTCAACCCGCAGGTTTTGGTAACCATCAATCAACAGGTTCTTCACAACGCCGCGTTGAGCGTTATGCGGAGTGACGACGCCGACGGTGTCAGGCGGCACACTACGCACTAAGGCATCGACGATTTTTGCTTCAGAGAGGTTAGACTGAAAACTCTCCGCCTCATCATGCACTATCAGCACAAAAACATTCTCGGGTTCCAAGACGACTTTCAACCCATCAGTTGGCGGCGAAGTAAGAGGCAGCGTTTGGGTTTGCTCAGAGCGGAAGTCGATGCCGTCTTTATGGTAAATCCATTCCTGGAGGAAACTCGCCACGACTTGGTGGCAACGATGGGTTTCGCATAATCGCTCCTTGGGAATCTCGGCTTTGTACCGTGATTTAACGTGGTCCAGTCCCAGGTCTTCTTGCCGCAGCATACGGAGGAAATCCATCGCCGACAAAAACGAAGCCATCTCTTCTATGGTTCGGCGGTCTTCTTTTTCCCAGTTATGAACTTGGATTGGAGGTAGCTGCCGATGGTCCCCAGCCACCAAGATTTGCGCGTTCTTGTCGATGAAGGCGCCTGAAAGAATCAGTTCAGGAAGCCGCATCATACTTGCCTCGTCGACCACAAGCAAGTCAAAATATCCCTCATTCCAGGAAGGTTCCTTCCCGCCGACCTTCTTCATAAGACCGTACAAACCAGGCGGTGTTACGCATAAAATCAGGGGAAAATTGTCCGCGGCGACGGACACCAGTTTGCCCTGACTGGACAAAGCGTCTCTTATTTCGGTGACAGCCGCTTCATCTTCATTGTAATTGACGTATTTCACACCTTCAACAGCTTTGACCGTAGAAACATCGTTTACAACTCGGTAAATCCGCAGATCAGCTAAGCCGTTGCCGCCTTCTCTGCAATAAGCCCGCCATGTTTTGGCCAGTTTGTTGATGAATTCATGAATTGCCTTGTGAGTGGGGGCAACCATCAATACGCGGCATCTTCCAATGGACTTGTGAGCGGCAGTGTGAGTAAGAACCGCTAGCTGCAAAGTTTCGGTTTTCCCTGTGCCAGGCGGACCCTGAAGCATAACGACTTGTTCGCTGCCGAAAACCCGTTGTATGAATTGGTTTTGCTCGGGTGTGGGTGGAAATTTAGTTCCTTCGACCCAAGAGGTGAATTTCGCAGCTGAATCCGCGCTTAGTGCCCCCCGTTGGGAAGGCTTGTTTGTACCTGTTAAGAAGGCTTCCAACAAGCGGTATAGCTGGTTGTCTGCTGAGTAGTCGAGACATGTAGATGCTCGTTCAGATATAATGTCGTCGGCTAACTGGTCTAAAATGTAGGTGCGCCCGACTTCGAAAAGCTGCATATGCGTGCTGTTCTGCGCCTTGTTTCGGTCGCTTGTGGGAAGGTTATGCCATGTGCTGTACCTCCTGTTTTTGCCGCTGGGCCAATTGATTGCTTTAACCGTTAACTCCATTTTCCGCAGATCAACCCGTTCAACGATGACACGAGCGGATTTTTCCACTTCTGAAGGTGATCTAGGATGAGCTTCCTCATACTGCCCCTGCTCGTTTAGGCGGATTTCAGTAGCTATCATCCAGTCGCCTGAGCCTGAATCGTCAGACCCCTTCACGCGGCAAGCATTAACGGTGCACTCGGATTTCGGAAGCCCAAGCGACTCATAAACCAACTTGCCTTTGACAGTAAAATCTCGTTCAGTTTCTTCAACGCTTAAACATTCAAAAATCACTGACCGCCCCGTCGCCACCCGCTGGCATGGGAGCAAAGTGTAGTGCTGATAGAGTTCTTGGCGTCTGGCGAAATACTCCAAATCCAGAAACTCGCGGCAACTCCTCTCGAGTGTCGCACATCCCAACGTGAACTGGGGGATTTGCGGGATAGGTATTGGTTTTTTGCCTAGGCGGCGGTTACGTATGTTAAGTGACCGCTCTATGTGTTCAAGGGCAAGGCATAGTTTTTCGCCGAGCAACGTCAAGTCTTCGTCGCTGATTCTACGTGTATTATGGGGGTAATCGCACCATGTCCGTTTCTCAACCATGACTTTTGCGAACCCCTTCTCTTGCCTGCTGTCAAGCTTGCCCTTAGCAGACCAAATGTACTCGATGGGAATCTGGTTGGCAAAGCGGGCTCGAGCTGGATAGTAGCCTTCTCTTTGCCTTGTGTCTTCTCCTCCGAGAATGAATGATATGGAGCCGCCGGGGTTTCTGGTGTAGGGCAATTCAAAGTTGAAGAAGCCGTCGCGGAAGACCAGGCGCAGATTCAGCAACGACCCGTCTTTCCTTTTAACGGTCCATTCCTGATTGTCAAAGTAGCCGCATTGGCTAAGGGTCGGTAAGAGACCCGTGCTGTGGTACCCGACTGCCTTGCGCAAAGAGATTTCGTCTTGGATTATGCTGAACATGGGCTGGTCAATTGCTTGCCTTAGACCCAAAAGGTCCTGCACTGCACGGGCGGTCATCAGCGAAGAGTGGCGGCGCACTGAATCCATGAGTTGGTCGCGTTCCCGCCGAGTGTAGAAGTAGAGGTGGATTGGGGCTTCGTCTGGGCTGCCGACTTCAGATGCGATTTCGCGAATGTTTTTGGTTAGTTCTGAAAAGAAGGCTTCAAGCATATTCCGCTCTTCAACTATGCATTCTTCCCGTGATTCGGGTAGGCGGCTGATGATCTTGGAGATGCTCTTTGCTTGTCCCTTGTAGCGTGTGCAGCTTACTCTTGCGCTTGTCATAGAGACTATGTCTTGCATGTAGTCCCATTCGATGTGGAAGTACACGCGGATCATCCCGTCAGGCCTAAACGACAGTGCCGTGTCAGCGCCAAGCTGGGGGCTGTCTTCAGGCAAAGTTCCATACCCCGTGCCCGTGAGCCAGGGCATTGTCCTTACCTTGTTCGAATATGGGCTGTTTGGTCGGATCCCATAAAGCATGAATTGTGCCCGCTGAATTAACTTGTCAAGTTTGGAGCCTATAACGGGGTCAGCAGAAAGGGACTGGACTTTTTTCAGGTTTAAAGCTGGAATTTCCTTAAAGTTGTACGGGCGCTGGTCATCAACCTTCAGCACGGGCTTGAGGGAGGCGAGGTCGTCTAGCCGGAAGATGCCGTGTTGGCTAAGAGCTTTCTGTTCTCCTCGGCTGAGGTTCAGCAACGCAACGCTTTCGTTCTCGACGGCACGGACAATGCAGCATTCGTTGAAGCCGCAGTTGTCACAATGCCAAGAAAGCTGGTATGGCACTTGTGAAAGGGCGGTTTTGTGGATTCGGTAGAGCTCGCCATTTTCGCCGAGAAGCCTCTGCACATCCTGGATTAAGGGGTCGAGCCTAAATGGCGGCAGGTTGTCGGGGTTTTCCTTCTCCAGATCCGATTCCTTGTTGATTACACAGCCTTCAAACTGAACTTTTGATGCGAGATCACGTAAGCCTTCTGTCAGCAAAAGTGCGTAAATTGCAACTTGCAGCCGATGCGCTGTCTGCTCTTTCCAGGAGGATTTTATCTCAAAAATTCTTATCTTAACCTTAGCGTCTTTGCTTGGCCACACCCCGATTAGGTCAGCTATGCCTTTGACTTGCCATTTGCCGACGTTACCCATCATGGGAGCTTGGTAAACCAGCGCGGGCTTGCCATCCGCGTCAGCTTGTCCGGAAAGTGCCGCCTCGACAAGATGTGTCATTGTTTGGAGGGACTCTTCCCAAGAGTGGTCCCATGTCTCTTTTCTGGGGCTAACGCGGGTCAGATCGTCGTAGCTGGCTGCTTTAGTCTTTAGGGTCTGCACGGTTTTGTCTTCCAGTTCTTTTCCAGCTCCGTACAGCAGTGGGCTCAGGGGCTTGAATGCTTCAGGCCATTTGTGACTTTTTTCTTCGTTGCCTTCGAAGCGGAGTTTGAAGTAGCGGGGGCAGCAGTCGAAACGGATGTACTCCGCGATGCCTGATGCATCAAGAGAGGGTAGCTCCCCCTTCGGTTCAGCCTCAACGTGTGATTCTTCGTCCAAATGCAGATGCCCCTTACTCTCATGAACCAATTGACAGGTTGCTTAAATGTCACATTCACGTTTAAAGGCTTTATCCGTAAACTGGGTTATCAAGCGGAAATCACGTGATGGTTTGGTTATAGTAAAAGACCTGCGCGTATTCTTTGAGCGTGGGCTATATTATGGTTTGGTTATCGTAAATTATGTTCATTGTGCCGCGGTACCTTGGCTTCCATAGGCAAATTCAACGCCGAAATAAAAAGGCCTGCTGATGTCAAGGCGATCAACGGTAAAACGATGTATGTTCGGCTCAAAACCAGCTCGACCAACCATTGCAATGCCCCGCCAAATCAATACGTCAGCCTAAACTGTCAAGCTTTTGCTTCATTGGTTACCTGCGGTATAACCCCACCAATTCGCCCTTAGCCAGAACATGCCCCTGCATGGCTTTTTCAGCGTCTTTCTTTTTCGAACCTATGCCCAAGTTGAGCACGGTGTCCAAGGCGAAGACTTTAAAGAAGTATCTGTGTGTGCCCGAAGGTGGGCACGGACCCATGTAACCTGTCTGTCTTGCGCTGTTGAATCCTTCCATTCCAGGCACCGAGTTTTCAGCAATCTCGCTTGTTGATGCAGGAATATTCCAGACTATCCAGTGATCAAATGTTCCGTTTGGCGCATCCGGGTCATCTAAGGCTAAAACAAGCGTTTTTGCTTCTTTTGGGATGCCTTCAATGGTTAGGGGCGGGTTGATGTCTTGTCCGTCGCAGGTGTATTTTTTCGGGATAAGTTTGCCAGCTTCAAATGCGGAGCTCTTAACAATTAAATCTGCCATAAAACTTCACTAAAAAACAATTGGTAGAACAGATAAATAAATAGTTGCTACGTGAGTTTCAGCTTTTCGGCTCTTGCCATTTCTCCACAATTAGTTTGCCGTCATTCGGGTTAAAACTCACTTTGACAGGCATTGAACCGTCACACTTAAGCGGAAACATGCTGTCATCAACTACTCGAACGGGCAGATAAAGCAGGTATCTGTCGTCTTTACGCCGAAATATCGTTCCTTTCCCCTCGTTCCCCACAGCGATCACCGGACAGGTTAACGTTTTCTCGTTATTTGCTTTTAAAATTTACTCCTATTTTGATTCTCAGAGCACCATAGCAGCAGTTTCTTAACCATGGTTTTTTTAAGCTTCCGCTTTGTGCAAAAGTTCTTCTGCGCTGCCGATGTTGATTCTGTAGAAGACAGCGGTGATAACGATTGAGATTGCGGCGCTTACTACCACTCCGATGACGTAGTTGAGCGTGCTCACAGATGCTCCAATGTACAATCCGTATGTATACTGCGCAAGCACTGGTGCAAAAACAGCTACGCCGGTCACCACGCCTACAACTGATCCTAGCAGAGACCATTCCTGACGAACCATCCTCGCTCTGCGAGTCCCGGAAAAGTCAGGGCCCTTAAAACCAATCTGAAGCGAAACCGATGCTACGGCGAGTGCCATGAAGAAGGCTTCAATCATGCCTATGACTGCTTTTCGCAAGGTAGGATGGAAGATAACTATACCTATGAACCCAGTGGTCAGTAAAACGATGACTACGAAAATTATGATTAAGAAGAATTTGCTTTTAACCAGGTTCTTGGGTGAAATCGGCGACGCGTAAATTCGCCAAATCGCTGCTCCTTCCTCTCCTATCAAAATTTGTCCCAGCAGCATCGCCATTCCGCTGGCAGGCACCAAAAAAATAACGCCTGACCAAAGGGTGAGATCCTGTGATCCACCACTGGTTATTCCAAATGAGTAGAAAATCGAAATTATAACCACGATAATAGGCATAAAGTAAATCCCCAATAACTCGCGCCGTCTAGTAAAAGCCCGTAAATCCTTCCGAATCAAAGCGGCTTCAACACTGGAAAAGCCAAGTTTTCCCAATACTCCAATTTTCGGTGCGTAAACGCCGCTTTTCTGCAGAGTTATTGCGGGCGGCTCATAGAGTCCGAACCGCGTATTTAGTTGGACAGCGAGGTAATACAAGCCTCCGATGAGAAAGGCGGATAAAGCGGCGAACAGGAGGCTTTGCAGATACAAGGCTTTTGTAAAATACGAAATTATCAGGGCGGGCCAAACAAAAGGCACGTACCACGCTCCATTCTGGGCGGAAGTTAAGCTTGAAATGAAAGTGCTAGTTCCTGAGATTGCGTAGAAGTAGATAATGTAGAATATTACGACAACCAGCAACGAGCCTACGAGCCGCAACCAGATTGCGGCTTTTCCGCTTGACTTGTAAACGGCACCTGTAAAACGAACCTGCACGACTCTGAGGATTTCCGTTATGGAGCTAGCCAAGAAAGCCGCTGCAAACATGATGAGTGTAGTTAGTAGCGCTTGGAGAATTAACCCGTTTAACGCTCCGAAGACAATTATTCCCGAGCTCAATCCCACAGCAATCGCCGCCGGCAACCCTAGCAAGTTGGCCAGGATTGAGGCCAACGTGTGCTCTTGCCAGGTTATCGGCAACCAATACATCACTTGGCTGGAAGCTTTCCCAGCCAACTGGACCTGCTGGAACAAAGTAAAAACTATGCTAATTCCCAAAACAAGAGTCGGCAAGACCGAGAAGAATCCGAGCGCTTCAACACTTAAAGGCTTAGTCCCAACAGTTACACCCGATGAATATGCAGCATTTGCAAGAACGCTTGCGCCTAAACCACCAAGCACACCAAGAATTAACGCTACCCAGTACGGCCAATACGCAATGAACAGGTTTTCCTTGTACCGTGTGGCTTTTATTCCTCGGATTAGCCTGCCAGATTTGCGTTCAACCCGAACCAGGTAGAGAACGTTCTTCCAGTTCATTTCATGAGTTCCTCAACAACAGCTCTCAAATCTTCTGTGCCTGTTAACTTGAGGAAGACATCCTCCAATCCTGAACCCGGAAGACTCGCCGTTTTTCTCAGCTCATCCATGTTGCCAAGAGCAAGCAGTTGCCCGTGATCCATTATGCCGATGCGATCGCATATCGCCTCTGCAATTTCAAGCACATGAGTCGTCATGATAGTTGTGACGCCCTGCCCTTTGAGCTCATGCAGAAAATCCTTAACAACCCTCGATGAACGAGGATCCAAAGCGTTAAGCGGCTCATCAAGTAGCAGCAACTTCGGCTTATGAATGAAAGCTGAAATGAGGCTAATTTTCTTTTTCATGCCGTCTGAGTAACTGTTTATCATGTCGCCCTCCCGACCATCCAGCTGAAGGGCCTTAAGGTACTCGGTTATACGCTGCTTCTTCTCCTCGGTAGGAACGCTGTAAACGTCAGCAATGAAATCTAAGTATTCAATCCCAGTCAGGAACTCGTAGATGTTAGCTGATTCGGGAACGTAACCTGTAAGCTGCTTAATCTCTACGGGCTGCTTCGCAACGTCTAATCCTAAAACGGTGACGCTTCCCGCATCAGGCGTTACCAAACCCAGCAGCATCTTAAGCGTCGTGGATTTTCCCGAACCGTTCGGTCCCAAAAGCCCGAAGATTTCCCCTGAATAAATCGATAAATTGAGGTTGTTTACCGCCACTATTTCATTGTAACGTTTCGTCACGTCTCTGAGTTCAACTGCATTGTGACTGTACATGATTAACTGCTTCCCAATCGTTGCAAGAGTAAAAAGCAATCAGTATTTAAGGATAATGCGCATTTGACAACGACCGTTGCCCGGGATCTATTTCAGAAGAAATAATCACCGAATTCTTAAAAACAGCAAGAAAAGAAAAGCTTACCAAAAACTTTGGTGTCACTTGAAGTTTAGCTCAAAACTAATCGGAACGGCTTCGCCCCAAGATTGTCTTATCGGACAAATTTTCTGCGCCATCCCGTAGACCATGTTGGATTTTTTGCGTTCGTGTTCATTATCAGTTTGCAAGCCGACGTTCATTTGGAAATGCACGTCTGTGAAGATTAGTTTCTCCAAACCTTCAATATTCATTTTAACCGTCGCTTTGGTATCCAAAGCCTTAAGCCCCAGTTGACTGTTGTTTGCGATTAGCAGAAACAGCGTGTTAATGCATGATGCTAAAGCGGTTGCGAAAATATCTTCTGGCACGCAGTAGCCTTCTTTTCCTCCGAACACCGGGGGTGGACTAACAGTCACGAGTTCTTTGCCTTTAACGGATAGTTGACATTCGATTCCGCCTTTCCAACTTGCGGTTCCTTCAAAATTCATTCCTGGCAACAAAAATCACCATTAAGAACATTTGCAAGAAGGGAATCTTAACGTTACGGAATGGCGAGTTAGACAGGGGTGTTAGGAAATTTTGGATACCCTGTTATGATTAGGCAACCAAACAATCACTGTTCTTGTGAATGTACCTTTCCAATAACAGGTTTAAATTATCTTTTACATTCAAAAAACTGTTAAACTTTAAATCTTGCTTGTGTTCCAATTGCTGAAAGAGAAACCTGAAAATGCACGTCATCGAAACCCACCGGCTGACTAAGGCTTACAACTCGTTTAAGGCGGTTGACGACCTTAACATAGAAGTTGAGTCAGGGGAAATCTTCGGGTTGCTGGGACCCAACGGAGCAGGCAAAACAACAACTATATCGATGTTGTGCACCATTCTCAAGCCAACGTCGGGAACCGCCACTATCAACGGCTTTGATGTCGTAAGAGAATCAAATAAAGTTCGTAAATCAATCGGCATCGTTTTCCAAGATCCCAGTATCGACGACCGCTTAACGGGCAGAGAGAACCTTTACATACACGCTAATCTGTACGGTGTTCCAGTTTCAGAGCAGAAGGAACGCATAGATCGTATTTTGAAGCTTATAGAGCTGGAAGACAGGGCTGACGATTTAATGCGTACTTACTCGGGTGGAATGCGGCGGAGGCTCGAGTTGGGACGCGGGTTGATCCATTACCCTAAGGTTCTGTTTCTGGATGAGCCGACGGTGGGTCTTGACCCTCAGACAAGGGACCACATTTGGAATTACATTATGGAGCTTAAGAGGGCACATGACATCACTGTAGTTCTAACTACTCATTACATGGATGAGGCAGACAGACTCTCTGACCGCATCGGCATCATGGACCACGGCAAAATCGTTATTTTAGATACCCCGCCCAAACTTAAGGACACGCTTGAAGGCGACGTCATAGTAATCAGAACAAACAAACTTGACGAGCTCTCCGAGCTTGCAACTAAATGGTTAGGGTTGGATAAAAAGCAAATCGTTGACGGCGCGTTGGAAATAACCGTGCGGAACGGCAAAACCGTGATGCCGAGAATCATGGAGTTGGCAACTCAAAACAATATTTACGTGGAGTCCTTGCTTCTACGTGAACCCAACCTTGAAGACGTCTTCCTACACTACACAGGCAGAAACATCAGAGAAGATACAAGCAAGGAACTGCATGGAGCGGCAGCTGCTCGCAGGAGGGCAATAAGATAAGCGAAACCCGCGGCTTCTACAGCCTTTGGCTCAGAGAAATCAAACGGTTCATTCGTGACAGGGTGCGGCTTGTAACCAGCTTCGTTCAGCCTCTGTTGTGGCTCGTAATATTCGGTGCCGCTTTCGCCTCACGGATCGTGTTGCCGCCTGGCTTAAACTACCAGCAGGTACTGCTTCCAGGCATAGTCGGTCAGACGCTACTTTTCACAGCCATGTTCATGGGCATAAACGTCATCTGGGACAAAGAATTCGGTTTCATGAAAGAAACGCTGGTTGCACCTGTTTCAAGATTCACAATCTTTCTGGGAAAAATGGTTGGTGACAGCACAGACGCTTTTATGCAAGGCATAATTGTTTTCGCCATCGGATTAGCCATAGGCATCCCCATAAACCCAATAACGATTCTGTACGCGCTACCCGTCATGCTTCTAATCACTTTTGGCTTGGTAAGCATCGGATTGACAATTGCAAGCTTCATGGGCAACCTCGAAGGTTTCGGCGCCATCCAGACATTCGTGAACCTGCCATTATTCTTCCTAAGCGGCGCATTGTTCCTTCTTAAAGGCGGCGGCCTTCCGAGTTGGCTGACAGATGTTGCCGTGTGGAACCCCCTAACTTATGGCATCGACGCGCTTAGACACGTTACTTTGGGTGCGGCATGGACTCCTTTTCAGGTTCAGTCTCTTTGGTTTGACCTTGGAGCAGTGGCGTTGTTCGACGGAATTATGGTGGTAGTCGGAACTTGGGCATTCTCAAGAATGAAATAGTTTAGCTTAAAAATTGGAAAAAAGAAATCAAGAAGAAGAGCTGTTTACTGCTTGTTGGTCATTTCGTTTATCTGCTGTTCCATCGCGTGTCCGCGGCAGTAAACCACGGCTTTCTTGACGCCTGGAACTGATTTCGCAGCGGCTTTGATGTCAGCTGCAAGTTTGAATGCGATCGGGCAGAATGGGCTTGTGGGAACGAATTCAACTGTGAATTCGCCTGGGGCTGTTTCTTTAACGCTTTGTATCATCTGCATTTCAGCGAATGATTGCCCTGTTTCGGGGTCTTGCACTTTGCCGACTTCTTCACGTACTTGGTCTTCTAATTTGCTCATTTGTTTAAACCTCAATTTGCTGAAAAGAAATATGAATTGCCATTGCATATAAACCTGATTGCAACAGTCCAAAACGTTTAATGGTGACTGACTTTGGCAACTGATGAATCCTGTGTGTTCTGCAAAATAGTAAAAAAACAGTTACCAGCAAGCATAGTTTACGAAGACCAAGCCGTGATAGCTTTTCTTGACATACGACCCTTAACCATGGGTCACACGTTGGTCATACCTAAAACTCACTACGTTGACATCTTGGACATCCCAGAAGAAACCTTAACCCAAGTTCATCTGGTCACCAAAAAAGTTTCTATACCAATCAAAGAAGCCACGCGAGCTGACGGTATAAGTATTATTCAGCAGAACGGTAGGGCTGCGGGTCAAGATATTTTTCATTTGCATATTCACGTTGTTCCAAGGTTTGAGGGGCAAAAGCTTCCTCGTTTTGGCGAGCTCAAGGAAGTTGAAAGAGCTAAACTTGACGAAATGGCAGAGAGAATCAAGGAAAAACTTTAACTGCTTAAATTGCTTGATCGAGAATCAAAATTGTAAAGCAAGAAATTCTAAATACTAGAAGAAGGCAACTTCATGCTTTCTGGTGCATCCAATGAAATCAATGTTAGAGTCTTCTCCCTCAAAGATGCAACTAAGGTATAGACGAGTCAGATGCAGGATTTGTTATGGAACAGGTAGGGATACAAGCAACTCTGCGGTAGGCGTCATATGCCTAAAATGCGACGGAACAGGCTGGCGAATGTTTCCACAGGGCCCAGCAGAGAAATGCCCCACATGCTCAGGCAGAGGCAAAGACTACCGTTTGTCAATTAACGGGCGGGTTTGCTGGGAATGCGACGGCTTCGGTGAAATTAAACAGCTTTAATTCAGCCGGGCATCTCTTCACAGCAGTTTTGGATATTTTTATAAGAGTGAAAATGCTAGAATAATGTAGCGAAATTTTTTGGGTAGGTGCTAATTTTTGGCAAATAAAAAAGGCGACAAATACGAATGCGAAGACTGCGGGCTAGTACTTATGGTTGATGAGCCTTGCGGTTGTGAACCATGCGAAATAGTTTGTTGCGGCACACCAATGAAAACTGTTTCGACTCAAAAGGCAAAGCCTAAAGCAAGCAACGCTAAAGCCAAATCCTAAAAGCAGCAAGCAAGCCCACACTCAACAGTCCTTTCTTTTTTTTATTTTTTAAACCAAAAAGATTCTCTTAACAAAGTGTATGTAAAAATAAATTGAGACCGAGCCTGAGAAAGATTTTTAATTAAAAAACCACAAGCCCATAACCAACTTACGATTTGATTGGTACAACTGATGGACATAGAGACAGACAGGGGGAGGGGATCATCTGCTTTAATTTCTAATCCACGAAGAGATCCCATGTCAATCTGTCTATTCACATGCAGTAAACGGTTAAAGCTCTTAACAATGGGCTTAAAGACAAGAGCGGTATCTTTTCTCAAACGTCAAGTGGGTTATAGACATACAGAAAAAGAATAATGTTTCTTTTTGGAATGCCCTGGAATAATATAGCTCATCCACCTGTCCTCAACAAAGGTTAAATGCAGAAAGACGTTTCGCATCGAATCAAAACTCAAACCCCGAGATTCATCCACATTAGCCCAAGACAGCTTTGCCATAGCATCAAAATACAAGCTACGAACAGCATGATTATAACGGATTGAATCAGCAAGTTGCATAAAGTCTTCTTGGTTTGATTTGCTATTTAAAATCTAGTTTGCAAGTTGGCTCACGTTGGCGGCCTTTTTTGTGCATATAGATATCTGCGCGGTTTACCTATGCGCGTTAATATGTTGTCTTTGACCAGGTCAACTAGGGCGTGAGCTACGGCTGTGCGATCATAGTGGAAGCCACGTCGGGCGAGTTCCGTGTGGACGTCGTCTAGGCCTTTGGGTTCACCAAACCAGTTTTCTTCCCAAAGTTTTTGGATGACACCTTTGCATGTCTCTGCTCTTGGCGGTGAGGCTGGACGTTCGGCGACTTGGGCAAGGTTGGTGTTTTTTAGGCGCTCGGTGACGGTAGCGAGTATTCTGTCAACGGCGGTTTGGATTTGGTCGGGTTGGGCTTCGATTTCGAATTCTATGTCGCCAACTTTCATCTTTACACGTATTGGAGGGTTTTGCTGTTTTTCTGTCAAGTCATCACTTATTGACTATTGTATTGTGCAAGATGCACATGCACAATACTTAAATATTTCACCAATAACACTATTGCATATTGGTGAATCATGGTGATTGAACAATATACAATTACTAACAAATATAACTTTCCACAACCCACAATCGACACAGCTCTCCCCCAACGCTTCCTCGAACAAAGCCTCAACTCCCTAAGGCAAGTCCAACACCAAACCTTCCAGCTAAACCCACAAAACCTCCCACAACCCACAATAACAGATCAGTACCCCTCCAGCATACAACTAAAACCAGATCCAATCCAGATAAAACCAGACCGCCAAGAAACCCTAATCGCAGCCATCGACACTTCAACAATGAAAATCGGCGAAACAAGCACAGGTATCATAGTCGCCGTACGGGGAGCAATCACCTGGCGCCAAAACCACAGCTACAAGTACACGCGGCTTGGCCCATTCATCTTCCACATAACCGAAGACAATAAAAACACTGTCTACAACACGCTTGAACACGCTTACTTTAGCACAACCTTCGCCAGCATGCATCAATCTGCACCAAATCTTATGCAGATGCCCACTCGACTAGCTAGTCTTCTTGAGCGGTGGATGCAGACGATGCTCGCGAAAACAGTGAAGAACGGCGTAATCCTATTCGACGGCTCACTCACATCTGGCACCATCGACACCCCAACCCAGAGATTACGGGAAATTCTCAGCTGCGCAAGAAGAAACAGCAGCACCGTCCTCGCCTTCTCAAAAGCGACCACACTTAGGGCAAATGGAATCCTGATAACTGAGCGGCTTCCAAACCATGAACCGCCCTACCTTCTTGAAACCATGGGCTTGCACAATAAGTTGCCGATGACACTTTTGGGAGAGGTTTACGTTGCGCGGCTTAACAGGGCGAATTTCGCGTTCCGCCTAGACATTGACAAGGAAACACCTGAAGAACAGAGAAGGGATGCCGTGCAGAAATTAGTTGGCAACGACCTCTACACACAAAGCTACCCGGAAACCCTGCGCCTATCACATATTCTTTGCACATTCACAGCAAACGAAGTGTTAGCCATCAAACACTTCATCACCCGAAGGCACGGAATAGAAATCGTCAACCGCCCAGACATGCACAGACTACTTTTCGGGCCGTTCGGCTCTGGGGAAATCTACTCATGAAACTCTACAAGAAAGAAGGCAACGTCCTGCAAATCATCAGTTTCCCAACGGAAAACGCCGAGAAAGGCGACTACCTCTTAGTTGAGGACCAAGACGCAGCTAAAGCCTTAATCGCCCAAGTCATCGACGTACAATTTGCTGCAGTTCCCGGGGTGCTTGAGGAGCTTTTGCGAACGCTTCCAGACGGAGGCGAATCCCTTCAGGGCGAGGATATTGACCCGATGGAAATAGCTCCGCACATCACTTACATTCAAGATGCCAGCCTTCTTATCTGCAAGATAAGGGCGACATTGGAGAACGGCATGCTCAGTCCAAGCAGCAGTTGGTTGCCCAGCCGATCCCAATCAACGATCAAAAAACTTTCTGTTCCCATGCTTATGAAACTGGCGAAAGTCGACGGACACCTCCCCATAATTATAGGCGGGACTAAAGACTCCTCGCTCTTGACGATTGACGCCTCAGCAATAGACGGAACACTGAATATTATTACGGGGAAAAAGGGCTGCGGTAAATCGCACTTGTCTAAGTTGTTGATGGTTAATTTGGTGGGGTACAAAGCCACTGTTGTCATATTTGACCTAAACGGCGAATACACAAGCCTCGGCATGAGCAACGACGGCAAAAGGAACATGTACTACGACAAAATACACAGCCTAACGCCAGGGCAAAACTTCAAAGTTTCGCTTGAGCAGCTTCACTTAAACACAGTAATGGGTATACTTGTGAACGCACTTCATCTACCGGGAACTTCAGCCCGCGAGTTCCGCCGAATCTGGAAAATGCTTAAAGAAAAAGGGAAACTGAACATGCAGGAGCTAGGCGAGGAGATTCGAAATTTAAACTGTAACCAGCATGTACGCGATGCTTTGGCCTCCCGTTTCCATTCCCTTGCTAACTCAGGCTTCTTTACCGACTCACCAGGCGAAGCAACGCTGCTGGATGAGAACCTCATAAAATCGAAGGACCAAGGCGGAGCCATCGTCATCAACCTTAAAAACACCTCAAACATCGACCGCCAAATCGTAGTCGAATACGCGTTAGGCAAGCTGGTTGATTCCCTTTCAAACTGGAAGCTTAAAGCTGTTTTCCTTTTCGCGGAAGAAGCACACCTTTACCTGCGAGAGACCTACTGGGACGACATCGTCACCCGCATGCGGCACTTCGGCATCTTCACCACCTTCATCACCAACCAACCAGATACCATCCAAGAAACGATTTACCGCCAAGCCGACAACATTTTCCTCTTCAACTTCACAAATGAACACGACCTCGACGTTGTAAGCCGAGCAGCTCGGGTAGACGCGGAAACGGTACGTTCAATAGCCCATGACTTGCCGCCGCATCACTGCCTCACGTTGGGCAGAGTAGTCAGCGACTTCCCGATAGTCGCCCGAGTCAGAGCCCTGGACATCAAAACAATGGGCGAAACCCGCCTATTTTTCAAAGATGCAAGCATCAATTAAATTTATATCGCCGCTTTAGTTCTGTTTTTTTAGCTTTTCTTTAAAGGAGATGCAAGCCTTTGATAATTGATGTGTTCAACCATTTTTACCCTAAAGAATACATGGACGCGTTGCCCAAGCCTCTTCCCCAAATGGTGGCTTTTCTTTCATCAGACAATCCTGCCGGAGGAAAAGGAAAGTCAATAACCGACTTGGATTATCGAATAAGTCAAATGAAAAAGTTTGGCATAGACAAGCAAATTATTTCCCTACCTGGACCAACGCTTGATGATCTACCTCGGAATATTCCTGTCGAGGGATTCAACAAAATATACAAAGCAGCCAACGACGGCATCGCCAAAATTGCAGATGATTCTCGAGGACTCTTCAAAGGTGTTGCGACCGTATCTCTTCTTGATGTAGACGCGGCAGTTGAGGAAACGGAAAGATCGGTTAAAGACCTCGGACTGCTCGGTGTCCAGGTTCTCTCAAACGTGAGGGGAAAACCGCTTGACCTGCCGGAGTTTGAGCCCTTCTAAGCGAAAGTCAGTCAACTCGGCTGCGGAATATGGATTCACCCGGCGTACATAAGGACAATTTATGATTGGATGAATGATGAGTTCAATATGAACATGATGATGGGGTGGGGGATAGATACAGCTCTTGCGACGTTCCGGATTTTCCGCGGTGGCGTCTTGGAAAGACACCCTGACATAAAAATCGTGACTCACCATTTGGGAACGCTTATCCCGTTAATGGCCGGAAGAATCAACAGCTTCGTAATGAGCCAAGGCAAAAATGGGGCTCCACCCATGCCGCTGAAAAAAACGCCTATTGAATACCTAAAAATGTTCTATGTTGACACGGCGGAAGGAATGTGGAAACCAGCAATGGATCTTGCTTTCAGCTTCTATGGCGCGTCGCACATGCTTTTCGGCACCGATTACCCATGGGGAGATACAGCTAAAATAATAGAGAACATAAAAACGCTCAACATCACCGAAGAAAGGAAACGATTGATACTAGGGGAGAACGCTCAAAAACTATTCAAAATCGGCTAGAAACTACCCATCATGTCCAACATACAGAGCCAATAATAGCCACAAACGCTGTTCTCTGACATAACTGCTTGTTTAGAAATGAAAATAAATGTGCCATTTGATATCGCATAACCGTCACCGTTAAAAGCAGACTAGCAATTGATTGGAGATCAAGTGGATTTAGAAGTGTGCCAAAGGCTTGCCTGATACTCCGAAAAGCGGCGATCCCTTACCTACTTATACCAATACTGAAGACCAGAAGGGCGATACGAAAGATACCGCACCGACAAGCAGCCCTAAAATTTCCACCCATGCTGTTTGGGTTAGATCTGTGGTTCCATTCAGCATCGCAACCGGTCCAATCAGCACACTCGTGGTTCTTTTAGTCCTTAATCTTCACGGAACCGTCCTAGACGTCGGCTTCGCCGTCACCTTGTTCAATGCAGTAAGCATACCTGCCGCCATATTCTGGGGTTTTGCCACAGACCGTTTCCACCGACGAAAAGCGATAATCGTTGCAAGCTACTTGTCGACGGCTGCAATTATTCTCTTGTTTCTGTTTGCAGACACCCTATACTATGTCACTTTGCTGTATGCTATGTTCTCGTTCGTGACAACCGCCGTTACTACACCTCTTAACCTGCTCGTTATGGAAACAAACCCGAAGGATAAGTGGAGCAGCGCATTCGCGTGGTTTTCAATGCTTACAAGCATTGGCCAAACTGCAGGGTTAATTCTAAGCTCCGTGTGGACATCCTTTTTTCTCTTGAGTTACCTTGTAATTCCTCTGGCGCTTCTTTCCGTAGTCTCTGCGGTCATGGCTGTACTAATGATTAAGGAACCAGCGGTCGCTTTTGAACGCCAAATCATGATCCAAAACAGAAACAGCTTTTTCCATCGTCTAAAAACAATCCCAATAATTTTCTTTCGAATACCCAGACTATCGGACTTCAAAAGAGTACTTAGACCGCTAAAATTCGACCTGACACGAGCCACGCCAATTCTGTATTTTTCGATCTTTATGTTTTACGTCGCATCCGGACTTTTCAACACCTCAGTAATCCCCTCATTGACGGCAAACAAAATCTCAAGCCTCACAATCTTCCTCGTGATAACAATAGTCAACATTGTTCAGATTTTATCATTCGAGTACGCAGGATCCTATGTCGAAAAAACCACTCTAATAGGCGCATCAATTTACGGGCTCACTCTCAGGACAATCGGGTATGCACTTCTGGGCGTTTCCTTTTACTTTGTTTCTGGAGTTTGGTATACGATTCCGGTCTTGATTTTCTACGCTCTCGCAGGAGGATTCGCTTTTTCCATATTTTACACCGCATCCAACACGATGGTTTTTAACACTCTTGGAGGCAACAGCCACGGTTCTTCCCTGGGCGTTTACAGCGCCCTTGTAGGGATCGCCACCATGATAGGCTCGTTCATCTCAGGGTTTCTATCATTTTACTTGAGCTTCGGGATAACATTTCTTGGGGCCAGCGTATGCCTAGGCTCTTCAATTTGGCTACTTTACTTGCTACGAGAGCCGCGGCAAAACTAATGAAATGGCTAGTTTAACAAGATGTCATAACCTTTTTTTTTGGCCAAGTCCTTCGAGATTCTAATACGAAGTAGCTTTCTCAATCTTTTCCCTGTTATGTTTAAAGAAAAGCCGAAAAGACGCAGTCAACTCGTAGGGTTCGACCTCTTCAAAGAGTACCCAACGCAATTCTACGGCGTCACTGGATGCCTGAGCGTTGCCAGCGGTAACGTGAACAAGGTAGTCGATGATAACGTAATGATATTTTACTTTGCCTTGCTCGTCGTAGTCAACATTGGTGACCACATCAAGCAAAATTGGGTTTTCAACATCGAGGCCAGTTTCCTCTTTGGTTTCGCGGACAACCGCCTGCTCTGGGGTTTCAGCAAGCTCAACTAACCCGCCTGGAATCGTCCATTTGCCCCTTGCAGGCTCGTTTCCCCGTTTTATAAGTGCGATTTTTCCGTTGTTGATAATTACTGCGCCGACGCCTACAACTGGCTGGTCAGGGTACAACCTTTTCAAGCGAAACTCCTCTGCCTTGAATTGTTCTGCTACTCGTATCTTAAGGCTTCTACTGGCTTGAGTTTTGACGCGCGCCAAGCTGGATACAACGCGAATATTACGCTTATTCCGACGCCGAAAGCTAAGGAGCCTAAGAACACCTCTGGAGTAAGCAGAGGTGTAACTTTGAAGCCTGTTCCTCCGAATGCACCTGACCCCAATAGTCTAGCAACAATGTTTGCTAGAATCCAGCCCGAAAGTATGCCAGCGAAGGCTCCGATTAAGCCGATGATTGCTGATTCGCCTAGGAAAATCGACAGTACGGTTCTGCTTTTCATCCCGAGCGCTTTAAGTATCCCTATTTCGCGTGTGCGTTCAATCAGTGAAACAATCATTATGTTCATTATTCCTATTCCTGCTACCAACAGGGAGATGGCTGCGATTCCACCCAGGAACAGTTGGATTGTCCCAAAAATGGTGGAAAGCAGACTCAGCACTGCCGTTGAAGATATAACGGTTACTTGACCACCGAAATAGTCAGTTATAGCTTTAGAAACATCCGTGATTGTTGAGTTATTGCTGTTTTTAAGTTGAACTATTATCATATCACATTGGTTGGTTCCAAAAAAGCTTTCAGCTTGATTCAGCGGCATGTAGACACCTGTATCCGATGGGCCAGCTAAGCCAAACCCCCCGACGGTCTTAAGAATCCCAGACACCTGCGCTATGTAAGTTTCGTTTACTACTGGTAGCGTGGTAGCGTTAGTCCAAACGATCCTTACGTTGTCCCCAGCGTTGAAGAGCTCTGTTCCGTTTTCTCTTGGGTCGCTCACTCTTGTGCCAACCACTATGTCATTGCTACTTGGGTTCAGCGGTACGTTTCCCGATGCCGCCACAAAAGTGGTCGGATACTGCTGGGCGTACTGACTGAAGTCTACACCGTAAATGGTGACGGGACTGTTCAAACCGTCAGCGTTCATGTACCCAGATCTCTCGATCACTGCAGTCGACGAGTTAATCTCAGGGGACAACGCATCGATTTCACGAGTATAGTTTACGTATAACGCGAACCCTGAGCTTGCCGAACCAGAACCCAAGCCTAAACCCGCTCCGGATCCACTTCGGGCGCCTAGGCCACCTCCTACGCCGCTCCCAGTTCCGCCGCCGACGCCGCCTAAAGCGTTGCTGCCTGGAACAACAATAAGAGTGGTCGCAGATAGGCCCCGATTCAAGTCATTAGTTATGCTTACTTGTAAACCCTGAGTGATTGATAACAACGCGACTACTGCGGCGATTCCTATGATTACGCCAAGCGTGGTTAATGCCGCACGGAGCTTGCGGAGCTTTATCGCGCTGAAAGAGTAACCTAAAATATCGTACGCTTTCATTGTTGATTCACCACTTCAGACGAAATTTGCCCGTCAAACATCTCCAACGTCCTGTTTGCTTCCCTCGCCAGATGCTGGTCATGAGTCACCATGATTATGCTGACGTGGCTTTCAACATTGAGTTTTCTCAGTAACCCGACTATTTCAGCCGCCGTTTTGGAATCAATGTTTCCCGTGGGCTCGTCGAGAAGGAGAAACTTCGGTTTATTC
>Ga0326728_10007739_pt1 | contig 27269 bp, 22 predicted proteins | sample MB3enrmetagenome_FD_207602 | JGI IMG/M metagenome (GOLD analysis project Ga0326728, IMG submission 207602) | Lab enriched peat soil microbial communities from McLean, Ithaca, NY, United States - MB31MN | ecosystem: Environmental > Terrestrial > Soil > Wetlands > Peat | place: USA: New York...
ACGGCGTCAAACGCCACTGCGAATCAGCTACTGGTTTTCAACACTGCGGGCCGACTGATTCAGACGGTGTCCACGCAGGGCAAAGGGGGCGTCAGCGGCAACGCCGGTGGCATCGAAACGAACGGCGACCTTGTTGCGGTGGTGAATTACGGCTCGCAAGATGTGTCGATTTTTGAACGCCATGACAATAGCTTCCAAATGAAGCAGATGGTGCCCACCGTCTCCAACCCGGTCAGCGTGGCCTTCGGCGCCGGCCATCTCTACATCCTTGGGACTACCAAGGTTGAATCCCATCGTTTGTATGGATCCGATGTAAGTTCGAATCCGGATGGAGTGGCGGCACTGTATGTGGCGGACGGCTCCGCGGCGCAGGTCGGTGTTTTGCCGGGCCAGCTGATCATCACTGAGAAGAGCGCCGTGATCGAGACGGTAGGCCTGCTTTCCGACGGATCTGTGAGTGGGATTGCCACCCTGGCGCAGAACATACCCGCGAATCCCATGGCGCCGTTCGGATTGGTTACGCGCGGCAACGATGCCTACGTGACCATCGCGCATTCCAACGAAATCACGCTGGTGCGCGATGGAAAGGTTCTGACCGTCACCGGCTCCGGTACGCAGAATGCTCCTTGCTGGCTGGCACTAATGGGACCGTTTCTGTTTTCGAGCAATTCGCCGAGCATGAGCGTTTCCCGGTATGCGGTCTACGGTCAGAAGATCGTGCAGGACGCGGCCGTGGCAGCGAGCCTGAATGGCGATCCAACCGATATTGCCTCGGGAGGGGGCTTAGCAGCCGTGATTGACAGCGGCGGCCATCTCTCGATCTTCAGGGTCGACGAGGATGGAAACCTGACCCTGTTGCAAACCGCTTCCACCATTCCCGCGGCGGCCAACGGCGTTGCTATCGTTTGGGACAAGGACTGAACGAAGATATATCTATCGGGGGCCTCGCATAATGAAATGCGAGGCCCGGCAAAACGATTGTGCGCGCGCGTGCGGTGATTGGCGTAATAATTGGGTGAGCGGCTTCTCCCTCATGAACCCGGACAGCGATCTGCAGACGCTGATGGCCCGTTATCAGCGTGGTGATTTTGCCGCAGCCACCGCGCTTATCCGTCGCCTCAGCCCGCAGCTACACCGGTTTTTCGTTGTCCAAGTCGCGAGCCGGGGCGATGCCGATGACCTGCTGCAGGAGACGTGGCTGCGCCTTCACGAGGTCCGGCATACCTATCGCGCCGGGGAGCCTCTGCTGCCGTGGCTCTACGCGATCGCCCGGCACATTCGCGTGGACCACTACCGGAAGGCACGCCGCGCGGCCGCTCGTGAAGAGCGCCTGGAGGAGATGCCCGAGGTGGCGGCGGCGCTCCCGGCGGGATCCGGCGGAACTCCGGATTTGAAGGCGCTGCTGGCGCCTCTCCCCGAGAGCCAGCGGGAAGTGATCGAAATGTTGAAGGTCGAGGGGATGTCGCTCGAGGAGGTGGCGCGTGCCACTTCGTCGAGCATAGGGTCGGTGAAGCAGAAGGCCCACCGCGCCTACGAGAAGCTGAGGGAACGGCTGACCGGCATGGGGCTGGGTGCTGGGCGTGCGGGAGGTCTGCCATGAGGGATAGGGAGATCGATGAAATCCTGAAGAAGGCCGCTCAGGCTCCCCATGACGTGGACCCGGCGCTGCTCGACGAGGTTGCCCGATCGATCGGCTCCTCGCTGCGTCCGGTTCGCCCGCTGCCGCCCGCTTGGGTCCTGGCGGGGGGGATGGTTATGATCTGCGCGGCCGTTGCCCTGGCCGGCGCGGCCCGATTAGGTCTCAACGGCATTCAAGGCCTGAGTGTTTTGGAACGCGCGCTGATCTTTCCCGCACTCGGTATCCTGCTATGGCTGGCGGCCACGGCAAGTGTTAGCGAAATGGTCCCGGGAAGCCGGCGTCGCGTGGCGCCGGGGCTCCTGCTGGCAGCCGGCAGCCTGGCGCTCGTCGCCATCTTTGCGGTTCTCTTCCACGACTACCGGAGTGAGCGCTTTGTTTCCCAGGGGCTGGCCTGCCTGACCGCGGGCCTGCTCCATGCGATTCCGGCGGCCTGTGCGAGCTGGCTGCTTCTGCGGCGTGGCTTTGCGGTAAATGCCGTTGCGGCTGGCATGATGGCGGGCACACTCGCGGGTCTCGCCGGCGTGACGATGCTGGAGCTTCACTGCGCGAATTTCGAGACCCTGCACGTGATGCTCTGGCATACCGCGGTGATGCCGTTAAGCGGGGCCGCGGGAGCGTTGCTGGCGTGGGCGGCTTCGTTTCGGGGCCGGCTCGGGCGCTCCCGAGCGCCCCGCTCCTGAACCCTTCACGCCGCCCGTTCGAGAGCGCTGCGGGCCCACTCGATGCACTCGGGAAGCTGCCAGAGCGGATCGGCCGGCCGCTCGAGACCGATGGCGGCCTGGGCGCGGCCGATATCGGCGATGTAGCGCATCACCTCGCACGGACGGCGCGGCCCGATGGTTACGCGCGAACGCGAGCCGGCCGCGGCGATGATGCGGTTCCCCAGCTCCTGGAGTGTGGTTCCCGTTCCGCTGCCGATGTTCAGCGGGCCGGCCACGAAGGGGCCCAGGCCGATGCGCTCGAGGGCCCGCACCACGGTCGCAACGGCCACGAAATCCAGCAACTGCTCGCCGCCGTATACCACCAGCGGATCGCCGCGCAGCGCGCTTCCGAGGAACAGAGGGATCACTCTGCCGTAGTCGCCCGCGCCATACACGTTCGCCAGCCGGACGACGGTGACCTCGTTCTCGCGGGCGTAGAACTGGCAGTACATCTCGCCGGCGGCCTTGCTGGCGCCATACGGGCTGTTGGGCCGCCGCGGCGCGGTTTCGGCCGCGGGCAGAACTTCCGGCTCGCCGTATACCTCGCGCGACGACGTGAAGACCACCCGCCGCACGCCCGCCTGCGACGCCGCGCGCAGCACGTTGTAAGTGCCGGCGACATTGCTGGTGAACGAGTAGTCCGGGTCCTCCAGCGATCCGGCCACGTTGGATTGGGCGGCCAAGTGAAATACCACCTCGCAGCCGCCGAAGGCCTTCTGGAGCGCGTCCAGATCGCGAATATCGTCCCGCCGAAACTCGACCGCGCGCGCTAGGGCGGCCCGTAACGAGCGGCGGGCGTGCAGGTTATCCAGCACTACCACCTCGTGGTCTCCCGATGCCAGCAGCGACTCCACGAGGTGCGTGCCGATGAACCCGGCGCCCCCCGTAACCATGATCTTCACGTTCGCTCTTCCCTCCCGATTTCCGATTTCTTGACGCGGCCATCCACGCGCTCTACCATGAGTCGGTACGTTTCGCCCCCAATGCTCATGCTTCCCGCTCTCACCGTGGTTATCCCGACGCGAGCCCGTGCCCGCACCTCGCTGGGGCCGCTCCGCAGCCTCGGCGAGCAGACCGCCGAGAACCGCTTCGAGGTGGTGGTGGCAGTCGATGGGGCCGCGGATTCCGAATTAATGGGCTTAAGTCCGGCGGGGTTTCCCTTTCCTCTGCGGGTGGTCGAAAGCACCGTGTGCGGAGCCGCCGCGGCCCGCAACCGGGGAGCGGCGGAAGCGCGCGGGCATCTGATTCTGTTTCTCGACGATGACATGCAGGCGGGGCCCGGACTCGTGGAGGCCCATCTCGAAGCCCATCAATCCGGCCGCGATGCCGTGGTGCTGGGAAATTTCACACTGCCGGACGCCGATGGCCCCGAAGATCGTTTGCAAGTTGAGATCCGGAAATGGTGGGACCGCCACTTCCGGGAGCTGGCATCCCCTTCGCATGGCTTCACGTTTCGCGATTTCTGCACCGGCAACGTCTCTTTACGGCGCGGCCTGTTTCTGGAGGCAGGCGGCTTCGACGAGCGTTTCGGGCGCTCCGCAGCGGGTGAGGACTGGGAATTCGGACTTCGCCTGCTGGAGCGCGGAATCCCTTTCGTGTTCGCTCCCGCCGCCCGCAGCACCCATCATTCGCGCGCTTCGCTGGGCAAGACGCTGGCCCGCGCCTTCGAGGAGGGCCGTGGCCACGTGCTTATGTCCCAGATCTGTCCCGGGATGTTGTGGGACATGCCGCTGGCGCGGCTGGCAGCCTTCCAGGCACGGCCGTTGGTCGCCGCTACCCTGCGCTCGATGTGGCGGGCCTGGTCCGCGGACCGGGCGGGCGCCTGGCTGGACAGGCTGCGAGGGCTCCGGCGTAATCCACGGGTGCCAGATTGTGCCTGGTGGCTGTACAGGGCGGCCCAGGCGTACTTCTACTGGCTGGGCGTGCGCTCGGCCGTCCCCTCCTACGATGGCTGGCGAGCCCTGTGGGCCAACGCCGAATCCGCCCGTCTGAGCGGAAAGTCCCCTAGCAGGTGTTTGGCAGGCCGTGTGCATCCCTCCTGACTTATTTGGGTGACGTGGGAAAGGCAAAGGCCGTGCCGGTCCGCGGGGCCGGGTTGCATCGCGCAAAGTGCCAAACCATGGAATTTGTAAACCAATTTTCGTTCCGCCACGCCGTAGACCTGCTTCGCGTGCTGGTGAGCCGCGATCTCAAAATTCGCTACAAGCGCTCGTTTCTGGGAATGGCGTGGTCGCTGCTCAACCCCCTGCTCCAGCTTCTGGTGTTCCGTTCGGTGTTCCGGTTTCTGCTGCCATTAAACATCGCCAGCTACACGCTCTTTCTGTTCTCCGGGATCCTGGTTTGGACCTGGTTTCAAAGCTCCTGGATGGGAGCCACCAACTGCATCGTGGAGAATGCCGGCTTGATCCGCCAGCCGGGTTTTCCCGCGGCCGTCCTGCCGCTGGTGACCATCACCTCGAACCTCTTCCATTTCGTGCTGGCGCTCCCGGTGCTGCTGGCGGCATCGCTGCTGAGCGGCCATCGCGCCGGGGCTCTGTGGATGTTGCCGCTGATCATGGCGGTCCAGTTCGCTTTTACTTCGGGAGTGAGTTACCTGACCGCCAGTCTTCACGTGCGATTCCGCGATACCCAGCACTTGCTGGGCATTGTGTTACTGCTGGGGTTCTACCTGGTCCCTATTTTTTACAGCGTGGCCTCCGTTCCGCCGCGGTTACAGCCTTATTACCGACTCAATCCCATGGTTCACATCCTGGAAGCGTACCGGGCCGTGCTGCTCACGGGCGGGATGCCGGCCTGGAAGCCGCTGGTCTCGGTGGCGGCGCTTTCGGCGGTCCTGTTATGCGCCGCCGTGGGAATTTTCGTGCGCAGCTCGCACGCTTTCGTGGAGGAACTATAGTGCCACGCGCCTTGACTCCGTTGCGGAATTCCGTCCGTTGAACGAACGACAAATGGCCCTCGCGATCGAAGCTCGTCAATTAGGGAAGCGGTTCCGGCGGTACGACCCGCACCGACCCTGGACCTTCCAGGAAGTAGTGGCTCGCGGGTGGCGCCGCGGCGGGCCGGAGTACTTCTGGGGCCTGCGCGAAATCGATCTCGCCATCGAGGCAGGCACCACTGTAGGCGTGATCGGCGCGAACGGCGCCGGCAAATCGACTCTTTTGCGTCTGCTCGGCGGCATCGGCCAGCCCGATGAAGGTTCCATCAAGGTGCACGGCCGCGTCAGCGGCCTGCTCTCACTCGGCGCGGGTTTTCACTCGGATCTGACCGGGCGGGAAAACGTCCTCGTGACCGGCATCATCGGCGGGTTAACGCGCGCCGAGGTCGAGCGCGAGTTCGATTCCATCGTGGACTTCGCCGAGCTTCGCGACGCCATCGACGCCCCGCTGCGCACTTACAGCAGCGGTATGGAGATGCGCCTGGCGTTCGCCGTTGCCATCCACGTTCAGTCGTCCGTCCTGCTCATCGACGAGGTGCTGGCGGTGGGCGACCTGGCCTTCCAACGCAAGTGCTTGAACCGCATCCTCGATCTGAAGGCGCGCGGGGTGACTATCGTGCTGGTCTCGCACGACGCCGCCACGGTTGCCACGCTGTGCGAGGAGGCCCTTTGGCTGGAGAGCGGGCGCATCGTGGAGCACGGCCCGGCTCCTTCGGTGGTGAACCATTACGTCGCCATGATGCGGGCGCGGGCGCAGCAGCGCAACGAAGCCGAGACGCTCAGCCGCACGCCCGGCGACCGGCCGCCTTTGCGGACCTCCTCCGGCGCGACGCTGGAGGTGCGGCGGAACCGCTTCGGCTCGCTCGAAATGGAATTGATCGACGTGCAATTGCTCGATTCCTACGGCAGCCCCACGGCGGAAATCGTCCCGGGCGATTGCCTCAACGTCGAGATCCTGTACGACGCGCCGGGAGCCATTCCCAGGCCCGTGTTCGGCGTCACCATCACCGGAAATGGCGGCCGCGTCTGTCTGGATACCAGCACCGATCGCGAGGATTTCACCCTGCCGCTGATCCGCAACCGCGGCACGATATCGGTGCGATTCGAAGGCCTGCGCCTTCCGGCGGGCCTGTATCACGTGGATGTGGGTGTGTATCAACAAGACTGGTCGTACGCTTACGACTACCACTACAACTCGTACCCCCTGCGGATGCGCGCGGAGGGGGCGGGTTGCGGCGCGATGGAGGCCGCGCGCATTATCTGGCGGCACGAATCTCAAGATTCGGGATCGAGGAGGCTGGCCCGTGTCCGCTGAGCGCGTCTGGACAGGCGCGGCTGTATCTCGCACCGCGGAGGCCCGCCGGCAGGAGTTGTTCCGCAAAGCCGGCTATGCGGCAGCCCACGGGGAGAGTACTGAAGCGGCCGCGCTCCAACTTGAAAACGACCCCCTTCCACCAGCTTGCTGGCTCGAGTTGGGGCCGGTTCTGCGGGAAGGCCTTGAAGAGGGTATGCGAGGCCACGCCTGGCATTCGGCCGCGGCATGGACGGCAGCCACGCGGGCGCTGCTCGCTTTTCTGAACGATCTCGAGAGCCGGCGCGGGGCCTGCGGGCTGGCGCGGGCCATCGCCACGGGGATGGAGCGCTCGATTCCGGCGGAGGTCGTCCCACGCGGCGGTCTGGCGACCGGTTTCGTCGAGGCGATCCGGCTGGAGGCGACGTGCACCGTCGAGGATGTGGCGGTTGCCGAGGGCGTAGAGATCCTGCGCGCCATTGTCACGGTCGAGGGCTGCGCGCTCGGCGAAGTCGAGCTTCCGGTGTGCGACGGCGTGGTCGCGCGCGAGGTGCTGGCCGATGCCATCGCGGCGTCATTCGCCTGGCCCCTGCTGGGCCGTTTCTTCGCGTGCTCCATCTATCCCGAGCTGCATTTCCGGGTAGAGGGAAGCGGCTTCGCCTGCCGGCGAAACGATCTCCGCCTGGCCTCTGGTTTGATCCCGGAGAACGGCGGCTTCGGCGACGTTCACGACCGCGTGGGTTGGACGATCTTCCTTCAGGAACTGTGGGGCTTGCCGGACTGGAGCGCGGATCGCTTTTACGCGGGCGGCCTGGACATTCCAGCGGGCGCCACGGCCGGAACGCTCAAGCAGATTCGCCTGGAGATCGCCGGGCTACTGCCCAATATCGATACGCGCGGCCGCGAAATCGAAATCACCGTGACGTTGGGCGGCGCCGGCGTGACCATGTTCCTTTTGCCCGCGGGCCTTCGGACCGTGACGGCTCAGGAACTGCGCGCCGCCATCATCCGGATGTGCGGCATGGAACTGGCTCGCGTGGCGGTTCGCGAAGCCATCGTAGGGCGCCCGTTGAGCGGGCCGCCATTGCGCGCTCGGCTGGCCGCTGCGGCCGCGGATCGAGGCGAAGCGCCGGTGGCTGGCCGGAACGGCTGGGCAATTGGCCAGCGGCCTCGATCGCCGATCGGAACCACCGCTTCGCGTTGGGCGGGGTTTCCGTGCGAGACGTCCCCCGCGGTTCTGGCGGATGCCGCCGGCGAGAAGATGCCTGTGACGCGGCTGGGCGATCCCCACGCCCCTGGCCAGCGCGTTCTTTACGTGCCCGGCTGGATCGGGCGGCGCGCCGCCCCCCGGACCACGGCCGGTGCGGCTCCTCGCGCTTCCCGGGTCGTTACGCGCGAACTGCCCGTGCTGATGTACCACCGGGTCACCCCGGAAAGAGGCTCGAGCCCGGCCCGATACACCATCGCTCCCCGGGAGTTCGAGGCGCAGATCCGCCACCTGCACGATGCCGGCTATCATAGCGTCCCTCTGGACCATTGGCGTGTCGCCTTGGATACCCGCAGACCGCTGCCGGGACGCGCCATCATCCTGACCTTCGACGATGGGTACCGCGATTTTCGCGAGCATGCCTGGCCCATCCTCGAGAAATATGGCTTCTCGGCCGTTATCGCCATCGTCGCGGACCTGGCCGGCGGCGTGAATGAATGGGACAGCCCCTATGAAACCGTGCCGCTGATGGGCTGGGACGAAATTCGCAGCCTGCAGCGCGAAGGAGTCGAGATCGCATCGCACTCCTCACGCCACCGGCCTCTGATCGGCCTCGATCCCGCGCAAGTGGCGCGCGACCTGCTCGGCTCCCAGGAGACCTTTCGCCGCGAACTCGGCCGCCCCGCCGATTGCCTGGTATACCCGTACGGTTTTGCCAACCCCGCTGTGCACCACCTCGCGGGGGCCTGTGGCTTTATTTTCGGCCTCACTGCGAAAGTGCTGCCGTGCCGGTTTCACTACCCGCTCATGGACCTGCCCCGGATCGAGGTCAGCGGGGAAGACTCACTGGAGAGTTTCCGCGCCAAGCTAGGCTTCGAGGCAGCGTGAACACCGCCAGTGCTTACCCGACGGACGTAGGGCGCGATGCGGTCGAGTGCCGCAGGGTATTCAAACCCGCCGATTATGCGGTGTTCACGCTGATCTACCTGGCGCGCCTGGCCGCCATCGCGGTATTCGCCGTCTATTGGTTTACGCCCGGCCCCTGGAAAGAAAACTGGGCCGGGCACCTGCTCGTCACCACTCTGCTCACAGCCGCCATCGCGGGCCCCCAGTTCCGCTGGACATTTCTTCCTTTCATGGCCCGTCCCGTCCCCATGGAGCCGCGACCGGATTACCGCGTGGCGGCGGTCACCACGTGCGTGCCGGTGCTCGAGCCCCTCGATACCATCGAGCGGACGCTGCGGGCCCTGGTGGAACTGGATTATCCGCATGACACCTGGATTTTGGATGAGGGCGACGATCCGGCCGTGCGGGCACTTTGCGCGCGGCTGGGTGTGCATCATTTCAGCCGCAAGGGACGGCCGGCGTATCAACAAAAGAGCGGCCCCTTCGCGGCCCAATCCAAGCACGGCAACTACAACGCCTGGCTGGCGGAGATCGGCTATTCCAATTACGATATCCTGCTGGCGTTCGATCCCGATCACGTGCCCCGTAGCGAGTACGCTTCCGCGTCGATCGGTTTTTTCTCGGATTCCTCGGTGGGCTACGTCCAGGCGCCGCAAGTCTACCACAACCAATCCGCCAGCCTGATCGCGCGCGGCGCGGCCGAAGAAACGTACGCCTACTATTCGGTGATTCAGACGGCCAGTTTCGGGCTGGGCCAGCCGATCCTCACGGGCTGCCACAACGGTCACCGGCTTTCCGCGCTTCAAGAGGTGGGTGGATTTCCCGATCACACGGCCGACGATCTCACGTTGACCCTTCGCTACCAGGCGGCCGGCTGGCGCGGCGTCTACGTGCCGCGCGTGCTGGCTACGGGCCAGGCGCCCGAGACATGGCCGGCATATCTCACGCAGCAGTTGCGGTGGGCGCGCTCGGTGCTGGACATCAAGTTGCGACGCATGGGCGAAGCCGGGGGGGTTCCCACCGTGAAGCGCGCGATCGACTGGTTTCAGGGCTTCGGATACCTGCAGGACGCCTTGGTGGCTACCGCAACGCTGGTTCTGCTGGTGACGATCCTGAGCACGGGCCGTTTCCAGAACGCCCTGGTCCGCCTGCACGCGTGGCCGACGGCGGTGCTCGTCGTCGTGTTCGCAGTTTCCGAAATTTACCGCCAGCGGTTCTACCTGGTGCCCAAAGAGGAGCGCGGCCTGCACTGGCGGGCCCTGTTGCTGCGCGCTGCCAAGTGGCCTTACACCCTTCTGGCGCTGCTGCATGTAATTCGAGACACGCCATTTGCCTACCAGGTCACACCCAAGAAGGGAGTTGGCGGAAGCGGCCGCATGCTGGTGGTTCCTCACGCCGTCATCGCCGGCGCGCTCGCTCTAGCGGCTGTCACAGGCTCCGCATTCGGCTGGCCGGTCTACTGGTTGGTTTACTTATGGGCCGGTTTGTTGGGGGGCCTGTCTCTCTTCTTCGTGGTATGGGATGCCACGGCTGGAAGCCATTCCCGGCGGTCTTGACGGCTCATCTTGACAGTATCAAAGTACTAGTACTAAACAGGAAATTGGGCTATTGAGCAGAAGCTGGTTTCGGATACACTGATGTTGCGGTCCCGAGAAACCCCAATTCAAGCTCTCAAACTGCTCCTTCCACGCATCCGGGACCGCTCCTTCCACTTGAAAACCAGGCTAAACGCAACAGTCAGCCGGGGCGCGGCGCATCCCTCTCCGGCCACAACACCGACATCGCCAGCGCCACTCCGATTCCGATGGAGACTTCGGCGAAGCGATGCCCGGCGATGTGCCAGGCGGGACGCGTCCGCGGCACTAACAGCACAACCGCCAGCGTGACTCCCGCAAACCGGTATGCGCTTCGATCCGAGTGCACTGCGGCGGCCAGCAGCCCCAGAATGAACACGCCCGCTCCGAATACCAGCACGTGAGGTCTGAAGTAACTGGCCAGAGTCGCGCCGACTACCGCTCCCAGCGCCGTTCCGATGAGGCGCTCCCCGGAAACGGCCAGTGCCGCGCCCAACGACGACTGCGTAATCACCAGGGTTGTAATCGGCGCCCAATACGCTTCCGGCAGCCGGAACATCCGCGCGATCAGCAGCGACGCAACGGCCGTCACCGCCGTCCGCGCGGAATGCACTACTACCGGCCACGCCGGGGTGTAAGCCCGCAATCCCGCGCTACCGCCCCGCCCCGCGCCCCGTTTCCGCCAGCTGGTAAGACCCCTCCCACGTGCATTCGAGTTCGGTCGGGGACATCATGCGGGTCCGGAACCTGCCGCCGCCGGATAACCCGTTGAACTTACCGGTCCCGCCGGCAAATGTAAAGGTCCCCTGCAGCGTCATATCGTTGCCGGTGGTGGTGACCTGGGCCTCGAATGTGCCCCTGTCGATGCTGCCGTCGGTATGGCGGTCGATGAAGTAGCCGCGCTGCGTTCCGTTTCCCGAAATGGTTTCGCCGACGCCCCAGTAAGTGATCCGGGAGTCATTCCAAAGCGCATCGCTCGACTTCTGCGCGCCCTCGATCTCTACGATGCTCACTTCATGCCTGGGCGTCTCGTTTTGAGGAATTGTGGTCGCCCAGCTTACCCGTCCGGAGAACGATCCTTTGATCTGTTGCATGGTTGCTCCTTGTCCCTGAGTGCTATCCCTCGCATTGAGATTGTCCACCGGTTGCGGGCGGCAAGTCAAAGGATTTGGCTGGCCTCGGGGGCGGTGGGGTGCGATTCGTTACGCGGCGCCGCGCCCATGTGCAAAGCGACAATTCCTCCGGTGAAGAATTCGTAGCGCACGTTCGCGAAGCCCGCCCGCCGGATCTCCTCCGCCAGTTCCGCGGCGCCTGGAAACTGGCGCACCGATTCGGGCAGGTAGCGGTAGGCGTCGCGCGAGCCCGAGATCGCTCCCCCGATCCACGGCAGCAGGCGGCGCGAATAGAAGTTGTAGAGCGCCGCGAAGAGCCGGTTGGGCGGCTGCGAAAACTCCAGGATGGCGGCCATCCCGCCCGGTTTCAGGACGCGGCGCATCTCGGCCAGGCCGGCGGCGTAGTTGGCCAGGTTGCGGAAACCGAAGGCCACCGTGACCAGGTCGAGCGCGCCATCGCGCAAGGGAAGGGCTAGCGCATCGGCCTCGAAGAGGAGCGCGGGGGCTTTCCGGCGGGCCATTTTGGCGCGCGCGCCGGCCAGCATGGGATGGCAGAAATCCGAACCGGCCACGCGCGCCCGCCCGGCTTCAGTCAGCGCGATGGCCAGGTCGCCCGTGCCGCAGCAGATATCGAGCACGCGGGCATCTTCGCGCGCCAGAATGGGCCGCATACGGCGCACGGTGCGGGCGCGCCAGAGCCGGTCGATATTGAAAGAGAGCAGGTGGTTGGCCAGGTCGTAGCGGTGCGCCACGCGGGCGAACATGCCGCGCACCCAGACGGCGGCCTCGCGCTCGCTGTGCGCGCCTTGGGGAGTGGCGCCCTTCATGCGAGCGCGAACCGGATGGCTTCAAGCACCAGGCTCTCCTCCACCCCGGTCACCACGGCCGTCTCGCCCACGCGCACGGGCAGCACAAAATGCACCTTGCCGCGCACGGTCTTCTTGTCATGCACCAGGCGTGCCAGCAGGCTCTCGGCGGGAATCCCGGTCAGCGAGGGGATGGGGCCGTAGCGCTCCAGCAGGCCTAGGATCTCAGCGCACTCGCGGGCGCCGGCACGGCCGGTGGTCTCGCCCAAACGCACGGCCGCGCGCATCCCGAAGGCCACCGCCTCGCCGTGCAGGAAGCGCGTGTAGCCGGTTTCGGCTTCCAGGGCGTGGCCGAAGGTATGGCCGAAGTTCAGGATGCGGCGCAGATCGCCTTCGCGCTCGTCGGCCGAGACCACTTCGGTTTTCATGCGCACGGAATCGGCGATGATGCGATCCACGGCCAGCGGCTCGCGCGCCAGCACCGCGGCGCTATGCCCGGCCAGGAATTCGAATAAGGGGGCTTCCCGGATGATCCCGGCTTTGACGATCTCCCACATGCCGGCGCGGTATTCGCGTTCGGGCAGGGTTTCAAGCAAGGCCGGATCGATGAGCACGGCCAGAGGCTGGTGGAAGGCGCCCACCAGGTTCTTGCCGGCCTCCAGGTTGACGCCGGTCTTGCCTCCCACGGCGGCATCCACCTGCGCCAGCAAAGTGGTGGGGATCTGTACCACGGGGACGCCGCGCATGAAGATGGCCGCCAGAAACCCGGCCATATCGGTCACGATGCCGCCGCCAAACGCGACCACCACGGATGAGCGGTCGCCGCCCCGTCGAACCATCTCTTCAGCCAGTTCCTCGAGGGGCGCCAGGCGCTTGCGCTCCTCGCCGCCGGGAAGAAAGAGCCGCTGGTAATGGATGCCCGCCATGCCCTCCACCAGACGGCCGCCCTGGTGACGCCATACGTCCTCGGTCGAAACCACGAAGACCTTGCCGGCTCCGGAAGGCACCCACTCCGCGGCCCGGCCCAGGACGCCGCGTTCGACCACGGCGCGATAGGAGCAGGTGGGCGTTTCCACGCGAAAAGAGGGCATACGTGATTTGTAACACGCGCGGGAGGTGGCTTCGAGGGTGTCCTGATTGGGCCGCTGCCACAAGCTCCGGGTGTATCCCGATCGAGAACCGGAACTGTTTATACTGGAATATTCTATGAAACTCGCAGAATCCATGAGCCGCCTCGGCACGGAAACGGCGTTCGAGGTTTTGGTCAAGGCCCGCGCGCTGGAGGCCCAGGGACGGAGCATTATCCATCTGGAAATAGGTGAGCCGGATTTCGATACTCCGCGCCACATCGTCGAGGCGGCGAAAGAGGCGCTCGACCACGGCTGGACCCACTACGGTCCGGCGCAGGGACTTCCCGAACTGCGCGAGGTCATCGCGCGGGACATCTCCGCATCGCGCGGCATCCAGGTCGGGCCAGAGCACGTTTGCGTGGTGCCGGGGGGCAAGCCCATTATGTTTTTTTCCATGCTGGCGCTGCTCGATCCCGGAGACGAAGTCATCTATCCCAATCCGGGCTTCCCGATCTATGAATCCATGATCCGGTTCACGGGCGCCACGCCGGTGCCCATGCCGCTCGAGGAGGAGCGCGGATTCACCTTCGACCTGAATCTCTTCCGCGACCGGCTGAACGCGAAGACCAGGATGGTGGTGCTGAATTCCCCGCAAAACCCCACCGGTGGGGTGATTCCGTGCGAGGACATGGCGGAGATCGCCAACCTCGTGCGCGACCACGACGTGATGGTGCTGGCCGACGAAATCTACTCGCGCATTTATTACAGCGACAGGCCGCCGGTCTCGATCACGGCGTTCCCAGGCATGCTCGAGAAGACCATTATCCTGGACGGCTTCTCGAAGACCTATGCCATGACCGGATGGCGCATGGGTTATGGTGTGATGCCTACGTGGCTTGCCGCGTTGATCTCGAAGTTGATGGTCAATTCCAATTCCTGCACCGCCAGCTTCACCCAGCGCGCTGGAATCGCGGCCATCACGGGACCGCAGGACGCCGTGACCGCCATGGTGGAGGAATTCCGCCGGCGCCGCGATGCCTTCTGCAAGGGCCTGAACGAAGTTCCCGGCTTCCGCTGCCGCGTTCCCGGAGGCGCCTTCTATGCCATGGCCAATGTGACCGCCACGGGCATGGATTCCAAGGAACTGGCCGATTTCCTGCTATATGAGGCCGGCGTCTCCTGCCTGGATGGCGGCTGCTTCGGCGATTACGGCAAGGGGTTCATCCGGTTCAGCTACGCGAACTCGATGGCTAACCTGATGGAGGCCGTCGAGCGCATCAAGAAGGTATCGCCGCGCTGGACCTCGCGCTCCTGAGCGGCGCGCCGGCAACGCTCAAGGCCGCGCCGGGTACTGCTTCGAGAAGCCGTTGCGGCTGTTGGTTACCGTGAAGCTCCCGTCGGGCTGCGCCGAGAGCTTGAGCCACTTGCCCTGGCAGTCGGCGTCCAGGTTGGCGATGAAATCGTCCGGCGGATTGTGGTCCTTGCCGCCCTCCACCGAGAAATGCACCTGCCAGATATCCTCCAGGCCCGGCGCCCCGCGCAGCGTTTCCCAGGTTTGCGGCGCCCCGCCCTTGGTGGCTCCGTTGCCCATGATAGCCACGCGCTCGTGGAGCGCCTGGGCCAGCACCGGCGATACGCCCTTATCCTGCCCGTGAATGCTCACCTGGTACACATCCACCGTGCCGATGGGATTATTGGGGCACATCAGCTTATGGTCGTAGGCCCACTCCAGATCGGCCAGGTCCAGCATGCGGAACTTACCCAGCGTGAAGAGCAGGCCGATGGCCGAGTTATCTTCCACGTCGCTGGCCCGCTCCGGTTTGTTCGGCACGGTGGCACATAACGGGTTGGGCTGCCCGGCGCCTGGAAGGGGGCTCGCCAGCAGCTTGCCCGCCGAGGCGATCACCGTTACATCGAGGCCCTGGATGGGAATCTTGTCGCCCGGCCGGGCGGGAGTGTAAGGCAGTTTGTCGCGCACTTCGGCGTAGGGCTTGTAGCGCTCTTCGAAGCCTCTGCCCGTGGCGGCCAGCGGGCCGTGATCCACGATGTGCTTCACGGGGATTTGCGCGACCAGCGCGGGGACATCGCCCATGTGGTCTACATCGTAGTGCGACACCACCAGGTAATCGATCTGGTGGACACCGGCGGCTTTGGCGGCCTCGAGAATCCGGCTCACGTCGCGGCCGCCGAATCCCGGCCAACCCACGTCGAAAAGCAACGACTCGCCGGCGGGCGACACCACCAGCACGGATTTGCCGCCCTCCACATCGATGACGTACACGTCCATCGGCCGGGAGGCCGCGGCCGCACAGGCCGCCAGGGCACACCACAGGAACGCAGCGGAAGCTCGCATGACGTTTCCCAGCATAACAGGGCTTTTGAGCGCGAAACTCGTCGCTATGCGAGAATCGAACCGTGCGCTCTCCGTTCTCCGGCTTTCCCCAGGAAGGCCTCGATTTCTTCCGCGGTCTCGCCCGCCACAACGATCGCGAGTGGTTCCGGCCGCGCAAAGCGATCTTCGAGGAGCGGCTCCGCCAGCCCATGCGGGAGCTGGTGGAAGCCCTGAATGTAGCGATGCGGGATTTCGCCCCGGCATACGTTACCGATCCCGATAAGGCAATTTACCGCATCTACCGCGATACCCGCTTCAGCCCCGACAAGACTCCTTACAAGGACCACATCGCGGCTATTTTCCCGCGCCGCGGAATGCCGCGGCACCATGGCGCGTGCTATTACTTCCAGGTGTCGCACAAGGAAGTGGGCATCGGCGGAGGCGTTTACATGCCGCCGCCGGAGTCGCTGATGGCCATTCGCCGGCACATCGAGGAGCACCATGAGGCGTTCGGGCGCATTCTGAAATCCAGCTCGCTCGGCCGCCTCTTCGGTGAAATGGATGGCGAGCAGCTCTCGCGCGTCCCCAAGGGTTTCTGCGCCGCCCACCCGGCCGCCGGACTGCTCCGCTACAAGCAGTTCCTCTACTGGGCCGAATTGCCCGCGGATCTGGCCACCACGCCGGGCCTGTTCCGCGAGATCCTCACCCGGTTCCGCGCCATGGCGCCCTTTATGGATTTCCTCAACGCGCCGCTGGCCGCTCCGAAGCGCCTCGATCCGCAAGGTTCATCAGGAGACTGATACAGAGCTTCACGGCGGGATCATTGGTCCGGGCCGCCCATTTAGCCGGGCGATCGTCCAGGCGTTCGACCGCCGCCCGCAGCAGATCGAGCCGCTTCGCTTCCAGGCCGGCCATCCGGGACGAGGAGCACAGGGCCAGTCCTTTGGAGAACTCGCGCTGGAGGGTGTCTGGATCCAGCCGGACCCACGCTCTCAGGATGTTGCGGGCCTGTTGCGCGGGGGCCGGCAGCGTGGCGGCGAACGTCTGGGTCATGCCGCTCTTATCGGCAGCCCCAGACCGTCTCTTCAGTCCCTATTGGTCCCGCTGGCGACGATTCACGCCACCGCCGGGTAGTCGCCGACCGGCGTAACCCAACCGATCTGCGGCGGCAGTTCCGTCATGGGACCCTGCCATTGCAGTTCGAGCTCGATATCGGCGTGCATCCGGTACGGCTTCTTGACATCCGCCAGGGAGGCGCCCAGCACGTCGATCTTAGAGAGGTCGTACTGCCCCAGGCCAAGCTCGCCGCAATACTTCAGATAGCCGAGCCAATCCGGATTGACGCTCATGGCCTCGGCACCCACGCGGTCCGCCGCGATGAAATCGGTCGAGGCGATGGCGATACGGGAGCTGATCGGGGTTCCGGAAGAAGGACCGTTGCCTTCCATGCCTTCGTAGCCATCGATCAGCGCCAGGCCCCAGTGCGGCTGCAGCCTTTGCGCCGTCAGCAGCATGTTGTAGTGCGTCTGGCGGATGCCGAAGTGGTACTTGCGCTTTTCGTTCCAGCGCGGGGTTTCCTTGGGCGCCTGGTGCAGCGGCGCGCCCAGCACCATGTTCTTCACCGAAAGGGTGGCGATCACGGTGTTGTGCGTCTTCAGCATGGCCGAGCTGATGACGAAGGCATCCGGATCGACCAGCATCTTGGCGATGCGGGCCGGGATGGGGTGCATGTCCCCGTCCAGCAAGGAAACGATTTCGAAGCGCCCGTCCTCGTTCAGATCCACCAGGCTGACCTTCTGCCGGGCGTACTCCTGAACCAGCGCGGGGTACTTGAAATTCTCGAAGCCCTGATGAGTTTCCCCGGCGGAGGCTTCGGCGATCTTGATGGGCCCCTTGAAACGCGGCGCCAGGTAATCCAGAATGCCGCGCAAGGCGTCGGCATGGGTAGCCGCGAGCTGGTTCACCGTGTTGACATTATTGGGCTTGATCACGACGTACTTCTTGCTCTTCAGACCGGGCAGGATCTGCTTATCGATCGCCACCAGGGAGTCGTGAACGTTCTTGCGACGCTCGTCGCCATGAACCACCGCCACCGTGGAGCGCCGCTCCAGCGCCGGAAACGGTTCTTCCAAGCCACCACGGCCGCCAGAGCCGGTAGCTTGGCTCCGCTTTTGCGGGGGTGCAGGTTGTTGTGCCGAGGCGATCCGGCCCCGCAGCAAAGCGGCGGCTCCGGCGAGTTGAAGCAGACTCCGACGTGAGTGACCAGCCATTAAGGATTCTCCTTATCCGGATTGTATCTCCGCGCAGGCCGCTTTGCGCGGAAGAAATTCGGAGAGAATTCTAATTCGATTGATACCCGCACCGCAACTTGCTACCATTTTTCCGCGATGAAGATCCTAACGATATATGCACTGGCCGCGGTGGCAGCGTACGCTCAGGCCGTTCCCCATATGGAAAAGCGGGGCGATGCCATGCAACTGGTGGTGGATGGCAAACCCTTCCTGGCGCTCTCGGGTGAGTTGGCCAACACGGCGCCTTCGGACCTCGACTACATGCAGCGGATCTTTCCCATACTGGCCCGCCAGGTGCACCTCAATACCGTGCTGACCCCCATGGCGTGGGCGTGGATCGAGCCGCAGGAGGGCCACTACGACTTCCACTTTGCCGACGCCGCGATTGATAACGCCAACCGGAACGATCTCAGGATCGCCTGGCTCTGGTTCGGCAGTTGGAAAAACGGGCAATCGAACTTCGCGCCCGCGTGGGTCAAGGCGAACCAGGAGCGCTTTCCCAGGGCCCAGATCCAGAACGGCAAGAGCATGGAAACCCTCTCGACGCTGAGCGAGAACAACGTGCAGGCCGATGCGCGGGCCTTCGCCGCGCTGATGCGGCACGTTCGCGAGGTGGACAAGAACCACCGTGTGATCATGGCGCAGGTCGAAAACGAGGTCGGATTGCTGGGCGATTCGCGCGACCGCTCGGCGGTGGCCAACCAGGCCTTCGCCAAGCCAGTGCCCCGGGAGTTCCTGGATTACCTTCAGAAGCACAAGGACAGCCTGCTCCCGGAATTCCGAAAGATCTGGGAGGCCGGCGGATTCAAAACCTCGGGAACCTGGGAGGAAGTATTCGGCAAAGGCGTTCAGACGGACGAGATTTTCATGGGCTGGAACTACGCCCGGTATGTCGATCAAGTGGCCGATGCGGGCAAGCGCGAGTACCCCATTCCGATGTTCGTGAACGCCTGGCTCAATTCGCCGGCGGACAAAGGGCCGGGCGACTACCCGAGCGGCGGCCCGCAGGCTCACATGCATGATATCTGGCGTGCGGGCGGCCCACACCTGGACATGCTGTGCCCGGACATTTACGTGCCCAACTTCCCCGAGTTGGCCGCGCGATTCAGCCGTAGCGGCAACCCGCTGTTCATTCCCGAATCCGCCGGAGACATCCACGGCGCGGCCAATGCCTTCTACGCCATCGGGCAGTACAAGGCGGTCGGCTATTCATCGATGGGGATCGGCGAGTTGCAGCGGCTGACGGCCTTTCGGGCCATGGAAGCCGGCCCGCAGGTCCCTGCCGATGTCGAGAACCTGCCGCTCCCGGCCGCTTACGCGACGCTCGAGCAACTCACTCCGCTCGTCGTGGAGCACCAGGCCAAGGGGACCATCGCCGGCGCCTGGCTCAACAAGGAAGACCCGGATACGCAGATCAAGCTGGGCGGTTACATTCTGAACGTGTCTCTTTGGGGATGGGGCCGGCGCAGCGTCTCCGATGTTCCGATCGGGCAGGGCGCTTCGAACCTGAAGCCGTTCGACGTGGTGCCCGACCTCGCCGGCTATGGCATCTTCATGGCCACCGGACCGGACGAGTTCCTGATGTCCGGCGACAACCTGCAAATCACGTTTTCAACGGACCCGCCGGGACCCGAGTTCGTGGGGTTGGCCGAACAGGACGCGGGCCGCTTTGAAAACGGGAAATGGGTTCACATCCGTTATCTGGCCGGCGACGATTCGACCCTGCGACGTGACTTTGCCAACGTCGTAGCCGCGGGTCAATCGGGTTTCGGCGTGCGGCTCTTTTCACAACCGCACCTTTCCTTCGCCGAGCGCGCCATCCAGCGCGTGAAAGTGTATCGCTACAAGTAGAGACAATCGGGCTTCCCCGGAGGAGAATTTGTGAAACTGAATAGAAGGCGTTTTCTGGAAGGGAGCGCAGCCGGTATCGCCGTAACTACCTTCGGCGTGCCTTCTCTTTGCGCGCAGGATTGGGCGCGTCAGGCGGTGGACAAGTCGCCGCGGCGGCACGCGCGGGTAGCCGTGAAACACGACGGCAGAAGCGTCGATTCGTTTGTGGCTTACCCGCAATCGAGCGGCAAAGCTCCCGCGATCGTCGTCATTCACGACGTGATCGCCATGGCCCCGTGGGTGGAACTGGTCTCCGATCGGCTGGCGGAGGCGGGCTATCTGGCGGTCGCTCCCGACATGCTATCGGGCCGGACTCCCGAAGAACGGCAGCCGCTGGAATCCGGGGGGCAGAAAGTCGGCCCGGCCCGCAGGCTGCCGCTGGATCAGGTCATCGCGGATCTCAACGCCGTGGCTGATTATGGCAAGAAGCTTCCGGCTTCCAACGGGAAGGTCTGCGTCGTGGGCTTCTCATGGGGCGGCGACCAGGCGTTCCGCCTCGCGACCAGGCGCAGGGATCTCGCGGCGGCATTCGTGTTCTACGGCGTCTGTCCGGAACCGGCGGATATCCCCAATATCCAGGCCCCGGTTTACGGTTTCTACGCGGGGACCGATACGCGCGTCGATGCCACCATCCCCGCGACTCGGGAACAGATGAAAGCGGCAGGCAAGTTCTACGAGGCGGTAGTTTACGAAGGCGCTGCTCACGGGTTCATGCAGGCCGGAATGAAGCCCGATGCGGCGGAAGCCGATAAGAAGGCCTGCGACGCGGCATGGATCAAATTGAAAGCGCTCCGCGACAACTTCAAGTGAGCGCGCCGCGCAGGCTGCGGCGTTTCTCGAGCGCCCGATCGATCGAGTGCCGAAGTTCCCTGGCGGCCCGCTCGGGATCGTCAGCCGCGCAAATGGCCGAAACGACAGCGGCCCCGTCAGCACCGGAATCGATTACCTGCCGCGCGTTTTCCACACCGATCCCTCCGATTGCCACAATCGCGTGGCGTGAGATCGCACGTGCCCCCGCCAGGGCCTCCAGGCCCAGCGACGGAGCGGCATCTATCTTCGTGGCCGTGGGAAAGACAGGCCCGACACCGAGATAGTCGACTTCGAGCGACACGGCCGCGCGAGCCTGCTCGATGGTCTCGATCGAGAGACCTAGGATGGCATCGGGGCCCAGGATCCTGCGCGCGCTCTCGGGGTCCATGTCCTGTTGTCCGATGTGAACGCCATCGGCGCCGATCGCCAGCGCGATATCCACCCGGTCGTTGATGATCAGGGGAACGTGGAGCGGCGCGAGGAGTTTCTTCAGCTCGCGCCCCAGTTGAATGAAGTCCCGCGTGTGGCAATTCTTCTCACGCAATTGGACGGCGGTAACTCCGCCGCGCACGGCCGCCTCAACCACGCTTGCAATCGGCCGCCCCCGCGCCAGGCCGCGATCCGTGACCAGGTACAACCTCCAATCGGGAAGGGGCCTCATGACTCCCCTACCTTGAGCCGTTCCCGAATGTCCGATTCGCTCAGAAGGTACAACGCGTCCAGGAAGTGAACGAGAAACGTTCCCGGTCCGCGCGCCTGGTCCGCGGCCAGTTCGCCGGCAATCCCCATCACAGCCATGGCGTTCACGGCCGCATCGCGCGCGGATGGATTCACGGCCGCGAATGCACCGGTGAGGGCGCTGGCCGTGCATCCCATGCCCGTCACCTTCGGCATCATGGGGTGCCCGTTGAATACGCGACTCGTCATGCCACCGGAAGAAATCAGATCCACAGCCCCGCTCGTCACGACCACGCAGCCGTACCGCGCGGATAACGCATCCGCGGCTTTGGCCGCATCTTCCGACGCGTGTGCGCTATCGACGCCGCGCGTACTCCTTTCGTCATATACCAGCGCTCGAATCTCGGATGCGTTGCCTCTTACGATCGCCGGTGCGAGTTCGGCCAGCAACTCCAGCGCGGTGGCGGTTCGAAATGTCGTGGCGCCCACCCCAACCGGGTCGAGGATAATGGGATGCGCATTCCGCCTGGCGGCCTCTCCCGCTTTGAACATCGCGGAGATCCAAGGCGCACTCAGCGTCCCGATGTTAATGACGAGCGACCGTGCGATCGCGGTCATTTCTCCGACTTCTTCCTCCGCGTGAGCCATGACTGGCGACGCACCGATCGCCAGCAGCGCGTTGGCAGTGGTGTTCATGACCACGTAGTTCGTAATGTTGTGGACTACCGGGGCTTCGGCGCGGATGCGCTGAATGTCGGCCCAGATCCTGTCCGCTCGGTCGCTGTGGTTCTTCACATTCGGTTGAAAAACAACGGTAAGCTATTGTTGGGAAGACAGGCCGATTGTAGCATAATCCGCAAATACCTTCTTTTCAACTGCTTACTTTTCAATCAGATGGCGTCGGGCTGTCTATCAGAACATCACGTAAATCGATTCGGGAACTTCTTCTTCCAGCTCTTCCGTGGGCGCATACTTCCGGCCTAAGGCCCCCAGGTGCTCAAGCAGATCGCGGAGATCGGCGTCGGCAGGCCCCGGGGTCCAGCAAGACAGAAGCGCATCGGCAAACACCTTGGGGTCCGGATTCTTCTCCAGAAGAGGCGCAGGTATCTCAAAAATACCCGGGATTGCGAGGGAGGAGTCCACCGGCTCCCAGGCCGATTTCACGTGAGGAAATGTCAGATCGACTTTGACCTGCCGCTCTTTCCGGAGACGCTCGGCAAGCGGCATCACGTGTTTCGGGAAGATCTTCGCCAGCTTCTCTAAGAACTCATCGGCCTGTTCGGAGGGCGGGGCCTCCTCGGCGTCTTCACTTTCCGGAGCTGCCACTGTCCGTTCGGGCCAAGGCGGCTGCTCTTCCTTGAACAGCAGGAATCGCCCCAGGTTCAGGACATTCATTTCCGTGCGCATAAAGCAGCGGTAGGCGTCGGATGGCGTGCACACTATAGGTTCGCCGCGAACATTAAAACTCGTATTGACGATCACCGGGCACCCGGTCTTTTCTTCGAACCGGCGAATCAGGTCATAGTACGGAGCGTGGTCGCGCCGTCGTACAGTCTGGATTCGCGCCGAATAGTCGACGTGAGTCACCGCGGGAATGTCGCTGCGAACCTGACGGACGAGGGGCAGCAAATCGTCGGCATCAGCAGCCTCCTCATCCTTGACGGCGGCGGGATCCGGTCGAGTCCGGTGGCTCTCGCGCACGGGCGCGACGAGCAGCATGTAGGGGCTTTCCCGATCCAGTTCGAAGTAATCCGAGACGCGCTCGGCCAGCACCGCGGGCGCAAACGGCCGGAACGATTCGCGGTGTTTGATCTTGAGGTTCAGCTCCGTCTGCATTCCAGGGCTGCGCGCATCGCCCAGGATGGAACGGGCGCCCAACGCCCGGGGCCCATACTCCATGCGCCCGGAAAAATGTCCCACTACTCGTCCACTATCGAGAGCGCCGCTCAGGCACTCCAGCCGCCGATCCTCGGACATCTCATGATAGGGGTAGCCCCAAGTCTCCAGGTAGGAGCGGATCTCGTCGTCTGAAAATTCGGGACCCAACAGGCTGCCGGCCTGGGCGGGCCGGCCATCCTGGGCACGCGCCCGGTCCTTTCCGAAATAGGTGTGATAAAGGTCGAGCGCCGCTCCTAAAGCACAGCCAGCGTCGCCTGCGGCCGGCTGGATCCAGAGATCTCGAAATGGGCCTTCCCGGAGAATGCGGCCGTTGGCCACGCAATTCAACGTTACCCCTCCGGCCAAACACAGGTTTGTCTCGCCCACCAGCGCGTATGCGTGCCGGCTCATCCGGAGGAGAGCCTCCTCGGTAACCCACTGAATGGACTTCGCCAGATCCATCTCACGGCGCGTAATGCGCGAATCGGGCTTGCGCGGGGGCCCGCCGAACAAGTCCGCGAAACGGGCGTTAGTCATCTCCGGTTCTTCGAGGAAACCGAAGTACTCCATGTTCAGTTCCATGGACCCGTCTGGCTTCAGGTCGATCAAATTCGAAAGTATCTGATCGGCATATTTCGGCTCACCGTAAGGAGCCAGGCCCATCATCTTATACTCACCGGAGTTCACCTTAAACCCGGTGAATTGGGTGAAGGCCGAATACAACAGCCCCAACGAGTTGGGGAAGCGCATTTCGCGGAGCAGCCGGACTTGGTTGCCCTCACCGGCGCCGATGGACGCTGTAGCCCACTCCCCCACGCCATCCACGGTCAAGATGGCGGCGCGTTCGAACGGGGAGGGATAAAACGCGCTGGCGGCATGCGAGCGATGATGCCTCTCTTGGAAAACGGGCACTTCGCAGCGCAGGTAATCGCGGATCAGCCGTCCCATATGCAGCTTGTACCGGACCCAACTGGGCATGGCTCGCTGCCACGCGCCGGCCGCGCGAGCCCCAATCGCTAACTGAGAATGCAGAACCCGCTCAAAGGTCAGAGAGGCGTTGTCGTAATAGACCGCGGCGGTCAAGTCGGCGGGGTCTAGACCGCCTTCTTCGAGCACGTAATTGATGGCATGGCTGGGAAACCGGCGGTCGTTCTTAAGCCGCGAGAAGCGCTCCTCCTCAGCAGCGGCAACGATTTCTCCATCCCGCACCAGCGCCGCGGCGGAGTTGTGAAAGAAACAGGATAGCCCCAGTATGCAGGTCGACCCGGCGGGCCCGCGCGGCTTGTGCCGGACCGGCAACGGGCGCGGGAAGCCCTCGCCGGGACCCGCCGGCAGCAGATCGCGTGTGCGGATTTTATCCGCCATAATTCCCGCCACCATGTCGTGGGCAAATGGAGTGAAGTGGGAACCCACGCGAAAGCCCAGCTTCAAACGCGCCTCTCTCGGCAACGAGACCAGAGGGTTGCTGACGTCGGCTACGTGGATGCCGCGGGAACGGTCTTCGAGGCTTTCGAAGAACCCCTGATATATGGGCGCGACACCGTGAATAAAATACTCGTGAGTCGGTATCGGCACGATCAGGATCGGCAGCGGCTTAACCTCTTCGGCGAACTGTCGGAGGATGGCGGACATGAGCCGCCACCCAGGAGTATCCGGACGGTCGAAATCGGCATAAGGCTGGATGCGGCTCAGGCGGATCAGACTACTCCGCATCGGCTCCAGCCTGCCGCTCAGGGTCCGGCGGATGGCATCGCCCATTTTCGATTCGCTATACCACCTCACCGTGGTGGTACGCCAACGCGCGCTCCCGATTTCAGCGGTTATCTTGCCCAGTTCCGGCCGTTCTCGAGGCACGGGAACATGGCGCAGGATCAACTCTCCGTTCGCCAGTTCGAAATAGGGTTTAGGCACGAGCACGCGCCGGCCCGTGATCCGGTCAAGTGACTCGCCATGGCTAAGTTGAATGCGCCTCATCGAATCGATCTGCACGCATACCACGATCAGGTCGGCTTCGATCCCGGAGGCAAACTCCCGCCAGATGAGCAGATGCTGGTCGGTGCCGGAGCCGGAGACGCCAAAGTTGTATACCTCGCAGTCCAACATGCGCGCCAGATAATCGCTATAACGCTCGGAGTTCGGACAATCGTCTCCGGCGGTAAACGAGTCCCCGAACATCAGAATTCTGGGCCGCCCGGTGCGTTTGCGCTCGAACTCGTAATCGGAACGGAATCCGAGCGAGTTGGTTACAACGAAGTATCCGCCGGTTTCATTCGGGATGCGCGCCCGGAGGTTGGGAACGTACACGCACCCGACCCGCTCGTGATACCGAATGAGCATCCGGTGCGTAGATTGGCTTAAGAGGAACACGGGTAGTCTCATCCTCGCCAGGATTTTGCAGTCGGGTTCCCGCCTAACGCCGGGCTTCCTGACTACAGCGTATTTTACATCCAATTATCTTGAATTTTAAGTTGTCCCCCGGCTATGGAGATCGCGCGGTGACGCTTCCGTCCGCCTCAACGCCAACCCTTTCCTGGGGTGTGCACGTTTATTGTGGACTGCCAGCTTGGCCGTCTAAGCGTCGGCAGCGGCCGAAGCCTGCCAGATCGGTGTTCTTGAACCGGAAAGCCACTGATCGGCGATCCACAACTCGTAGCCGCCGCACAGGGGCTGGATGGTCTAGCGAGCTTCGAGGTTGACCGCCCCAGCACAACGGACGAGATCCTGGCATTCTCCCGAGGCGACTTCCGATCAAGTCGATAGCCAGGTAGCTAGTGATTCAGGCGACCTGCTATGTTCACTGAAAATAGATCGAGATTTGTTAAAAAACCCAATCACGAATGAAATAGGGGGGATTTACCCGACGACATATTCGACAATTCGCCTAAACAACTTCTAATTTGTTTTAGCCCTTCGAGTCAGTTCCATGACGTTCTAAGGGGAATCACCGTGTTGCACGTACGGCTACAGGATCATCAATTTAGGGGGGATCCTCCCCCCCAGAAGTGAGTATTGACTACCGGGAGATCTATTCCTAAGTTGTCAGTAGAACCATTGCAAATGGGTATGTAACACGGGCCCCGACCCATTGGGCATTGCGGATCAGGAGGTTCTCTTGGTGTGCACCGATTTGCCCGAACGGCCGCCGACCGGCCGGATGTTGCGCCTCTCTATCTTTCTTATCCCCGTCTTATTTGCAAACTCGCTATTCGGCCAGGACAGTCTGGCCTTATCTTCAGCAACCGTTTCGCAGGGGGGCACCGCTTCATTGAATCTCACATTGAGCTCGCCAACCGGCAGCCAACCGGCAGCCCTTCAATGGACCTTCACTTACACGCCCTCCGATATTGTTTCCACCCCTCCCATTAGTGTAGCCCTTGGGGCTAGCGCCAGTGCAGCCAATAAGTCGCTTGACTGCACGTCGAGTTCCGGCTCCTATTCCTGTATCCTGGCCGGGCTTAACGCAACCGTTATGCAAAACGGCGTCGTCGCGGTTGTGACTGCAACCATTGCGTCTACCGTCACCAGCACGTCGATCGGCGTCACCAACGCGCTAGGGAGCACAGCTTCGGGGAGCGCCCTCAGCGTTAGCGGCTCCGGAGGCACGATAACGGCCAATATCCCGCCGCCCCCCACCCTGACACGTCTGAGTTGCGCGCCAACATCGTTGTCCTCGAGCGGAACCTCGACTTGCACCGTTTCACTGAACGGTGCGGCGCCGGCGGGCAACGCGACAGTCTCGCTGTCGAGCAACGTGGGCGCGTTGACGGTGCCGGGAACGGTGACGGTGGCATCGGGTTCGACAACCGCGACGTTCACGGCGACGGCGGGAACGATTTCGACGAACCAGACAGCCACGGTGACGGCCTCGCTGAACAGTAGTACGCAGACGGCAAACATTTCGTTGGTTGCGCCGGTCGTGAGTGCGCTGTCCTGCAACCCCACGAGTCTGGTGACGGGCGGAGGATCGACCTGCACGGTGACTCTATCGGTCGCGGCGGGGACGGGCGGGGTTGCGGTAGGGCTGTCGAGCAACGTGGGCGCGCTGACGGTGCCGGGCACGGTGACGGTGGCGTCGGGTTCGACAACCGCGACGTTCACGGCGACAGCGGGGACGATTTCGACGAACCAGACGGCCACGGTGACGGCCTC
>Ga0326728_10007740_pt1 | contig 27266 bp, 19 predicted proteins | sample MB3enrmetagenome_FD_207602 | JGI IMG/M metagenome (GOLD analysis project Ga0326728, IMG submission 207602) | Lab enriched peat soil microbial communities from McLean, Ithaca, NY, United States - MB31MN | ecosystem: Environmental > Terrestrial > Soil > Wetlands > Peat | place: USA: New York...
GACGCGACTGGTGATAAAGAACCAACGGTCCGATACCACCAAGCGCCGAAGTCGAGGCGTACCGCAGAGTAATTTTTCTCGAAGAAAAATAACTCTGCGCTACGCCGCTGTGGGAGCACGAGAAGACGCGGCGATCGCAGCCGAATCGTACGGGTTAGTTCTTCTTCACAGTGGTTTCGGTCCCTGGAGCAAGCTTCACATCGGTCCATGCATCAGGACTGAAGGGGATAATAAGGGAAATACCCGGAATATGTTGCCCGAAGTCCACCGCAATAGGCTTGGCAAGGGCGTACTTCGATGTTCCGGGAAAGAAACGCAAGGTCGCGTTTGTCAAGCGATCGCGATCGTCCGCCATGGCTGGATACCCTTGGGGAAGAGTCCATACATAGGCTCCTAAAACGTAATTCCCCGGTGGTAACGGGCCTATGTCAAAGGTGCCATCGGATTCATTGTGGACCCTGCCATCGCACTGGTACAAATTGAATTTCTTTGTTGCATTGCAGACGCAAATCTCGACGTTGGTAAGGGGGCTCCCTCCCCCGGTGACGATTCGACCGGTGATGTGCCCATCCGGTTGGGTTCGGAAGGTGACTTCAGCGCAGCCCTTGGGAAGTACCTCAAATGAGTTCGTCCAGAATCCCTTGCCCGAAACCCAACCAATAGGTGGCGACAATCCCGCCGGAACGCTTATTTTGATCCCATACTTGCCGGGAGCAAGCCCGGTGAATGAGAATTTTCCATCCGCATTGACCTTTGTTTCAAAAACTGCCCCCGTCTGGGAAGTGACCGTTGCCGTTTCACCGGCCATCGGGGCCATTGCCCGATACCACTCTTCCGGAGGTCGATAGTGGTCCATGAGTGAGGGCGTGAACTTGGGAACAAAGGTCGGGTCAAACGTATATCGCTTGTAAGTTCCAAGAATCTCCGAAGTGTTCGGCAGGCTCCGCATCTTCCTCAGGTAAACAAGATCTTCTGTCGCGAAACGAGCTGGGCGCGTCCGTTGGCAGATGCTGGTATAAAGCCGACCATTCCACTCAGTGGAATAGACAAGGTACTGTTCACCTTTCTTAAACGGAAATCCACAAGCTGCCTCTGAACTAGCCGTTCGTACGACCACCTTCTTGGAGTTCACACCTTTGAAGGCTTCCAGCACGGTGATAGTCACCTCAATGGTTCCCCCGAATGGCGTTGCCGATATGACCCTGTCACCTCCAAGAAGATCGAGTACGGACGGTGTGCCCACGGAGACGACGGTCCCTAGAAACACGGCCGCAACATTGGCTGACGGTGCCTCACTACAAGCAGGGCCAACTCCTACACACGTGCACCCCAGAACTGCGTCGCAACTCACGACCATCAGAATGGCCAAGCCGGTGATACGCATACGTCTATAATGACACCGGATGCCTTACCATTGTTCCCGAATTCAATAAAATGGACCTTTCTGCCTACCGCCACAAGTCGCGCGGCCCACACTACCCCGGTTCGGTTATCGGTGGTTTCACATGAGGAGATGAGACTCTTTTGACTGGCCGAGTCCAAACGCTGCTGTCACATAGAGCAAGACTTGTGGTGCAGGGACAATTTGGCATTTGTAGGCAGACAATATGTCGTTCTTCAGCCCGGCGACTCCTACGGGCGTGGCAGTCCACAACCTGCCGAGTTGCGGGGAGCTTTGGGGATTATCGAAGTATCCACAATCAAGTTCGAAGGTCTGGCCTAGCGACGGCCCGCTCGAAAACGATGATGGGTTGCTACTTCGCAGGATTGGGGAGAAAAGACGCCCCACCGGGAAAGTGGGACGACGGGACTTTGAAAGCGGGACAGCGGAGCGGAGTAGCGCAGAGTTATTTTTCTCCGAGAAAAATTACTCTGCGGTACGCCTTCAAATGCGTGTGCGCGGGTCGGCGGGCAACCACACGTGCTCGACCGACATACCGCTGGGAGTCGCGGGCGCATTGGTAAGGTTACCGGTGTAATCATGGATAACCCCGCCCCAGCAGGAGAATTCCGAGGCTGTGAGAATCCCGCGCGAGGGTAAGACGCGACTGGTGATAAAGAACCAACGGTCCGATACCACCAAGCGCCGAAGTCGAGGCGTACCGCAGAGTAATTTTTCTCGAAGAAAAATAACTCTGCGCTACGCCGCTACGCCGCTACGCCGCTCTGCGCTACGCCGCTCTCCGTCGGCATGCCCGACGCCAAGGCTCCTGCGGGGCGCCCCTACGGTCGCGGTGGGTGGCCGGGCCAGGAGAAGCGGGAGGAGAGGGGAGCGCGAAAGGATTTGCGGAAAGTGAAGGAGGGGAATCGGAAACGGGCGAGAAAGAGCGTCATGGCGATGACTCGATGATAGTGCCTCGGGAGTTTGAGGGACTGCGGGTTAAGAACGCTGACCGAGCCGAGACTGCGGGTGACACCCACCTGGAGTGCATAGGCGTGGAGAGCGGAGTAGAGGAGGCTGTGAATACCGCGTCCGCGGAAGGACGGAACCACGAAGGAGCCGTAGCGGAGGGCTTCGCCGCTGCGGATAATCCAATAGGTGTCAAACTCGAGCTCCGTGCCGCTGGCAAACGTTATCCACATATAACCCACCGCTTGGCCGGAAAAGGAAGCGACGGCGACGGCGTCACCCCGCTGAAAACGCTTATCGAGTTCAACGGCCGAGAGTTCACCCAGGGAGAGAAGTTGAGGCTTTAGAGAAGAAAGGTCGTCTCGATGGGTGTGGATGGCCACGTCAAAGATGGGGTCGCCATAGGGCTGCGAGATCCCGCGGGAGAGATCTGTTTCGTAGATGTGCCAGACGTGCCAATAGAGTAGAGGCTTGAAGAGTTCACGGAGAGATAGCAGAAAGACAGTCCCGGGGCCGCGCCAGCGGAGGTATTCTCGAATGCCACGGAAATGCATGGGCATATCCTGCCTCGGGGAGGTTATACCACGGCCGGGGTAAGACCGCACGCCGTGGGTTATTAAATCAACCAGAGTTCACAGTCCAGAGTAGAATTTGAGAACTGCCTTGACGGCTGACTTTCGACTGTGAGCTGTAGACCTCCCTCGCCAGCGTTCACTTGCAAGCGTCCCCTTCCTCTGTCACCATGAAACTTAACTTAGTGGCACAGCCACTCCTGGCGGTGCGACGTGTTGCACCGCCCCGGTCGGTGCGAGACTGGCACCAGTTAACCAGACGGCGGCGGTGGGAGGCTGGAATCTACTAACCAGAAGGCACAGCTACTCGCGGTGCAATAAGACACAGGCAGGAGTGCCGGTGTCACCTTTGACGATAACCCATGCGGTGGATGGAATCACCTGTTGACGCGGAAACGGCTGAGCGACTGGCGCGCGAGTTGGAAGTTTCGCCAATGCTCGCGCGCTTGCTGGTGCAGCGGGGGCTTGCGAAGCCCGCGGCGGCGCAGGCGTTCCTCCACCCCAGCCTGGGGCAACTCCACGCGCCGGAGCTTATGGCGGGCATGCGCGAGGGCGTGGCGCGGCTGCGTCGGGCCCTGGAACAGCACGAAAAAATTCTGATTTACGGCGACTACGACGTGGATGGCACCATGGCCGTCGTCGTGCTGCTCACGGCGCTGCGCATGCTCGGCGGCGAGGTAGAGGCGTACGTCCCCCACCGCCTCACCGATGGCTATGGCATGCGCGTGCCGGTGGTGGAGGAGGCCGCCGCCCAGGGCGTCCGCGTGGTCATCAGCGTGGACACCGGCATCCGCGAGCATGAGGTTCTGGCTCGGGCGCGCGACCTGGGCTTGGACTGCATCGTAACCGATCACCACGTGCCGCAGCGCGACTTGCCCCCGGCGTGCGCGATCTTGAACCCCCACCGGACGGACTGCGGCTATCCGGAGAAGTCGCTGGCGGGCGTGGGGGTGGCCTTCAAGCTGACCCAGGCGCTGCTGGGCGACAGAATGTCCGAAAAACTGCTGCAATCCTTCCTCAAAGTCGTGGCCATCGGGACAATTGCGGACGTCGTCCCACTTCTCGGCGAAAACCGCGTCATCGCCCGATTTGGCCTCGAAGGTCTGCGCCAACCGTCGCAATCAGGTCTGGCAGCGCTGATTGAGCTTTCCGGGCTAGCAGGCAAGGCCATCAGCGCCGGGGACGTGGCCTTTCGACTGGCGCCGCGCCTGAATGCCGCCGGACGCATGGAAAACGCGCGGGATGTCATCGATTTGTTCACTTTGCCCGACGCCGGGCGCACGCGCGAAATTGCCGAAAGGCTGGAATGCTTGAACCGCGAGCGGCAGCGGGTGGAGGAGGAAATCCTCCGCACCATCGTGACCGATCTGGAGGGGCGCGCCGGTCTCCCGGGGCTTCATTCTCTGGTGCTGGCCGGCGAAGGATGGCACCGCGGCGTGATCGGCATTGTGGCGCAGCGCGTGGTGGAGCGGTACCATCGTCCCGCGCTGGTGGTGGGGATCGAGGACGGCGTGGGCGTGGGTTCGGGGCGTTCCATCAAGCGCTTTCACCTGCTTGACGCGCTCACCTCGGTCGGCGATCTCTTCCAACGCTATGGCGGGCACGCGCAGGCGGCGGGCTTCACCGTGGCTGTAGAGCACATCCCGGAACTCATTCGGAGGTTTGAGGACCATGCTCGCAACGTCCTCACGGCCGCGGATTTGGAGCCGGTGTTGCGGGTGGACGCGCCCCTGGATTTGACGGAGGTGGACTGGCCGCTGTACGAGGAGATCATCCAACTCGAGCCCTTCGGCATGGGGAATCCCACTCCGGTTTTTGGCGCGTGCGGAGTACGGCTGCTGGCCACGCCACGCATCCTCCAGGAAAAGCATCTAAAGTTAAGGGTGGGAACGGGAGCGCGCACGCTGGACGCGCTCGGCTGGGGCTGGGCGGCGCGCACGCCATCGCTGGCAGCCGGCCAGCAAGTGGACATGGCCTTCACAGTGGAGCAGAATAACTATCAGGATATGGCCAGTCTGCAACTTGTGATCAAGGATCTTGTAGCAACCGGCGGAATGGGGAATCGGTGGCAACCCGAGAACTAGGACTGGGGCGGGCCCGTCGCCAAAAGTGGCTGACCGGCCTGGTGGTGGGAGGCATCTCCCTGACGGCGCTGGCCGTCGGCCTCACCTACTGGGTCAGTTCGACCCGCCGGACGCCGCCCGTGCACATTCCCCCCAGCCCCGCACCGAACGTTCAAAACCAGCTTTCCGGCTACACGTTCACGCGCTCGGACGAAGGCCGCCCGGTCTTCACCGTCCATGCCGCGCGGACAGTGTCTTACCAGCAAAGCAAGTCCACGGAGTTGGAAGACGTCACGGTGGAAATCTTCGGCCGCAAAGGGGATCGTGGAGACATTTTGCGGACGCAGCGTTGCGAATACAACTCTGAATCGGGTGACTTTCTTGCCTCAGGGCCGGTCGAGATCGAGTTGAGCGCGCACTCCAGCGACCTCCCCGGCACGGGTTTGCGAGGAAAACACCGAATCTTTCTGGAGACCTCGAAAGTCGCCTTCCATCAGGATGAAGAACTGGCCGAGACCAATGAGCCCGTCAAGTTCCGCATGGGGTCCGCCTCCGGCACCGCGCGGGGCTTGGCTTACGCCACACGCGATGGTTGGATCGAGCTGAAGCACGAGGTGGCGGCCGATCTGGCGCAGGGAACCAAGAAGGCTCCCCAACCGCCCCTCCACCTGACGGCATCCGGGCTTCGTTATGACAAAGACCTCGGACAGGTGGCGCTGACCGGCCCGGTGGAGGTAACCCAGGGGAAGCGCCGCGCCGTGGCAGATAGCGCCAACATCACGCTCGAGAGCCACAATCGAGTTTCGCGGGTCAATCTGGAAGGCCACGCCAAGGCATTCGAGGTGAATGCGCGGCGCAGCGTCGAGTTGAGCGCCGACCAGGCGCAGGGGGATTTCGACACCGCCTCCGGCCAATTGCGTCACATCACCGCAGAGCAGAATGTCGTGGGCGAATCCATTGGCAAAGGAAGCACCAGCCGCCTGACCGCGCAGCGCGTTGACATGGATCTGGCTGGCAAGCATCCGCAACCGCTACGGGGTGTGGCCACGGGCGACGTCCACCTCAATCTGGAATCTCAGCCCGTGCTGAACCTTCCGGCCAAAAGTCCGGCGGGCAAGGGTCCGGAGAAGAAGACCTTGGCGGCCGCCGAGGTGCGCTTTGAATTCCGGCCAGATGGCCATAGCCTGAAAAACGTAGAAACCGCCGGCCCCGGAACGCTCCTGATAACCCCTGCCGATCCCAAGACGGGTGAAAAGGTCATCACCGCCGGGCAATTTCTCATGACCTTCGATGCGCGCAGCCGCATTGAATCCCTGCGCGGTCTCGCTCCCACACAAGTGCTTTTCCGCCCGCCGGCAACCGCGCCTGCCGGAAGCGCTCCGCAACAGACCCAAGCCGACCGCTTGGACGCTGTTTTTGATGTCGGCACGCAAACCATGCGCGAGGTCCGGCAAAGCGGGAACTTCCAATACCGCGAGGGCGACCGCCAGGCGAGCTCCGACGATGCCCATTACGACGCTCAGGCGCAGACCATGCTGCTGCTCGGCCACCCGCAGGTTTGGGACGCCAACAGCCGGGTCAAATGTCAGCAGATTACCATCGACATGCGCACCAATACTTCCACCGGGGAAGGCCACGTGCAAGCCACGCATCTGCCCCGCCCTGCCCCCGGCGCCCCCCCGGCCCCGACCCCGCCGCTGCCTACCAATGTGCTGGCAGACAGGATGGTGACACTGAAGCAGAGCCAAACCGTCCACTACGAAGGGCATGTCCGCGCTTGGCAGGGAACGGATGTGGTGGAATCTTCGGCGCTGGATGTGTACCGTACCCAAAAGCGGGTCAGTTCGGGCTCGCAGGTGGTAACCAGCTTCGTGCAACCCGCCGCGATGGTCAGCGAGCAAGGGGCCGCCCCTCATACTACCGGAGGGACGCGCCCGGTGACCGTCCATGCCGACTTTTTGGATTACCTCGATCAGGGCCGGCGCGCTCGTTACGTTGGCAATGTGCGCCTGGTAACAGAAACCACCACCCTGCAATCCGACCGTTTGGACGTTTATTTCACCCCGGGAGACACGGCGGAAGGCTCGGAAGTGGATCATGCGGTTGCCGACAGTCACGTCATCGTTACGCAGCCGGGCCGTGTGGGTTCCGGCGACCACGCGGAATATTACGCTGGACCCGGAAAGATTGTCCTAACCGGCGGTCCACCCCGTCTGGTGGATGAGAGAAAGGGCTCTACGACAGGCCAGCGTTTGACATTCTTCATTCACGATGATAGGCTTTTTGTGGACGGAGGTGACCAGTCGCCCTCAATTTCCAAGCACCGCGTCGCACCATGAGCGACCATGCAGATTCTCTCCACAGCAGATCTCACGAAGTCTTACAAGGGCCGGAAGGTTGTTGATGACATTAACCTTAGGATCGCTCAGGGAGAGGTGGTGGGTTTGCTCGGGCCCAACGGGGCGGGTAAAACCACGACATTTTATATCATCGTGGGTCTGACCAGCCCGGACGCGGGCCAAGTCCTTCTCGACGGAGTGGACATCACCAATTTTCCCATGTACCTCCGGGCGAGAGAAGGCATCAGCTACCTCCCGCAAGAGCCCTCCATATTCCGCAAACTTACCGTGGAAGAGAATATAATGGCAGTGCTCGAGACGCGGTCACTGACGGCGGATCGTCGCCGGGCACGCTTGGAGGAGTTGATCGAGGATTTGGGTCTTCAGCAGGTTCGCCGGAGTTACGGTTACCTGCTCTCCGGAGGAGAGAGGCGGCGCGTAGAAATTGCCCGCTCGCTGGTGATTTCACCCTCCTTTATGCTCCTCGACGAACCGTTCTCCGGAATTGACCCATTGACGGTTCTGGATATTCAGAAGATCATCGTTCGTCTGAAAGAGTCCGGAATCGGCGTGCTGGTGACGGACCATAACGTGCGCGAGACCTTGCAAGTTACGGACCGCGCGTACATCATCAACAACGGCCGGATTTTCCGCGCCGGCTCGCCCGAGGAACTCGGCAACGATGCGGAAGTGAAGCGCGTTTACCTGGGCGACTCTTTTCGCTTGGCGATGTGAAGAAACTTTCAGCTATCAGCTTTCAGCAAGGGATTTAGCTGAAAGCTGCTAGCTGACGGCTGAAAGCTCAAGAAAAACTATGGGCGGTCCTTCTCCCAGAATCGGCCTGAATCTCAAGGTGGCGCAGAAGCAAATTCTGACGCCCGGCCTGGTTCAGATGGTCAGCGTGCTCGCGCTCAACAAGCTCGAACTGCGCGAGATGATCAACCAGGAGATGGTCTCCAATCCCGTGCTGGAAGAAGTCCCCGAGGACGTGCCTTCCCTCGAAGACGTGGCCAAGAAGACCGAGGCGGAGAAGCCCGCGACCCCCTCGGCTGAGCATCCCGCGCATAACGGCGACCGCCAGGACTCCTTCGAAGAAATCGACTTCGGGTCTTTCTTTGACGATTACCTCGACCCGGGTTTCAAGTCTCCCGCCGCGGAGGTCATCGAGAAACCGTCGTTTGAGAATTTCCTTTCGCAGCCCACCTCCCTCTCCGACCACCTGGAATGGCAATTGAGCCTGTCGATTTGCAAGGACGATGTGCGCGAGGCCGGCCATTCCATCATTGGCAACCTGAACGAAGATGGTTACCTCACCGCGACCCTGGAAGAGCTCGCCCAGTCTGGCAACCATCAACCTGTGGACGTGCAGGAGGCGCTGACTCTCGTCCAGTTGTTTGACCCGTTGGGGGTGGCGGCTCGGGATGTGCGCGAATGCCTGCTCATCCAGTTGCGCACCCTGGCCCCCGAAAACACCCTGGCGCAGCAGATTGTTTCCGAGCATCTGAAGCAGCTTCAGAACAAGCAATATCGCGAGATCGCCCGCTCCCTTGACCGGCCGGTAAAGGCGGTGGAACGCTGCGTGGATATTATCCGCAAGCTCGACCCGCGCCCCGGACAGCGCTTTAACAACGCCCAAACCCGCTTGATCGAGCCCGACGTGGCGTTCGTCCGCACCGGCGACGGATATCAGGTGGTCCTGAACGAGGATGGCCTTCCGCAGCTTCGCCTGAGCCACCACTACCGGCGCATGTTGGGCGAAGACGGCACCACGCGCGAAGTTCGCAACTATGTAAAGGAACGGTTCACTTCCGCCATCCAACTCATCAAGAACATTGAGCAGCGCAAGCAAACCATCATCCGGGTTTGCGAGGCCATCATCCGCCGCCAGAAGGAATTCCTCGACAAGGGCATTGATCAACTGCGGCCCATGATGATCAAGGAAGTGGCGGAGGAAGTCGGGGTGCATCCTTCCACCGTCAGCCGCGCCGTGGCCAACAAATACGCGCACACACCCCAAGGCGTTTACGAGCTTCGTTATTTCTTTTCCGAGGCTGTCCAGGGACCGGCGGGCGGCCTTACTTCCTTAATCAATTTGAAACGGCTGGTGAAGAAAATGATCGAGGAAGAAGAACCCATGCATCCCCTAACCGACGAGCAGATTACTCATCGTCTGCGCGATGTGGGTTATTGTGTGACGCGTCGCACCGTGGCCAAATATCGCGAGGACATGCGAATACCCAGTACCCACCAACGTCGGGTCAAAGCATAAAACACGGGACAAGGGGCATGGGGCTGGAATAAACAAATTATGAATTATGAATTATGAATGCAAAACCTCTCGGGCTTACCCTGCCGCGAGGGAGATCCGATTTGTTCAGCTTTCATAATTCAGAATTCATAATTCATAATTTGCTTTTGTCCCGTTCCCGGAACCGGAGGTGGCGTCATGTCCATTGAGTATACGGGTCGGCAAGTGGAAATCAGTCCTGACCTGCGCCGCTATACGCAGGAGCGTCTTAGAAAAATCTCGCGCCTGCTGGGCGGACAATTTGATCTGCACGTCATCCTCACCGCAGAAAAGCACCGGCGGATCGCAGAGCTCACCCTGAAATTCCATGACCATACGGTGGTCGGCGTGGAAGAGACCAGCGACACTCGAACCTCGCTTAATGGGGCGATTGATAAGCTGTCTCGCCAGGCCGTGCGCCTGCTGGAGCGCCGCCGCACCAGCAAGCGCCGCCCCAAACCGACTTCCGCCGTCCTGCTCAATGTCTTGGGAACTGAGCAAGTGGAGCTTGCTGAGCACACCATCGTCCACTCCGAGCGTGTGCCCCTAAAACCCATGAGCGTCGAGGAAGCCATCGAAGCGCTCGACCGCTCGCGCGCCGGCGCCGTCGTCTTCCGCAACCCCGACACCGAACGCGTCAACGTCATCTACCATCGCCCCGATGGCCACCTGGGACTCATCGAGCCGGAACCCTAAAGGCAATTCGGAATTATGAATTCTGAATGGTGAATGCCGGATTGCGCAGAGCAAAGCTCTGCGGTTCGCGTCCCTCTCCCGCGCTAAATCGCAGAGCTGCGCTCTGCGCCGGGAGTTTCCACATTTCTGACCAGGATTCTCCCTTTCGGGCCTTCCGAGACGACAGCCCAGACTACACGCCCAGTAAGGCCGTCAAAGTGAAGGGGGCGCATCCACGACCGTGGTTTTGTCCTAATCATGATTCGTTGTGGTATCAACTATTTACGCCATCAATCATGCGGCCAGCAGAAATGATACTTCATGGGAAGGCGACTTTCAGGCGGAATTAGTCCGTTGAATCAATACGTCAAACAGCCTGCCTGCGTGGAGCGATGCAAACCTCAATCTTTGCGGATTGATACGCGCCAAAAGGGCGAATGCGTGCCGGGTCTTGTCGTAGGAGCCTTTCGTGGTTTGTTTCGACGCGTGTTTGAGTACGCAAAGCAGGGATCGTTTCGGTATTTCCTCAATGTTCGGCTGACCGGGCAGTGAACCAGCCAGAAACCCTTGACCATAGAACTCTATGAGGGCTTCTCGATCGGCCAGAAACCAGGCTTCCATGCACTGGACCATCAAATGTGCCTGGTCCCCAATAGTACCTGCCGGACGTTGCCACTCATCCCTCACATGGAGATGAGCCCAAGCGCTTGGCGCCTCGACGGGGCCTTCTGAATCCACCAGGAGAATGATGAAGTCACCCGAATGCTGGCGCACGGCTTTGCGAAAGTCATTAAATGTTTGAAGACGGCTGCCGCAGGCAATTACACTGAGTCTGCGCTCGGGAAGCCCGAGTTTCTCGAAGAGCTCCTGAAACCCGCGGCGGCAAGCGGTGGCATTATCGGTATGTTTGTAGTCACCGGCGCCCTCGACGTAGACACGGACACTCACCAGCGGTTGCCCCCAATTTCGCCCTTCCGCCAGAGGTGTCCGAGGCTGTAAGTCTTGAGCCAGGCGGCAAGCCGTTTGCGCTCAAGGCGTTTCAATACGGTTGAGCCGTTTTCCCTTTCGCACACGATGACCGTCTCCGGGATGTCCGTCAACTCGCTAACGAGTGCGTCAGAGTGAGTGGTGACGATCAACTGCATCCGCTGCGAAGCGTCCCGCAGGAGCTGGGCTAGCGGCGGAATGATATCGGGATGCAAACCCAGTTCGGGTTCTTCGATGCAGACGAGAGGCGGTGGTGCGGGGTGCAGCAGAATGGTAAGAAGTGCAAGCCATCGGAGTGTCCCGTCGGATAACCTGATAGCGGAGATCTCGACGCCTCCTCTTTCAATCAGGCGCACGTCGACAAGAGCTCCCTGTATGGGCGTTTCAATTCGCTCGGCGCCCTCGTAAAACGTCTTCAAATACTCTATTAATTCGGATTTAGTGCGAGAATCCGAATTGAGTCTGTTCAACATCAAACCAAGGTTGCTGATGTCCTCATCCAGAAACTCGATGCTGAGTTCCGGTCCGAACATATTCCGCGCATCAGAGATGGGCCCGAACTCCCAGTTGCGGTAGATTTTGATGTCACCAAAAAGCTGACCGAGGTAGGTGAGCTCAGGGTATTGAGCGGGATCCTTGCGCTGGGCCAGGATCGACTGTTGGGGGTTGATCTGCTGACGGGAAAGCTCCTGCTGCGTCCCGTTCATCCTCAGCATCGGGCGTCCGTTGATATATCCAAAATACGGCTGTGCGTCCTCTTGGCTCCTCTCCGTGGCCTCGGCCGCGACTCGCTCATCCTTTACGTCAAGCTGATAGTTCACACCCGTGAACGACAGCCAGTAGCGAATGGGCTCTGTTAAGTGAGGGGGGTTGGCCGAAACCTCGATGGTTGCCGCAGGTAATGACCTTGCCGCCTTCTGACGAGAAGGCTGAACACCATGGCTTCCAAACCGAAAATTAGAGACGTCCTTTCCCGGTGGCAATTTCCATAGCCACTCGACGATACCGCCGCCTTCCCGAATGGGGGTTGCCAAATCCCGGGGAGTATTCTGCAATAACGCAATGGCTTCGATAAAATTCGACTTGCCCGAGCCGTTAGGGCCAATGAGAACATTAAGTGGTCCGAGCGTGGTCTTCGGAGAGTCCGGACCAAAAGAGAGTAGATTCTGAATGCGCAGACTCTTAATCGCGGGCTTATCAATCATTGTCAACCAGAAATCTCCAGCCAGGCGTTCCCATGCCCGAGATTATACCCCAAACCTCGCCGGGCTGGTTTGGGCTCCGAAAATATAGAAACTACAGACGCAGAGCTTTGCTCTGCGCAATCCGGAAGGCCTGGGGTTTGGCGCGGCAGATGGGGGCGAACCGCAGAGCTGCGTTCTGCGCAAGCCGGTCAAAGCGGCGTCGAGCCGCCGCAGTCCAAGGCGCTTCGCGCATTTTCGCGTGAAGTGGTGAGCCGTAAGATCAGTCCTCGCGGCAGCTTGGTTCCGGGCTCCAACTGCATCCCGGCGGCCCCAAACGCAGTTCCGCCAGTGCAGGGTTGTACTCCGGATTGGGACTGGGCATGCCGGCGTCCAGGCTCTCGCGCCAACTCCTGAGTTTACCCAGCAGGTCCTTTGCCTTGTCCGCAAAACTCGAAGCGAAGTTGTACTGTTCTCCCGGATCAAGTGCCAGGTTGTAAAGCTCCACATGCTCGTCTTCAAAAAACTCAATCAGCTTCCAGTCGCCCTCACGAATCGCGCTGCCGGGCGTGCCACCCTGATCGCTGTAATGGGGATAGTGCCAGTAGAGCACATCCCGATCGAGCGAGGTTTGCCCGCGGAACAGGCCGCTGACATCAACTCCATCGCAGGGATTCGGCGCCGGCCCGGCATTGACCATACTTAGGACGGTGGGCAGGACGTCGGTCCCGGTCACGGGAATATCGCACACGCTTCCCGGTTTCGTAACCCCGGGCCAGTGGGCAATGAAAGGCTCGCGAATGCCCCCCTCGTACAAGAACCCTTTGCCGGCGCGCCACGGTCCGTTGTCGGCGATGCGGTGCAGGTTTCTTCCCTGGAACCCGACTCCCCCATTATCGGAAGTGAGGATGATCGCCGTATTGTCCGCAACCCCCAACCGCTCCAACTTCGCGCGCAGATTGCCCAGCGCCGTATCCACGCTCTCCACCATGGCCGCATAAACCGGATCGGGCTCGTTCTTGCCGCCGTTCTTGCGACGGTATTTCTCCACCAGAGCCTCGCGCTCCATGAGCGGTATGTGTACCGCATACTCGGCCATGTACAGGAAGAATGGCCCCCGGGGAGCCGCGCGCTCCAGAAACTCGTCCATCTTCGTCGTCAGGACTTCCGTGAGATAGTCATCCTTGGTATATCCCGTGAGGTTATGGAACTGGAACGGGCCGAAATAGTGGTTGGGCGCCGGCGGGCTGCCGTGAATATCGCCGGCGATGTTGGTGTCGAACCCGAAGTCCTCCGGGAGATAGCCATCCCCGCCCAGGTGCCACTTTCCCATGGCCGCCGTCTGGTATCCCACTTGCTTTAATTGTTCCGCGATGGTCGGAATGCTGTGGTCGAGATGTTGCGTCTGCGACGGCTCCAGCAATTTCTTGCGCGGATAGATGGTCCCGGGGATCCACTGCGTCAAATGCAAGCGCGCCGGCCATTTCCCGGTCATCAGCGAGGCGCGGCTGGGGGAACAAACCGGAGCAGCGGCGTACGCATTGGTGAATTTCATGCCTTCCGACGCCAGGCGATCGATATTCGGCGTCTCATGAAAGGTATCGCCATAGCAGCCAAAATCGCCCCATCCCAGATCGTCCACGAGGAACAGAACAATGTTCGGGCGCTGCGTTGAGTTCGTTGCGGTGTTCAGCAAATGGGGAAACGCTGCCAGGCTCGCCAGGCCACCAAGAAATTGCCTTCGACTTTGCATGGGTGGATCTCCTAACCGGAGGGTAAACACCTCTTCGACTGGCATTTCAGCTTGCCCGACGCGATCTGCGACGAGCGTTTCCTGCCAGGTATCGCTGATCTAGCGCTTGCCGGATGAGGGTCTTGATAGCCGCCTGCCGGCTGATGTTCAGCTCTTGTGCGGCGCGATCCAGCTCTTTCAACATGGGCGAGGCGAAATCCACGTTCACCCTGCGAATCGGTTCCATCATGCGTCCCGAATTGGTGAAAAAACGCGAAACATCCTCACCACCATCGGCGAGCCGGGCGATCTCCTCTGCGGACGCAACTTTTCGGGTTTTACTCGTTGGCTTCATAAAGCTGCCGCTCCTCTTTGGTCGCTTTCCATAATGTCACCAGGTGGCAATATTCGCCCTCCCGGTCCTCCTTCACCTCGAAGATGACGCTGTAGAGGCGTCCCTCCACCCAGCCGATGGCTCGGTATTGTTCCGGAACATCCGAGCGCTGGTCGAGGTAATAAGGGTGCGAAAAGATTTCCTGTGCCTCCTCGAAACCGATTCCACGCTGGGGATTCGCTCTGAGCCGCCGACTTTTTCTCACGTCGAAGTGGAATCGCATCAGGTATAACAGTTATACCATGCTTCAAGCGGGAATTCTACGCGAGAGGCGGGCTGGTAGTGATGTCGTTTGCGAGAGACGGGGGCTCCAGGGAAGGCTTAATGGCGTTTCACACAGAGTTCACGGAGAGTAAATCGTCGAGCACAGAGAACACGGAGAAGGTCTCGGGCTTTCTCCGTGGTCTCTACGAGCCGATCTCTGTGCCCTCTGTGTTAACTTCTTTTTTTGACAATTCTAGAAGATGAACCTCAACCCAAATTGTATCTGCCGCTCGGCGGTGGCGGTGCTGGTGGCGACGCCAAAACCCGGCGAACCGAGCATCTCGCCGGGGGTCGCGAAAGTGGCCTGGTTAAAAATGTTGAAGAACTCCGCGCGAAATTGCAGGGTTTGGGACTCGGTGATTTTTGTGTCCTTGATGATGGAAAAGTCCAAGTTCGACCACCCAGGGCCTGTGAAGGTGTTGCGCCCCAGATTCCCCGGCGTGGGCAGCACGGCCTGGCCATTGACCGGGCTGGTGACCGTGGGGAGGCCGAAGAAGCCGTCGCCGACCCCATTCGTGCCGTTGTCTCCGATAACGGCATTGGAAAAGAATTGCGGTCCGCCACCCGGATTCCGGGTCGCTCGCTGGAGGAAGAACGGCCTTGCACCCCACCCCGCCAGGACGTCATAGCCATATTGCAGGCTGCCATAGGAGCTGGCCACTGTGAACGGAAAGCCTGACTGGGCGCTGAAGATACCAAGGAATTTCCACCCTCGTATCAGCCGCTGGGGAAGCGTCGCGAGCGCCTGCCCTTGGCCGAAGGGAAGGTCATACTCGAAGTTGGCGACCAAACGCTGCGTAACGCTGTAGCTGGCGGGCGCATACTCGCACTTGATGCATTGAGGATTGTTGGGGCTGAGCCCGCCGCTTACGCCCCCGGAACTCCACACGGCGTCGGCATCCGTCATGTCTTTTGCCCAGGTGTAATTGGCCTGGAACCGCAGGCCGTGCGCGGTGGAGATTTTGCGCGCCTCAACCTGCAAGGCGTTGTAACTCGAGTAGGCGCCGTTGGCGAATGCCTGGAACTCACTCAGGCCCGCAGTAATATTGCTATAGGGAGTGTACTGCGGCTCAGCCCCACTGAAGGCGTTGGGATAAAGCATGTTGTAGAGGCTTACGCCATTGTTCGCGACGTAGGAAGCTTGCACGGTAACGCCGCCGGCAAACTCGTGTTCAAGGGTGAAGTTACCGCTAATCGTATAGCCGTTTCTCATCCGATCCGTGGCGTAATCCCCGTAAAGAGGGCCGAGGATGGCCGCGTACGGCGCAAGGTCCACCGGCGTGTTGGGCGGGATTTGTTTGGTGTTCCCATTGGCGGGCACCACGGGCTGCCCGAAAGTATTCGTCAACACCGGAAGAGAAACGGGCAGCGGCGTGAGGGAATACGGCGCGTTGGGCAAATAATTGAGCGAGGCCACAGGAAAGTTCACCAACCCCTGATCCGGATAAACGGTGGGAATCATGTTGGTGAAAATCGCCAAGCCGCCTCGTAGAACCGTGTTATTCGCGAGGTTAAGCGCCAAGCCAAAACGCGGGCCAAAATCCCCCCCGACGTAGTCCGGCTGCCATAAGGGTTGGGGATTGACAACAAAATCACCGTAAAGACTGCCAGAGTCGGCCAGTCCCGCCAGGCGATTGCCCACTTCCCTGGGAACGGAAGCGTATTCGTAACGAAGACCCACGTTCAAGGTGAGTTTCCGGGTGGCCTTAATATCATCCTGAGCGTAGCCGGCAATCGTCGAGCGGCGCAGTCCCCACCAAACGACCCCGCCTCCTCCTGGCGGACCATAGCCAGGTACAGTGGTTGCGCGGCCATAATTGTCGTCATCACCTTCCATCATGCTGACCAGGCCGCTGGGACTCGGTGAGCCAGCGGGCAGGGTGGCGCCTCCGTCGGTGGAGGGAATGTCCTCGAGGAGCGGCGTGCCGGCGTTAAACTGAAATTCTCCGCTGGGACCGATTCCCGTTACGCCGGTGCCATTATCCCACTCCCTCCGCAACTCTCCGCCCAAGTTGAGAAAGTGACGGCCCGTGCTCCAGGCCAGATTGTCTTTGTAGATGAATACTGTCGTTACATATTTGGTCAGGAAGGTGTCCGGACCCCAAGGCTGCAAGCTGCCGTCCTCAAAATTGGTCAGGGTGGTGTGGGCTTCCGCCGGGGTCTCCGGCACCCCCTCGATCCCGCGGTTAAGAGTAAAAGTGAAATCGTTGAGCAAGGTGGGGGAGAACAGGTGGGTTTCCCCCAAGGTGTAATTGCGCGCCTCGCCCTCAATGCTCGAGGAGAAATTGTCGCCGGCCAACTCGGCAGCCCAGGGGTCCGTGTCCTTCGCAATATTGTTGACGTAAGAGGCGCGCACGAAAAGGGTGTCCCGAGTCGAGAAGTGATGGTCCAGGCGCCCCGAAAACTGATCGTCATTCGTGGGCTGGGAAAACATGAAATTGAAGGTGCTATCCCCGAATTCACCACCGGGCTGGTTGGGAAGTGGGTAGCGGCCAAGAACGGTCTGGGCAACGGGATTGAGGGGAACCTGGAAAACATCCGAGGGCCCACTGGCGGGGACAATCGTTACCACGCCGTTTCTCTCGGCGGCGGTGGGCACAACCACAATGTCCGGCTCTCCCAGCCGCTGGCGCAGGCCCGCGTATTGCAAAAAGAAAAAGGTCTTGTCCTTTTTAACCGGGCCCCCGAAGCTGCCGCCAAACTCGTTGCGCCGGAAGGGCGGAACCGATGAGGCGAAAAAGTTCCGGGCGTCAAAGACGCTGTTCCTCACGAAATCAAAAGCGCTGCCGTGAAACTGGTTGGCGCCGGACTTGCTCACCATCTGGGTGATGGTGCCCGCGCCCTGCCCATATTGGGCGGAGTAATTATTCTGCTGGACCTTGAATTCAGCGATCGCATCGAGATTGAAATTGGTGAACTGGAGGGTGCCCATTTCCGCATCGCTGACATCGCCGCCATCCAGAGTCCCCACCATGGTCTCACCGCGGTTGCCATTACTAATCCACTGTTTCATGTCCGCCGGCTGCGAGCCCATCCACCCCATGTTGCCCGTATCCTGGGCCATGCCGGGCTGCATCATGACGAGATTCGAGATGTCTCTGCCGTTGAGAGGAAGGCACTGCACCTGCTCCGCGGACACCACACCGGCGAGCGCTCCGTCCGTCGTGTTGAGAAGAGGCGGGGCGGCAGTCACTTCCACCACCGCGGTGACTCCCGCCAGGACCAGCTTAAAATCCACGGCGCGCTGCTGGTCGACATCCAAAGCGATTCCAGCGGCGGTGCCGGATTTAAAGCCCCGGGCCACGGCCATGAGGTTATAAGTTCCCACCACGAGGCCGGGGATGGTGTAAGAGCCGACGACGGTGCTTAAGGTGGATTGGGCGACTCCCGTTTCCACACGGGTGGCGGTGACTTTGGCCCCCGCAATGACTCCCCCGGTGGGGTCCAAGACCGTCCCGGTAATTGTTCCCACCGCCTGTGCACGGAGAAATGGACAGTCGGCCGAGAGCACAAGAGCCGACAACAAAAGCAGGCTGCCTACACGCTTATTCATGTCCCCTCCTTGTAAACGTCGGCACCGCCGGGGTTGGCGATGAAATCCCAGAAGCGAATTCGTAAAGCCAGCGACATTTCTCGTGACCTATCCCAGCGAGTGCTGGTCACCCAGCCCGTCAGGGCGCAAGCTGTCCGGGAACAGTGGTCTCGCATCCGGCCTGGGCCTTTCCTCCACCGCCCGAAGGACGGCGAGAAGTTCCTTGACGTTGAGGGGCTTGGAGAGATAGCCATCCATGCCCGCCGCCAGGCAGCGCTCCCTGTCACCTTGCATGGCGTGGGCGGTCATGGCTACGACGGGCAGGTGGGTCCCCGTCCCCTCCTCCATCTTTCGTATCGATGCTACTGCCTCGAACCCGTCGACTTCGGGCATCTGGACGTCCATGAGCACCAGGTCGAAGCTCTCGGCCGCAAGTCGCTCCAGGGCAAGCCGCCCATTCGCGGCGGTGACGATGTGGTGACCGTGTTTTTCCAAAACTCGCGAAGCCACCTTCTGGTTCACCAGATTGTCTTCCGCCAGCAGGATGTGGAGAGGCCTTCCCTCCTCGCGCAGCGAGTGGCGGGTTACCAACGAGGGTTTATCAGTGAAACCCTTCGAGGCGGCCACGCGCAGCACAGCTTCCAGCAGCTCCGCTTGGCCGACGGGCTTGGTGAGATAGCCTGCCAGCCCCAATTCGCGGCAACGCGCCGCATCGCCGCGCTGCCCATCGGAGGTCAGCATCATGATGGTGGCGCTCGACAGGTGCGGGTTCTCGCGGATTTCCTCGGCAAACTGGAATCCGTCCATTTCCGGCATATTGCCATCCGTCAGCACCAGGGCGAAGGGCTTGTGGGCTTTGAGTGCCTGCGCCAGGATTTCGAGGGCCTGCCAGCAGTTGTCCGCCAGCGTCGTCTTCATGCCCCAGCCGGCGAGCAGGCGTTTAAGGATTTGGCGATTGGTCAGATTGTCGTCTATCACCAGCGCCCGCAGACCTTTCAGCTGCGCCTTCTCCACGGGTAATGGAGACGTGGAAGTCCTGGCAATGCCGAACCGGGCAGTGAAATGGAAGACGCTGCCTTGGCCGGGGGCACTTTCCACCCAGATACGGCCTCCCATTAATCCAACCAGTTGGCGGCTGATGGTCAGCCCCAAGCCGGTTCCGCCAAAGCGCCGTGCCGTGGAGCCATCCACCTGGGTGAAGGCCTCGAAGATGCGGGACTGCTGCTCGGCGGTGATGCCGATGCCAGTGTCCTCCACGCTGAAGTGAAGACAAATCGAGCCTTCCTTCGCCCACTCCCGTTGCACCCGCAGGTTGATTTCACCCCGCTCGGTAAATTTCAGGGAGTTGCCGAACAGGTTGATCAGAATCTGCCGCAAGCGGCTGGGGTCACCTATCAGCGCTTCGGGCACGTCAGTCTCGATAAAGGAGTTCAGCTCCAGGTCTTTCTGGTGGGCACGCGGGGCCAGCATCTTCAGGGTCGGCTCAATGCTGCCGCGAAGCTTGAATTCCAGTGTTTCCAGCTCGAACTTCCCGGCCTCAATCTTGGAGAAGTCCAGAATGTCATTGATGATGGTGAGCAGCGACTCGGCGGAAGTCCTGACCATGCCGGCATATTCGCGCTGCTCGGAGTTCAATTCCGTTTCCAGAAGCAGGTCCGTCATTCCCAGGACGCCATTCATGGGGGTGCGAATCTCGTGACTCATGTTCGCCAGAAACTCGCCCTTGGCCCGATTCGCCGCCTCCGCCGCCTCTTTGGCCTGTTGGGTCTCTTTCTCGACTTGTTTGCGGGCGGTGATGTCCATCATCGCCCCGATCATTCGCACCGCTCGGCCAGAGTCGTCGCGCATCACATAGCCGCGATCCAAGACGTAGGCGTAATGGCCGTCGCCACACAGGAATCGGTACTCCGCCGACCACGTCTCACCGCTGCCGTCGATGGCTGCCTGGAGGCTGCGTTCCACTCGCTCCCGGTCGTCCGGGTGCAGGCGCTCGCAATGCCAGGCAGCCCCGGGCCCAACCTGGTCGGCCGCGTACCGAAATGTGCTGCGGATTCTGCTATTCCAGGAAAAGGACTGCGTCTCCAGATCCCATTCCCAAATCGTATCGTTGATGGCACGGGCGACGTATTGAAACCGCCTTTCCAGTGCCGCTTCACTCTCCAGGCGGCGCCGGATGACCTCGGTTTGGGCGCGAACGCGCCGGCGCAGCACTGCCACCCAAACACCGATGGTGAGGGTGAGCCCGGCGAGCAATGTCAGGACCACCACCGTGTTTCGCAAGGTCCACCACGAAGGCCGGGCGAGCACGACAACGCTGTCCGGCGAATCAAGAAAGATGTTGAAAGTGTCAGGGGTGCGATTGCCGTCCACGTTGACGGAACAGATGCCCGTCAGCCGCAAGCGGCTCCCCGGGAGGAGCTGCGACCAGCCCTGGTAGGCTTGGCTCTTGGCCCCCTTCGCCTCAAATAGGACGTTGCCGTCTTCCAGCACCAGGGTGCGGTCGGTTTCGCCGTTGCGCACATCGCGCAGGGTCGCGTCCAGGCGCACCCGCAGGGTAGCGAAAGCGCCGGTCCGCGCATCCTGGGCAGTCACCCTTAGAGGCGGCGGAAGCGGGGCGGACCCGATTCGCCGGTAAAGGGCGTGCCGAAGGACTGGTGTGTAGTCGCCCATATCCGCGAAGCCCACCACATCAACACGGTCGCCCGGCTGGAGTGACGCTTTGGGCAAACTGGGAATGTAGAGCCCTTGACGGCCATCCTGAATGAAGACGCCTCTGGGCCGCTCGAGGGTGACCGTGCCTTGCACGCGCACGCGGTGCTCCATGGTGTTCCGGACCGTGAAGGCCATGAGGCTGCTGATGGGCCGAAGCGGCGCCGAGAAAGGGTCGGCCAGGGGCAATTCCTCGATATCGATCTGGCGGGAGGTGGGCACGGCCAGCCATACGCCCACCAACTGGTTGTTCGGATTGTATGTAGCAGCGCAGACTCCCGTGACCCTCACCTTGGTATCAATCAGGTGGTCTTTGTCCAATCCCGGAGGGTCCATCAAGATGACCTGCAGGCGCCTGCCCTCACTGACCAAGTCCACCTTCAGCCGGTCGTGATTAGCTTCGACGCCCTGCACGATGCCTTCGAGCTGCACCCACTGGCTGTCCTCATGGGTCGACAACAGATCGCCCAAATGCACCTTGTGCGGCTGGGGCAGGGGCGCCCGGCCCAACACCCGGTATCGAGCCTTGGCAATCTGGGGAGCGAAATCCAGCTCCTCGGTGACCCCAGCAATTTCCAAAAACTCGCCCGGCTGGAAATGCAAGCTTTTGTCTTTCTCGTTAACGTAAATGCCGGCAGTGGAGTCTTGCGCAAAGAAGTCCCCGACGGCGAAATCAACGAAGGTGACGACGGCCCGCACCTGGACGGGATACCCCCGGTTGGCTTGATCGGCGGTAAGCTCGCGGACCTGCTCGGCAGTCGTCAGGGTTGGCAGGTGGGACGGTCCCGGACCCTGGCTCCATGCCGCGCGGGTAGGAACCAGCACCAACATCAGAAGGATGCCGGGGGCCCATCCTGAATGCGAACCGAGTGCTCTCCTGCCACGAATGTGAAAAGCTAACTGCACGCCTGACTCCGGACAGACAAGACAGTCCCTTGATTACATCGGCAGATGGGAGCTGACCCATTAGCCTCAAGACGCACTTGGCGGAAATTGCCGGCACGCGGGTAAGTGCATATAAACCTGAACCTTGTCAGATTTGGCCTTGGCGGGGGCCGGGCAGGACGGAGGCGCGGAGCGCGCTGGGAGAACAAAATGGGGTGGCGGCATATGCATCGGTGAATTTCATGCCTTGGGAAGCCAGGCGATCGACATTCCGATGAATATACGTCCAGTCGCTACACTTCGCCCCTCCAACTTAGGTCGCCGTCCCTGTATATCGTAAAGAGATGGACTATACGCTTACCGAAGGCGGTCGCCTGGCAGAACGTTGGCCAGCGATGCGGACATAAGTTTTACAGTCTCTGTGGCGCAAATGTTACCGTGCTGCCAACGGCAGCGGGCCGCGCAGGAGTTGGGCGCGATGCGTCCGGGAGAGATTCATGGTGTGCCAAAGTTCCACGCCCCACCATGTCAGCGCTGCCACCTCGATGAATCCCGTCACTCCCACCAGCGGAAATGCCACGCGGGGAATGAAGTCGGTAAGGATTTGCAGCACCACGCGCCCGCCGCACCCTAGGTTGAAAAGAATGAAGGGGCCCCAGAGCGAGCTGAGGCGATTGGAATCCACGCCCGCCAGGATGGGCACCACCCGCGACGCCACTCCCAGAATCATCATGCTGACGAAGCCCACCGTGTAGGCATGCCGGTACGAGCCCAGGTAAGCGTGGGAAAAGCCCTGGTGGGTCAGCACACCGTAGACCAGAAAGAAGGGCAGCATGGCCATGGCGAAAAGCAGCCACGCATAGGCGGCGCGGATGAACTTCAGGCTGCGGTCGGTCTCGATGGTGCTGGCAAACACGCGAAGCTGCATCGCCAGCAACACCGCCCACACTGCCATCAGAATGAACGCCAGCTCGAGTCCGACAGAGAAATACAGATTGCCGGTGGAGAAGAGCAGGATGTAGCACGCCACATCAAGAATCAGCGAGCCGTTGATCAGCCAGAAAATCAGCGCCTGCCGGTCGTGCCGCGGTTTGCCCAAACCATACACCGCCGGCACAAAGCGTTGGCTGACTCCGGCAATGATCAGCGCCCCAAAGCCCAGCAACTGGATATCTCGCAGGGGGCCGTCGATCAGCGCAATGCGCATCACCAGTTGCTCGACGCTCGCGGCCGTTACCTTGGCGAAAAAGAGAAGATCACTCACGATGGCCTGGATGAAAAACCAGAAGAACGCGCCAAAGATGAACTTCTCATATATCTGGTGCGGCTCCACGGATTGCTGCGCGGTTTTGAGGATGATGACGATAAACATGGTGATGGCCGCAAGCTCGGTTGCCGCCGCCAGAATTCCCAAGCCGACTCCGACCGGAATCGGCTGGAGCATTTCCGCGGCCACGCGCGAGGCGATGCCAATCAACATCAGGTACAAGGTCAAATTTGCAAGGTCGGCGCGCCACAGCGTGACGTATTTGAAGCGCGGGAATGATTGGTAGGCGAAGCCCATCACGAACAGTCCCATCCAACCGAAAATCATGGCGTGCGCATGTGCCTGAATGGCGGGCACCAGGTGAACTTGCAGGAAGGTGCCGCCCTGGGCAATCTGCACGAGATTGATCGCGCCCCACAAAGCGCCGACGGAAAGGACGATGGCGATTCCCGCCTTGAAGAATCGCCGGTAGATAAAATCCGCCAGGGATTCCTGGTAAACGTACTCATCTTTACTGGGGCTGCGCATTTCGGCGTTCAGCTCCCGAACCAGCGCATCGACGTCAACGCTGTGGACGGCGGCGAAGAACTCCAGCGCCTCGGTGGGACCGTGCTCGCCGCCGCACCCTTTCAGCCCGTACTTATCAAAAACGCGCCTCGCCGTGGGGCAGGCTTTCACGATGTCGGCGACGCTGGTGAGTTTGGTGATTCCCGTCATGACGATTTCTCCATTTCATTCTCGATGAGGCCTTACGGGTTGGGAAGCACTGCCCCGCTCACAGCCGCGTTCAACTCTGCCAGGAAGGTCTCCAAATCTAACCCATGCTTGTCGGCGGCAAAGGCGACGGAGTGGGTTCCGCCGCATTGCAAATTCAGGTTATGGCTTCGGAAAACTCGCATGGTCTCCGGCCAATTCCTGACCACTTCTCCCACCTTCATGTCGGACGTGATTGCTGCCATGGTTGCGTCTCCTCTCGCGATCGGACGGTTACAGGGTAAGGCAAAGGGTTGATGGGGGCGATGACTTCTGTCACAGGGCAGTTGAAAGTTGAAAGTTAAAAGTTGAAGGTAGGGATTGCGGCGGGTGGTGCGCCCTTGCTTTTGACTTTCAACTTTCGACTGTCGACTGTCCCGCCCAAAATTCCGAGGCGCGGGCCGAACCCCGTGTCCCGTATCCCGAAATCCTCTCCCTCACAAATCTTCTTCATAATTTAGCCTTCCTAATTCATAATTCCCTTTCCGGCTGGCGACGGACCACAGCCCACCGGCCACAGACTTCCTCATGAAGAAGAAAGCGTCCGCGAATAAACGCTCGAAGCAGTTTGTGCTGATCACCGGACTGAGCGGATCCGGGAAGGATTCCGTTCTGAAGTCCTTCGAAGATCTCGGCTACCACTGCGTCGACAATCTTCCTATCGACCTGATTCTGAAATTCGGCGAGATGTGCCAGCAGCCGGGCAGCCGCATTGACCGCGCCGCGGCGGTGGTGGACATCCGCGGCGGCGAGGCATTAAGCCAGCTCCCCACCCTTTATCGCGACCTGACGCGCCACGACCTGCGGCCCTCACTGGTTTTTCTGGAAGCCTCGGACAAGGCCCTGATCCGGCGTTTTGAGGAGACGCGCCGGCCACACCCGCTGGGACGCGATTTGCCGGTGCGCGAGGGCATCCGCCTGGAGCGGATGTTGCTGAAGCCCATGCGCCAGCTCGCCAGCGTGGTGATTGATACCACGCGCTTGAACGTTCATGAACTGCGCGACCTGATTCAAACCCGCTTCGGCGGCATCGCGGCGCGCCGATCGATGCTGATTTCCACCGTCTCGTTCGGTTACCGATTCGGCGTCCCGCCGGATGCCGACCTGATGTTCGACGTGCGCTTTCTGCCCAATCCCAACTACGTTCCCCGGTTGAAGAACAAGACCGGCCGCGACGTGGGCGTGCGCCGCTTTATGGACTCCTACCCGCAAACGCACGAATTCATGAGCCGGCTGATGAACCTGCTGCTGTACCTGCTGCCGCAGTTCGTCCGGGAAGGAAAGAGTTATCTCACCATCGCCGTCGGCTGCACGGGCGGCCGGCATCGGTCCGTCTTCCTGGCGGAAGAAGTGGCCAATGCCCTGGTGCACGAAGGCTATAAAGCCAAGGTTTCGCATAGGGACATTGGAAGGTAGGAAATTATGAATTATGAATTATGAATGAAAGGCCTCGAGCAAATCCTGAACCCCGAATTGTGAATTATGAATACTAAGCAGCTCGCATCTCAAATGCGGCAAAGTGAGTCCAAGGGGCTTGGCATTCATAATTCATAATTCAGAATTCAGAATTGTGTTTCGTCCCGTACTCGGAGGCTCACGTGAAAAACGTTTTGGCAGTCGACATCGGCGGCACGCATTTTCGCACCGGCCTGTTTGACGAGCAGGGGCGGCGCCTCCTGGTCTTGGAAGGTGACACCGACCGTGTGGCCGGGCGCGATTGGATGCTCAGCCAGCTCGCCGCGCGCTGCCGCGACCTGATGGCCCAGACCGATGCACCCGTCCAGGCATGTGGCCTCAGCTTCGGGGGACCGGTGGATTTCCGGCGCCAGCTTGTGACCTCCGTTCACTCTTCCGGATGGAAGGATTTCGAACTGGGGAAATGGATGGAGCAATCGCTGGGCATCCCCTGCCGGCTCGATAACGATGCCAACGCCGGGGCGCTGGGCGAATATCACTATGGGGCGGGACGCGGGGCGAAGTCGATGGTCTACATCACCATCAGCACGGGCATTGGCAGCGGCATCGTTTATGAGGGCAAGCTTCTGCGGGGCAAGGATTACGTGGCGGGGGAAATCGGCCACATTCCCGTATCGGAGTCCGGCGCGCGCTGCTCCTGCGGCGGCCGAGGGTGCCTGGAATGTTTTTGCTCCGGCGGCGCCATTGAAGCGCGGGCGCGGGAATGGGCAGAGCGTCGCCCGGAGCACGTCGCGCGCATGGTGGAGCTCAGCGGTGGGCCCGATATCACCGCCAAAGGTCTGATTCAGGCAGCGGCAGAAGGCGATGCGGCCGCCACCAATATTTTTCGCGAGACCACGCGCTGGCTCGCCCGCGGCCTGCTGATGGTCATCCGCATTCTGAATCCCGACGTCATCGTCCTGGGCGGAGGAGTGGCGCAGTCCGGCGCTCTGCTCCTTGACACCTTGCACGGCTTTCTCGACGAGCTCGCCTCGCCCACCATCACCTACTCCACGGAAATCGTTACCGCGGCGTTGGGAAATTATTCTCCACTTTATGGGGCCGCCGCCATGGGGCTTGACCATTCTGGATAAAGCGCAAATGCCCGCGAATGCCCGGTAATGCCAGAGGGTTGGCCATCTAACTAAAAGTAAACAAAAGAGATATATTCAATATTCGCTTCCCATGCCCCCCCCTTTGTTGCTATTTTCTTGACGAAGCCCCCCTCCCGTAGCTAACATTCTTATTTTTGAGGGGATTAGGGGTATTTCCGCCTTGGGGGGGCGGCCGACGGAATGGCTCAAGTGCAACGCCTGCTCGGTTTCATACGGCCTTACAGCTTCCGCCTGTTCCTGGCGGTTTGCCTGATGGTGGTGGTGGGGGCGTCCGAAGGGGTCACTGCGCTCCTGATCAAGCCGATTGTGGATATTGTCCTCGCGCCCAACTCCCAAACCTCCCAGATTGTCCTGATTCAAGCCAACGCCTATTTCCACCACACGATTTACCTTGAGCAAATCCTTCCCCACTGGATCCACAACGTTTGGGACGTCGTAGCCTTCACCATCATCGGCGTGGCGCTGGCCAAAGGCATTTCGGAATTCTTTGCCACCTATTTCATCAATTACATTGGCCACTCGGTGGTGCGCGACCTGCGCAATCTTCTCTATTCCAAGCTCATCAAGCAATCCATCTCCTTCTTCGCCAAAAACCCCACCGGCCGCTTGATGTCCGCGATCACCAGTGACATCGAGCGCATTCAGTTTGCCGTTTCGCAAACCGCCGCCGACATGCTGAAGCAATCGTTCTCCCTGATCGCATTGT